>ERZ1034952.86-NODE-86-length-80709-cov-10.047834_pt1 | contig 80709 bp, 64 predicted proteins | sample MGYA00520625_ERZ1034952 | MGnify/ENA primary metagenome ERZ1034952 (study PRJEB33766, sample SAMN09781773) | gut metagenome | biome: gut microbiome | host: Homo sapiens | place: Madagascar | study: EMG produced TPA metagenomics assembly of the PRJNA485056 data set...
ACCGGCGGCTGGTGATCGCCGAGCCGGCCCGGGTCGCGGATATCCGCGTGGCCGGGCAGTTCCTGCCGATGGAGTTTGAAAAGGCAGAGGCGGCGATCAACGCGCTGGCCGAGCAGTACGGGCTTCAGACCATCGCGCTGACGGCGGAGGAGTTGAAATCGCAGGCGGAGGCGAGCTTCGTGAAGGCCGAGCAGTTGTTCGCCGACCGGGAGGCGCTGCCGTCGAACCTGCGCGACGCGATCGCCCGCTACCGGCTGACGGTCAACTATCTGGATCAGTTCTCGCCGCATCCGGCGATGTGGAACCGGGCGCGCCGCCGGCTGGCGGAGGCGCAGCAGTTGCGCGAGCGCAAGCTCAATGCGTTGAATGCGGAGGTGGCCCGGCTGGCGGCGCTCAAGGATTACGGGAAGCTGCGGCTGGTCTATCAGGAGGTAATGGAGCTGGTGGATGTCGGCTCCGTCCCCTATGACAAGGCGAGGCGCGGGCTTTTCGCGGTCGACAACGCTCTGAGGGGAAAGTTGAAATGAAGCGGATGATGAATTTTTTCCTGCCGGCGGTGTTGGCCGCGGCATTGTCGCTGCCGGGCGGATGCGGCAGGAAAGAGCCGCCTGGCGCGGTGGTGAACATCACCGGGCCGGAAGGGCTGTCGGTGGGCTGCGGCAAACAGGTGTTTACGAAGCCGCCGTTTGAATTGAAAATGCCGCCGGGGTCGTATCTTTTCAAATTCACGGCGCCCGGCTATGCCCCGAAGTGGCAGTCGGTCGTGCTGAAGGATCAGGAGCATCGGCGGATCGCGGTCGAACTGGAACCGGCGCTGACTTCGGTGCTGGTGGCGACCAGGCCCGCCGGCGCGGAGCTGGTGATGGGCTCGCGGGTGGTCGGGGCGACGCCGCTGGTGCTGGAGCTGCCGCTCGGCAGTTTTTCCGGCCAGCTCCGGATGCCCGGCTACAGCGAGCGGGCGATCGACTGGCGCGTGGACGACGAACGGCCGCGGCAGATCATGGTGAACCTCGACGCGAATATCGCCAAGGCGACGATTTCGAGCATACCGGAGCAGGCGCAGCTGTTCATCGACGACCGGCCGGTCGGGGCGACGCCGTACAGCGGTGAATTCAACGAGGGCAAATACCGGATCCGGCTGGAAGCTCCCGGCTTCCTGCCGCTGGAGCAGGTGCTGACCCTGAACCGGGGCGAGGAGCTGCCGAAAACCTACAAGCTGACGCCGAAGCCGGGCGGAATCGACATCACCTCCGAGCCGGCCGGGGCCGAAATCTTCGTGAACGACGTGAAGCAGGGCGTCACGCCGTGCACCGTGATGAACCTGACTCCGGCGGTCTACCGGATCAGGGCGGTGAAGCAGGGATACGATGTCGGGGAAAAGACGATCCAGATCGCGGCGGGCTTCAGCGACAGCATCCGGTTCAAGCTGGTCAAGAGCACCGGGGCGATCATACTGAACGTGCAGCCGGCCGGAATCCATATTTCGCTGGACGGCAAGCCTTACGGCAAAAGTGTGGCCGAGTCGGAGAATTCGACCGGCACGAAGCCGATCCTGATCGATTCCGTCGCGCCGGGCAGGCATGTGGTGACGGTGTCGCATCCGCGGGCGATGCCTTCGAGCCGCGATTACGTGCTGGAGGTGCAGAAGGAGAAGGTGATCAACCGCAAGATCGACGTGTGGGTGGCCAACTGCGAAATCAAGTTCAAGGATACGGGCCGGGTCGAACTCGGGGCGTTGTTCGAGGAGAGTGAAAAGGCGATTTTCTTCGGCACGGAGCCGGGGGTGCGGGTCGAAATCGGCCGCGACAAACTGGAATGGGTCCGCAAACTGAAGATCGACGAACCGGCCGGCAAGCCGGAATCTTCGGAAAAATAACGGCGCCGTATTGCATATTCTCCGCTTCGGGGATATATTACCGCACTTTATTTCCAATTCGTCGGGGTGTAGCGCAGTGGCTTAGCGCGTCTGCTTTGGGAGCAGAAAGTCGAGGGTTCGATCCCCTCCACCCCGACCATTTTCGCCTGTTCCGGGGGACGCGCCTGAATGACTGGGTTTGACAAAGGGGAATACATTGCCGGGGAGACCGGCTCAGGTTATGAAAAAATATTATTCGCTTCTGGTGATCGCGTGCTTCGTGCTGCTTTATCTGGGCTCGATCTGGCAGAGGCCTTTTTTTATCCCCGATGAGACGCGTTATGCGGAAATTCCGCGTGAAATGATCGCAAGCGGTGACTTCATCGTTCCGACTCTGAACGGACTGCCGTATTTTGAAAAGCCGGTCATGGGCTACTGGCTGAATGCCGCGGCAATGAAATGTTTCGGGGAGGTGCCGGGGGCCGTCCGCTTCATGGGCGCGCTCGGGACGCTGCTCTCCGCCGGGCTGCTCTGGCTGCTCTGCCGCCGGGCGGATGAGGAGAAAATCGGCCGGGTTGCGGCAGTCGTCTTTCTGCTTTCCGGCCTTGTTTTCGCGGTCGGCACCTACGGCGTCCTCGACGCCCAGTTCAGCTTTTTCGTTACTTTGACCATGAGCATGTTCTATTTCGCCTGGACGGAGAAGTCCCGCTGGAAGCAGGCCGGGTATCTGGCGCTTGCCGGCGTCGGGACGGGATTGGCCTTTCTGACCAAGGGATTGCTCGGCTTTGTGCTGCCTGTCCTTGCCGTGGTGCCGTTCCTGATCTGGCAGAAGGAGTGGAAGCGGATCTTGTTTCTGCCGTGGATTCCGCTTGCAGCGGCGCTGCTCGTGCTGGCGCCGTGGTCAATCATGGTGCACCGGGCCGACCCGGATTTCTGGCCTCAGTTTCTGGGAGTCGAACACTTTCAGCGTTTCTTTTCGGGCCGCGGCGCGAATGACGACCGCAGTCAGCCGTTCTGGTTTTTCCTGCCGGTCGTGATCGGCGGGCTGCTGCCCTGGCTGCTTTTCGTTCCGGCGATCTGGCTCGGCTATCGCGGCCGGGCGAGAGAGGCTTTCCGGAATCCGCTGCTGCGCTATGCGGCCTGCATGGGCGGTGTCTGGCTGCTCTTTTTCTCGGTGTCGAGCGGCAAGCTGGCCACTTACGTGCTGCCCTGTTTTCCGGCTTACGCCGTGCTGATCGCCTGGGGGCTCGTCCGCTATGCGGAAACCGGCAAAACGTTCCGCGAGGCGGACTGGGTGCTGCGGATTCTGTTCCGCTGCCTGCTGCCGGCGCTGGTGGTGCTGTTTGCGGTGCAGGCGTTCAATCTGTTTGTGCCGGGTAAAATTCCGCAGCATTATCTGCTCTTCTGGCGCGGGGAGAATTTCTTTCTGCCGGTCATCGCGCTCATGGTGTTTCTGCTCTGGATCTGGATGGCGAAGGAGGCGCGCGAGCCCGTATATAAGTTCACCTGCGTCTGCGTTGCGGTCGGTTTTGCGGCGCTGGCTTACCCGGTCTCCATTCCGCACCACCTGGTGCGGGAGATCGCTCCGGTCGATTTCCTCGCCCGCAATGCCGGGAAATTCCTGACCCCCGACACGCTGATTCTGGCCGACGACCGCATGGCGGTCGTCGCGGCGTGGACATTCCGCCGCTCCGATATCGGCGTCTACTACAAGAAGGGGGAACTCGCTTACGGTCTCGACCGCCCGGAAGGGGAGGGGAGATTTTATACGAAGGACGCTCTGGCGGAGCTGGTCCGGAAGACAGAACGGCCGATTCTCGTTGTGACCGGCTCTGAAAAGCGGGCGCGCGAAATGCCTGCTTCGCCGGAGAAATCCTACCGCCGTTCCGGTGATTTATTTCTGGTTCATTACCGACCGAAAGGAGAGAAACATCCATGAAGTACTACGCTCTGGTTGGCGTGTTTTTCATTGTCGCCTATCTGCTGCCGCTGGCCGGCCGGCCGATGGTCACCCCCGACGAGTTCCGTTATGCGGAGATTCCGCGCGAGATGATCGACCGCGGCGACTACGTGACGCCGCATCTGGTCAATATGCGCTATTTTGAAAAGCCGGTCATGGGCTACTGGATGACGGCAGGATGCTTCAAAGTGTTCGGCGAAAATGCTTTTGCGCTGCGTCTCCCGGCTGCGCTCGGGGCCGGGCTCGCCGCGCTGCTCGCCGCGCTGCTGATTCAGCAGACTCTGCATGACGAGAAGATAGCCGCACTGGCGGCCATGCTGTATCTGACGTTCGGGATGGCATACGGCATCGGCACTTTTGCCGTGCTGGACAGCCAGTTGACCGGCTTCGTCACCGGCGTGTCGTGCACGGCATTCCTGGCGGCGGTGGAGCCGCGCTTTACGCGGCGGAAGGCGGCGCTGCTTGTGATCTGCGGCTTCTTTGCCGCCTTTGCATTCCTGACCAAAGGATTTCTCGCCTTCGTGGTTCCGGCGCTCGCCGTGACCGGTTTCCTGCTCTGGGAACGGCGCTGGAAGGAGTTTCTGATCCTGCCGTGGATTCCGCTTGCCGTGGCGCTCGCGGTCATTGCGCCGTGGGCGCTGGCGGTGCATCGCGCCGATGGAGACTACTGGCGTTATTTTGTGGTGGTCGAGCATCTGCAGCGCTTCTTTTCGGACAGCGGCGAACAGCATCCGGAGCCGTTCTGGTTCCTGATTCCATTTCTGGTCGGCGGCATCTTTCCGGCCGGCCTCCTGCTTTCCGCGGCGATTCCTGGCATTCGCGGGGAGCGGAAGACGTTTTTCCGGAGTCCGCTCAACCGGTTTTGCCTCTGCGCGGTGGTTTTGCCGTTTCTGTTTTTCTCGATTTCGAGCGGCAAGCTGCCGACTTACATCCTGCCGTGCTTCCCGTTTCTGGCAGTGCTCGGCGCCGGCGGCATCGCGGCTTATTTCCGCACCGGAGGGACGCACCGCGCGTTCAGCGTCGTCATGTCCGTCTGGGGGGGGCTGCTGCTGGTGGCGGGGCTCGGGGTGCTGGTGATTGCGTTCGGCGACCTGATTCCGCAGTTTTCGTCGCGGCGGATCGTCGTCGGACTGCTCGGGATCTGCGGGCTGCTCTCCGGCGGCCTTCTGCTGTTCAGCCGGCGTTATGTCTGGCGGACCCGTTTTTACCTGTTCTTCGCCGGGATCGGCCTGATCGTTCTGGTCGGCGGCTGGGCGATACCGGCGGAGCTGCTGGAGAGCAAGGCGCCGGCGTCGGCGCTCCGCTCGTTTCCGGAAAAGCTCGGCTTCGATCCTGCTACCGCGGTTTTCATCACGCATCCGAGCATGATTCATGCCGTGGCGTGGGTGTATCACCGGCCGGACGCCCGGCTGTATGAGTCGGAAGGAGAACTCTCATACGGAATCGCCCGGGCCAAACAGGCGGGCGAGGTTCCGGTCCGCATGAGCAAGGCGGAGCTGGCTGCCCTGCTGTTGAATCCGGACCGTCCCGACGTCGTATTCATCGCCCGCGGCGACAGGAAGCGGAAATTCCCGGTGGAGGCGGAAAGCCGTTCCGCCTTTGTCAATGATGTTCAGGCAATCTGTTTTCCGGCTGCCGGGAGCGGCCGGGCGTTATAAAGAGGTATGGTAGTGATGAGCAAGAATGTTCTATTCCGACGCTTTTTGCGCAACCCGGTCCAGGTCGGAGCGTTGTGTCCTTCGTCCCGTGCGTTGTGCAGCACGATGGTCTCCGAAATCGGTGTCGACACGGCCGATGTGATTGTTGAGCTTGGCCCCGGGACCGGCGTGATCACCCGCGAAATCGTCCGGTGCATGTCGCCGAATGCAAAATTGATTGCCATTGAATTGGATCAGACTCTCTGCGAACATTTGCGCAAGGCGTTTCCCGAGGTTACGGTCTGCAATGACAGCGCCGCCGGGATCGGGGAGATTCTCGCCCGGCACTCCCTGCCGAATCCGGATGCCGTGATCTCCGGGCTGCCCTGGGCGAATTTTTCCTCCCGGCTGCAGCGGAATATTCTCGATGCTGTGGCCGAGCATATCGCGCCGGGCGGCTATTTTACGACATTCGCCTATCTGCAGGGATTGATGTTTCCGAACGGCCAGCGCTTTCGCCGCCTGCTCGGTGAAGTGTTCCGCGAAGTCGAAATCAGCCCCGTCGTCTGGAAAAACATTCCGCCCGCTTTCGTCTACCGTTGCAGAAAGTAACAGCCGGTTGTTAATAACTTGACGTTTTCTGTTGATAACTGCTTTCGGCGGCCTGATACCCCCCCCTCAAACAGCTGTGAAGTTATTAACAACCTGATGGACAATATCTTGGGCTTTCCCAGCTGAAAAACAGGGAAAATCACCGCCGGACGGAACTCCTTGAAGGGGAGGGGAGTCCGGCTTTTTTGCGGCTGGAATCCCGAACCGGCGGCGGAGGCGGCGGGCGGATCTACTTCTGCCGCGTGTACCGTTGGCCGGTGCCGAGCTGCTTTGATCTGCGGTACTCGGCCTGTGCCTCCGGCAGCGCTTTCTTCAGTTTTTCAAGACGGTTGTCGCCGTCCGGGTGGGTCGAGAGGAATTCGCCGACCACGCCGACCTGGCTGAGCTTGCGGAATTTGTCCCAGAAGGTGATCGCGGCCTGCGGATCGTAGCCGGACTGCGCCATCAGGATCAGTCCGAGGTAATCGGCTTCGAGCTCCTGCGTGCGGCTGTACGGCAGCATGGCGAGCAGCGTGCTGGTGGTCTGGTAGGCGGGCGCCCAGTCCTGTCCGAGCAGGAGTTCGACCAGGACGCCTCCGCAGGCCTGCATGGTCGACTGGCTGCTGCGTTCCATGCCGTGCCGCGCGAGCGCGTGAGCGACTTCGTGGCCGACTACGGTTGCGAGCTCAGCGTCGTTGTCGAAGAGCTGGAACAGGCTCGAGTAGACCGCGACCTTGCCGCCGGGGAGGGCGAACGCGTTCGCCTCGTCGGAGTCGAATACGACGAATTCCCACTCGTAGGCCGGCTTGTTTGCGGCGGCGGCGATGTTCTGGCCGACCCGGTTCAGCGCGGCGGTATAGACCGCATTCGAAGAGACCTTTTCCTGCGCCCTGACCTGCTGCCACGCCTCTTCGCCGGAGGCGATGTCGTCGCTTTCATTGTAGAACATGAGCTGCGTCCGCCCGGTATGGGGAGCGGAGACGCAGCCGGCGAGCACAAACATGCCAGCCGCCGACAGAAGGGCCGGAAAACAGCGTTTCCACCATGTCGGGAGTTTCATGCTTCGCCTCAGTCGTTGAGTTTGCGGTTGTCGATCACCCGCTTCGCCTTGCCGGTGAAGCGTTCCAGCGTATTCGGCTCCACAAGCTCGATGTTGAAATGGAGCCCGGTGATGGCGGAGACCTCGCGGGCGATCCGGTCGCGGAGCTTGTGCATCGCTTCCATCTTGTCCGAAAAGTCCTGCTGGCGGATCTCGACCTTGATCGCCGCTTCGTCGAGGTTGCCGGGGCGCGACAGCTCGATCATGAAGTGCGGCGCGGTGCCGTCCACCCGGAGCAGCGCCTCTTCGATCTGGGTCGGGAAGACGTTGACGCCGCGGATGATCATCATATCGTCCGAACGGCCGCGGATGCGGCTCATGCGCATGGTTGTGCGTCCGCAGGCGCATTTCCCGCGGTCGAGCCGGGCAAGGTCGCGGGTGCGGTAGCGGATGATCGGGCACGCCTCCTTATTGAGGCTCGTGATGACGAGTTCGCCCTGTTCGCCTTCGGCGACCGGCTCGAGCGTTTCGGGATCCAGGCACTCGACGATGAACTGATCCTCCTGAATGTGCATGCCGCAGCGGGCCGCGCACTCGCCGGAGACGCCGGGGCCGATGATCTCGGAGAGCCCGTAGTTGTTGAATGCCCGGATGCCGAGCTCTTCCTCGATTCCCGCACGCATCTCCTCGGTCCACGGTTCGCCGCCGAGGTGGGCGTAGCGCAACGCAAGCTTGCCCTTCTTGCCCATGGCGGTGATGGTCTCCGCGAGATTCAGCGCGTAGGAAGGCGTGCAGATCAGTGTGTTGATGCCGGCGTCCTCCAGCAGCAGGATCTGCCGCTGGGTGTTGCCGCTCGAGGCCGGCAGCACAGCGGCGCCGACGCGCTCGATTCCGGCATGCAGCCCGAAGCCGCCGGTGAAGAGTCCGTAACCGAACGACACCTGCACGAGCTGGTCCGGCGTCAGCCCCCCCGCCACCAGGAAGCGCGCGCAGAGCCGCGACCAGAGGTCGAGGTCGCGCCGGGTGTAGCCGACGAAGGTCGGCTTGCCGGTGGTTCCGCTCGAGGCGTGAATCCGCGCCAGCTCGGCGCGCGGCACCGCGAAGAAGCCGAACGGATACGCGTTGCGCAAATCCTGCTTGGTCGTGAACGGCAGGCGCTTGAGATCGTCGACAGACTGAATCGACTCCGGCGTCACCTTCAACTCTTCGAACCTGCTGCGGTAAAACGGGATCTTCCCGGCTTGCTCCACGGTGCGGCGAAGGCCGGCGGCCTGCAGTTTCCGGCGCTCGTCGCGCGGCATGCACTCCGCCTCCGGATCATAAATCCGGTTGGGTACTACGAACTCAGACATTTTGAAACTTCTTCTTTAAAAAATTACCGGAACAGCTCCGAGGCTTTCACGAGTTTGATCGGTTCATCCTTCAGTTCCTCGACCGCATGGGCCGGATTTTCGAACCGGAAGACGATGACCGCCTTGTCATCCATGCCGAAGGTGAAGGCGTACATATACTCGACCGACAGCTCGTGCCTGTCGAGAATGGCGAGAATATCCGCCAGTCCGCCGGGACAGTCCGGCACTTCGAGCGCGAGGACTTCGGTTTCCTTGACGATGAAGCCGGCTTTTTCGAGCGCCGCCTTGGCCTGTTCGTGCTCCTTCAGCAGCAGCCGGAGAATCCCGAACTGCTGCGTGTCGGCCAGCGACAGGGTGCGGATCGACAGATTGTTCTCCTTCAAAACCTTGCAGACCGCGCTGAGGCTGCCGGGGCGATTTTCCACGAACAATGACAACTGTTGAATCGGCATAGAGCACCTCCCTGTTGATTATCCCTGCCGGCCGAGCCGGAACATTTCGATGTTGAGTTCATGCAGCTTCTCCGGCAGGAACGCTTTCAGCACCTCGAGAAACAGTTCCTCGCCGATATCGGGCATTTTCGCCGAAAGCGCGCCGAGCATCATCGTATTCAGCGCTTTCGGCGTCTTGAGCCTGTCCGTCGGCACGTCGTCGGTCGTGATGAGCACGCCGCCCGCTTTGAGCTTGTGCAGATTCACCTCGATCTGGGTCGGTTCGAGCACGATGAGGAAATCGCTTTCGCCTTCCGGCACCATCGGGCTGGCAACCTCTTCGCCGTAACGGACTTCGCTCGAAACCGAGCCGCCGCGCTGGCTCATGCCGTGGACTTCGCTCTTCTTGACGTCGTAACCCGCGCGGAACAGGACCTCCGCAAGGATGTCGGTCACCTTCAGCACCCCCTGGCCGCCGAGGCCGGAGACGGTGATATTCGTTGTTTTCGCCATATCAGTTTTTCTCCCCGTAGGACTTGATCTTCACCGCGGCCAGGATGCACGGGCGGCGGCAGATAATGACGCTCGTGTCGTTCGAGGCGAGCCGCTTCTTCAGCAGTTCCTCGAATCCCCTGCCGTCGAGCACCGCGTCGATCACGTCGACGTTGTCGACGCCGATTCCCTTGACCGTCTCTTCGATCGAGACCGGTGTCGGGCAGGGGGTATGGTCGAGTTTCCGGCCGGTGCCGGGATGCTCCTGAAGCCCGGTCATCGCGGTTGTGCTGTTGTCGAGGATCAGGACCACGTGCCCGGTCGCCGGGCGGTTGTAGACCATCTCGACGATGCCGTTGACGCCGGTGTGCATGAAAGTCGAGTCGCCGATCACGCTGACTACGCGGCGCGCTTCGGCTTCGGGCAGCGCCTTGCGCAGCCCGAGCCCGACCGTGATCGACGCGCCCATGCAGACGCAGGTGTCGACCGCTTCAAACGGCGGCAGCACGCCGAGCGTGTAGCAGCCGATATCGCCGGAGACGATGCAGTTCAGGTCACGCAGCAGTTCATACGCCTTGCGGTGCGGACAGCCGACGCAGAGCTGCGGCGGCTTGCCGGCCGGCGGCTGCGCCTCCGGCGTGAGGTCGTTGGCGAGCAGTTTGCGGACGCGGTTCACATTGAGCTCCCCGAACCGGAACATCTCGGCCTTGCCCTCGACCGGAATTCCGGCGGCCCTGATCGCGTCCTCGAGCATCGGGTCGCCCTCTTCGACGACGACGCAGCGCCTGACCGATTCCGCGAAACGGCGGATGGTCTGCATCGGCAGCGGATAGGTGAAGCCGATCTTCAGCACCGAAGCTTCGGGCGCCGCGTCGCGGACATGCTGGAAGCTGATGCCGGAGGTGATGATACCGAGCTCGTCCGACTTCCGGATCTCCTTCGTGAATTCGCCTTTTTCGTTCAGCGCCTCAAGCTCATGCAGAGACGCGCGCAGTTTGCGGTGCGCGATCCGGGCGTAGGCCGGGATCATGACATTGCTTTTCGGGTCCTTGTCGAAATGCGTCGCGCGCGGCTCGACTCCGCCGCGGCGGGTCAGGATGCACTTGGAATGGCAGACCCGCGTGGTGACCCGGAACAGCACCGGACGGCGGAACTGTTCGGAGATTTCAAAGGCGCGGATCAGGAAGTCGTAGCACTCCTGCGAGTCGGCCGGTTCGAACATCGGCACACCGGCGGCGACCGCATAGCGGCGGTTATCCTGCTCATTCTGGCTCGAGGCCATGCCGGGATCGTCGGCGCTGACCAGCACGAGGCCGCCGGGAGTTCCGGAATAGGCGATCGTGAACAGCGGGTCGGCCGCCACGTTGACGCCGACATGCTTCATGGTGACCAGGGAGCGGCCGTTCGCGAACGCGACGCCGATTCCGACTTCAAGCGCGCACTTTTCGTTCGGCGCCCATTCGGCGCTGCCGCCGATCGCGCTGAAGTTTTCGAGAATTTCCGACGACGGGGTCCCGGGGTAGCCCACCCCGAGATGCACGCCGCAGTCGAACGCGGCCATCGCAATCGCTTCGTTGCCGCTTGCCAGCATCCTTTGACTCATATTGATCTCTCTCCTGAGGTTGTTGCTTATTGGTTCGGACCGCTTTCGAACCGGTCGGTCAACCGCGCAATGAGAGCTTCCTGCTCGTCGGTGCGCAGCTCGACGGTTTCGGCCAGGCGGTCGAGGTCGCCGGCGTCCGGCGTGTAGCCCGGATCGTTCAGCAGTTTCAGAACTTCATCGAGCTGCATCGAGAGCGCCGCGAGTTCCTTCAGGTCGTCCTGCGACAGCTCCGAGGTGGATTTGTCGATCGAACTGAGGAAGTCGAAGAAGGCGAGGCGGTCGTCCACGAGTTCGAGGATCGTCGAACGCAGCGGAGCTTTCGGTTCGTCGTCCACCCGGTTGTAGGTTTCGGTCAGCTCTTCGAAGCGCTCTTCGACGTAGTTGTAAAAGACGGCCTGCTGTCCCTCGTCGACGAACTTCAGCTTCTCCCGGCCGAAAGCCCGCGCGAAGAACTCCTCGAAATCGAGTTCGCGCGCATAGCAGCAGTCAAGAATATAGCTGTCCACCTCGATCGGCGTCAGCGGGGAACCGATCTCACGCAGCAGGGAGCCGATTTCACCGGTTTCGCCGCGCGAAAGCAGGACGCCCTCCGGCAGCTCGACCGGATAGTCGGCCGGCTCGGCCTGCCGCTTCGCCAGAACGGTGTGGTCCGAATCGAAATTGATCTCGACCTGATTGGTCCGGCGGACGAATTCGTCGAGCGAGGCCGACTTTCCGGCCTCCGGCAGTTCCCCCGCACCGGTGAAGCAGGCATAGGCGAGCTGCTCCGGAATTTCCGGATACGATTCGAAACGGTCGAATACGGGGTCCAGCGCCTTTTCGTATGCCGCGATCCATTTCTTCAGGTCGGATTCCTTCCGGTCGTCGGCCGGCAGGAAGGCGGCCGTCACCCGGCCGTCGCACCAGTCGTCCACCCGGCAGAGAAGCGCATCCCCGGCGGTGAATTTGTGTTTGCGGTAGAAATCCGCCAGGTCGAAAACGTTCAATGTCACAAGGTCGGTCGGCTGCGGCCGGCGCGAAAGATTCGCGTTCGCGGCGGACTCGGCCGTGAAAAAGTCGAACAGCTGCTCCGAACCGAGCAGGAGGTGGTAATGGAACACCTGCGAGACCGGCACGTTGATCTGCTTTGCGGCAAACGGCTTGCCGTCCGGGCCGCAGAGCTTGGTTTCGGACGGGAACACGGCGGGACTCACATAGGCCGCAAAGCGGTGGCCGGGGAACAGGATGCCCTCCTGAATCTCCCACTCGTCCGGCGTCAGGACAAATTCGTAATTGCGGAAAAACGCGGCGCGGGAGGTGAAATTCCCTTTGCCGTCGTCGAAGAAACGGTCGTCTCCGGTCAGCGTCCGGTCGATCCGGTCGGCCAGGGCTTTGGTTTTCCGCCCGCCGAGCTGTCTGATGACCGTTCCGGCAGTGACCGGAACATCGGAATTCCGCCGCAGGCAGCTGTCGATCGCCGATTCGATGTCGCCGATCGTAAAGTCGGATTCAGCCATGGTTCACCCCCGCGATTTTGGAGAGGCGTTCAAAAAGAAATTTGCGGACATGGATTTCAAGGTCAGCCTGTTCGAACTCCTTCAGCTGATCGACGGTGATCGCGTCTCCGATGCCGAACTGCCCGCTCACCGTGCGGCGCAGTCCGGCCAGCGTCCCGCCGCAGCCGAGCTTTCTGCCGAGATCGGAGCAGAGCGTACGGACGTAGGTCCCTTTCGAACAGCGCATGGTGAATTCGCAGAACGGCAGTTCAAGCTTCGTGACGTCGATCGAGAAAATCGTGATCGGCTTCGCCTCGCGCTCGACTTCGACTCCCTGGCGGGCCAGCTCATAGAGCTTTTTTCCGTCCTTCTTGACGGCCGAAACCATCGGCGGCGTCTGGAGCTGCTCGCCGACGAAACCGGCCAGCGTCTCACGCAGCAGCTCCGGCGTCACGGCGGACCAGTCGCGCGTGGAAATCACTTCGCCATCCAGGTCGCCGGAGTCGGTTTCCAGCCCGAGCTGGAGCTTCGCCTCGTAGACCTTGTCCTCCCCGCTGAATTTCGAGGAGAGCTGCGTGAACTTGCCGAGCACGAGCACGAGCAGCCCGCTCGCGGCCGGGTCGAGCGTCCCGCAATGGCCGACTTTCGGGATATTGAAGCGGGAGCGCACGAAGTTCACCACATCGAAGCTGGTCCACTCCAACGGCTTGTCGACCAGCAGCACTCCGCTGGTGTGAAACGGCGGCAACCGGTGTTTGGAAGGGTTGTATCGCATGAATTCCTAATCCTGTTTTGCATCCTGGTCCAGCAGCGCGGCCGCCTTTTCGAGCAGCAGCGCTTCTACCTCTTCGTGATTCATCCCGGTGAGCGTGATGCCGGCCGCCATGTCGTGGCCGCCGCCCCCGAGGGCGCGCGCCAGCGGACCGACCGGATAACGCTGGTCCTTGCTGCGGAGCGAAACCTTGAAGCTGTCGCCCTTCCGGTAGAAGAGTGCGACGATTTTCGTTCCGGCCACCTCGCGCAGGAGTTCGATCAGCCCTTCGCCGTCGCGCATGTCGAAGTCGTACTTCCGGAACAGTTCGTCCGGAATATAGGCGTAGATGTACCGGCCGTCCAGCGCGACCCGCTCCTGCGTTTCGAGCAGCTCGACCTCGAACCGCTGCTGGCGGAGCGGCTTCGAATAGTAGGCCGCGTTGACCACTCCTTCGAGATCGGCGCCGCAGTCGAGCAGCTCGGCCGCCACCCGGAGCGTGCGCCCGAGCGTGTTCGAGAAACGGAAGGCACCGGTGTCGGTCAGGATTCCGAGCAGCCAGAGCGTGGCCGGGCGGGGCTGGATGCGGCACGGAAATTCGAGCGCGATTTCGGCCGCGATCTGGCTCGCCGCCGCCGCGTCCGGAATCACGAGGTTCCAGCGCGCGCCGACATTGTTGCCGACATGGTGGTCGACATTCAGCATCGGCGGCGTTTCCAGCCCCGGCAGCGAGGCGCTCCCGATTGCGGGACCGCAGGCGATCCTCTCCCGGTTCGCGCAGTCGAGCAGCAGGATCAGGTCGTAATTGCCGAGCTCCTCCGGCGTCAGCGTCTGCTTGCAGGAACCGATCAGCTCCGCGTAGCGCGACGCGGGGGGAGCGGGGAGATACGCCTCGGCCCGCTTGCCGCAGCAGTCGCGCAGGAACTCCTGCATCCCGAGCGCGGACCCGAATGCGTCGCCGTCGGGGCGTTCATGCGTCAGAATCAGGATCCGCTCTTTTTCCTGCAGCAGTTTCGCCGCTTCGGGGAGGGAGATCGTTTCACTCATCGCGCCCGGATTCCTCCCTTTCGGCCTGCTGGAGCAGCTCCAGCACCCGGTCGCCCTTTTCCGTGCGGGTGTCGAGCCGGAAGTCCAGCACCGGCGTATGCTTGAAAGCGAGCGTGCGCCCGAGACGGGACTGCAGGTTCAGCCGTTCCTCGGCCAGCCCGTGCATGACCGCCTGCCGGTCGGAGGCTTTCCCGCCGAAGATGCTGACATAAACGGTCGCGTTGCGGAGGTCTACGCTGACGTTGACCTCCGTCACCGATACGAGCATGCCGGACGGGATCACGAGATCCCGTTCGATCGCCTCGGCCAACTCGCGCTTCAGCAGCGCGTTGACCCGGGTTAAACGGTCTACTTTTTCCGCCATATTCAGAGAGTCGCTTTCTTGAGCTCGATTTCGTAAATTTCGATTTCGTCGTTGACCAGGAAGTCGGCGAAGTTGTCGAGGCGGATGCCGCATTCGAGGCCCGCCTTCACCTCCTTCACGTCGTCTTTGAAGCGGCGCAGACTCGCGACTTCCCCGTTGTAGATGAGGTCGCCGTCGCGCCGGACCCGTGCCTTGGCGCCGACCCGGACCGAACCGGATTCAACCATGCAGCCGCAGATTTTCGGCCCCTTCGAGAGTTCGATGATCTGCAGGATCTTCGCTTCGCCGATCGGTTTCTCGCGCTTTTCCGGCTCGAGTTTGCCGGCGAGCGCATCGGTGATGTCCTCGAGCAGCTCGTAGATGATGCTGTACAGGCGGATTTCGACCTTCTGCTTCTTCGCCATCTCGTTCACGCCCGGATTGACCCGGACGTGGAAGCCGACCACGATTGAGTTCGTCGCCGCGGCGAGCGAAATGTCGTTTTCGCTGATCGGGCCGACCGCATTGGCCACGACTTCCGCCTTGATCTTCTCGTGCGGGAGCTCGGCGAGAGAGTGGGCGATCGCTTCGCCCGACCCCTTCACGTCGGACTTGATGATGATGTTCAGCGAATTCTGGTTATTGCTGTTGAGCTTGCTGAACAGGTCCTCCGCTGTTGCGATGGCGCTGGTGGCGAGCATGTTGCCGCGTTTGGCGGCGACCCGCTCCTGCGCCTCGGCCCGCGCCGCTTTCTCGGATTCGAAGATCTCGAGCCGGTCGCCCGCTTCGGGAACGCCGGAGAGCCCGACCACCTTCACCGGAACGCTCGGCCCCGCCGTCTTGACGCGCTCGCCCTTGTCGTTGATGAGCGTGCGGATCCGGCCGTAATGCTCTCCGCAGAGAATCGTGTCGCCGACATGCAGCGTGCCGTCCTGCACCAGGACGCTCGCCGTGGGGCCGAGACCGACCTCCATCTGCGCTTCGAGCACGGCTCCGGCCGCGCGCCGTTTCGGATTGGCCTTGAGCTCGAGGATCTCCGCTTCGAGCAGGATGCGGTCCAGCAAATCCGGGAGTCCCTGGCCGGTTTTGGCTGAAACGCGGACGGTGCCGACGTCGCCGCCCCAGTCTTCGCTGGTGAGGCCGTTCTGCTGCATATGGAGCAGAATCTTGTCCGGATCGGCTTCCGGCAGGTCGATCTTGTTGATGGCCACGATGATCGGAACCTTGGCCGCCTTGGCGTGGTTCATCGCCTCAACGGTCTGCGGCTTGAAGCCCTCTGTCGCGGAGACGACCAGAACGACGATGTCGGTCAGGTTTGCACCGCGGGCGCGCATGTTCGTGAAAGCCGCGTGTCCCGGGGTGTCGATGAACGTGATCGGCTTGCCGTTGTGAGTGACGGTCGAAGCGCCGATATGCTGCGTGATCGCCCCGGCTTCCTGCGCCGTCACATGGGTGTGGCGGACGGCGTCCTGCAGCGAGGTCTTGCCGTGGTCGACATGACCCATGAAAGTGACGACCGGCGGCCGTTCCTTCAGGTTGGCCGGGTTGTCCTCCGGCTTCGGCTTGGCGGGGGCCGCCGGCGCCGGAGCCGGTTTCGGCGCGGCGCCGATTTCGAGCTCGTAGCCGTAGGAGGCGCAGAGCTTCCGCGCGTTCGCCTCGCTGATCGGCTGATTGATGCCGGCGAGTTCGCCGAGCTTGATGAGGTCGGTGATGAGTTCATTCGGCTTCTTGCCGACCGCTTCGGCCAGCGCCTTGACGATGATCGGCGCAGGCAGCGTGACCTTCCCGCCCGCGGCACGTGCGGAAGAAACTGCGGCCGGCTGCGGCCGCCCGCCCTTGTGCGGACTGCCTTTGCCGCGGTCGCCGCCGTGCTCTTCCCTGCGCCCGGCCGGCGGTTTCTTGCCGCCTTTTTTGGCCGGTTTCTTGTCGGCGGCCGCGGCCGGTTCGCTGTCCTGATCGTAGAGGTCGGCGAAATACATCTCGACCAGTTCGATCATATCGTCCGGAATGACGCTGTTTTCGGCGTCGTCCGCTTCGATTCCCTGACCGGCGAGTTCTTCGATCACTGATTTTGCCGGGACGCCGTACTGCTTTGCGATGTCCTTTACTTTAAGAATCTTACCCAATTTCAAATCCTCCTGTTGCGGCAGCACTTACGCGTCGAGATGTTCAAACGCATGGTTGATTTCCTCCGCATCGACGCCTTCAAGCTCGAGAAGCGTGTCGCGCCCCGCCTCCTTCACGCCGTCCACGGTAACGTATCCGTTGCTGATCAGCAGATTCGCGGTTTTCTCCGAGATGTCGAGGTCGGCCGCGAGCCTGGCCGCCGCCTGGCGGAGCTGGTCGCGGATCGAGCCTTTCTCGTCCTTCGGCTCCTCGTTCTGGATCGTGATGTTCCAGCCGATCAGCTTCGAGCAGAGCCGGACGTTCTGCGCCTTCTTGCCGAACGCGAGTTTCGACTGCTCCTCGGTGACCCGGACGACCAGCTCGTGCTTCTCTTCGTTGACTTCGACCGACTGCACCTTGGCGGGCAGCAGCGCGTTTGTCGCATATTTGCGGATGTCGGCATCCCACGGGACGATGTCGATCCGCTCCATGCCGAGCTCGGCGGTGATGTTGCGCACGCGGTTGCCGCGGACGCCGACGCAGGAGCCGACCGGGTCGACCCGCGGGTCGGTGCTCATGACGGCGACCTTGGTCCGGTTGCCCGCCTCGCGCGCGATTCCCTTGATGACCACGACGCCGTCATGGATTTCGCTGACTTCGCGCTCGAAGAGTTTGAGGACGAATTCGGGGCAGGCGCGCGAAACGATCAGGCTCGGCCCCGCCGTGTTGATGTCGACCTTCTGCAGGTAGGCGTTGATCCGCTCGCCGGGCTGGTACTGTTCGCCGTGGACCTTCTCCTTGGCGGGCATGATTCCCTCGGCGCGCTGGAAGTCGATGATGATGCTGCCCGCGTCGAAACGGCGGACGATGCCGTTCAGAATCGTGCCGACCCGGTCGGCGAACTCGTCCTGGACGTTCTCCTTCTCCGCCTTGCGCAGCTGCTGGATCATCGCCTGCCGCGCGGTCTGCGCCGCGATGCGGCCGAAGTTGTGCGGCGTGACCTCCCACTCGACGATATCTCCGAGCTTCACGTCCGGGAAGCGCTCCCGGGCGCGGGCGACGACGAGCTGGTCGCAGGTCGGATTTTCCTCCACGACCTCGAGCATGGCCCAGGCGCGGATCGCCCCGGTCGCCGGGTCGATCTTGACCTTCAGCTCGTTGGCCGGGTGGATGCTTTTGCGCGACCCGATCAGAATGGCATTTTCCAAAGCGCGAATCAAGCTGTCGCGGCTGATTCCGCGCTCCTGCTCGATGTAGTCGAGAATCTGAAGCAACTCGTTTCCCATATCAACCCTCCCATTGCATTTTCCCCACATCCGGGGGAGTTCTCCCATATCATCCGGCCGAGAGCCTTGTTCCGCAAAATAAAAAAGCGGGCAGAGCTGCACCCACTTCACACTTACCGGTACCAGACTATTAAGTTACTTGGGTAATATAGTTGATTTTATGAGATAATCAAGTTTTTTTAACGGCACTCCGGACTAAAAAACGCAAATTGGCCGGACCGGCGGAAAATCCTTTTGTCTGCCGGAGGACGAAGGGCTTCCGGGAACGGTTCCGGCCGGCGGATGCCGCCCGCCGGGTTGTATGTACAAATTTTGGCGGAGGAGGCGGATTTGTTCAAAAAAAACGCCGTTTTTCTTGCACCCGGCCGATTTCTTTTTCATAATTAAGGCAGAAGCCAAAGGGAGAGCGGATATGTCCATACAACCGAAATACAGGGAAATCTGCCGGGAGCTGTCGGAGGAAATCACCTCCGGCGTTTTTGCCGCCGGCGAACGGATTCCAACCGAACAGCAGCTGGCGAAACGCTTCGGCGTCGCCCGTCAGACCGTCCTTAAGGCGCTCGACGTCATGAAGCACAGCGGCGTCATCCGTTCCGTGCAGGGGAAAGGCACCTTCGTGGCCGTCACCCACGGCCGTGCGCGCCGGCCGGACGAACAGGGGCGGCAGATCGCCTACATCTGTTCCAATCTGCAGGATTCGATCGGCCACCTGATGATGGTCGGCGCGGAGCGCGCCGCCGCGAATCTCGGGTATTCCATGATCGCCTGCGCCACCCGCTACGACTCCGAGCGCGAGGCCGAATACCTGCGCCGCTGCCGCAACAACAAGGTCGATGGAATCATCCTGCTGCCTTATTTCAGCAACCGGGAGCTTGTGAGGCGATGCGCCGCCGAAATACCGATGGTCTGTGTGGACAACGGCATCGACGGCCTGCCGATTCCGGTGGTGGCCACCGACAACTGCCGGGCGATGTACGAGGCGGTCTCCCATCTGATTGAGCTCGGGCACGTCCGGATCGGATTCATCCTCAGCGGCTTTGAATTCCTGGAGACGGTCAGGTCGGTCCGGGAGCGCTTCGACGCCTATCGCCGGGCGCTTGCCGATTACGGAATCGCCTACCGTCCGGATTATGTCTCCGAGCTCGGAACTCCGCTCGCTCATATGCGCCCAGCCGACGTGGGACTCGATTTGTACGCTTATCCGGCCATGCACCGGCTGATGTCGGTCGACGATCCTCCCTCGGCGGTGGTGCTGCTGTGGGATGAGCTCGCTCCCGGCGCCATTGCGGCGGTGCGGGACGGGCGCAGGCGCATCCCGGAGGACTTTTCTCTTGTCGGCTTCAACGACGACGAGCTTTGCTCGCTGGTTACGCCGAAGCTGACCTCGGTCCGGCAGCCGGCCGAAGAGATCGGCGAATGCGCGGTCCGATATCTCGACGGCATGATCCGCCGCGGTGAAAAGCCGCCGATGCAGACGATTATTCCGAGCGTGCTGGTCAAACGCGCCAGCACAAGCATTTATCAACCCCGGGAATCATCACAGGAGAAAGCATGATGAGAAGACATTTCACTCTGGTCGAACTATTGGTCGTGATTGCGATCATCGCGATTCTGGCCTCGATGCTGCTGCCCGCGCTGAATCAGGCGCGGGAGAAGGCGCGTTCTTCCGGCTGCGTCAACAACACCCGGCAGCTTCTGGCCGCAATGGCGCTGTATGCGGACGACTTCGGCTGCACGCCGGCGATTTATACGGCGGATTACGGCTGCTGGGCCGGCCTGGAGAGGCCGTTTTTTCCGGCTTACCTGACGCGGAAGGCGGCGGTTTGCCCGAGCGACCCCATCCCCGCAAACAAGGTAAACGCCTGCTGGGGCGCATATGCGATGTATTCTGCCGGAAAAGATCAGAATTACATGGATGACAACGGGATTCTCGGGAACTGCGTCAGCTTCGACAATAACGATCCGAGCCGCTCTTGCTTCCGTCCGTCGCATGTGAAATCTCCCTCGAAAACCGTTTTTTTCATCGACGCTGCCGCAACTGCCGCCCATTCCGCCAATTTCACCTACGGCATCTACAACTTTTCGCCGACCGCCTATCTGGAGGAGAGCAGCAACAGGATTGCCGCGATCACCCGTCACGGCGACCGGGCCAACCCGGGCTTCTTCGACGGACACGTTCAGCCGATGGGGGTGAACGAGCTGAAATCGGAACCGGTCAATCTGTTTACCGTCGTCCACAAGAATAATGTGGTGCAGGCATACTGAATCGGGGAGGTTTTCCGGATGAAACGATATATTTTCGCAATGCTCGGAGTGGCCGGAACGCTTCTGGCTGACGCCCCCTCCCTGGAAGTCGACCGCTACGGACAGTATACCGGCGAGGATTGGCCGGGGAAAGTCACCTGCGACGAACAGCTCCGCGCCGAGGCCGCCCGCGAATGGCCGCTGATCCGCGATGCCGGGTTTGATCCGGCCCGGTTCGACCGCTTCGGAGGACGGCTCGACGCCGGGGACTTTGAGGCGACAGGCCGCTTCCGCAAGAAGAAAATCGACGGGCGCTGGTGGCTGATCACGCCGGAGGGACACCGCTGCTTCATCATCGGCTGCGACGCGGTCGGTTATCGTGAAGGCGGCTACTCGTCTCCGCTGAAGGAACCGGACGGCTCCGCGCGGCAGGGATTTCTCGAACTGCCGGACCTGAAGCGCGTGCCGGACGGAATATCCGGCGGCAAGGTCAATTTTCTCGCCGCCAACCTGGAGAAAAAATACGGACCGGGTTATTATGAGAAGTCGAAGGAGGTTAACCGCAGGCGGCTGATCGCATGGGGCTTCAACTCGACTGCCAAATGGGGATGGGGCGAAACCTTCGGCCTTCCGTATGTCGAGGATTGGACTTTCCGCACGGTGAAGCGTCTGCCGCGCCGCCGGATCGACATTTACGACCCCGGTTTCGCCGCTGCCGCCGGGAAGGAGGTCGCCGCCCTGACGGCCCGGCGCAGGGACGATCCGATGCTGATCGCCTACTCCACGGAAAACGAGAACGGCTGGGAGGCGCGCGACGTGAACGAACTTGCGGCCGCCGAACCCGCAGTCGCGTCGAAACAGGCGCTGGTCGATTTCCTGATCCGCCGCCGGGGGGAAGCGGAAGCCGCCGAACTGTTCCGCGTCTCCGGCGGCCGCGGGGCGATGCTGGAAAACCGGCAGAGAATCGCGCTTCCGGCGGAGGATGTCGCGGATTTCATCACGGAAGCTTCGCGTCACTACCATCGGATCGTCCGGGAGCTTTTCCGCAGATACGATCCGGGGCACCTGTGGTTCGGCGCATCGCATTGCCGGGGCCAGTCCGACGAATGGATCTATGCGGCGGCGGAGTTCACCGATGCGGTCATGCTCAACGAATACGATCTTTATGCCCAGTGGTCGACCGGGCTGATGCCGAGGCTCCGGGAGTTGGACAACCCGGTCTTCCTCACCGAATTCAGCTTCGTCTGCGACCGGCGGGGATTGCGTCCTTACAACTCGGTCAGCACCGTCCGGGACCAGCGTTCCCGCGGACTGGCTTACCGCCACTATACCGAGCGGATGGCCGCGAATCCGCTGTGCATCGGTTTCGGCTACTTCATCTTTTTCGACCAGCCGGTGATGATGCGCAGCCTGCCCGTGGGGGAGAGCTTCAACTTCGGGCTGGTGGACGGGACGGACCGCCCTTATGACGAAATGATCGCCGAAGTGATGAAGTCGAACGTGCGGCTGGAGGCGGTCCATGCCGGGCGGGAGGAACCGTTCCGTCTGGAGAAACCGGCGGCGCTGCTTTTCAGCCGGATGCGCGGACAGCTGCTTGCCGGCATCCTGCCCGGTACGGTTTCGGAGTACGTCACGACGGACAGTTCCAATGCGGCGGAGTATTTCGGCGGCTGCCCGCTCCGGCTGAAGATTGATGAACGGCGGCTGAGCGCCGACGGCGCCGACGGCGGCCGCTGCCCGGTCGGAACCTTCCATGCCGGAGACAATTCGCGCTTCGGAGAGGTGAAGGCCGACGTCTACTTCTGGTTTCGGCATCGCGGCAAAGACCTGAACGACTACTACGAACTGGAGGGGTCGCCGGACGGCCGGAACTTCACTCGCCTGCCGCTTCGATTCGAACTTGTGCGCCGTTCGGAATTCGACCATTACGTCATGTGCAACGCAGAACCCGTCCCGGCGGACATGCGTTACCTGCGGATCGTGCTGAAAGCGCCGGTGCTCCGGGAGAGCTGGTCGAATCAGATCGCCGGAATCACCGTGGAACGGTAAGCGGACGTGGCGCTCCGGGAAGTTCCGCGATGCGGGCGGAACTTCTTTTTACTTTTCCGGCGGGGCGGGTTGCATCGGCCTGCGGTTCATGGTATATTAATCATCTATCGAAAGGAATTATCATGGATCAGCCCCGAAATACTGTCGTTGCGATCATCGGACTCGGGCTGCTCGGCGCTTCGCTCGGCATGGCGCTGCGCGGGGGAGTTTATCGCCGCATCGGCTGGACCCGCCGGGAGTCCATCCGCCGCTGGGCGGTCGACTGCGACGTGCTCGACGAATGCGGCGACTCGCTGGAGGAGACGCTCGGCAAGGCCGACCTCACGCTTTTCGCCCTGCCGCTGCCGGAGATCGAGCACTATCTCATGACCTACGCCTCCTGCTTCCGCCCCGGTTCGGTCGTGAGCGACCTCGGCAGCTGCAAATCCGGCGTCATGAAGGCGGCGCTCTGCCTGAGACCCTACGGCGTCCATTTCATCGGCGGCCACCCGATGGCGGGCACCGAGAAGTCCGGGCCGGAATCGGCCTTCCCGACGCTGTACCGGAATGCGGACGTTTTCGTCTGCCCGTACGAGGATTCCCCGGAGGACGCGGTCCGGATGGTGGAGGAGCTCTGGCAGTCGGTCGGCACGCGCACGTCGCGCATTTCGGCGGCGCGTCACGACGATCTTGTCGCCCATACGAGCCATGTGCTGCACATCCTGGCGTCGGCGCTGGCGCTTTCGATTCTCGATTCGCCGGACGGGAAGACGAAGCTCGAACGGTTCCGCGGCTGCGCGACCGGCTTCCGCGACACTTCCCGCATCGCCTCAAGCTCCCCGATCATGTGGCGGGAGATCATCGAAAACAACCGTGAGTATGTGCTCGGCGCCATGCGCGATTTCGACCGCCGCTATGAAAAATTCCGGCGCCTGATCGAATCCGGCGATTTCGACGGATTCGAGCGGGAGTTCGCCGAAGGCAAACTGCTGCGCGACAGCTGGCTGGAATATAAAAGCAGGGAACAGGAATGAATACGGAACTTGCAATCGACATCAAACATGCGAACGTCTTTCTCGGCGGGCGCGAAATCATTCACGACCTGAACTGGCAGGTTGCAAAGGGCGGACGCTGCTTCATCCTCGGCGCGAACGGCGCCGGCAAAACCACGCTGGTCAAAACGATGATGGGTTATGCATGGCCGAAATTCGGAGCCACGGTCGACGTGCTCGGCAACCGCTTCGGGCAGACCAACCTCGTCGAGCTGCGCAAGAAGATCGCCTGGGTCAGTCCGTTCATGAGCCAGTTCACGAATACCGAGAGCACTGGGCTTGAAATGGTGCTCTCCGGTTTCGACGGCACGCTCGGACTGACCCGCAAGGCCACTGCGGAAGAGGTTGACACGGCGAAGGCGCTGATGGAGCGCTTCCGCTGCGCCCACCTGATCGACCAGGAGATTTTCACGATGTCGAGCGGCGAGCAGGTCAAGATCATGATCGCCCGCGCGCTGCTGACCAAACCCGAACTGGTCATTCTCGACGAACCGAGCGTCTATCTCGACATGGCCGGCCGCGAGTTCCTGCTCGAAGAGATCCGCCAGATCGCCGAGAAGCTGCCGGAGGTCACGATCATCTTCATCACCCAGCGCATCGAGGACATCCTGCCGGTTTTCAACGAAGGCATGATCCTTGCCAAAGGCCGCATCGTCGAGTACGGCGACCGCGAAACCGTTCTGCGCGAAGAGGTGTTGAGCGCGGCCTACGGGCTGCCGATCAAGCTCTGGAAAAACAAGTCGGGCCGCTTCTGGGCGATGCTCGAGTAGGCCTTCCTCCCGCAGCGCCGCGGAACCCGGAGGAGACGCGCTCCTTCGAGGGTTCCCGCGGCGTCGCGTAAAGTCAGCGGCCGGTGAGAACGACCGAACGGAAGTAGACGCTTCCGGCCGGGGTCGCACTCTGCTTTTCGTCGAACTGGCTGATCAGCTGAAGATTCACTCCCCCGGTGCCTGCCGGCAGCTCGGCGACGGGCAGGACGATTTCAAACCGCTTCGTTTCTCCGGGTTTTGCGGCCGGGAGGTCGAAGAAGTGGGCTGATTTTCCGCTCCAGAAGAAGACGCGCGGCCGGTTGCCGCGATAGTCGCGCGAGAGGGTGAATTCGCCGCGCAGCACGAGTTCGCGCAGGTTCGGCGCAAGTTTGATGACGCCGGTGGCGCGTCCGGCGTAGTTGACCGGGACGGCTTTGATTTCGAGCGCGCGCGCCGGAATGCCGGTTTCGGGCGAATCCCCGGTCAGGCCGCCGGAGAGCGGGTTTTTCGGGTCGCCCCAGGAGTTGAAGCTCCAGCCGCCCGCGTTGGCCTGCGCGGCGGAGGCCGGGCCGGAGAAGTTGCTGCGGTAGAGCTCCTTCTCCGGTACGCGCGGCGTGCGCGCTTTCGCGGCGGCCGGGGTGAATGACTCGGGGTCGAGTCCGGGCGCGGCCGGAATCCGGTCCGGGGCGGGGGGCAGCGGCATCAGCTGAATCCGGTCCGGGGCGATTTCGGCGTATTCGATCTCGACTTCGGCGGTTTCCTGGGCCGGGAGCGCAACCGACAGCGCCCAGCCGGCCGGATCGTAGTCGTATTCGGCGGCTTTCCCGTTGACGCGGACGGCGGCGGGAGGCTGCGACGAGATGGCGCGGAAAGCGTATTGCTCCGGCACGTTCCGGAAGGTCAGGCGCGCGAGTTTCCGCGACGGCGTGAAGGTGAAGTCCGGCGCCGGGAGCGGCAGCCATTCGGTCAGCGTCAGCGGGCAGCCGCCGGTCAGCGCCATCGGCATGGTTTCGCGGACCGCCCCGGAGCGTTCGTAGAACACGGCTTTTTTCGTCCAGTGGTCGAGGAGCTCAAGCCCGCGGGACTGCGGTGTTCCGTCCAGCATGAGATAGGCGATGCGCGAGTAGAGGTGTCCCATCATGCTGCTTTTGCCGCGGTCGCGGTTCGGCCAGTAGATTGCCCGGTCGTTCTCGTAATGGCGCAGGTCGTCCCAGACGTATTTCGCATACGGGAAATAGATGTCGGGGCAGTCGAGATACGCGTAGCAGAAGAGCGAATCGAGCGAGCCGTCATATTCGTTGCGCGGCGTTTTGCCGATCATCGGGGAGTTTGCGAAGGAATCCGGCGTGATGAATTCGCGGAAACCGACGTTCATATGGTCCGGCCCGAGTGTCCCGGTCGCATGTCCGTACTCGCGGAAGGCCGGGCGGCCGATCTGGGAGAGCTGGGACTTGGCGAGATGGTAGGAGGCGCGGGCGCGCTCTTCGTCGTTGCCGAACTCTTCCGCCATGCGGCGGAGCGCGGCGACACCGCCGAAGACGGCCTGTCCGCAGTCGACGACCGGGCCGTTGTCGCCGCAGTCGTTGCTGCCGGCCTCCATCCACGCCCAGTCGTGGACGCCGGTCAGGTAGCCCTGCATCTTATCGACGGTCACGGTGTTCCCGTCGCGGATGGCCATCGGCGGGGCGAGGGGGGAGTTGTCGCGCCAGACCGCCTTCACGGCATCGCCGCAGCCGCCGTACGAGGCGAAGAGGTCGAGCAGCAGCAGGTGGTTCGCCACGCCGTAGCCGCGGTCGCCGAAGACGCCGACGTCGCCGGGGTCCTTGCAGGCGATCGAGAAGGAGTAGAAGTACTTCGTTCCGGAATACGGTTCGCAGAGCGAGCGCCAGAAACGGTTGCCGCGATAGCCGAGCGCATTCCGGGTCAGGAACCCGTCCTGGCCGGCGATATATGCCCGGAATTCGGGGGTGAGGTAGTTCCATGACTTCGTGGCCATGCCGTTCCCCGCGGTCGGGGTGAGGGAGTGCCAGCTGCGGGCGATGTTCTCGCAGTAGGTGCGGAAGCGGGTTCCCTCGACGGCGCTCAGGTTCCACTTGACGAGCTCGGCGACCTTGTCGGCCGGAGCTTCGGTGTTGCGCGGGAAAAGCGTCCGGGGCGCCTGCGGAACCGGCAGCGTGCAGCGGAGCGTGTCGCCCGGAACGGCCTGCAGCGGTCCGTAGATGGTCGGATAGCCGAGATCGACGAGCTCCGCCGGCAGTTCCGCGTCGAAGCCGCGTTCCGCCATCAGTGCGAGCACCGGCGGGACGGCGGTGAATTCGAGCGGGGCAAGCTGCCAGTCGTTGTCGTCGAAACGGCGGAATTCGCTGCGGTTCACGAGCTCGACCCGGTCGTCCCCGGCCGGCCGGAAGTATTCGCGCAGCCCGACCGGATAGGCCAGAGCGGCGCGTCCCTGCACGTCGCAGCGTCCGGCGGCGGCGGGCGGCAGGCTGCCGAGCCAGTTGCCGGCCGGCTGGATGCGGGCGCCGAACGGCGTATTGAGCCAGACCGCGCCGGGCTTGCCGAGCGTGATCCGGTACTGGCCGCCCTCTTTTTCGATGCGCTTCGGCTGGCGCTGGAAGACGACCTGCACCGGAATGCTGCCGGCGTGGCGCGAGAGGTCGGTGTCGGTATGGTTTCCGCTCCAGAGAAGCACCCAGTTCGCGCCGAGCTTTCCGTCGCTTTCGAGGTCGTAAACGGTTCCCTCCTCAAGCGGCTGCGAGACGATTTCACCGTCGGCGTTCCGGTAGCCGATATGAGTGAAAGGGCCGGTCGACGGTTCATCGATGACGAGAGTGTCGAGCGCGCTTTCGAGCAGCAGCGCCGGGGAGGCGAGACTCATGTCCGCCACGAAGTTGTCGGCGCAGGCGAACTGTTTGCGGACCCAGTTGATCGCTTTGACCTTGACCTGCTTCGGCGTGCTGCCGGAGTAGAAGGAGCTCGGGTCATAGCCGAATTCGACTTCGGCGTTTTCTCCGACGGTCGGCAGCGCGTTGAGCCGCTCGGCTGTGGCGGGGTCGGGGGTGCCGGTGAAACGGAAATCGAGCCGCCACGGCTTTTTGCCGTCCGGGCTCGTGACGTACTGGCGCAGGAGCCCGCCGGAGGAGAGCACCTGGTTGGCCAGCAGTCCGTCGCCGGAGGAGTAGGAGCTGACCTTGTCGCCGGTCAGCCAGCCGAACCGGCCGAAGTTGCGTCCGAAGGAGACGCCTTCGCGGAAGCGGTCGAAATCGGGCGTCATCCGGTCGAGAACCTGCCGCGCGGAGGCGGAGACGGTTTCGGCCTCCGCCGCGTTGTTGCTCCGGACCGCCCGGCGCAGCCGCTCCGAGAGGAGTTCGAGCTGCCGGAGTTCGGCGGAGAAATCCCGGTTCAGGAGTTCGCCGATTCCGGCCGCTTCGCGCCGCAGGTCGTCGAGCTGCACGGCGCGGTAGGCGTTGTAGACGGCGAGGTAGAATTCATCGAGCTTCGCGTCGTATTTCTTCGCGTCGCGGCCGGAGAGATCGGCCGGAATCGTGCGGCGGAGCGCAAGAATTTCGGACTCCGCCGCCGGGATTTCGATCTTCCAGCGCTTGAGGTTCTTGAGGTCGTCGATCAGGCGGTCGAGATTCCAGATCACCCGGTCGGCGCCGTAGAGGTGGAGCCGTGCTTCGCGGCTGCGGATGATTTCGGGATCCGGCACGCCGAGCCGGTAGTTCCAGCCGTTGCTGCCGCTGCCGATTTCGACCGCAATGCGGTTCTTGCCGGCGTTGAGCGGGAGCTCGAAGACCTGTTCGCCGCGGCCGTTGCCGGATTTCATGAGGTCGATGACCGGGTGGCCGTTGACCGAGAGCCGCCAGAACCAGTCGCCTTCGGCCCCGGCGATGTAGCGTCCGGTTGCGGGGGCGGTCACTTCGCATTCGAGGCGGGCGGTGCGTCCGGTTCCGAAACCTCCGGCGATTCCGGCGATGTCGATCATGCCGTCCGGCCCCGGGGTGACGGTGCGGGCGCCGCCCTTGTCGAGGGTCAGAGTCCAGGAGGACGGCAGCGGAATCGGGGTGAGCGCCGGTTTCGGGACGGCCGAATCGAGGTTGTCGGCGCGGAAGCTCCGCAGGGCTCCGGCCATCCGCTGATTCGCAAAGCCCGGACAGGCGGAGGCGAAGACGCGGCTGAAGGCCGGATCGCGGAGCGTCCCCTTGAAGAGCACCCTGCCGTCGGCTCCGGTGATGGTTCCGGTCGCGGTTCCGTCGGCCAGCGTCAGGGAGAAGCGGTAGCTGCCGGCGGGATTCCACTCTTTCGCATCGGCGGTGACGGTCCGTTCCGGGTTCAGTCTGGGCTCTCCGGCATAGGCGAACCGGACCGAGCGGGCGCCGTCAGGCGATTCGTCGAGCGTCAGGAACAGGGTCGGAATGGTCATGGCGTCCCGCGTGCCGCGCGAGAATTTGCGGTCGAGGATCACGAGCCCGATGCTGCGCGCGGTTTTCTTCGCCGGGTCGAGAAAGCTGAAACCGCGGCCGCCGAGCGTGAACTCGGCTTCGGCGGCGACCTTCGGGCCGGCCGGGAAATCGCGCAGCTGCCCCATGACGAGAGCCGGATGGACGTCACCTTCCTCGGCGGCTTCGATCGCGACGCCGTTGAAGCGGTATTCGCCGTCGATCACTTCGCCGCCGACGCCGCGGAACATCCAGTTCTCGTGGGCCGGGTCATAGTCGGCATATCCTTTGAAATTCTCTTCGATGACGACGGCCGGCAGGCTTCCTGCCGTCAGGATGGCGGCAAGGGCCGCGGAGAGCGGAAAAAGACGCATGAGCAGGTCCCTTTCTGTTTGCTGTCATAACGGATCATGAACTTGTGGAATAATATAGGCGCGATTTCCCCGGAATCCTTTTGACGGCATTGTCCGATGAATGCGGTTGGGGATAAAATATCAATACAGTCCAAAAGAAATCAGGCGTTTGTCCGCCGTTTCAACGGAATTCGGCCTCGATCGCGTGGCGGCCGATTTTTCCGGTGAGTTTGCCGTCCATTGCGTCGAGCAGCAGCCGGGCGGCGCGGCGGCCGCATTCGCGCCGCGCCGCGCTGATCGTCCGGTAGTCGTCCGGAACTTTCTCGAGCCGGAGGCCGTCGCAGCCGACCAGCGGGATACGGATTCCCTGCGCCTCAAGCTCCGCCGCGATCTCCGGAATCAGCAGGTCGGAGGCGACGAGCAGCGCGTCCGGCCGGGTCCGGGCCAGAAGGTTCCGGACCGCCGTGCGGCCGTTTCCGGGTTTCGGCCAGCACCCTTCGATCAGTGCGCGGTCCATCTGCATGTAGCGCTGCACCGCATGCAAATACGCATGGAACTTCTGGAGCATGCCGGGATTGATCCACGCCTCGATATGCCCGATGAAACCGATCCGGCGGCATTTGCGCTGTTTTCCGAGATAGTCGATCGCATCGCCGATGCCGCGCGTGAAGTCGAAGAAGACGCCGGGCATATCGGGGTCCGAGACCTCGTCTCCGGCGCAGATCATCGGCCGCCGGGTCGCCGCGATCCAGTCCAGCAGCCGCTTTTCTCCCGGGCCGACCACAACCCGGCCCGCCGCCTCCGACAGCCGGATCCGGCTCAGGTCGAACAGATGGGTCTCCGGCTCGGAAACGATGTGATTCAGAATCATCCGGCAGCCTGCTGCGGAAAAAACATCGTGAAGTCCCTCAAGCACTTCGCTCCAGAACGGGTGCAGGAACGGAGCGGTGAAACCGGAAAAGACGACTTCGATCATGCGCGCCTCTCCGGCCGCGCCCCCGGACGGGCGGACAGCGGTCCCGAAACGCTTCCGGCGTTCGACCACTCCGGCGGCCGCCAGCCGGTTCAGCGCCTTGTTCATGGTTTTGACGTTGACCCGGAACTCCCCGGCCAGTTGCGACGCGGGCGGCAGCATCTCCGTATAATCGCCGGCGTCGATGCGCCGTTTCAATTCCGCAATGATATCCTCCTGACAGGACGGGTACATGGGCCAACCTCCGTTATCGTTTTCCATATCTTCAATAATACCATATACTGATCTATGGATTTTACAAGACGATCATTAAAGATTTGTGATTTTTTCGGTTTGAATGGCAAAAACACTTGACATCCGCCCATTTTTCCGGTATAATTAAAACCAGATAAATCCATTGTTGTATGATGAATTTAATAAGAATATGTCCAATCAAAACCGAACATTCCACCAGAAAACCATCTTGTAAAGGAGCCGGAACCATGAGAAGAAACTTCACGCTGATCGAACTGCTGGTCGTTATTGCAATTATCGCCATTCTGGCTTCGATGCTGCTGCCGGCGCTGAACCAGGCGCGCTCCCGGGCGAAGGATATTCAATGCACGTCGAACCTGAAACAGCTCGGCACATATATGGCGATCTATGTGGACGGCAACGACGGAGTGATCCCGGCCGGAAACTGCAACATCATTCCGGCGCCGGCCGCCTATTCCGGCAAATGGCAGGATATGCTGATGCGGATTCATTCTCCCGGAACCGAAATCAGGGATAACTGCTTTGCTCCCGGGCCCAGCACCAAACGAATTCCGGCCGGTCCGTTCGCCTGCCCGGCCTCTGTCGCCGAATATGACGCGACCGTCTCGACGCGGCATTACGCGATCAACGACCCGAAGGACGACGACACCGCCCGCGGTTTCGCTTCGGCCCGCAAAATGACCTTCAAAATGAAAATCAGCCGGATCAAATCGCCGAGCCGGCGCGCCGCGATGTTCGACACCGACCAGTGGGGCAGCTACCCGGACCCGCAGGCGGCTTCCGTCAGCCAGATGGTCAACACCGCCGGGAGCGGCACCGGAGAGTGGCGGCACGGCGGGCGCTCCGCCGCGAACGTCTGCTTTGCGGACGGACATGTCGAACAGCGCGGCATCAAAAGCATTCCGAACGATTACAAAGACGCCGAAAACGGTTATTTCTGGGGCACGACCGAACGCAATTAGCGTACGGCGGAAAGAACGCCGCCATGCAAATGACGAAAGTTTACAACAGATTGGAGATGATAAAATGAAGTCGATCCGGAAATTTCTTCTCCCGCTCCTGCTGTTCTGCCTGACGGCCTCGGCCGCACCGCTCAAGTCGGACTGGAAGCTTTGCAGGGGCGCGACGCTTGAAACCCGTGACGGGAAGCAGTATCTGCGCGTCGTCATCCGCCCGGAGGAGAAGGAGGCGATGAACTGCGCCGAGGCGGAGTTCGATCTCGCTCCCTGGGCGGACAGCATGGTGGAATTAACGATCCGCGCCCGCGCAAAAGGGGTTTCTGCGCCGGTAAACTACTACAACGGCGTCAAATTCATGCTGAATTTCACCGACGAAACCGGGAAGGAATACTGGAACAACGTCGTCCGTCTCGACGGCACGTTCGACTGGCGGGACATTTCGTTTGCCGCCCTGATCGGCAGGCCCGGAAAAAAATCGCTGCTGAAACTCGGGCTTCAGGAGAGCAGCGGCGAGGTGGAGTTCGATCTCGGTTCGCTGCGGGTCACGAAGTTGTTCGGGGCCCCCGCCGAACCGTATGCGGCCGTCTATTCCGACACGGTCGCCTCCGCGCCGCAGTTCCGCGGCGTGATGTCCCCGGTCCGGTTCAAGGCGGAGGATTTCGACACGCTCGGGGAGTGGAACGTGAATCTCGTCCGCGCCCAGATGATCCGCAACTGGGGGAAGGCCGGCACCGACCGCGATCTCGGGGAGTACGACGCCTGGCTCGACGGCATGCTCGACCACTATGAGAAGATGTTTCCGCTCGGATACCGGAAAGGCATCCGGTTCGTCATCGATCTGCATACCCTGCCGGGCGGCCGGTACGAAAGCGGCGAGATGGCGATGTTCCATGAGAAGGAGTATGCCGACCATTTCATCGCGGTCTGGAAGAAGATCGCGGAGCGTTTCAAGGATAACCCGGCAGTCTGGGGCTATGACCTCGTCAACGAACCGTCCCAGATCCGCCGCGCCCCGTACGACTACTGGAACCTCCAGCGCCGGGCGGCCGAAGCGATTCGGGAGATCGATCCGGAGCGGCCGGTCATTCTCGAATCCAACGGATGGGATGCTCCGGAAACCTTCCGCTATCTGGCCCCGCTCAAGCTGAAGAACATCATCTACCAGGTTCACATGTATAAGCCGGGGGCTTATACGCATCAACGGGTCAAGGTGCGGGACGGCAGGCTCAAGCCCGGCGAAAAGCCGATTCCCTACCCGGGAAAGATCGCCGGAACCGACTACGACAAGGAGGAATTGCGGCGTGACCTGCAGCCGGTGCGGGATTTCCAGAAAAAATACGGTGCGCGCATTTATGTCGGGGAATTTTCGGCGGCAATCTGGGCGCCGGGCGCGGCGGACTATCTGCGCGACTGCATCGAACTCTTCGAGGAGTACGGCTGGGACTGGACCTATCACGCCTTTCGTGAATCCCCGGTCTGGGACGTCGAGAAGGCCGGGACGAACCGCGGGGATATCCGTCCGGCCGCCGACACCGACCGCAGGCGGGTCCTTCTCGAAGGTTTCCGGCGGAACAAAGTGAATTGAAGGAGGCGGACGCCATGCATACGCTTCCGGTATCCCACTTCCTGCATTTCGAACAGCTTGAAAACGACCAGCTCGGCAAATTTTTCGACTCCTGCGCCGCAGACGGCGCGGAGTGTCTGTCGCTGACCCCGCCGGAGCTCGAACGGCTGGCGGCGGAGCCGCTCCGCATCCGGCTGCTGCAAACCGAAAGCGCCCGGACCGGCATCCGTTTCCTGAACGCCCATGCGCCGTATGGGGATGGCTGGGATTTGAACTGTCCCGACCCGGTTCGCCGCCCGGAACTGCTCGCCGGGCAGAAGCGCTTTTTCGAAATCTGCGCTTCGCTCGGCGTCGAAACCGTCACATTGCATATCGGGACCAACGACAGCGGCCGCCCGGCTGATGAGCTGCGGAACCGGGCGCGCGAATCGCTTGCCGAATTGCTGCCGGCCGCCGAAGCGCGCGGACTTGTCCTGGCGATCGAAAACACGCTGTTTCCGACCGATACGCCGGACGAGCTGCTGGGGGTTCTGGCCGCATTCCGTTCGCCGTCTCTCGGCATCTGCTTCGATGCCGGGCACGCGAACCTCATGGACGGCACGCCCGGCAAGCACTCCGACAGGATGGTCGAGTGGATCCGGCGCCGCTGGCGCGGGAACGTCCGGTTCGAAACCGACACGCTTGCTTCGCTGCTGCCGCACATCGTGACCTGCCATCTGCACGACAACCACGGTTTTGACGACGAACACCTGCTGGCGGGCGACGGGACGATCGACTGGCCGGCACTGTTCGGGCGGCTGGCCGGGGCTCCGCGCCTCCGGTCGCTCCAGAACGAAGCGAATATGGCCGCCTGCCGGATCGCGCCGCGCCGTGCCGTGGAACGCTTCCGGGCGCTCGGGCGAAGAGAGGCGCGCCTGCACGCATAAAGCGGCGGAGGCGGCGGTTCACCGTCCTTCGTTCCGCAGTTCGGTCGGCGTCCGGCCGAGCCGTCGCTTCAGCAGCTTCGCAAGGTAATTCGGGTCGGTGCAGCCGGCGGCGGCGGCGACCTCCTTGACCGACAGCCCGGTTCCGGCCAGCAGTCCGGCCGCCTCCTGAATCCGGCGCGAGACCAGATATTCGACCGGAGAAATCCCGGTCCGCCGCCGAACCAGGCGGGCCAGCGTCGAGCGGTGGATGCCGAGTTCTCCGGCGATGGAGCCGATCGTCAGCGACGGGTCGTCGAAGCGCTCCTCCACCAGTTGCTGAAAGGTTTCGACTGCGCCGTCCGGAATATTTTCATCGCCGCGGCAGCAGCCGAGCGACAGAATTTCATACGCCGTCGCCCCGGCCCGGTATTCGCCGCTCCGGGTCAGGTCGCGCAATTCGAGGCCGAGCCGGGCAAAGAGATCGCGCGGCGCCTTTCCGGCCGGATGCGTCCGCCGTTCGAGTTCGAATCCGGCGATGACCTCGTCGAGGTGGGCTCCGTCGCAGGTCATCCAGTAATACTCCCACGGCACCGTCTGTGCCGAAATCCGGTGCACATCGCCCGGAAAATAGAAAAACACGTCGCCGGGGCGCAGGTGCCATGTGCCGGTTTCCGCGACAAAAGTTCCTTCTCCCGCCGTACACCAGAAGAGTTCGAGGAACGTCTTCCGGCGCGGCTCTTCCTCCCAGCACGGGTCTTCGATCCGGTAATGCCCTGTGGAACGTGCCCGCAGCGGCGCGGCGACGGAGCCCTCCAGCGTCGGGCGGTAAACGGCTTCTCGAATCATCCCTGACCCTCCATTGTGCGACAAAATTACCCGATATAATACATCCGTCCTCTGTTGAATGCAACTGTTCCGGAGTATAATATGGGAAGAAAACCAGGGAGGATTCGCATATGAAACAAGGCCCGAAGGTCGTCGTCATCGGGGCCGGCAGCTACTTTTTCGGCAAGCCGGTCATCTACAACATGGTTCACAGCCCGATCCTGAACTCGGGAACGCTCGCGCTGGTCGATACGGAGCCGGCCGTGCTCGAAACCATGATGAAAATCGCGGAGCGCGCCGGAACGCATGCCGGAGTGCCGCTCCGGATCATCGGCTCCACCGACCGGCGCGAAGTTCTGGAGGGAGCCGATTTCGTCGTCCTGTCATTCTCGTTCCGCAACGCCTGCTACCGGGAGCTCGACACGCGGATTTCGCGGAAATACGGCGTAACGATGTGTTCGGGCGATACGATCGGACCGGGCGGAATCTTCCGTGCGCTCCGCGAACTGCCGGAGGTCCTGCGCATTGCGCAGGATGTGCGCGAGCTCGCCCCGGCGGCGTGGCTGATCAACTTCGTGAATCCGACCTCGGTGCTCGGCATCGGCCTGATGCGGCACGCGCCCGCGGTCAGAAGTTTCGCGCTCTGCGACGGGAACCATGAGCCGTACGTCCGCCTGATGTACCTGCGCAAGCTCGGCATCATCGCGGACGACTCGGAATTCACGCCCGAAGTCGACGCGAAATTCGACCTGCGGATCGCCGGAGTCAACCACTGCACCTGGATTCTTGAATGCCGCTACGACGGCCGCGACCTGCTGCCGCTTCTGCTCGAAAAGACCCGCGAAGCCGCCCGGCATGAGTACGACCGCGCCCCGTCGCCGAAGGCGAAGCCGCGGCTGAACGCGAATTACGAGCTTGCGCTGATGGAGCTTTACGGCGCATTCCCGACCGCCGCGAGCCATACGAAGGAGTACGTTCCGTTCTTCCAGGGCTACGGCGTCACGCCGGTCACGCCGGAGCCGATCATCTGCTTCGACGGTTACAACCGTGCCGACGAGATGGCCGAAGCGTGGGCCGAAACCGAAAAACTCGCAACCGGCGAGACGCCGATCTCCAGGCTTTTCGAAACCGGGCGCGGCGACCACGCCACCGACATCATCGAATCGATGTGGGGCGGTCTCGGCAAGAAATTCTACATCAACTCCGCGAACCGCGGGGCGGTGGCGAATCTGCCGGACGATGCGTTTCTCGAACTGCGCTGCGAGCTCGACATGCAGGGGCCCCGGCCGCTGCCGGCGGGAGAAATGCCGCGCGGCCTCCTCGGGCTCACGCACCAGGTGCTCGATACGCATGAACTGACCGTCGAGGCCGCCGTCAGCTGCGACCGGAAGCTTCTGCTGCGCGCGCTGGCGACCGATCCGATCGTGAACAACCTCGGCGACGCCCGGAATATCATGAACGAGCTTCTCGAAGCCGAACGCGACCATCTGCCCGCCGGCTGGAGCCGGTAACGCGCCGCGGGAGCGGGGGAAACGGAGCCTGCATGAAATCCGGTCAGCTGTTTTTCATGCGGGCTCCGGGCTCGCGTTTCAGGGCGAAGCGCCAGAAGAGCAGCCAGAGCACCAGCATTCCGGCCGAGATCAGCCAGACCTCGCCGATGCCGCGCGTAAAGACGAGGACCAGTGCCAGCGAGGTCCAGATGCCGCCGCCCATGATCGGTTCGTGCAGCAGCTGTTTGTAGCCGAAGCTCGCCGCCGCCGGCGTCCGGTTCTCCGGGTCGACCGTGCGGAGCAGCAGGAGGCCGGTTGCGGTGACGCCGAGCGACTGGCCGAACTCCGCGATCGCCCGCTCGAACCACGCATCCTCGAAAAGCCGCGGCGCGGCGTAGAGCACCATGAATACGCTCCATGCGGTTCCGCCGAGCACGAGCAGCAGCAGCGGCATCCAGTAGTTGACCACGAAGTCCAGCCGGATCGAGGCGACCGCCGCCACGACGAGAAAGTCGAGCGACGCTCCGCCGAGCCGCTGGATCTGCCCCTGGTCGACCAGCGAGTCGAGCCGGATCAGCAGCAGGAGCTTCTGAAGGATCAGCCCGCCGATCAGGCAGAGCGGAAAGAGCGGGAAGCTGGTCAGGATTTTCAGGTTCTGAATCGATTCCGGCATGAACTGATTGCAGCCCGCCAGCAGCTTCTGGAGCCCGTAGCCGATCAGCACGGCCAGTCCGAGCGCCGCGACGTGCAGCGCGAGCGAGTCGACCGAATCGCTCTGGACCGTCTGGCGTCCGGCCGGCGGCTGCGCGTGCTTCGGGTAGACGCCGATCCGCTCATGCGGCGTCTGCTCGCTGAAGGTCCGGATATTTCTGACCCAGCCCCGCCGAACCGCAAGGTTGATCAGCGCCATGCCGAGCGTGATGCCGAGCACCATGCCGATGGTCGCCATCGTGTAGCCGAGGGCGATGCCGGCCTCCCAGTTGAAATCCGTAAAGGTTTTGGTCAGCCCGGCGACTGTCCCGTGCCCGCCCTCGAAGCCGATTTCGAGCAGGTTGCCGAAGGCGGCGTTGACGCCGAACAGCGGCACGAGGACGGCGAAGGCCAGTCCGAGCCCGATCACATACTGCCCCCAGGCGATGAGCTGCCCCATGCAGAGCTGCGGGGCGGCTTCGTGCCAGATCGTACGCAGTTTCGGAATCTTCGCTCCGATGAAGAGCGCGGCGAAGACGATGTTGATGAGAAAGCCGGGCAGCGCGTTCCAGCTGGCATGCCACTCCGGCGGCGCATCCTTCCCGAGCGTATTGATCCAGAGCAGCCCGATCAGCCCGCCGATCACCGACGCGGGCAGGTAGAGCCGCTGAAAGAGCGGAACCGCCGTGCGGACGAGCTTGCCGAGAATCAGCAGCAGGCAGAGCCCGCAGAAAGACATGACCACCGTTTCCATCGATCTTTTTCCTCCGCCGCTTCGTCAGATCAGGTGACCCATGCGCTCTTTCTTGGTCCTGAGATAGAACTCGTTCTCTTCGCACGGCTTGATCACGATCGGCACGCGCTCGGCGATTTCGAGCCCGTAGCCGGAGATTCCGACCAGCTTCTTCGGGTTGTTGGTCAGCAGCCGCACGGACTTCACGCCGAGGTCGAGCAGGATCTGCACGCCGATGCCGTACTCGCGCAGGTCGGCCGGGAAGCCGAGCTGTTCGTTCGCCTCGACCGTGTCGCACCCTTCGTCCTGGAGCTTGTAGGCGTGGATCTTGTTGAAGATGCCGATACCGCGCCCCTCCTGCCGCAGGTAGACGATGACGCCGGAACCGTTTTCGACGATCTGGCGCATCGCGGCGTGAAGCTGCTCGCCGCAGTCGCAGCGGGCCGAGCCGAAGACGTCGCCGGTCAGGCATTCGCTGTGAACCCGGACCAGCACCTTCTCCTTGTCCTTCACGTCGCCGTAGACGAGCGCGAGATGCTCGAACGAATCGACCTTCGTGCGGTACGGCGTCACGCGGAACTCGCCGAACACGGTCGGCAGCCGCGCGCTTTCGCCGCGGATGATCAGGTGCTCGTGGCGGCGGCGGTAGGCGATGAGCTCGGCGACCGTCCCCCACTTCAGGTTGTGCTTTTTGCGGAACTCATCGAGTTGCGGAATCCGCGCCATCGTGCCGTCGTCGTTCATGATTTCGCAGATGACGCCGGCCGGGGTCAGTCCGGCGAGGCGGGCGAGATCGACCGCCGCCTCGGTGTGTCCGGCACGGCGCAGCACGCCGCCCGGCCGGGCGATGAGCGGGAACAGGTGGCCCGGCGAGACGAAGTCCGCCGCCGATGCCGCCGGGTCGATCAGGGTCCGGACTGTCCGGGCCCGGTCGAAGGCCGAAATTCCGGTCGTGGTTCCCTTGCGGGCGTCGACGCTCTGCGTAAAGGCCGTCCCGAACGGGTCGGAGAGCGACGCCGGGGTCGAAAGATTGATCTCCGCCGCGCGTTCCGCCGTCAGCGGCGCACAGATGAGCCCGCGCGCATGGGTCGCCATGAAGGTGATCGCCTCCGGCGTGACATTGGCGGCGGCGAGCACGAGGTCCCCCTCGTTTTCGCGGTTTTCGTCGTCGGTGATGATGACCATCCTGCCGGCCTTGATGTCGGCGACGAGGTCCTCGATCGGATCGAATGCAATTTCGCTCATATTCCGAAGCTCCGTTAAATCGTTATTTCGCGGGAAACCGGGCGGATATCGGTTGCGCGCCCGGTCAGATAGTCATAGCTTACGACCGTTCCGTCCAGCCGGATCGGCCCCTTTTCGACGACGGCGAGCCGGTTCGGCATGCCGGTCGTGAATTTGTAGAGAACGTCCTTCACATCGCGTCCGAGCACGCTCGTTGCCGCGCCGGTCATGCCGACGTCGGTCTGGCGCGCGGTTCCGCCGGGCAGCACGAGGGCGTCGGCGGTCGGCACGTGCGTATGGGTGCCGAGAACGGCGGTGACCCGCCCGTCGAGCAGATACCCCATCGCGAGCTTTTCGCTTGTCGCCTCGGCATGGAAGTCGACAAAGATGCTTTTCACCGATTTCGGCAGCTCTTCGGCGAGAATCCGCTCAACCGTTTCGAACGGGTTGTAGGCCGATTCGCGCATGAACACCTTGCCCTGCAGGTTGATGACAGCGATTTCGCCGCCGGCCGGATTCCGGTAGACGCCCCAGCCGCGGCCGGGCTGTCCCTTCTGCAGGTTGGCCGGGCGCAGGACGCGGTCGAACCGGTCGATTTCGGCATCGAAGCCGCGCTGGTCCCAGACGTGGTCGCCGCTGGTCAGCACATCGGCGCTCTCGAGCAGTTCCCGGGCGCACCCCGAGGTCAGGCCGGAGCCCGCCGCCGAATTTTCGGCATTCACGATGACGAACTGACAGTTGAATTCCCGGCGCAGTTCGGGGACCAGGAGCCGGACGGCTTCGCGTCCTCCCTTGCCGACGACGTCGCCGATGAACAGCAGATTCATGACGTTTTCTCCTCCTTACCGTTGAACGGGCACGGCGCGGCTGCCGCCCCGCTTCCCGAGAATGAACAGCATGGCCAGCGCGGCCGCGAAACAGGCCGGCGCAAGGTACATTGCCGTTTTGAGCATGAAATATTTGCCGGCCACGCCCGCCAGCAGCAGCATGATTCCGGCGATGCCCCAGCTGCCGCCGACGATCATGCCCATCCGTGCGCCGAGTGCGAGCGATCCCTGCGCCGTGCGGGCCAGCACGACGAGCTGCGGGAATCCGGCGCCGACCAGCATTCCGGCGAGCGGCGCGAGGCAGGCGGCCCAGCGGCTGCCGGCCAGCGCGAGATAGAGCACGAGCAGCGGAATGCCGGCGGCGATCTCAAGTTTCAGGCAGGAAAGCACCCGGTAGCGCTTGATGAGGAAGCTCGTGCCGAACGCGCCGAGTCCGGCTCCGAGGCCGAAAAGCGTGCCGGAAAATCCGCCGAAGCTGAGCGTGAAGCCGAGTTCTTCCATGTAACTCGGCAGCAGCCCCTGCATGATTCCGCACCCGGCATTGATGAGCACTGCGAGAAGAAAGAGTTCGCGGAAGGTCAGCGGGGAGACCGGCACGGCCGAGACCGGCTTCGACGCACGGTGTGCAGGTGCGGCGTGCGGCTCCGGCGCATTGTCGAGTGCGAGCCGGACCCGCGCCCGGTGGAAGAGCCAGAGCAGCAGGCCGACCGGGATCAGCAGGAAATAGAGCCCGGCAAAGCCGAACTTTTCGACCAGCACTCCGCCGATCAGCGGCCCCGTGGCATATCCGGTGAAACCGGCGAGCATGAAAAGCGAGGTCGCCACCGCCGGAGTGACCGACCCCTCCGGAATGGCGCAGATGCCGCGCAGCCCCTCCGGATGGGCGAACGCGACTCCGGTGCCGAGCACGAGGACCAGCACGACCAGGAATGCGAACGCTCCCGTCTGCGGCGCGAGTCCGGCGAAGCAGATCGCGCAGGAGAGGAGAAGCCCGAGCTGGACCAGCTTCGGCCGCTTCGCGGCTTTGCGCAGCGTTCCGGCCCAGAGCTGGATGCCGTTCGAGCTGAAGCTGCAGAGCGTCAGGAGCACCGTTCCGGCGACGAGGGAGAGCGCATACTTCTGACGCAGCGCAGGCAGGAAGCCCGGCAGCGTTCCCGACAGCATATCGACCGTGAAGTGGATCGCGGTGAGCAGCGACAGCCGCCAGAGCGCGAGCGTGTGACGAGTCATGGTCTCCCTGTTCTGATGTAAGACGGATTTATAAACATATCTTTATAATATAACCTTCCGTATGCCCCGCGTCAACCGCGCCGATTGCCGGAAACCGGTTAATTTTGCCGGAATCATTTGCTTTTTGACGGATTCGCGTTATATTCCGCAAATGCTTGAATACGAATTGAGGATTGCTTTATGAGAGAGACACTTTCCGCCGCCGCCGGCCGCCTGCGCGCCCGGATCGAATCGTTCCTGCCGCCTTCCGCATTTCTTCCGGCTGCGGAACCGGAAAAGCTCCGCCGGTTCCTGACGGTTCTGCTCTGCGCCTGGGGCGCGGTCTGGTTCGTCGCTCCGCTGCTGGCGCTCGACAACGTGTTTATCGACGTTCCCGAGAATATCATCTGGGGCAGTTATTTCCAGTTCGGCTACGATAAGAACCCGTATCTGGGCGCATGGATCGGCTACCTCGGCAGTTTGCTGACCGGGAACAGCTTGTGGAACAGCTACCTGCTGAGCCAGGTGTTCGTTATCACGGGGCTCTGGGCGGTATGGCGGCTTTCGCTGCGCATGACTTCGCCGGCCGGGGCGTTTCTGGCGGTGATCTTTCTGCTCGGGGTGAACTTTTACGGCATCAAGTCGGTTGAGCTCTGCGACGATGTGATGGAGCTCGGCTTCTGGCCGTTGCTGATCTGGTCGTTCTACTGTTCGCTGAGGGACGGCAACCGGATCGGCAGCTGGCTCCTGACCGGGTTTCTGGCCGGCTGCTGCTTCATGATCAAATATTACGGAGCGGTGCTGTTCGTCTCGATGTTCGCCGTCATGCTGGCGACGCCGGAGGGGAGGCGGGCGTTCCGCCGGCCGGGTCCGTACCTCGGAGCGGTGCTGTTCGCGGTCATGTGCCTGCCGAACCTGATCTGGCTCGGCGGCAACGACATGGTTGCCTTCCGCTACGCCTTCGACCGGGCGGCGCTCGACGACGGGGCGCCGGCCTTCGCATTCACCTACGAGCGGCTGCTGAAATATCCGCTGCGGAGCTTTACCCGGACGCTGTCGGTGCTGATCGTGCCGCTCATTCCGTTCTTCCTGCTCTTCTTCCGGCGCGACGATGCGATGCCGTCCGGGCGGTTCGACCGGCGGTTCGTCGCGATCCTGGCCTGGGGGCCGTTCATCCTGACGCTGCTGTTCTCGGTCGTTTCGGGCGGTTCGATCAACTATTCATGGGTCGTGCCGTGCTTCCCGCTGCTCGGGCTTTTTTTCGTGCTCTGGTTCAAGCCGTATATCAACGCTTTCAGTCTGCGGGCGTTCACGGGGTTCATCCTGCTGCTCGGCGTCGTATTCGTGACGATTTTCGTGGTCCGGAGCCTCTGGCAGCAGCCGTATCTGAAGCGCGGCTGCGACTATGAGAATTTTCCGGGGAAGGCGCTGGCGGCGCGGCTGACCGCCGAGTGGCGCAGGCAGTACGCCGTACCGCTGCCGTTCGTGATCGGCGACCGGCGCGAATCGTGCAACATCGCGGTCTATTCGACCGACCGGCCGGAGGCGTATTTCTCGGCGAATCCGAATTTCAGCCAGTGGATCGATGAAAACGAAATTCGCGAAAAAGGGGCGCTGATTCTGTTCGACGGACGCAAAAAGCGCCGCCCGAAATGGCTCGGGCGGATCGCGGAGGCGGGCTTTGCGATGACGCCCGAGATCCGGATCGAGGAAGAGCGGGCGGTCCCCGGCTGGTTCCGCGCGCTCGCCGGCGCCCCGAAGTCGGACAGCTACGTCTACTGCTTCATCCCGCCGCAAGCGGGCGCCGGTGCGGAGCCGGCGCGTCCGTGAAGCTATCTGTAGAAAACCCTCAGGTTGCGGACCCAGTAGCTCTGGCGGTCTGATTTCGGGTTGACTCCGAGGCGGATCATTTCGATGTTCTCCGGATTCGGGACGAATTCGTCGAAGCTGATGATCCGTTCCTCCCACTCCGCCGACGGCATCGGGAAGCGGATGAATACGGCGCGTCCGTGTTCTTTTTCGCGCCCCATGACCGCCATGAAGACCGCCTCTTTCGGCATTGACGGCACGGTTTTGATTTCGAACGCGACTCCGCGTGCCCGCCGGAACGACTCGCGCGGCTTCAGGATGAATTCCGGATAGATCCAGCGGTCGCCGTGCTGCGGGAATTCCACATCGAAGCGAATTGCCCCTTCCTTTTCATCATAGGCCGCCGTCATGTTTCCGGAGGAGTTGTTCCGCCACCGTTTCGGGTCGTTGATTGCTTCGAGCGTCATTGTTTTTCCCGATGCGACGCTTTTCCCGAACAGGAATACCGGGATATGGAGGCGGCTGACCGGCTTTCCGTTGAATGTTCCGGAAAATTCCATTCTGCCGTGAAACTCCTTTTCCGGAATGTGCGGTGTGAAGAGCAGCGGCAGCTCGACTTTTCCCATTGCCGGAATCGTGATGCTTTCCGGAAGGCCCTCGGCATGGCCTCCCGCAACGGTGATGGTTCCGCTCTTCGGCGTGTCGGAGAAGTTGTACGCCTGAAGCGTGAGCCTGCCTGACTTTCCCGGCAGGTCGACGCTGCTGCGCCCGCTGCCGAGAATGAAATCTTCCGAAAGATCGGCGCGCAGGATGACCGTGCGGTCGTTTTTCGTCGGCTTCATCGCGTATCTTCCGGGTGCCGGGGACGGATGCGATGGAACGAGGCCGGCGAGTCCTCCGACGTAAGCCGGGTAACGGGTCGAGGTGAGAGTCAGCCTCCCCCCGGAGGCCGCAGCTTGCGACGGCGTTCCGAAGAGATCCCGGACTGTAAAGGCGCCGTCCTTCGCCGCGATCGTGAACGTGCGTTTGTGCAGTTCCTTTGAACCGACCTGAATTTTTTCGTTCGATTCGAGATCGAGGTCGGATTCGCTCCAGAATGCAACGGTTTGCGTGCCGTCCGGCTGTTCGTAGAGAAATGCGCGGATTCCCTTCGGCGTATCGAGTTTTCCGAGAAGCTTTGCATTGCCGAGCTCCTTCACCATCGCGGCAAACGCAAAATAGCCGGGACGGGCGGTGTAATCCTTGCGCAGCAGGCCCCAATCCTTCACGCCCTCGTTATAAGGAGAGAGGATGAAGAAAAAATCGCGTGCGACGCCGAGGCTCTGCATCGTGATCTGCGCTTTCGGGATGAATTCCGCAACGGTCATCTCCTGTTCCGGCGAGTAACTTTTCAGTCCGGGGTAATAGCTTTTCGTCGAAGCCGGTCCGGGGGCTTGCGTGCCGTGTTCGGTGAGCCAGATCGGCAGCTCCGGGACCCCGTGCCCGGCGAGGAATTTCCGCAGTCCGGAGATGACCTCCGGATATTCCCGGATCGGCTTATAGGTGTGGAAGTTGAAGGCGGAGATGTACTCTGCCGCATCATTGTTGAACACCGCATCCGTGTAGTCGCGCAGAGGATAGACGCAGAACGCGCCGTTCAGGATCACGGCGTTCGGATTTCCCGCCCGGTAGCCGAGGCTTGCCGCCTTCAGGTTCGCGGCGTAATCCCACGCGCCCTCGACAGTGAAACCGGCGTCTTCTTCGTTCCAGAACTCCCATGCTTCGGTACAGCCTTTCGCTTTCGAGGCCGCGTTCCTGGCGAAACGGTAGGTAGCGAAGAGGTCGTCTGGCAGGTCTTTGCTGTGCTTTTTCGTGAATTTCGGAGCGTCGTGATAGGTATTCGACACTCTGATGCCGCGTCTGCCGAGCAGCCAGCCGTTCGGAATATACTGGCAGAGCCGGAACGCCCCGGGTTCGTTCTCGATGTCCGACCAGCTCATGCGGTCCCGGACCCATGCGAGACCGGAACGGTGCGCGGCTTCGGTTACGGTTTCGAAGCCGTTGCCGGGGAAGCGGATGTTGCGTTTCGAACCGACCGCACACCAGCTTTGCGCGGTGTCCAGCGCAAAGTACATATCGGGATTTTCCGGCCGTTCCGGAACGTCGGCGACCACACCGAAGGTTCCGGCTCCGGAGCAGGCGTTTCCCCCGCTTTTCAGCGTAATCGTGTAAATGCCGCGTTCAAGTTTCGGGAGTGTGAGTGTCCCTTCGCCGTTTTCGGGCCATTCGCCCTCCGCGAGGGTGCGGCCGTGCCGGTCGCGAACCGTGTAAGAAACCGGTCGTTCGGAGCCGGGACGGAGCGTGAATTCCGGCGATTCGCTTTCGAAGAAGATGCCGGTCGTCCCCCGGGCGACGATGACGCCGGCGGCGTCGCTGCCGGTCGCGGCAGCTCCCGTTACGGCAAATATTCCGGCGGTGAGTATGGAAGCAAGAGAGCATTTCATCTGGATCGTCTTTCTCTGAATTGAAGTTACAGGGGAAACTGGCCGTCGCCGATGACCACTTTGCTGAAATGAAGCTCTTTGAGCCGGCCCCGGTTCAGGCCGGCGCAGTGGCCGTCGGAGAAAGCGGTATTCGCGCGGTCGCGGTGGTTCAAACTGGTCTGTCCGTCGAGGCCGCTGTTCGGCATCGGATTGAAGAACACATATCCTTTCCCGAGATCGGTTCCCTGGAAGGTGCGCGTATCGGTGAACATTGCCAGCTTCGACGGCTGTTTGATGCGATGCAGCGCGTAGTAGTGGTAGTCATCGGAGGAGGGGCGTACATAGAAGTCGCCGATCTCGTCTTTGTAGGTGTTGCAGAAGGTTCCGATGTCGCTGCGGTAGATGCCGTAACTGCGGCGGAACCAGTTGCCGGTCGTATCTTCAAGGTTGACCGGGCAGTTGATGGTCTTGCGCGGCGCGTAGCGGTCCGCGACGAAAATCTGGTTCCACAGCAGCGAATTGCCGTCCCGGCGGGTTTTGACTGTGAGGAAACCGTTGTAGTCCTGTGAATAGAGAATGCCGCCTTTCATGGTCTGGTTCAGGTTGTTCAGGCATTCGCTCGACTTGGCCGAGGAGCGCGCCTGGTTCAGCGCCGGAAGCAGCATGGAGGCGAGAATCGCGATGATCGCGATAACTACGAGCAGTTCGATCAGGGTGAATTTCAATGGTTTCATTTGTCTGCCTTCAGTAAAGGGTTGTGAGTATGGATTCCGGCATTTGCCCGGCGGCGTTAACCGGTGTGCCGCCGGCGAAAGCTCGTCAGAAGAGAGGCCTCTTTTCAGGAGTCCGGTGCCGTCACCGAATTTCGCCTGACCAGCTCCGGCTGGACCGTCCGGCTCTCGCAGTGTCCGGAAGAGAGCATTTCGAGCGCGAGCCGGATCTGTTCGGTCAGCTCGACCGATACGGTGTCGAGCGGCGGCGCACAGGTGGCGGTCACGGCGGTGTTGCCGATGACGACCACGCTGAGCCGGTCCGGAATCGCGATTCCGCAGTTGTGGCAGGCGTTCAGGGCGCCGGTGACGGAGTCGCCCGAAATCCCGGCGAGCGCCGTGAAGTCGAAGCCGCGCCGGATCACCTGCTCGAATTTACGGTAGGTCTTTTCCTGCGCGGTCTCCCCGCCCTGGATGCCGCAGTCGATCACCTCGACCTCCATGTCGTGCAGCCGCGCGTAATTTTCGATTCCGGAGACCCGGTTGCCGATGATGCTGCTCGGCGGTTCACTGACCAGAATCCCGATCTTCTTGTGCCCGAGGCTGTACAGGTGGTGGGCGGCGCAGTTCCCGGCGAACATGTCGTCCAGCCCGACCGACGGCACGTTGAAGTTCGCAAGGTGATGGCAGAGCACGATGAGCGGGCCGTGGCGGCGGAATACGTTCAGCGCGGCCACGTCGGTTTCCCCGAGCGTGTTGACCCGGCCCGGCATCAGGAGCATGCCCTTCACGTTCTCGGCCCGGAGCGCCAGCTCGGGAGGGATCGCATAGCGGAAATCGAACCGGTAGAGCAGCAGCCGCATGTCGGGATAGTCCGGCTGAAGCTGCTGGAGCGCGGATTGAATTTCATCGATGTCGGGCGATATCCAGTTCGGCACCGCGACCATGTAGGTCGGCGGCACCGCCTCGGGATTGCGGATCGGCCGCGGGATGAAGCACCCCTTGCGCGGAATCGACTCGAGCCGCCCTTCGGTCGTGAACCGGTCGAGCGCCCGTTCCACCATCTGCTGGCTGACGTTATATTCGCGCATGATGTCGCGGACCGACAGGAAGCGTTCGCCGGGCGCCAGCCGAGAGAGTTCGCGTTTCAGATTTTCATACAGAAGATCAAGTTTCATTGCATTCTGGTTCATACAGCTCCTGTACTGTGTTTGCTGTTATTATGCTGTATGATACAGAAGGGTGCAAGTCCCCGGCAGCGGAATTTCGGAATTTTTTTCGACTCGCCCGGTTCGTTTCCGGCAAATGAAAACGGGCTCCGCAAAAAACGCTGCTTTCGCGGAGCCCGGCTGTCTATATGGATCTATATGGAGAAGACCTACCTCCTCGGGCTGGCTGTGTTTCTCAGGTTGGCGGGCACGGAGGGCGGCTGCTCCTCCTCCGGCGGCGGGGGCGGGTCCGCCTGGCGGATCAGCCGCTCGAGCGTCTCGGCACGCTGGCCGCGGGAGTACTTCTGAAAGGTCACGCTGTCGATCAGGTGCGTGAAGGAGACGAGGTTCCCCGCGCTGGCCCGCTCGAGCGCCGGCAGCGAGACGAAGCCGGTGACGATGGTCTTCTGAGGCGTGGCGCAGAGCAGGAAGGCGGCGAAGTTGATCAGCACCATTCCGGCGAGAAAACCGCAGAACCCGCCGCCGAGCTTGTCCAGAAGAGGCGGGAAGACGAACTCCCGCTCCTCCGGCATGAGCTGGTCGGTCAGCTTCATCAGCAGCACCCAGGCCAGGATCGCGCAGAACAGCATCGTGACGGCGGATTTGTACGGCGCGGCGTTGCCGGGCACCCGGAACAGCGAGGAGATCATGCTTTCGGTCCAGATCGAGAGATATACGGCAAAGGCGAAGTTCAGCAGCGACGTATAGCTTTTGAACAGGCGGCTGCCGAGGCCGATCAGCGCGCCGATGACGGGGATTCCCCAGAGAATCAGGTTTTCCATCTTATTTCGCCTCCAGATTCAGCGTGACGCGCTCGACTTCATCGACCGAGGTGACTCCCGCGGCCACCAGCTTGAATCCCTCGTAGGCGAGGATCGTGCTGCCGTGCTCCGCTTCGATTTTCTCCTTGATGCTCGACAGGGTCGCGCCTTCGGCTTCGAGTGCCGAACGCAGCGAGTTGTTCATGATCATCAGGTCGAACAGGGCGGTCCGGCCGCTGTAACCGGTTCCGTCGCACTCGCGGCAGCCGACCGGCCCGCAGACGTTTTTCGTGCTCAGGTTCTGGCTTTTGAAATATTCCTTGAGCTCCGGCGAAAGTTCCACCGGCTTCTTGCAGCGGCAAAGCTTGCGGACCAGCCGCTGCGAGACGATCAGCTGCAGCGTGGCCGCCACGCTGCGCAGCGGGATGCCGAGATTCACCAGCCGGTCGATCGTGCCGAGGTTGTCGTTGCTGTGGACGGTTGCAATGATGAGGTGGCCGGTCTGCGCCGCGTGGGCCGACACCTGCGCGGTCTCCTCGTCGCGGATCTCGCCGAGGCAGATGATGTCCGGATTCTGCCGCAGCGCGTTGCGCAGCAGCTTTGCGAACGTGATGTCGGCCTTGGTGTTGACCTCCATCTGGCTGATGTTCTCCATTACATGTTCGATCGGATCTTCGATCGAGATCACGTTTTTCATCGAATAGTCGATCGCCTGCAGCATCGCGTAGAGCGTCGAGGTTTTGCCGCTGCCGGTCGGTCCGCACATGAGGATCATGCCGGACGGCATGCGGATCGCGCTCTGCATGATCTTCAGGTTTTCGCCGGAGACGCCGGCGTCCTTCAGCGTCATCGGTCCGGCGGTGGAGGAGAGCACACGGATCGTGATCTTCTCCCCGCCGAATGCGCCGACGCTCGCCACGCGGAACGAAGCCGGCCCGCGCGAACTGACGCAGCTGAAAGCGCCGTCCTGCGGACGCCGCTTTTCGGTGATGTCCATGCCGGCAGCGACCTTGATCGCGCTGACCGTGCTCGCGCCGAGCGACGCATTCATCTCCTCGACGACGCGGAGAGCGCCGTCGACGCGGTAACGCACCACGACCGTGCCGTTCGGCTTCGGGTCGAAAAAGATATCGCTTGCGCGCTTGCCGAGCGCTTCGAAGATCAGCACCTTCGTCCTGTGGATCGCCTCGCCGGTCTCTCCGCCGTGGTTCGAGTCGAGCGCAGGCTGGCCGCGGGAATCGAGCAGCTCGATATCGATCTTCCGCCGCTTTCCGCCGGATTTCGAGAAAAGGCCGCCCAGCTGGGAACGCAGCCGGCCGAGCGCGTCGGAGAGGGTGAAGAGCAGCAGCACCAGCGGCCCGGCGAACAGCGCCGCGGCATTCAGCCAGCCGCGGCCGCGGGAAGGCGCATCTTCCCGCCGGTCCACATAGAACAGCGTATAGATGCCTGAGTATGCCCAGACTCCCAGTATTCCCAGTAGAATCGGATTGTAGTTCACCTGTTTCCCTTTTTGTCCGTCTGTCTCTGCGATAAATATATTGTCGTTTTTCCGGTTTTCAATCGACAATACATATTTCCGCGGAATTTCTTTCCGCCGATTTCGGATATCTGCCTGCAAAGACGCTTCCCCGGGCGGTTTCTTAGCGGAAAAGCGGGAATTTTTACCGATTTTCTCCTCAGCGGCCGAAAACGATCAGCGAAATCAGGCGCCAGAGCAGGTAGCCGAGCGGGATGAGGCAGAGCAGGAGCAGCAGCTGGTCCTGCCGTTTCCAGTAAAGCGGCGGCGACTCGTAAAGTTCGTACCAGAAGCGGACCCGGTGGACGAGCACGGCCGTCAGCAGCAGCAGGAAACCGACTGCATATGCTTCCGGGCCGGTCATATCGACAAACTCCCGCCACCGGACCCGGAGCGGAATGCGGAAGCGGCCGCCGGCGAGGATGAAGAGCGACCACAGAAACACGGCCCCCGGCAGGACGAGGCCGTAGAGCCAGCGGTTGAACTCCCGGGTGACCGGCGGCTCTCCGCCGTGATCCGGCGGGATCGGAGGCCGCGTGTGGCGCGGGGCGATCATGCGCCTTTTCCCGGACGGCGGAATTCACACGGCACGGCGGTCTGGCAGAGGGCGCAGCCGAGCGCCCGGTCGAGCCAGCCGTAGGTGTGTTCGCGTTCGCGGGAGATTTCGGTGACGGCGTATTTCGCGCAGGCCGGCTTGTCGCGGTCCGAGAATTTCGCACCGACCGCATGGGCCGGGCAGCGCCGGATGCAGGCGCCGCAGCGGGTGCACCAGGCGAACGGGTCGTCGCCGTAGGGACGCTTGTCCGCCGGCAGCTCGAGTGCGGCCACGACCGAACCGAGCCGCATGGCCGTGCCGTGTTCGGTGATCAGGCTGGCCGACAGCCCGAAGGTGCCGGCCCCGGCCACGAAGGCGACGTGCCGCTCGGACCAGCTCGATGTGAAATTCTTCACATCCCAGCCCGGCGCCGGATAAACCTCCTTCTGTTCGAGGTGCGGAGCGACGGCGGGGAATCCCTCCCGGGTCAGCAGCCCGGCGAGTTGCGCGCGCATCTCCTCGTTCAGGATTTCGCCGAAGCTGCGGACGGCGGCCCATTCGACGGACGGATGAACCTTCTCGGCTGCGTTGGTCTCGCGCGCTTTGCGGTTGACCGGCAGCACCCAGACGATGACCGATTTCGCCTGCGCATCGGGGAATTTGCGTTTCAGCACTTCATCGGGCGTCCAGTGGAACGGACCGATGATCTCTTTGAATTTGAGGAAGAACGGATCGTCCGCCGCGGCGATTCTGATGTCCGGCTCTTCGAAGAAGCGGTCCGCTCCGGTCTGGCGGTACAGGTGGTTCACCATTTTTTCGATATCAGCGCGTGTCAGCATAATCTCATCTCCTGTTCGTTGGCGGCCCTGAAAAAAGAGCCCCGGCGCACCGGAGCTCTCTTTACGTTCTTACGCTTCGATTCTCTTTTCGAGGTAGTCGCGCAGCTGGGTCACGTTCACGCGGTCCTGCAGCATCGTGTCGCGGTCGCGGACGGTTACGCAGTTGTCGTTGGCCGACTCGAAATCGTAGGTGATGCAGTACGGCGTGCCGATCTCGTCCTGGCGGCGGTAACGCTTGCCGATGCTGCCGGTTTCGTCGTATTCGGCGCGGAAGTGGCGGTCGATGTCCTTGTAGAGATTGTACGCCTGCTCCTTGAGCTTCTTCGACTGCGGCAGGACGGCGACCTGGATCGGCGCGACGAGCGGCGGCAGGTGCAGCACGACGCGGGTATCCTCCTCCATCCCCTCCTTCGCGGTCGCGGCCTTCTCTTCGTCGTAGGCGGCGGAGAGCAGCGCGAGCATCGTGCGGTCGAGCCCGACCGAGGTTTCGATGACGGTCGGCATGAACTTGCGGCCGTTGTCGTGATCCATGTACGCGAGATCCTCGCCGGAGAATTCGCTGTGGCGCGACAGGTCCCAGGTGCCGCGGTGGTGGACGCCCTCGAGCTCTCCCCAGCCGAACGGGAACTTCACTTCGATGTCGATCGCGGCCTTCGCGTAGTGGGCGAGCTTCTCGTGCTCGTAGATGCGGAAGAAGTCATCCTTGAATTTCAGCTTGTTCTTATAATAGCTGATCCGCTGCGCCTTCCAGTACTCGAAGAACTCCATGCCCTCCTCGCCGTCGCAGAAGAATTCCATCTCCATCTGCGTGAATTCGCGGCTGCGGAACGTGAAGTTGCGCGGGTTGATCTCGTTGCGGAACGCCTTGCCGATCTGCGCGATGCCGAACGGCAGCTTCTGCCGGGTCGCCACCCGGACGCTGTGGAAGTCGACGAAAATCGGCTGGCAGGTCTCGGCGCGCAGGTAGGCGGCATGTTCCTCGTCGAACACGGGGCCGACGAAGGTTTTCATCATCAGATTGAATTCACGCGGTTCGGTCAGGTCCTTCGAGCCGCAGTTCGGGCAGGTGGTCGGGTCCTCCATCTGGTCGACGCGGTAGCGGGACTTGCACTTGCGGCAGTCGGTCATGAGGTCGCTGAACTGATCGAGATGGCCGGAGGCTTTCCAGACCCGCGGATGGCAGATGATCGTCGAATCGAGTCCTTCGACGTTGTCGCGGGTCTCGACCATTTCGTGCCACCAGAGGTTTTCGACGGCGCGCTTCATCCGGGCGCCGTAGGGGCCGTAATCCCAGAATCCGTTGATACCGCCGTAGATCTCCGAGCTCGGAAACACGAATCCGCGACGTTTGCACAAACTGACGATCTTATCCATCAGCTCCAGATTCTTCACACTCTCTTCGGCCATTTTTTCTTCCTTAGCGTTGTTTGAGAAACCGTGGCTCGATCCCTCACTGTTATAATGAAAAGAAAGGACGCCGCAGGACGTCCGTTCATTAATATAACATCGATTGCACGAAAAGCAAGGCGTTACAGGACCAGCTCGAGCGACAGGCCGGCCGTGATCGTGTTGCGTCCGTTCTCCTCCTTCCAGCCGAGCGTGAAGTCGCGCTTCAGCAGCGCGCGGACCGCGAATGCGCCGAGCGTTTCATCGTAGCGCGGGAAGAGCGCATCGAAGGCGAGCAGCCGCCGGAACAGCTCGTCCCGGTGCGGAGCGCGGAGCCGCAGCTGGGCGAGGACCCGATAGCCGGTGCTGCGGTTGCCGGAGGCGACGCCGGTCAGCCGGACCGAGGCGGCCGGCGCTGTGCCGCACCCGGGCGGCGGAAATTCGCCGCGGCAGAGTTCGCGGTCCATCGTGAGGCCGAGCGCTTCGGCGATGCGGGCGGCGAGGGCGCGTTCGAGCGCCGCCGGGTCGAACGGCGCCACGCTCCGGTTCGGGTCCGGCGGTTCGGGCGCGGTTCCGCTCCCTTGCGAAGCTGCCACCCGGACGCGGGCGCGCAGTTCGACCCGGGCGCAGCCGTACGGCCGCTCGAGCAGGGATTCGAATTCGAAGCGGGCCTCTTTCTCCGGCCAGATGCCGCAGAAACAGATGCCGTTCGCCGTGACGTTTTCGGCCGGAAGTTTCGCCAGGAGTCCACCGAACGCCGTTTCGAAATCGACGCTGCCGGGCATCCGCACGGCGAGTTCGAGCGTGAAGTCGCGCCAGGCGAAGTCGGCGGCGGGCGCGGAGCGGATGATGCGGACGCTTTTCCCGGCGCATTCCTCCGGCAGCGGTCCCGGATCGGCGTCGAAAAAGGCGGCCGCCGCCGCTTCGACGGCGGCAGGGCGGATGTTCTGCCACATGGCGCGGTCCGGCGCCTCTTCCGGGGCGGAGGGAGCGGTGAATGCGGAGCCGGTCAGGTCGATTTCGCAGAGCAGCGGCAGGATTGCGGTCCGTTTCGGGATGCCGTGGTGGAGGGTCGAAGCGAATTCGGCCGCCTCCGCCGGGTCGATCCGGGCGAACCGGATTCCGGCGCTTGCCGCGGCGGCCGCCGGAAATTTCGCGGCCAGTTCCGAAAAACGGTCCGGAAAAGCCGGATCGGCGGAACGGCCCGACAGCCGGACCACGGCCCGCCAGCAGCCGAGGTACGGTTCCGCCGGAGCCGGCAGCTTCACGGTTTCGACGCCGACGCCGTCCGCATGGTCGGGCAGGGGACCCGTGAAGAATTCGAGCTCGGGGGCGTATCCGGCCGCCAGAACACGGACCGCTTCGGCGACGGCGCCGGCGCAGAAGCCGTCTCGCAGCGCGATTCCGGACTCCGACGCGGCCGGGGGAATGCAGATTTCGGGCATAAGGACCTCCTTGGGTTGTATCATCGGGAATTTGTCAACTTTTTTGCGGGGAATGCTTGCAATGTTTCTTGCAGGATATAATTTAAAGAAAAATATAGCGTTCGGAAAACAGGAAAGGAAATTGAATATGTCGAAAACAGCCCTGGTGACTGGCGGCGGCCGCGGGATCGGCGCCGGAATCGTGGAGAAACTTGCCGCCGACGGGTGGAACGTCGCGTTCTGCGGGCGGAAGGAGGAGTCGGCCTTCGTGGAACGCTGCCGCGAGCTCGGGAAGAGGTATGGCGTGAAGGCGGTCTATTTCCGCTGCGACGTCTCCGCCAGGGGGGACCGCGAAATGCTGCTGACGCTGATCCGGAACACCTTCGGGTCGCTCGAGGCGCTGGTGAACAACGCCGGCGTCGCGCCGCTGGTCCGCGCGGACCTGCTCGATATGAGCGAGGAGAGCTTCGACCGCGTGCTCGACATCAACCTCAAGGGCCCCTTCTTCCTGACCCAGCTGGTCGGCCGCTACTTCGCGGAGAACGGGATCGCCGGGACGATCGTGAACGTCGGCAGCATTTCGGCCACGGTCGCTTCGATCAGCCGCGGCGAATACTGCATCTCGAAGGCCGGCGTCGCGATGGCGACGAAGCTCTTCGCCGTGAAGATGGCCGAGTTCGGCGTGCCGGTCTACGAGATCCGTCCCGGCGTGATTTCGAGCGACATGACCAGCGTGGTCAGGGAGAAGTACGACAAGCTCATCGCGGAGGGGCTCACGCTCCAGCCGCGCTGGGGAGAACCGGCCGACATCGGCAAGGCGGTCGCGATGCTGCTGCGCGGCGACCTCGCATATTCGACCGGGCAGGTCATCAACGTCGACGGCGGTATGGAGATCGGGCGGCTCTGATGAAAACGCGCAGACTCAACACGCTCGTGATCGGCTCCGGCGCGTCGGGCCTCGCGGCCGCGCTGCGGCTCAAGTCGCTCGGCGTCGACGACATATTGCTGCTCTCCGAGGGGCTGAAGCGCGGCACCTCGATCAACACCGGCAGCGACAAGCAGACCTACTACAAGCTCGGCGTCTACGGCGCCGAGCCGGATTCGCCCGCGCTGCTCGGCCGGACGCTCTTCGACGGCGGCTCGGTGCACGGCGATGTGGCGCTGGTCGAGGCCGCGATGTCGGTGCGCTGCTTCATGAATCTCGTGAACCTCGGCGTGCCGTTCCCCTGCGACGAATTCGGCCAGTACATCGGCTACAAGACCGACCACGACCCGAAACGGCGCGCGACGAGCTGCGGGCCGTACACCTCGCGCGAGATGTGTCTCGCGCTGATCCGGGCGGTGAAAGCGGCCGGGGTCGAGATCGCCGAGCAGCGCAACGCTGCGGAGCTCGTCTCCGTCGACGGCCGCGCGGCCGGAGCGGTCGTCTGGAACCGGGAGACGAAGGAGTTCGAAGCGTACCTCGCCGAGAACACCGTGTTCGCGGTCGGCGGCCCGGGCGGGCTCTACGCCTCGAGCGTCTATCCGGCCGGACACATGGGCGGCATCGGGCTTGCGCTCAAGATCGGCGCGGCGGCGCAGAATCTGCCGGAGTCGCAGTTCGGACTCGCTTCGACGCGCTTCCGCTGGAACGTCTCCGGCACCTACATGCAGGTGCTGCCGCGTTTCGTCTCGACCGCGGCGGACGGCGTTTCGGACGAGCGCGAATTCCTGCTCGACCATTACAAAGATCCGAATACGATGAATTCGATGATCTTTCTCAAGGGCTACCAGTGGCCGTTCGATGTGCGCAAGGTGCCGGACGGCTCGTCGCAGATCGATCTGCTGGTGCACGAGGAGACGGTCGGCAGGGGGAGGCGGGTCTTTCTGGACTTCCGCTCGAACACCGCCGGGCTCGACTTCGCAGAGCTGTCCGGCGAGGCGCGGGAGTATCTCGAAAAATCCGGCGCCTGCTTCGGCACCCCGATCGAACGGCTGGAGGCGATGAATCCGGGCGCGATCGAGCTCTACCGCGACCACAATATCGACATCCGCAGCGAAATGCTCGAGATCGCGGTCTGCGCCCAGCACAACAACGGCGGGCTGGCCGGGAACGTCTGGTACGAATCGGTCAACGTTCCGCATCTGTTCCCGATCGGGGAGGTGAACGGTTCGCACGGCGTGACCCGTCCCGGCGGCTCCGCCCTGAATGCCGGGCAGGTCGGCGCATTCCGCGCGGCGGAGTTCATCGCGGCGAAATACCGCAGGCCGACGCTCGATTTTGAGAAGGCGGAGGCGGCGGCGGCGCTGCTCGCGGAGGATCTGCTGCGCCGTCTCGCCGGAACGCGCGACTGGCGGAAGGACCGCCGGGAGCTTCAGGAGCGCATGACCGGATATGCCGGCCACCTGCGGCGGATGGACAAGCTCGACGATGCGGCCGACGCGGCCCGCAATCTGCTCGACGCGATGTATCAAGAGGGTTATCCGTTCGAGGACGCCGACCATGCGGTCACGAACTTCCATCTCGCGTTCGCGTCGTGGGTCTACCTTGAGGCGATCTCGTTCCAGGCCGCGACCGGAACCGGTTCGCGCGGCAGCGCGGCGGTGCTGCGGCCGGACGGCTCGATCGTGCCGGAGAACCCCGCCTTTCGCGGCAAGGTGCTCGAGACGGCAGCGACGCCGCAGGGCGTCCGCGTCCGCTGGGAGCCGTGCCGCCCGTTTCCGGAGACCGACGGCTGGTTCGAGACGGTCTGGGCCGCATACCGCAACGGAACGGTTTACGGGTGACGCGATGGAGCAGTTCGACTTCACCATCCTGCGCGAGCTGCGCAAGCGGGCCGGCCTCAGCATCGGGGAGGTTTCGGCCGAGAGCGGCGTCTCCGCGGCGGTGATCTCGAAGCTCGAGCGGAACCGGACACGCGCCGAACTCGACACGCTCTACCGGCTCGCGCGCGTCTTCGGCATCACGGCGGCGGAACTGCTGAATCTGGCCGAGGCGCGGCTGTCGCACCCGCTGAAGGCGACGGCGCACCGGAACGAGGATTTCCTGTTCCGGGAGATCAATTACAAAAACATCCGCTGCCTGCACGGCAGGGCGGGGAAGGGGTCGCGCGTGTCGCACCCGAACGTGCATCGGGACGATTACGAGCTCTGCTGGATTCTCGACGGAACGCTGCGGCTCACGCTGCCGTCGGAGTCCTACGAACTCTCGGCCGGGCAGTCGCTGCAGTTCGACGCGCTGCTCGAGCATACGTATGAGGCGCTGACCGACTGCGAGCTTTTGATTTTACATATCAGAAAGGAAAACAGGTTCTGAAAATGGCAGAAAATTATCCGAAAATCACTTCGTTCAAAACCGCCGACGCTTTCCGGGCGCATCTGAAGGCGCTGAAGCTCGATCTCGAAATCGACGATGCGATCCTGCCCGCGCCGGAGAGTCCGCTCGCGCAGGGGTTAGAGTACCACGGGCGCAGGATCGGCAACCGCTGGTGCATCCTGCCGATGGAGGGGTGGGATTGCCTGCCGGACGGTTCGCCCTCCGAACTGACCCGCCGCCGCTGGCTGCATTTCGCCGAAAGCGGCGCGAAGCTGCTGTTCGGCTGCGAGGCGTGCGCCGTGATGGAGTCCGGCAAGAGCAATACCCGCCAGCTTATGATCACCCCCGGGACCATGCCGAAACTGAAGGCGCTCTGTTCCGAAATGCGGCAGCGCCACGCGGAGAAGTTCGGCACGGCGGACGATCTTTATATCGGCCTCCAGCTGACCCACTCCGGCCGTTACAGCCATCCGCATGATGACGCGAAGCTCGAGTCGGTGACCGCCTACTGCCACCCGCTGCTCGACGAGAAGTTCCGCAACACGGCAGCGAATGTGGTTTCGGACGACGAGCTCCGGAACATCATCCGCCGTTTCATCGGGGCTGCGAAGCTCGCGGAGGAGGCCGGGTTCGATTTCGTCGACGTCAAAATGGCGCACGGATACCTCGGGCACGAGCTGCTTTCGGGCTTCGACCGTCCCGGCGAATTCGGCGGCAGCTTCGAAAACCGGACCCGCTTCTTCCGCGAGATCGTCGAGGGGATCAGGCGCGAGGTTCCGGGGCTCGAGATCGGCACGCGCTTCTCGATCTTCGACTGTCTGCCGTTCGAAAAGGGGCCGGACAAGGTCGGCATCCCGATGCAGCGCGGCGATATCGGCGTCGGCAATTACAAATATGCGTTCGGCGGCGACGGCACCGGGCTCGGCTGCGACCTGACCGAACCGCTGAAGTTCCTCGAGCTCTGCCGTTCGCTCGGCGTGGAGCTGATCTGCACGACGGTATGCAGCCCGTACTACAACCCGCACTTCCAGCGTCCGGCCTATTACCCGGTTTCGGACGGCTACCTGCCGCCGGAGGACCCGGTGTGCGGCGCGGCGCGGCAGATTCGCGCGGTCGCCGAGGTCAAGGAGCATTTCCGGGGAACGGATATGATCTTCATCGGCTCCGGCTACACCTGTCTGCAGGAGTTCCTGCCGCAGGCCGGACAGGCGGCGGTGCGTGCCGGAAAGACCGACATGGTAGGCATCGGCCGCATGGTCATCGCATATCCCGAGCTCCCCGCCGACGCACTGGCCGGCGGTCCGCTCAGGACGAAGCGGATCTGCCGCACCTTCGGCGACTGTACCACGGCGCCGCGCGGCGGCATGGTCTCCGGCTGCTACCCGCTCGATGATTTCTATAAATCGCGCCCCGAATGCGAGTGCGTGAAGGAAATCAAGCGGAAATTCCGCGAAGGGTGACGGGAGTTTCCGCGGCTTTCGCGCGTTTCCGTTTCCCGGTATGGGCGGAAACGCGTTTTTCATGGTTTCTTCCGGCCGGAAACTGGAAAATGCGCGGAACGGGTGCTAAAATAAGAAAATGGAGCCGATGTTTAATTCTGACAGGTGAAACGATGATTCTTTTTGCGGCGGACGACCATTTCAATACCTCCCCCGGGCGGAATACGTATGAGGAAATCGCGGGCGACTACCCGCAGATGAAATTTGTGGAAAACGACTGGTCGTGCTTTACGGCCTGCGATCTGGCGAAGGAGTGCGATCTGCTGATCCTGAACATGATCGCCGACACCTGCGGGCTGCCGATTCCGGACGGGAAGGCGGCCGGGGCCGTGAAAAAATACTGCGAAGCCGGCAGGCCGATGCTGCTGCTGCACGGTGCAAGTTCGGCCTTCTGGCCTTACGACTGGTTCCGCGAATCGTCCGGTTTCCGCTGGGTGCGCGGCAACGACCCGGACGGCTTCGAGGCGAGCTTCCACCCGCATGAACCCTACAAGGTCGTTCCGGCCAAGTGCCGCCACCGGCTGGTGAAAAAGCTCGTTCCGATGGATTTCCCGCAGGACGAGATCTATACCGGGCTCGAACAGACCCGGCCGTTCACGATCCTGATGAACACCACGATCAGCATGGGAACCTTCCCGCAGTGCACCGAGTCGTTCACGCGCTGGGGCGGGCGGGTCGTCAACTTTCTGCCGGGGCATCTGCCCTGCGTGACCCGCCACCCGGATTTCGTCCGGAATGTGAAAACGCTGATCGACGATCTGCTGGAGGACTGAACCATGGAGCTGTTCGGAGACCGCGAGGCGCTGTATACGATGCCGGAGGTGTTTCCGGCCGCTCTTTTCGATTATCCCGGCGTGAAACAGCTGTTTTACTCCGGCCCTGCCTGGCGCGGCAGGCCGACCCGGGTTTTTGCCTGCTGCGGAGTGCCGGAAGGGGCTTCGCCGGAGAACCCGGTTCCCGGCGTCGTGCTGATTCACGGAGGCGGTGCGACCGCGCTGGCCGACTGGGTCGCGCTCTGGAACCGGCGCGGCTATGCGGCAATCTCGATGGATACCTGCGGCTGCGTCCCGGGCTGGTCAGTCAATCCGTATTGCAACCGGAGCTGGCCGCGGCATGAGTTCAGCGGCCCTTCCGGCTGGAGCGAAAGCATGCACGAGGCGGATCTGCCGCCGGAGGAGCAGTGGCCGTACCACGCGGTGCGGGCGGCCGCGGCGGCGCATACGCTGCTGCGTTCGATGCCGGGCGTCGATCCGGAGCGGACCGGGGTCACCGGCATCTCCTGGGGCGGGGTGCTGACCTGTCTCGCCGCCGGAACCGACGACCGTTACGGATTTGCGATTCCGGTTTACGGTTGCGGATTCTTCAATACGCCGGAGAGCGGGCTCGGGTACGACAATCCGCGCCTGACGCCGGAGCTCCGCCGCCGCTGGTTCGAGCTGTGGGACCCGGCGCACCGGCTCGGGAATATCGCGTGCCCGACGCTGTTTTTTTCGGGCAGCAACGATTTTGCATTTCCGTTCGACGCGCTGCGGAAGTCGTACCGGGCGGTTCCCGCCGCCGGCAGGCGGCTGTCGGTCCGGCTCGCCTATCCGCACAACCATACCGAGTGCTGGAGCGAGGAGACGGTGTTCGACTTTGCCGCCGCGTCGCTTGAGGGCCGGGCGCTGCCGTCGCTCGCGCGCCCCGAGATCGCCGGGGAGACGGTCCGCTGCGGCTTCGATGCGGCCGGAGCTGGAGGCGTTTCGGGCGTTCTGAACTTTACGCGCGCTTCCGGCATGTGGCCGGACCGGGCGTGGAGTTCGGTTCCGGCCCGGATCGAGGGCGGTGCTTTCACCGCTCCGCTGCCGCGCGGCGCGAAAGCGGTTTTCTTCAACCTGCTGACGGCGGACGGCCGTTGTTACAGCTCGGAGTTCATCGAATGCTGACCCGTGCGCTCCTGGCGATGCTTTTCATGTCCGGCTGCCTGCTCGGCGCGGCCGGGCGGGATGAACTTTCCGCGCAGCCGTATGTCAGGACGCTGACCCGAGGGGAGGGGAGCGGAGCGGCGGGCGTGTTCCGGCTGGACCGCGAGCTTTACCGCCGGGTGGATGACTGCCGCCGCGGGCTGCTGCTGTTTGCCCCGGACGGCCGTGAGATTCCGCTTGCCGTCCGCCGCGCCGCGGTCGAAGCACTTCCCTCCGAAACCCCGCTGCTGCCGGCGAAGCTGCCGGCGCGGCGTTACGATTCGACTGATCCGACCGCCGGGGTCCTTTTCGATAATGCGGGCGGCAAACCGGTCACGGCGATCCGCATCCGCACTGCCGAGCGGGATTTCGAGAAGCTCGTCCGGGTCGAGGCCGGGCCGGACGGAAAAAACTGGCGGACCGTGCTTGATGCAGAGCCGTTTTTCGACTACTCCGGAACGGTGGAGGCCGGGCGGCGCGAGTTTCGTTTCCCGGCGGCGGTCAGCGACCGGGTCATCCGGGTCCGTATCATGGATTATCCGGGAGGGGCGGCGTCGCCGGGGCGGCGGGTCAACGGCGGCATTCTCGGCGACGCCGAATTCGCCGTGCGGCGGCGGCTCCGCATCGACCGCATCGAGGCGTGTCTCGACGGCGAAAAGCTGCCGGTCGCGGAAGAGCTTTCCGAGCGGGTGCGGCCGTCGTCTCCGGAAAAGGCGGACGGCGACACGACCGTGCTGACGTTCGAATGCGGTCCGTACCCGGTCAACGGCTTCGAACTCGAAACCTCCTCCGGCGATTTTGCGCGGAAGGCGACCGTTTACGGCAGTTCCGACGGTGGAAAGTATATCCGGCTGGCCGACGGAGAGCTGTATTCGATCGACGGCGGGAGGTTCCGCCGGCTGCGGCTCGACCTGCCGGAGAGCCGCTTCCCGTTTTATCGCATCGTGATTCGGAACGAAGGGCTTGCGCCGCTGGAAAATTGCTCGGTGACGGCGCTTTCCCCGGTTTACGAGGCCGTATTCGGCGACGCGTCCCCGCTGCTGACCCTCGCGTATGGCGGGGATTCGCACGGCGTCTCGATTGCGAAGCCTCCGGCGGAGGCGCCGGTTCGCTATGCGCTCGGGCCGGAGAGGCCGAATCCCGACTGGTACCCGGAGAAGGTCAACTGGATGCGCCGGGGGCTCGTGCTTGTGGTCGGCGCCATGCTGGTCGTTCTATGTGTTCTGCTCTGGCGGGGATACAAATCGATCGAAAAGTGATCGGATATCACACAATCAAACAAATGGTATTCGAGGCCATTGAAACATTAACCATGCCTCTCTCTTGAAAGAGCGGGGCCCCCCCGGAATGCGCCCGAAGCCCGCCGCAGGCGGGACCCGAGGCCCGTGGCCGAAGAAACGGCAGCTTTTCGGGGAACACAGGAGAAATCTCATGTCAATCCACTCCATGCTCTCCGCGGCGGCGCTCGCCTGCTTTCTGCTGATGGCCGGATGCACGTCGGTGAACGAAGCAGGAAAGACCGCCCCGGCGAAGGCTGAAAAGGCCGAAAAGCCGGCGAAAAAGGGAATCTTCTCGTTCCGGGTGAAAACCGACAAGCCGGCGGTTTCCTACAAGATCGGCGAGCCGGTCGTCTTCACCGTCGAGCTCTGCGAGGACGGCGAACCGGCGGAGGCGGGAAAACTGATCTCCTGGGAGCGGCGCGGCGACGACGGCGTGGTCGAAAAGGGCGAAGCGAAATCCGGCGCTCCGGTGAAGGTCGTGACGAAGGGGACGAAGCCCGGCTTCATCCGGCTCAGCGTGAAGGCCGCCGACGCGGACGGTTCCGCGCTGAAAAACGGTTCGCGGGCCGTGACGGTCACCTCCGGAGCGGCGGTTGAGCCCGGCAGACTGCCGGTCGCCCCCGAGCCGAAGGATTTCGACGCGTTCTGGGAGCGGCAGAAGGAGCGGGTCAGGGCCGTTCCGATGAAGGAGCTCGAGCGCGTTCCGGTCGACTGCCGCGCCAAAGGCGTGGTCTGTTATGATGTGAAGGTGAGCGCCCCCGGCGGCAAGCCGATGTCCGGCTACCTCTGCATGCCGGAGAACGCGAAGCCGAAGTCGCTGCCGGTCACCGTGGTCTATTTCGGTTACGGCGTCTATCCGATCGGGAAGAACGACGGCATGGCGAAGGACCGCATCGTGCTTTCGGTCAACGCGCACGGTTTCCTGAACGGCCAGCCGAAGGAGTACTATTCGGAGCTTTCCAAGGGGGAGCTCAAGGGGTATGCGTTCGACCGGAAAGAGAATGAGGACCCGGAGACGACCTACTTCAACGGCATGATGCTGCGGCTGATCCGCTCGCTCGAGTATGCGAAGAGCCTGCCGGAGTGGGACGGGAAAAATCTGACCGTGCAGGGCCACAGCCAGGGCGGCATGCAGGCCGGCATCGCCGCCGGACTCGACGGGGATGTGACTGAAGCCGTTCTGAACCAGCCGTGGATGTGCGATATCGGCGGTGCGGCGATGGGACATCTGCGCGGCACCTGGCACATCAGGCCGACCGAGGCGCTGAAGTATTACGACACGATCTACCATATGCGGCGCTACGACGGCAAGGTCAAACTCATGGCCGGACTCGGCGATTACGTCTGTCCGCCCTCCGGCATGGCCGTGATCTATGAGGAGGCGAAGGGGCCGAAGGAGATCGTTTACACCCAGTCGGCCGGTCACAACGGCAATCCCTCCGGCGAGAAGTTCACCCTGACGGCGGAGGCGGCGGAATGAAAACGCGTTTCCGCCTCGTTCTCCTGCTCTTCGCTCTGGCTGCCGCGGCGCTCCGGGCCGGGGAGTTTTCGTTCTCCTGCAGAACCGACAAGTCTCCGCTCGAATATGCTTTGGGGGAGAAGATGACCTTCACGCTCCGGCTTCTCGAGGACGGCGAACCGCTCCCCGGCAAAAAGCTCGTATGGACGCGCACCGGGGATGACGGCAGGAAGGAGAGCGGCGAAGCCTCGTCGGATTCTCCGCTGGTCATCGAGACCTCGATAGACCGGCCCGGCTTCGTCCGGATCAAGGTCGATCCGTTCGATGCGGACGGCAAGCCGCTGATGCGCGGCAGGGACAAGTTCGGCTTCGACGGCGGCGCGGGCGCGGCGGTCGGGCAGATCGGGGGCGGGGAAATTCCGGAGGATTTCGACGCCTTCTGGGCCGCACAGAAGGCGGAACTGGCGAAGATCCCGCTCAAGGTCCTGGAGATGAAGGAGGTCGACAGCGGAGATCCCGCCGTGAAGTGTTATGACCTGAAGATCGCCTGCGCCGGCGGCATGCCGGTTTCCGGATACCTCTGCATGCCGAAGAATGCGGAGCCGAAGTCGCTGAAGGCGGAGCTTCTGTTCCGCGGCTACGCCGTGGTCGGCGCAAGCAGGCCGGTGAAGCAGGGGAAGGAACGCATCGCCTTCCAGATCAACGCCCACGGCATTGAGAACGGGCGGCCGGAGTCTTATTACAACGAGTTGAAGAATGGAAAACTCCGCGCCTACGGTTTCCGCGACGACGAGAACCGGGAGCGTGAGACGACCTATTTCAGGGGGATGGTCCTGCGGCTGCTGCGTGCCCTGGAGTATCTGAAAAGTCTGCCGGAGTGGGACGGGAAGACGCTTGCCGTCTCCGGCGGCAGCCAGGGCGGATTCCAGGCGCTGGCGGCCGCCGCGCTCGATCCGGATGTGACGCAGTGCTTTGCCGGAATTCCGTGGCTCTGCGATCTCTCCGGCATTACGCGGGGGCGGCTCAGGGGATGGCGCCCGAATTATGCGCCGGGGCTCGATTACATCGATTCGGCCTTTTTCGGGACGCGGATCAAATGTCCGGTCACGATTGAAGCCGGGCTCGGCGATTACGTCTGTCCGCCCTCCGGCGTGGCCGCGCTCTACAACGGCATCTCCGCGCCGAAAAAGATCGTCTGGAAGCAGGGACGCACGCACGCATACTCCCCGCGTAATGCGGAGACCTTCGTGCAGGAGGCGGAATAGGAGGCGCTTCCGATGCGGATCGGCACGGATTTTCCGGGCGGAAATGTCGCCGTCCGGTCGTTGGAGGAAAAACGCGCGCTGCTTTCACCGGAGCTGCGCGACACCGAAGGATACTGGTTCTACTGGTGTTTCGAGGCCGGTTTCGATGTTCCGGGCGACTATGAATTCGAGTTCGACGGCATCGCGGTCGGCGCGTGCGGCCCGGCCGTCTCGGAGGACGGCGGCCGTTCATGGCGCTGGCTCGGTTCCGGCGGCTGTACGGATTACCGCTTCGTTTACCGCGCTGAACGGCCCGGCAGGGTCCGGTTCAGTTCCGGCATGCAGTATCTGCAAAGCGATCTCGAGCGTTTCCTCTCCGAAGTTCCGGAGGTCACCCGCTCGGTTCTCTGCCGCAGCCGGAAGGGGCGCGAAGTCGAGCTTCTGCGCCTCGGCGCGGCGGATGCGGCGCGGAAGGTCCTGCTGACCAGCCGCCACCATTGCTGCGAGGCGATGGCGACGCATGTCCTTGAAGGGATGCTCCGGGCGGCCGCGGCGCCCCCGGAGCTGCTGAAGAATACCGCGTTTTATGCGGTTCCGTTCGTGGACAAGGACGGCGCGGAGGAGGGCGATCAGGGCAAGAACCGCCTGCCGCGCGACCACGCGCAGGATTATTGCCGCGGCGCTTCGCTTTATCCCGAGACGGAGGCGCTCGTGCGTCTGGTCCGGGCGGAAAGGCCGTGCATTGTGCTTGATTTGCACTGTCCCTGGCTGAAGTTCGAACCGAACGAGCGGCTGCATTTCGTCGGGCCCGAGTCGAAACGGATGGAGCGGGCGATGGACGCATGGGCCGTGCGGCTTGAGCGCGAACTGCCGCCCGGGCTGCCGTATTCGGCTTCGGACAACATCCGTTTCGGCACCGGCTGGAACACGGCGGAGAATTATGCGAAGGGCCGGATGCTGAGCTGCTGCTGCGGAGGATTCGATTTCGTCCGGGCCGCGCTGGCGCTCGAAATTCCGTATGCGAACATGCGCGGCTGTGTGCTTGATGCGGCGAAGGCGCGGGAACTCGGCTCCGTGCTGCTGCGGGTGGCCGCCGCCGCTTTGCAGGAGTGAATTTTTTCTTGTGCCGCGCCCGGCTTCCGGCAGTTGGAACCCGGGCGCTTTTTCTTGCGATTTTGTTGTCTCCGTGACTGGAAAAAAACGGGAAGGGGCATATAGTATGTCGCATACCTGCCCATAACATTTTTTCCGGAGATTTTTGACGCCAATGCTGTACCTTCTTTCGCTGCTCGGTAACGATTTCCTGCCGTTTCGCCTGTTCGATTACGTGACCTTCCGCGCCGGCGGCGCGGCGCTCACCGCCTTCCTGATCGTGATTCTGCTCGGCGGCAGAACGGCCCGCTGGCTGCGCAGGCTCAATGTCAGGACCAGCGAACGGCTGGAGGGGCTGGTCCCCGCCGAATTCATCGACAAGGAGAAAAGCCGGACACCCTGCATGGGGGGGATTCTCATGATCGGCGGCATTCTGATTTCGGCCTGTTTCTGGAACGTCATGAGCAGCCCGATTTCGATCCTGCTGGTCGTCTCGACGTTCGCCTTTGCGCTGGTCGGTTTTTACGACGATTACCGCAAGGTCGTTTACAAGGACCGCGACGGCCTGCCCGGGCGGTACAAGCTGCTGTGCCAGATCGTGATCGCCGGGCTCGGCGTCTGGGCGCTTTTCCTGATGCCCGAGGTCGGGCCGTACATGGATGATTTCATGGTGCCGTTTTTCAAGGACCCGGTGCTCATCTGCACGCCGTGGACGGTGCTGGTGGCAGTCGGCACCGTCGTGGCGACCTCGAACGCGGTGAACCTCACCGACGGCAAGGACGGCCTTGCGACCGGCTGCACGATCTTCTGCACTCTGACCTACGCGGCTTTCGCGTACCTGATGGGGCATGCGGTGTTTGCGAACTACCTGAAGGTCCCGTTCATTCCCGGTGCGGGCGAGGGAATGGTGTTCGCCGCTGCGGTCTGCGGCGGCTGCATCGGGTTTCTCTGGCACAACTGCCACCCGGCTTCGATGTTCATGGGGGACACCGGCAGCCTCGCCCTCGGCGGCGCGGTCGGATTTCTGGCCGTGCTCGTGCGGCAGGAGGTGCTGCTGATCCTGGTCGGCGGGGTTTTCGTCATGGAGGCCGGGTCGGTCATGCTGCAGGTGCCGTACTTCAAGCTGACCGGGAAACGGATTTTCCCGTGCACGCCGATCCACCACACCTTCGAGCGGCGGGGGTGGACCGAAACGCAGATCGTGGTCCGCTTCTGGATTCTCTCCGGCGTCTTTGCGCTGATCGCGCTGGCGACGCTCAAACTGCGCTGATGCTCGTTCCGGCTTTACCTCCGCAGGGTTGGATGCGGGAAGAAAGATGCATATTTCCAGTGCGGCGGTTGCGAAAACGGCGCGGAGGTGGTACATTCCTGCATATGACAATCCAGTGAGGATGGAGGTGGGGCATGTTTCTTGAAAAACTCGTGAATTCCAGGCGCAGCGGCGTGGTTGCCGTGGAGACGCGCGATGACGATGCGGTTTTCTTCTATCATGACGGCGGCGGATTCCGGCAGGAGACGGTGCCGTTTACGCCGATGCTGCTGCTGAGTGCGCCGGAGCAGCTGGAGGATTTTTCCGGCACGGCGGCGGTTTCGCCGTTCGACGGGAATATGGTTTTCCGTTTCCTGGCGAAGTTTCCGACCGTCTCGGAGTATGAACTCGCTTTGAAGCACCTGAAAAAAGGCCGGGGGGCGTATTTCGTCTTCCGGGATTACGCACAGCAGATTCTGCAGCAGGAGGAGACGCGGCTGTTCGCCGGGATGGAATTCCGGGAACTGCGGCGGTTTCAGTTCGACCTCGAAGTCAGGACTACGCCGGGCTTCGACTTTCCGAATCCGGACCGTGCGGGGGACGAGATCGTCATTATTTCGATGTGCGACTCCACCGGCTGGGAGCTGGCGCTGTCGCAGGATGCGATGGGCGAAAAAGAGCTGATCGAAACGTTCGTGCGGACGGTTGCGGAACGCGACCCCGACGTGATCGAGGGGCATAACCTCTGCCGCTTCGACCTGCCGTATCTCGAGGCGCGCGCGAAGCGGCACAAGGTGCGGCTGACGCTCGGGCGCGGCGGCGCGACGCCGAAGAAGCGGTCGAGCCGGTTCAGCCTGGCTGAACGGATCATCAACTATACCCGGTACGACCTCTTCGGACGGCATGTGGTCGATACGCTGCACCTTGCGATGATGTACGACGTGTCGAACCGCGATCTCGAGTCCTACAACCTCAAGTACCTGGCAAAGCATTTCAATTTCGCCTCCGAAGAGCGCACCTACATCGACGGAGCCCGGATTTCGCAGGCGTGGGAGGAAGAGCGCGCGCTGCTGCTCGCCTATGCGCTCGACGACGTGCGTGAGACGCGGAGCCTCGGGGCGCTCCTGAGTCCGAGCTACTTCTACCAGACGTCGATCCTGCCGATGAAGTATCAGGATGTGATCGTCCGCGGCAGCGGCACGAGCCTCGACGCGCTTTTCGTCTCCGAGTACCTGAAAGCGCGGCATTCGCTGCCGCTGCCGGAGCCGGCCCGCCGTTTCGCGGGGGCGCTGACCCGGGCGGACGAGGTCGGCGTGTTCGAGAACGTCTGGCACTGCGACGTGCGCTCGCTGTATCCGTCGATTCTGCTGGCCGAGGGATGGGCGCCGTCGCGCGACGGTCTGCGCGTGTTTCCCCGGCTGCTCGATGCGCTGCGGACCTTCCGGCTCGAGGCGAAGGACGCGATGCGTTCCACGCGCGATCCGGCCGAACAGAACGAGTTGAAGGCGCTGCAGGGGACGTTCAAGATCCTCATCAACTCGTTCTACGGCTATCTCGGATTTTCGCAGGGGACGTTCAACGACTACGACCTTGCCGAGCGGGTCACGGCGCGCGGGCGGGAGATCCTGACCATGATGCTCGATTTCCTGACCTCGTCGGGCGCGAATGTCCTTGAGATGGACACCGACGGCATCTACTTCCAGCCGCCGGCCGGGGTGACCGACAAGAGCGCCTTTCAGAAACGGATTCAGGGGGCGCTGCCGCCCGGCATCGAGGTGGAGCTCGACTCCGCCTACGCCGCGATGTTCTCCTACAAAAGCAAGAATTATGCGCTGCTCGGGCTCGACGGAACGGTCAGCATCACGGGGGCGGCGCTGAAGTCGCGCGGTCTCGAGCCGTTCCAGCGGCGGTTCATCTCGCGTCTGGTCGAGCTGCTGCTGAAGCGCGATTTCGCGTCGGTTCCGGCGATGTACGAGAAGATGCGCGGAGAGATCGAGCGGCGCGAGCTGCCGCTTGCGGACCTCGCCAAAAGCGAGAACCTGAACGATTCGCCCGAAACCTACAAGCGGAAACTGGCTGCCGGAACCGGGCGGCGCAGCGCCGCCTACGAACTCGCCATCCGCTCGAAGCTCGACTTTCAGGCCGGCGACCAGGTGACCTACTACCTGACCGGCGAGAAGAAGAAAGTCTCGGTGGTCGACAACGCGAAGCTGCTGTCGGAGGCGCCGGCCGGGGAGCGCGATGAAAACGTCGCCTACTATCTGAACAAGCTCGATGAGCTGTACGCCAATTTCAAGGCGTTTCTGCCGGAGGAGAAAAGTCCGCTCGGCATTTGAACCGGAGAAGAAGGAGGAGGGGAAATGAAGAGGTGTGATCTGGACAAAGCCCTGCCGGAGGGAATCCGGAGTTTCGACGAGTGGGAGGCAAAGATCCCGAAGTATCAGACTCCGCTGATGAAGCGGCTCGATTCGCTCGATCTCGGCAGCCGTCCGGAGAACTGGACCCGGGCCGCGCTGTACGAGATCGTGCTCTGGGAGCTGAACCGCTATCCGGAGATCGACGACACCCTGTTCCGCGACCTTGCCGGCGCGGCGAAGATCGCTCCGGGGAAGCACAGGGAGGGGAAGGAGCTCTTTCTGCGGCTGCTCGGCTGCCGGAACGTCGGGCTCACCATGGCGACCGCGATTCTGCGGTTCGTGAATCCCGGCACATTCCAGACATTGAATGCACGGAACGGTTTCGTCGTGCTCGGCGCAGGAGAGATTCCGTCCAGACCGGAAGAGGCGGCCGACTATTATTTCCGCTACCTCGACGAACTGCGCAAGCTGACCGGCGACGGATTCGATTTCCGCTTCGCCGACCGGCTGCTCTATCAGGTGGACAAGGCAACCGGCCGGAAGCTCGGCTCCTGACCGGGAGCGTGAGCGCTCCTCAGAACGGCATCCCTTCGTCGTCCTGCGGCGCGTTCCGGGTCGGGGAGGGGACTTCGGCTTCGAAGTCGGTCCAGCTCCCCCGGTCGCCGTCGTCGCGGGTCAGCAGCTCGATTTTGCGTTCGAGCGTATCGAGCTTGGCCCGGCAGATTTTCGCCAGTTCGCTGCCGGCTTCGAAATTCTGCATAAGCTCTTCGAGCGGCAGTTTGCCGGTCTCCATTCTGGCGACCAGGGCTTCCAGTTTTTCAAGTGCCTGCTCGAACGGCAGGGCTTCGAGCTCTTCGCGGGATGATTCAGTACTCACTCTTGGTCTCCGGTTGGGTGAAGAAGGTTGTTGTCGAGCCGGAAAAAGCCGTTGCGGTCGCGGTCGAACCGGAACAGCTGTCCGCTCGGCATGTGAAAATACCACGCATGCAGCGTGAGGCTGCCGGTGCCGGTGCGTTCGCGGACCCACGGGAAGGTCAGCAGATTCTCGAGCCCGAGAATCAGGGAGGCCTCCTCGCAGGCGCGGCAGCGGGTCGTTTCCGGCGATTCCGTCATCGAGGCGTTGACCGCGAGCTTGGCCGGCTCCGCGAGGTCGAGCCACGGGTCGAGAAACTGCCCGGCCGGTTCTTCGGCACTGCGCCGCATCAGCGCCTTGATGCCGCCGCAGTCGGAGTGCCCGAGCAGGATCAGGTGCCCGATTCCGAGCTCTGTGACCGCATATTCGAGCGCGGCGCTGACGCCGTGGTGGCGCGTATCCGGTTCGTACGGCGGAACCAGATTCGCCACGTTCCGGATCACGAAAAGATCGCCCGGGTCGGTGTCGAGCAGAATCGCCGGATCGACCCGGGAGTCGGAACAGGAGATCACGCATGCGCGCGGATGCTGTCCGTGCCGGAGCTTGTCGAACAATTCGGAGTCGCCGGCGAACCAGGTGTTGTGGAAACTGCGGAAACCCTCGATCAGTTTATGAATGGATTCTTCCATGTTCCTCTCACTTCAGCATGTCCGTCATGAACCGGAACGTGCGGTCGTTGTGTCCGGGCAGCCCTTCGTGGCCGAAGTCCGGGTAGAACACGTGCTCTTTCGGCGCCGTGATCTTGTTGAAGGCGGCGAACTGCGTCGACGGCGGGCAGACCGTATCCATGAGCCCGGTCGCCATCATGATCCGGCAGCGGATGCGCGGCGCGAGGTTCTGGACGTCGATGTAGCCGAGACGGCGGAAGAACTCCTCCTCCCGCGCATGAGTCGGGTCGAACCAGCGGAAATAGTACTGCAGCTCATCGTAGGCGGCCTTGGCGAGATCCATGTTCCAGACCCGGCGGTAGTCCGAGAGGAACGGGAAGGTCGCGGAAGCGCGGTTCAGCTCCGGCACGAGCGCGGCGCAGGCGAGGGTGAGGCCGCCGCCCTGCGAGCCGCCCATGGCGCCGACGCGGGTTTCGTCGACATCGTCCATCGCCATGACGATCCGGGCGGTCCGGGCGGTGTCGAGAAAGATGTTGCGGAACAGCAGTTTCTTCGGGTCGGGGTCGTCCACGCCGCGGATGATGTGGCCGCGCAGCGTCGTTCCCGTGACCGGCGTGACATCCTGCGAAGGGCCGCCCTGACCGCGCACGTCGAGCGATGCGACCGTAAAGCCGGCCGAGACGTAATTGAGCTTGTCGCACCAGTCCCCCGAATTGCCGGAGTAACCGTGGAACTGGACCACGGCCGGGTGTTTCCGGGTCGCCCCGGCCGGCCGGAGCAGCTTGGCATGGACCCGGGCGTTGCCGGTGCCGGTGAACCAGAGGTCGAAGCACTCCGCGTTCGGAGCCTGGAATTCGGATGGAATCAGTTCGATCTCGGGCGGCAGCGCGGCCAGTTCGGCCAGCGATTCATCCCAGTACGAGTCGAAATCCTCGGGCAGCGGGGAGCTGCCGAGATAGGTGCGCAATTCGTCGATCGGTTTGTCGATCAGCATTTCGGAACAATCCTTATATTTGGGTGTTGGATGCGGGCTCAAAAAAAGGCGGCCGGAGCCGCCCTTCCGTTGCCGGGTTATTTGACGTAATCCGGCATGTCGGTCCGGAACGGACAGGCCGGGAAGCCGTCTTTGTTGTAGAAATTCAGGTTTCCGGCGTAGCTGACCCAGCCGTAGCGGACGGCGGCCGGCTCCTTGACTTCCGGCGAGCTCACGACGACGGTGTCGCCGTCGATGACCGCGTCCGCCCAGACGAATTTGCCGTCTTTGCCGGCGATCGCGAAGCAGCCGAGCTTGCCGTCTCTGCTGCCTTTGGCTTCAAGCCCGGCGCCGACGTTCGTGAAGGAGATGACCGCCTTTCCGTCCCTGACCGTCATCGATTTGAACATCGGCCCGGCGGAAACGATGTCCCTGCCGTAGCTGATGCGTTCGGCTTCTTTGGCCAGCCGATAGCCGACCGCCTGCTTGTTGGCCGGGTGGATGTCGGAGTGGTTGCCGGCGTCGATGCAGACCGCCATGCCGGTGTAAGGCACCTTCCTGAGCGTCGCAGCCTGCGCTTCGCGGAAGGGGGCCCAGACCGGATTGCCGGGCTTGCGGTCCACCCAGTAATCGTCCGGCAGCGGCTTGTCGGGCGTATGCTTCTCGTAGCCGGAGAGCTGGACGAAGAGGAACGGCAGTTTCGGGTCGTTCCACAGCGTGCGCCAGTCGGAGATGAGGAGCTGCTGGAGCTTCAGGTAATCCTCCGGCGCGCCGGCGTTGGTCTCGCCCTGGTACCAGAGGAAGCCGCGCAGCGGATAACCGGTCCACGGCGCGATCATGGAGTTGTAGAGCGTGGACGGGAAGCTCGGGTGGCGTTCGTTCGTGTTCATGTAGGCGAGCGGGTCCGGGCGGTTGCCGATCTTCCTGAGGTCGGCGGCGAATTCAAGCTTGAGCTTCCAGTCTCCCGCGAGACTGATCTTCTGCTTGCCGTCGGGTGAGAGGAAGAGTTCGTCGTCGGCGCCCTGGATGCCGCCGTCGATGAACATGTCGCTGACGCGGACCGCGATGACGTTGCGTCCGGCCTTCACGAGTTTGCCCGGAACCTTGTATTTGCGCGGGACGGACCAGTAGCTTTCGACATCGGAGCCGGTCGCGCCGACCTTTTCGCCGTTGAAGAAGGTTTCGTCGCAGTCGTCGACGGCGCCGAGCGAAAGGACCAGCTCTTTGCCGGCCCAGGCAGCCGGGATATCGACCGTCCGGCGGTACCAGGCGACGCCGTCGATGCCTTCGGGGAACGAGTTGCGGGTCGATTCAACTTTGGTCCAGGACGAATCGTCGAGATCCGGATTCTTCCAGCCGGCGGCCGCCGCCGTCTCCTTCGCGTAGGTCGAGTAGAAGCGCTTTTCCCACTCGGAGAACTTCTTGCGGGCCTTCTCCTGCTCGGCTTTGTATTTCGCTTCGAGCTCGGCGCTGGTCTTGCCGAGACCCTCGATCTTCATGAGCTCACGGACGCGGCCGGCGCGTTTGTAGGCATCATAGCTGATCCACGGCTCGATGGCCGTGCCGCCCCAGCTCGCGCTGATGAGGCCGATCGGAACGTTCAGGTCCTTGTTCAGCTCGCGACCGAAATAAAAGGCGACCGCGCTGAACGGCGCCGCGGTTTCGGGAGTGCAGAGCTGCCAGCCGGGCCCGACGACCTCATGCTGGACCTTGCCGGGGGAGACATATTTTTTCGAGGTCGCGTTGTAGAGGCGGATGTTCGGGTAAGTCGCCTGCGCCGCCTCTTCTTTGCCGTTCAGCGTGGACCAGTGCCTGCCCTTGCTGTAAACCGGCATCTCCATATTCGACTGCCCGCTCGCGAGCCAGACGTCGCCGATCAGCACATCCTTGAAGATGACCGGTTCGCTGCCCGGTGCGCCGGTGACGCTGACCAGGTAGGGGCCGCCGGCCTCCATGGCGGGCAGCACGGCCGCCCACTCGCCGTCGTCGCCGGCGGTGGCGAAAACGCTGTTGCCGCCGATGCCGACCAGCACCGATTCGCCGGGAGCGGCATGTCCGCTGATCCGGATCGGCTTTTCACGCTGCAGGACCATGTAGTCGCCGTAGATTTTGTGTACCGAATAGTTCGCCGCCATCTTCTCCGGCCTGACCGCCGTGCAGGCGGCGAGGAGCAGCGCGACGGCGAACGCCGCCAGGATCGGGATCCTTCTGAGCATTTTGTTGAACTCCCTTTCGTTTGTGACGTGAGTGGATGGATTTATTATAATCCCGAGTTCCGCAATTTGCAATTGCCGGGACGAAAATTGAAGGAGTTTTTGAATTTGCCCTGCTTTTTTCCGGGGGCGGCCTTGCATTTTGCGGCAAGGCAAGTTAAGTTATATCCTCAGGCTGAATACCGAAATCATTCGGTGGAAATTCACAACAACGAAGGAGTCTTCTTATGGCGGTCAGCTACAAAGATCTCGGCCTCGTGAACACCAGAGAGATGTTCGCCAAGGCGATGAAAGGTCACTACGCGATTCCGGCGTACAACTTCAACAACATGGAACAGCTCCAGGCGATCATCCAGGCCTGTGTCGAGACCGAATCCCCGGTGATTCTTCAGGTTTCGAAGGGCGCCCGCGAGTACGCGAACCAGACGCTGCTGCGCTATCTCGCGCAGGGCGCCGTCGAGTATGCCAAGGAGATCTCCGGCGGCAAGGGGATTCCGATCTGCCTGCATCTCGACCACGGCCCGGATTTCGAGACCTGCAAGAGCTGCATCGACATGGGGTTCTCGTCGGTCATGATCGACGGCTCGCACCTGCCGTATGAAGAGAACGTCGCCGAGACCCGCAAGGTGGTCGAATACGCCCATAAGTTCGATGTGACCGTCGAAGGCGAGCTCGGCGTCCTGGCCGGCGTCGAAGATGACGTGAAGGCCGAACACCACACCTACACGCAGCCGGAAGAGGTCGAAGACTTCGTCAAGCGCACCGGCGTCGACTCCCTTGCGATCGCGATCGGCACCAGCCACGGCGCCTACAAGTTCAAGCCGGGCGACGATCCGAAGATCCGTCTCGACATCCTCGCCGAGATCGAAAAGCGCATTCCGGGCTTCCCGATCGTGCTGCACGGCTCCTCGAGCGTTCCGCAGGATCTGGTCAAGATCATCAACGAGAACGGCGGCAAGCTGAAGGACGCGATCGGCATCGGCGAAGACCAGCTCCGCGCCGCTTCGAAGTCGGCAGTCTGCAAGATCAACATCGACTCCGACGGCCGTCTGGCGATGACCGCCGCGATCCGCAAGGTCTTCAACGAGAAGCCGGCGGAATTCGACCCGCGCAAGTACCTCGGCCCGGCCCGTACGGCCCTGAAGGAGCTCTACAAGCGCAAGAACGTCGAAGTGCTCGGCTCGGCCGGCCACGCTTACGATAAATAAGTTCTTTCGGGAATTTACAGGAAGAAACGGTCCTCCTTTTTGCGGGAGGGCCGTTTTTTTGTCATGAAAACGCCTCCCGGAAAAGGTTCGCGGGAGGCGGCATCGGCAGAGCGGCGATCAGTGATTGCCGCAATGGCCGCCGCAGCTGCGGCCTTCGCCGTGATGATGGCCGTGGCCGCCGCAGCTGTGGCCTTCACCGTGTTCATGGTGATGATTGCAGCTGAAGTTCGGGTTGGCTTCGAGCGTGCCGGCCAGATAGTCGCCGACCGCTTCGGTGACGTCTCCCCGGACGCCGCCGACGAGTTTGATGCCGCACTCGGCCAGCGCCTGCTGGGCGCCGCCGCCGATGCCGCCGCAGATCAGCACATCGACATTATGCTCTTTCAGGAGTCCGGCGAGCGCGCCGTGGCCGCTCTCTCCGGTCGGGAGGTCGGTGCGGCCGGTCAGCCGGTTCTCTTCGACGGTGAAGAGGGCGAAGGACGGCGTGTGCCCGAAGTGCTGGAACACATTGTCGTTTTCACAGGTGACTGCGATAATCATGGTTTCTCCTTGGGTTTTAAGTTTGGCCGCCGTTTCGCTCGAACGGCAGCAGAAGCGACAGGTGGAAAAGCTGCGGCATCCCGGAGCGGGAACGGCGTTTCCGTTCTCCGCGATTGCGATGCTCCGCCCGGTGGTCAGAGCCAGCGCGACCCGGCGGTGCGCCGCGTAGAGCAGCCGCTGGAGCGTGCCGCGCGAGATCTCCATATGCTGCGCCGCCTTCGCCTGGTCGAACTCCTCCAGGTCGACCAGCCGGAGCGCCTCAAGTTCATCCAGCCGGAGTTCGACGGCGGCCTGGCCGGAAGCCCCCTGAAATATCCGGCAGGACGGGGTCAGGCAGATTTTACGGCATTTGGGATTGCGCGGCATGGATGTCTCCTTTAGTGTGCATATGCACATAATATAACTGTTTTTTTCAGAATGTCAACAAATTTTCCGGCGATCTATTGACAATTCCGTTTTCTTATAGTATAATTATCTATGGAGAACCGTGGTGAGGATTTCAGCCTTGACAGAGTCACCGCCGGGAGATATTGAAAAGCAAGTTAACTTGTTAATTCCCCGGGTTGCCGCAAAACCAGCGTATATGATCATTATGGGATGGAGGACGACGATGAACAAGAAAGCATTTACCCTGATCGAGCTTCTGGTCGTGATCGCGATCATCGCGATTCTGGCCTCGATGCTTCTGCCCGCGCTGAATCAGGCGCGGAATACCGCCAAGCGCATCACCTGCACCGGCGTACTCAAGCAGTACAATCAGGCGGCGCAGCTGTATGCATCGAACAACGATGATTACTGGATTCCCCCCGGGAACCCGCAGTGGTACATGAAGACCGCCTTCCGCGGGCTCATCGGAGCGTCGACGGAGCCGGAGAGCGAAGGCAGCATCAAGTCCAAGGATATCACGCTGCCGGTCGGGCTGCTCTGCCCGAACTCGTTTGCCGTGATTGCCCCGGAAGGAGCGAGAAATGCGATGTACTCCTACGGTTTGACCTACAGCGGCCTCGAGGCGAACAACTGGGAAAAGTATGCATACAAACTTACGCGCTTCAAGAAGCCGAGTTCGTCCGCCAGCTGGATGGATGCGCTTGACTGGATCGTCTATGGCACCAACGCCTATCTCGGCGAGGATGCCGCGGCGCTGGGGTCCGGACGCCGCGCCTACCGCCACAGCAACGGATTGAATGTCGGATTCTATGACGGCCATGTCGAATCCATGAGCAAGGCGGATGTCGAAATGCGCTGGAACGACAGCAATACCTGGAGTTTTGTCAACAACTTCTTCTGAGCCGGGCAAACGGAAAAAACGGGGCGGAATTCCGCCCCGTTTTTTTGTGGCCGCCGCATCCGGCTTACGGCGTCGGCGTGCTCTCCGGCGCAGAATCGCGTTCCGGACGGACAACTGAGCCGCGGAGCTCCCTTCGACTCCCGTTCACAATGAAGTGGGGCGGAAGAAGATGCAAAAAAACGCTGCCGGGGAAAACCGGCAGCGTCGGGATATCGTGTCCGGAACGGGGATTACTCGCCCATCTCCTTCAGCGCGGCTTTCCGCGACAGGCTGATCTTGCCGTTCGACGGATCGATGTCGAGCACCTTCACCGAGACGTAGTCGCCTTCGTTGCAGATGTCGGTGACCTTGTTGACCCGGTAATCCGCCAGGGCGGAGATGTGCAGCAGTCCTTCCACGCCCGGCAGGATTTCGACGAAAGCACCGAAATCGCGCACGGTCACAACCTTGCCGCGGTAGATCTTGCCGATCTCCGGCTCCGCCGTGCAGCCCGAAATCCGCAGTTTGGCGGCTTCGAGGTGCTCTTTATCCGGAGCCATGATCTTGACGGTGCCGTCGTCGTCGATATCGATCGACGTGCCGGTCTCTTCGGTGATCGAACGGATGTTTTTACCGCCGGGGCCGATGAGCGCGCCGATCTTGTCCGGATTGATCTTGACCACTTCGAGGCGCGGAGCGCGCGGCGAAATGTCCGCTCGCGGCGCCGGGATGCAGGCCTCCATCACATCGAGAATCTTCAGCCGCGCGATGCGGTTGCGTTCCATCCCCTCGCAGAGCAGGTCGATCGGAATGCCCGGCAGCTTCAGGTCGAGCTGGAAGCCCGTGATGCCGTCGCGCGTGCCGCAGACCTTGAAGTCCATATCGCCGAAATGGTCCTCGGCGCCGATGATGTCGGTCAGCAGAAGCCGCTTTCCGTCCTTGCCGGTCACAAGGCCGCAGCTGATGCCGGCCACCGGAGCGGTGATCGGAACGCCGGCGTCCATCAGCGCAAGCGTCGCGCCGCAGACCGAAGCCATCGAGGTCGAACCGTTCGAGCTCATGATCTCGGAGACGCAACGGACCACATACGGGAAATCCGCCGGAACAACCTTCGAAACCGAACGCTCGGCCAGATTGCCGTGCCCGATTTCACGCCGTCCCGGACCCGTGATGCGGCCGACTTCGCCGACGCTGAAGTTCGGGAAGTTGTAGTGCAGATAGAAGCGCTTTTTCGTGACGCCGCTTTCACTGGTCAGGTCATCGGCTTCCTGCGCGTCCTTCTCGTTGCCGAGGGTCGCGAGCACGAGCGCCTGGGTTTCTCCGCGCGAGAAGAGCGCGCTGCCGTGGACCACGGGGAGCACGCCGACTTCGGCCGACAGCGGCCGGATTTCGGTCGTAGAACGGCCGTCCGGACGGAACTGTTTCTCGAGGATGACGTTGCGGGTCGTTTCACGGACAAGGTTGTCGAACGCGATCGCGGTCATGAAACCGAATTCGGCGTCGCTCATCGCGGCGAACGGTTCGCGCAGCGCGCCGCGCAGCTCGGCGCGGAGTTCGTCGAGCGCGACCATGCGGGCTTCCTTGCCCGGAATCGTGCAGACGTTTTCAATACGGTCGGCGCAGAGTTTCGCCATCGACGCGGCGAGCTCTTCCGGAACCAGGTAGAGCTTGTAATCCTTCTTGGCGCGGCCGGCGCGTTTTGCGAGCTCGATCTGGGCCTCGCACTGTTTCTTGACCGCGTCGTTCGCGAGGTACATCGCCTCTTTCATCTGCGCTTCGGAGACGAAATCCGCTTCGCCTTCGATCATGATGACCTGGTCGGGACGGCCGGCGTAGATGAGTTCAAGCTTGCTTTTCGCCATCTCGGCGCGGGTCGGGTTCACGATGAACTTGCCGTCGACAAGGCCGACGCGGACCGCGCCGATCGGGCCGTCGAACGGCAGGTCGGAGAGCATCAGCGAGGCCGAGGCGCCGACCATCGCAAGCACGTCCGGCTCGTTCACGCCGTCGGCGGAGAGCAGCACGCAGGAGATCTGGACTTCGTCGAAGAACCCTTCCGGGAACAGCGGCCGGATCGGCCGGTCGATCATGCGGCAGGTCAGGATCTCCTTGGTGGAGGGACGCCCTTCGCGCTTGATGTAGCCGCCGGGGAACTTGCCCGCCGCCGAGTATTTTTCGCGGTAGTCGACCTGCAGCGGGAAGAAGTCGGTGCCTTCGCGCGGAGCGCCGGAGCAGGCCGCCGCGAGCACGATGGTGTCGCCGAGGCGGACGAGGCAGGAACCGTTGGCGAGACCGGCGACCTTGCCGGTGGAGATCTCCATCTCCCGTTCGCCGTCGAACTGGAATACGATTTTTTCTTCAGCCATGATTGATTTTCCTTTTCTCATGTTGGCTTTACAGAGGAAAGGCGTACTCCGGTCCGTCTGGCGCTGGGCCTTTCGACTCGCGGAATCCCGGTATCAGCCCCCGGAACGCTGCCCGGATGCTGATAACGACCGAATTCCACAAAATCAAGCCGATGCCGGAGACTCCTCTCCATACAGTTGAAATAATATAACCTGCTTTCGCCGAAAAAACAAGCAGGTTTTCCGATTTTCGGCGGTTTTGCGTTCCGCTTTCGTTCCGGCGACAGCGACCGGCAGCCCCCGACGGGAGGCCTGTGCAGCAAGCGCGCCGAAACCAGCCGCCGGCCAGCTCAGGCCCGGCGTACCGCCGCCCGGCAGAATTACGGTGCATCCGGCGAGGTCGGCCAGCGCTGCCGGCAGCGGCGGACGCTTCCGCCACGGGTTCGGAACCGGCTCGCCGCCGGGTGCCGCGCTGTCGAGAAAACAGCGGTTTTTCACAAGCTCGTGTGTGTCATGCAGGGGGGCGGCGTCGAGCAGCCGGCCGTATGGCCGGTTCCAGGGCCGCAGAAGGCGGCGTTTGCGGATGTGCCGCGTCGTTCCGCTGAAGGCGAGGCTCTCCGGCGCGGCGGCGGCCATGGCGATCAGGTCCTCGAGCAGCAGTTCGCGGTGGAACCGGGGCTGCAGGAGAAGGTCGCAACGCATCGCCGCAACTTCGTCGAGCAGGGTGCGCCGCAGAACCGCATCGGAGAGAAAACGTTGCGGATCAAGTTCGATGAAGCGGTCGAAATCCAGCATCCGCCGGGCCAGCGGCATCCAGAGGGTGTTCCCGAGCAATGTGATGTGACAGCTCTCCGGAGGAAACGCCCTGCGCAGCGCCGCCGCGAACGGCAGATAGAGTGCGAAGTCGCCGATCCGGTCGAGGCGTATGACCAGTATCCGCCTCCGGCCGTCTTTTGCCGGGGCGTGTTCCCGGCGGGAACGGCGCGCCTGCCTGAACAGTTCTCCTGCCAGCGATATCCGGTGTTCGAGCTGCATGGTCAGTGTCTCCGCATGTTGACGAGCCGCCGCCGGATGCGTTTCCAGAGCGGATTGGCGTAATCATGTCGGAAGGTCTGCCGGTCCAGTTCCGTGTTCCGGATCGGAAACTGCGGATGCCGGAGCGGGAATTCCGCCTGAACGGCCGGAAGTTCCGCAAACGGATTGTCCGCGGTATGCATGGCGTCGGGCGTGCAGCCGATATTCTCGACCAGATTGTTTCGCGGAGTCACGGCGAGGGCGTTGTTTTTGAAGTGGGCATAACTCCATTGCGCGTCCCACGTGTTGAAGCCCGGTTCGCCGCGGTACACCTTGTCGAGAATTTCCCGCCAGCGTTTCCGCTCGACCGGGTCCGGAAAGCAGTCGGCGAGCGCCCCCGATTGTACGAAATCAGGGTAGTCCGGCATATCCGGCGAATAGTTCCGCCATGCCCGCCGCCAGGAGGCCCAGCCCCAGATATGCGGGTAGCGCGAAAAATAGTAACTGTCGCCGAGCTCCGCGCCGCGCAGCAGGCTGTTGACTCCGCTGATGTTCATGACGCGTTCGTCGTCGCGGTAACGCTCCAGGAGTTCCCGGCAGTACCGGAAAAAGGTCGGGTTCGGCAGGCAGTCGTCTTCGAGGATGATTCCCTCTTCCACTTCGGAAAAGAACCAGCTGATCGCCGAACTCATGGCGTTGCGGCAGCCGAGATTCTCTTCCCGGAAGAGGGTTGCGACTTCGCATTCCCAATCGACCTCCGCAACGATTCCGCGGACCTGCGAAACCAGGGGGGCCTCTTCCGGCCGTTCCGGACGGGGACCGTCGCAGGCGATGAAAAGACGGCGGGGGGCGGCTCTCCGGATGGCTTCGAAAACACGCCGCGTACAGGCGGGGCGGTTGAATACCGTGAAAAGGACCGGCGTCTCCGGAGAAGTGCGTTTCATATTCCGTTTGATATCGGGTGATTGCCCGGTTGATGATTTTGACCTGAACCCGGTTATATTATACTATCATTTCCCTGAATCCGTGAAACAACAGGCAAAATTAAAGGTAAAACAGAGGCAAAACCT
>ERZ1034952.87-NODE-87-length-80446-cov-19.723862_pt1 | contig 80446 bp, 51 predicted proteins | sample MGYA00520625_ERZ1034952 | MGnify/ENA primary metagenome ERZ1034952 (study PRJEB33766, sample SAMN09781773) | gut metagenome | biome: gut microbiome | host: Homo sapiens | place: Madagascar | study: EMG produced TPA metagenomics assembly of the PRJNA485056 data set...
GAATACGACGGGGCGATAGTTTTCTGGATGAATTCCCTTCTTCATTTTGTTTAAATTGTTATAGTGTTAAATAAATAATTCGCTTTCAAATGCTTAGCGGATGCAAAGTTACGACTTTTTTACGAGACCCACAAATTTTTGAAAACAAAAATTCCAAGCCACTTCATCGTTTGAAATGGCTTGGAATATTAAAGAATCGTATTACTTACGATGTAAATAAGCCTATTACTTGGCGTATGTGATTACGATCTTGGTTATACGCAACTGAACGCCACCGCCAGAAGCCTCTTTGAAGACGTTTGTATAAACCATCTTCTTGCCGTCGATAACAACAGTAGCTGTCTCGTTACCAACGCAATTGACATTCTTGTTCTTGTCCACATCGCAGCTGAACTCTATCTTAGCGATTGCCTTGTGACCCTCGAAAGTAATGGTGTTGTTCTTGTAAACACGGATGTTAGAGTAGTTAGCACCTGTGTAATACTTCGGACCATTCTTCTCGCCGTTTGCGTCGAAGACGATCTTTGTGCCGTCCTTAAGAGTGATTGTTGTAACCTCAGTACCATTCTCTGTATAGAAGTCGCCAGGAACCATCTCTACTGTTGTTGCACCAGCCTGAACACTCGGGTTAGAGAGTGTGAGTGTTGTGCCGTCGATAGCGATATTGCCATTGCCTGCAGGCTTATCCTCACCAGTGCCAGGCTTGTCCTCGCCGCCTTCAGTTGAACCACCCTCTGTCTTGCCGTTTACAGAAACAAGGTATGTAGTGTTCTGAGCTGTTTCAAGAGTGTTGCCCATGTAGTTGGTGAGTTTGCCGTAAACTACGACCTCGTCGCCAACCTGAATGTTTGCCTGACCCTCTGTCCACTTCTGATTGCCGAGGTAGAGTGAGCGGAACACGAGGAACTGACCATCTGCCTTGCCGTCGTCAGAGATATAGAAAGAAGCATTGCCATACTGTGCAGAGAAAGCCTCCTTTACAGAAACTACCTTACCCTTGATGTAATAGCCCTGCTCAGACACGGCGTTTGCAGCCAACTTGGCTGCCTCTGTATTAGCAGCTACACTATTGAACGGATCGTCCTTTGTACCTGTGCCCTTCGGTGTGCCTGTGATTCCGGTGCCACCACCCTCTGTGCCAGGCTTTGCACCGAACTCCTTGTCGCCGAGCTTAGCCCAGACAACCGACTTCAGACCGGTCTTGCCGAAGTAAGCCTCGATGTTACCGCAGAGAACTACTTCCTGCTTGATGTTTGTAGGATTGTCCTTGAGGTTGATAGCATTGCGCACATCACCGACAGGCAGCTGTACTGGCATTACATTATCAACTGATGTCTCGTCAGCAGAAGCTGCGATGAGCACGTTGCTTACAGCCTCACAACCCTCGGCTGTGAACTTTGCGTCGTCGATAGCCTTTTCAGGAACAAAACCTACGATGTAAGCCTTTACGAAGACGTTGCTACCTTTAGCACCCGACTTCTTGATGTCCTCTACAGTGTAAGGGTTCTCTGCAGTACCGTTGCCAACCGTTTCGGTTGAACCACCGTTACCGCCGTTACCACCGCCTGGAATTTCATAAGCTGCAGGAACGTCCTCGCAGCTTGTGAATGTGAATGCTGTCATTGTTGCGACGAGCATTGAGAAAAATATCTTTTTCATATTCTTTTGTTTGTTTGCTTGTTATATAATATATAATGATGTAAGATAGCCTTACTTCTCTTCTGCCGGCTGATTCTTCTCTGGCTCGAGCACTTCGATGTCGGAGAGTGTGCGCAGCACGAGCTGCACTGTTGTGCCGTAAGACGATGTTGCGCTGGTCTTGTAAACGGTGAGGATACCGGTTACGTTGAGCTTGCCCTTCGGCAGTTTCTCGGCAGCGAACTTAGCGTAGCAGCTTGTACGGATGCCGATCTGCTTCTTCTGACCAGTGTAACCCTTGAAGTAGCGTGTCACGCCGTGGCCTGTAGTGGCACCTTCTGCCTCAGGAGCGAATGTGACGGTGCCGTCGGCTGTGTCGAACTCCACACCCTTCAGTGTCACAATCTGTCCAGAGTACTTCTGTGCAACGGTCTCATCGTTGAGTGTGCTAATTTCAGAAGTCTCGAACACGTGAGGTATCACGAGCGAAGCGTCGGGCTTGCCGAGAATCTTGAAGCGTGTCTGCCATTCTGCACGGCTGATGCGACTCGGGTAAGTCTGGTTCTTCTTGAAGTCGGTGTACGGGATGCCCAGCTGTGGCTGTGTGCGATATACGCCATAGTAGAGTCCGCCGAGGTCAACGAGAATCTCCTGACCAATCTGCAGTTGGCCGTTGATACCGCCCTGAGCAACACTGATGATGATACCACCGGTAGCATCCTCGATCATAATCTGGCTATAGATATTGCCAGAGATGTCGTTGCCTGTGACGCGACCCTTGATCTGCACACCGTCGGCGATGCGCACTGTGTCGTTCACTACATCCTTCAGTTGTGCACCGTACTTTGCCTTAAAATCAGCAATAGAAACGACATTGGTCTCCTGAAGCTGGTTGTTGCCGAACGGTGCCACCTCGCCAGTAGGGTCGGTCCAGTCCTCATCCATACATGATGTAGCAGAAAGACCTATAACAAGCGCGAAGAGCGCGAGTTTCAGATATTTTATACTTTTCATCTTCTTTCTGTGATTTAGAATTTATAAGTAATGTTCAGCATACCGTTTGTACCTAAGGCGTAGAACTTGAACGGATTCTTCTCGAACGAGTAGCCACGCACGTTGAGGCTCTGTGTGTAGCCGCTTCGGCTCTGCTCGTAACCGCCAGTAACGATGTTGCGGTTGTTGAGGATGTTCTGAACCATGAGGTTGATTGAGAGCGATCCGTGCTTGAGGTAGATGCTGCGACCGATTGAACCGTCGAGCATGAAGCCGCCGTGACCCTTAGCCTGATCGAGTGCGCCAGAAACGATTTCGCCGGTCACGTCGTTGATAATCGGCTGACCGAATGCCTTCATCACATCGTTACGGTTCACCACGTTCTTGTGGAAACGGTAGTTAGGCGAGTACGACAGGTAGATGCGGTCGTAGTAGTTGCAGTTGAGGTCGATGAACCAACCTTTCTGATGATAGCTTACGCCGAGGCTGAGAGCGGTGAGCGGTGTGCCGCTGTCGCGCATACCCTTGTTGTGGATATAGTCGTAGTTGTCACCTGTCTGGGCGGTGCCGTACAGTGTGGCATCTGTAGACTTCATGTAGCAGAGCTTAGAGTTGTTCGTAATCTTAGCCTCGCTGATTGTACCGATGAGCTTCACGTCGAGGAAGCTTGCGAGCTTGAATTTAGCGCCGAGCTCTGCACCGTAGTACGACTTGTTCATATCGGTCATAGACACATAGATGAACGAGTTGCTATCGTCGTTGTAGAAGTTCTGCCAGTCGGATACGTTAGTCATGCGACTGTAGTAGCCCTTCACGTTGAGGTGGAGCCAAGAGTTCTCGTACATATAGCCGAGCTCTGTGCTGAAGATGCGCTCGTTCTTGAGTCCCTGAACGAAGTCGTTGTTAATCTCTGGCGACATGAACGCTGCACGTGCTTCTGGTGCGCGGTGCTCATAGCCTACGCCGAGCGAGAGTACGTTGCCACGACCGAGTGTGAGGTTAGAACCGAACTTGAAGCCACCATCAACGAATTCTGCTCGCTTGCTCTTGCCGAACGAGTTGTCGGCAGCCAAACCGTTACGCATCTTGCCGTCGCGCTGGAAAGAGGTGTAGCCGAGCTTAGCAGCAATAGTATAGTTAGCCCAACCGAAGTTCTCTGTGTACGAACTCCATACCTTGCCCTTGTTGATGAGCAGGTTATAGTCGTAGCAGAAGCGGTCGCCTTCCTTAACGACTGCGTTAGGATGGTTGAGGTCGTACTGTGCTTCGGGCGAAGTAGCTGTGTACTTATCTGATATAAGATATGTATTGATGTTATGGAACTGGGTAGCACCGAGCAAGTCCTCCATTGTCTGGTAGTGCATTGCCTTGTTGGTAGCTGCAAGTACGCCTACGTTTACCTTCTTGTCCTTGTCAATCTGGTGATTGAATGTAGAGGCAAACGAGAGCATCAGGTTGTCGTTGTGCTTAGCCTGGATGTAGTACATAGCGTCGCCGCCCTGTGCAGCTGCGTTCTTGTTTGAGTAGTAGAGGCGATCCCAGTTAATCTGACGATTAGCCTTTGATGCACGCCAATAGTTGTATGATGTCAACCAATCCTCGTAAGCCTGCTCTGTGCGATATGCAGAGTTTTCGCTATTCCACACGTCGTAGTAGCTTGACGGCATATTCTTCCAGTAGTTAGGATGTGGGTTGTCTGAGTTGTTGTAGTTGAGCTTTGTGCTCTTGTACATAGAGTACTTGCCGAAGAACGATGTAGTGAGCTTCGAGTTTTCGTTGAAGTTCCAGTCCCATGTGAGGATTGCACTTGGAGCGTAGTCGTTCACCACGCGCGAGTTGCGCTTCTTACCGTTCTGATAGCCCCAATAAGGGTTGTAGTAGCGGTTATTGGCGAGCCAATACATCTCGTCTGTACCTGCGCCCTGTGTAGAACGCTCGGTCGGGTTGCCCCATGTAGAGAGCGAGAGGCTATGCTTACCCATCACCTTCTGCACGGCGAGGAAGTAAGAGAGCGAGTTGTAGAATGTGCCCTCTACGTAGCCGTTGCGTGCCCAACGATAGCTCACGCCACCAGTGAACGCCCAACCTTTCTCTGAGAGACCAGTGCTATAGGTGTACATGCCACGCAGAGTGTAGTTGCGGTTAGCACCACTGAGGGTCATACGATGACCTACAGGCATTGCCGACGGACGGAAGTTGTAGTTGTTGGAGCCACCCATGCCAGACATGGTGAAGTTGTTGCCTTCAAACGGAAGGGCGAACTCCTGGTTGCGGGTCATGTTGTTCAGACCGCCGACCTGAGAGTAACGGAACTGTCCGCTCTCCATGTCGTTCAGCTGCAAGCCATTGAGATAAACCTCATTGTACTTCTGGTCGAAAGCACGATAGCGGAAACGTGCCGGTGAGAACAAAAAGCCCACCTGGCTGGCATAGATGTCGGTGTTGGAGTTGACGATTGTCACGTTCTGTGTCATGTCATCGTCCTCACCGAGCTGTGCCTCAGTGAAAGTGAAGGCAGCCTCGCTTGCAGCTTCGCTATGATAACCGATCGAGTCGGTCTGTGTCTGAGCGAAAGCAGACGGAGCGCAGCACATTGCCAACACTGCTAATTTAAGCTTCTTTTGCATGTAATGTTTATAATTAAGTTTTAAATTTTCGTTTCTAAATCAACTACTACTTTTTTTATTTCATTCAATTAGGGTAGTTTAAGAAATAGATTGCAAAGTAACACATTTTTATTCAATTAATGAAACATTTCCATATTTAATTTTTATTAAGTATATGTTTCAATGCAGAACATGCCAACGGATTGGAAAACAATCGCAATTTCATGCAAAAAAAACACGAAATAGGGCACAATGATAACAAATTACTGTAACTTTGTAGGCGTGTATCACGTACACGCAGTGTGTAACGAATAAAAACAAAAAAACAAATAACTCAAATGAAAAAAAATCTCTTTATCCTCGCCTTACTCCTATGCATGACACTGGGAGCATCGGCTCAGAAGAAATTCAATCTCTATGCCGTAGGTTTCTACAACCAGGAAAACCTCTTCGACACTTGCCACGATGAGGGTAAGCGCGACTACGACTTCCTGCCTAACGGCGCATACAAATGGAACGGACTGAAATATAGCCACAAACTACGCAATATGTCGCAGGCATTAGCCGACCTTGGCACGGACAAGCTACCGGGCATCGGATGCGCCCTCATCGGACTCTCGGAGGTGGAGAACTCGAAGGCACTCGACGACCTCACAGCACAGCCTGCTCTGAAGCAGCGCGGATATAAGTATGTACATGTAGAGGGTCCGGACCGCCGCGGCATCGACTGCGCGCTGCTCTACAATCCTCGCTTCTTCACCGTGAAGGATGTGCGCCTCGTGCCATACGTTCCCGAGGAGAAGAAGGACTCTAACTACGTGACACGTGGCTACCTCACCGTTAGCGGCACGCTCGCCGGCGAACACGTGGCTGTAATCGTGTGCCACTGGCCGAGCCGTTTCGCCACATCCTACTACCGCGAGGTGGCTGGCAGACAGGTGCGCGTGGTGAAGGACTCGCTGCTGAACGCCGACCCCAACTGCAAGGTGTTCGTAATGGGCGATATGAACGACGACCCTACAAACAAGTCGATGACCGAGGGACTCTCGTGCAAGCCGTCTATCGAGAAGACGGGCAAGGACGACATGTATAACCCGTGGTATAACATTCTCACAAAGCAGGGCAAGGGCACACTGTTCTACAACGGATCGTGGAACCTCTTCGACCAGATTGTGATGACTCCGAACCTGCTCAACCCGAAGGGCGTGAAGGACTTCTCTACTCTGAAGTACTTCCAGCATCAAATCCACATTCGCCCGTACCTCATACAGAGCGAGGGCAAGTACAAGGGTTCGCCGAAGCGCACCACCGCAGGCGGTGTATGGCTCGACGGCTATTCCGACCACTTGCCGGTAGTAGTGTATCTGGTGAAGGAGCAGAAGTAATGAATACCGAACGCCATCCCTTCACCCCGTTTCTCCCCGACGGCTGCCGGCTGCTCATGCTCGGCAGCTTTCCGCCGGGCGAACAGCGCTGGTCGATGCGGTTCTACTACCCCAACTTCACCAACGATATGTGGCGCATCTTCGGGCTATGCTTCTTCAACGACAAGCTGCACTTTGTCGACACCGAAGCAAAGACGTTCCGACTCGACCGCATCATACCGTTCCTCAACGAGCGTTGCATCGGCATGTACGACACGGCGACGGTGGTGCGCCGACTGAAGAACACGGCATCGGACAAGGACTTAGAAGTGGTGGAAGCAACAGACCTGAAGGCAATGGTGCGCTCCCTACCCTCGCTCACCGACATCGTGACCACCGGGCAGAAAGCCACCGACGTGCTCTGCGCGTGCTTCGACATAAAGGTGCAGCCGAAGGTTGGCGAGAACGTGCAGTTCGGCTTCGACGACAGAACACTGCGTCTATGGCGTATGCCGAGCAGCTCGCGCGCCTACCCCATGAAGCCCGAACGCAAGGCAGAGTTCTACAGCCGCATGTTCAGCACATTATACGACCAAGCTTAAGAATATGACAAACGACAAGATAACAATAATTGGTATTGCCGGTGGCACAGGCTCCGGCAAGACCACTGTAGTGAAGAAGATTGTTGAGGCACTGCCGCCGCACCACGTGGCTGTCGTACCACTCGACTCGTACTATAACGACACGTCGCACATGACCGAAGAGGAGCGCCGGGCTATCAACTTCGACCATCCCGATGCGTTCGACTGGAAGCTACTGATAAAGCAGATTAACGAGCTGCGCGAGGGCAAAGCTATCGAACAGCCTACGTACTCGTACCTGAAGTGCAACCGCGAGAAGGAGACGATACACGTGGAGCCGAAGCCGGTGATTATCGTGGAGGGCATTATGACACTGCTCAACAAGCGTCTGCGCGACATGATGGATCTGCGCATCTTCGTCGACTGCGACCCCGATGAGCGACTCATACGCAACATACAACGCGACACTATCGACCGCGGACGCACCGTGTCTATGGTTGTCGACCGCTACCTGAAGGTGCTCAAACCTATGCACGAGCAGTTCATTGAGCCGACAAAGCGCTTCGCGCACGTCATCATACCAGAGGGTGGAGACAACCTGAAGGGCATCAACATGGTGTGCAAGTACATCGAAAGCATCGTTGAGAAATAGTCTGCGTCGGTCGGTGCGGATGTCTGCGTCGGTCGATACGAATGTCTGCGTCGGTCGATACGAATGTCTGCGTCGGTCGATGCGAATACGCGTAACGACCGACGCAGACCATTACCTTTTTACTTTTAAACAAGTTCGAGCCCTAACGATTCGACGAACGCTCGCACTTCCTTTTGCTGCATCAGTTCGTCGTACACCTCTTTCTTTGTCTTTCGGCGGCTTATCTCTTCTGCCTCGGCGAGGCGGAGCGATATTGACACATTTCCGTTGTGCAGTGCCTTGGCGAGTGTGACGCGTATGCGACCTTTTATCTCGTTTACCTGGTCGAGCAATATCTGGTTGTCTACCAGCACCTCAATATCGGGGAAGGTGGTGATACGCGGTTGCATGTTCTTCATTCGGGAAGCAAGCCCCACCATCTTCTGCGGCATACGGTTGCACATCGAGAGCCATTGCAGATCGAGGAACTCCTGCGTGAACTGCTCGTTCTCATCCTTGTTTGTCTCTTCCGCCTCTTTCTTTGCCGCCACCGCATCCTTGCGCTGCAAGCTTTGGAAGGTCATGCCGAGCGACGAGAGCTTCAAGCGTGGTACGCCGGCAGACAACTTGTCGGAGACGGCTGCCGAACCCGATGCGGCGGTCTGCGAAGTAGGAGCCTCAGCTGAAACATGGCTCACCGAGGCATGGCTCACCGGAGCAGCCACCTGCTGAGCCACTTTCGTCCGGGTGAAATCAAGAAGTTTGAACAGGGTTTTCAGCTGCTTGGGGCTACGCCCCGCACTGTCGGCATCCTCCGGCTGCGTGATCTGTGCCACCTGGATGAGTGTCAGCTCTACGAGCAGACGTTTGTTGCTGCTTTGACGATAGCTTAGGTCGCACTGGTTCATCAGCTTCAGTGCCTTGTAGAGGAACTGCGTGGGACACGCCTTTGCCTGTGCGCTGTACTTCTCACGCTGTTTCTCGCTCACCTCAAGGAGCTTCAGCGTCTGCGCATCCTTAGCCATGAGCACGTTGCGCACGTGCGAAGCGAGTCCGTTGATAAGATTACCACCGTCGAAGCCTTTCTCTATTATCGAGTTGAGGAGCACCATGCACTCGCTCACCTTGTTCGCCAACGCATAGTCGACGAACTTGAAGTAGTTGTCGGTATCGAGCTCGTTTAGGTCCTCAATCACTTTTGCGTATGTGATGTTGCCCTGGCAGAAGCTTGCCGTCTGGTCGAAGATAGAAAGAGCGTCGCGCATACCGCCGTCAGCTTTCTCGGCGATGAGTGCCAATGCCTCCTCCTCGTAGGTGATGCCTTCCTTCTCTGCCACATACTTCAGGTGGTTGATGGTGTTCTCCACGCTCATGCGCTCGAAGTCGTAAATCTGACAACGCGAGAGGATGGTTGGCAAAATCTTATGCTTCTCGGTTGTGGCGAGGATGAACACCACGTGTGCAGGCGGTTCCTCCAGCGTTTTCAGGAAAGCGTTGAATGCTGCCTGCGAGAGCATGTGCACCTCGTCGATGATGAACACCTTGTACTTGCCCACCTGCGGCGGTATGCGTGTCTGCTCCATGAGCGACTTGATGTGCTCCACGGAGTTGTTGCTGGCTGCGTCAAGCTCGAAGATATTGTACGAGCGTCCTTCAGCAAACGCTTTGCAGCTTTCGCACTCGCCACATGCCTCGCCCTCCGTAGTAGGGTTCATGCAGTTGATTGCCTTCGCGAAGATGCGCGCACACGTCGTCTTGCCTACTCCGCGCGGTCCGCAGAACAGGTAGGCGTGCGCCAATTTGCCACTCTTCACGGCATTCTTCAACGTAGCGGTGAGAGCAGCCTGCCCCACCACCGAGTCGAATGTCATCGGGCGGTACTTACGCGCCGATACTATATATTCTCCCATATCGTGATTTTACTTTATACTTTCTACTTCTTCTACAGTCAGACCACTATATTTTGCAGCCTGCTCTACCGACAGACCATTGCTCAACATAGATTTAACAATATCCTTCTTTGCTTCTGCACGACCCTCAGCACGACCCTCAGCAAGTCCTTCTTCGCGTGCATTGCCAAGCACATCATTCTGTATCATCACAGCGTTGAGGTGCTCATCATAAGCATAGCGCTCGGCATCGGTCATCGAGTAATACTGAAGTTTTTTGCGTGCCTCCTGCAATCCTGGAGCAGTGGTGTTCTCCTTTATAACTCCACTCTTCAAGTAAGCAACCCACTCCTCCAACGGAGTTACCGCTACCTTGTCAAACTCGTTGACACGCACAAGAATGTACTCGGGGAATATCTCTGCCGGACTTTTCTGCACTAAAGCACCTTTCTCCTTAGCGGTTATGACGAGTTGGTCGTTTGTATGCACACCGATGAACTTGTTCTGTCCTACATACAGGTAGTCGGCACCCTTACCTATATCGAAATAGAGGATGCTTATAGAATACACCTTCTTCACCTCCTTGTATGTATCACCGAGATGGATGTGCTCGGTGATGGCTTTCGCTACGCCATACAGGATGCGTTCCAGATAATAAAGCTCGCTCGTGTTCTGCACCTCTACAAGTATTATCTCACCCTTCGAGTTGCGTGCTTTGATGTCCACACGGTTGAACTTATCGTCTGGCGTTTGCTGATTGCCCTCACTCTCGAGTATCTCCACAATCTTCACCTCCTCACCGATAAACACGGTAAGGAAACCTTCCAACACGTCGAAGTTGGCTTTCTGACGGAGCAAGCGCTTGATAGCCCAGTCAAAACGTATGTATCTATCTTTCAGTCCTCCCATAATACAATAAGTTTAATGCTACTTTACAAAGTTACAATTATTATTCTGAAAACACGGCATGAAGCAATTAATTTTTATTGTTGTCCTGTAAATAATACATCTCCCTTATATTGCTTCATGCCTTTCTCATATTGCCGCAGAAGAACAACAATATTGCCGTAGAAGGACAACAATATTGCCGCAGCAGGACAACAATATTGCCGCAGCAGGACAACAATGTTGCCACAGCAGGACAACAATGTTGCCACAGCAGACTAATGAGAACGACGTAGCAGATTAGACAACGGATAGAATGATAGATGAATGGTAGATGTCTGGTAGATAGGCTGGCAGATATAGCTCTCGGAAGCATACCTGCCAGCCCTTAACATGCTCATAATCTGTAAGTTGCAGCGACATTGGGAGATATGATAGATTTTTTCGCGTACTGATACTTTACTATGATATATTGCTTCTATATAAAAAAGGGTTTTCCGAATGAACAAAAAAGGCTATGACATTGCTGCCATAGCCTTGTATCTGATGTGAAGTTATATCTTCATCTTGTAACGTCTACGCAGGATACCTGCAAACGACTCCTCGTACTGCGTACCCTTAACCAGCTGGTAGTACTTGTATACATACTGCTTGGCTGCCGGATAGTCTTTCTTCTTATTATAATAATAATCCAACAGGCAGTAGCATACGGAGTTCATGATGATAGCATCAGTGCCTTCATAACTATCTCTATTCTTCAAGATGTCGTATGCCTTCTTTGCAGGTCCGATAGCAAGGTCGTGGGTCTTATCTGGATCCAATACATCGTTCTTGCAAATCTCCATTGCAAAGTAGTAGAATCGTGGAGCATACTCTGGGAATTTTTCAGCACCACGTTCATACACCTTAGCGGCTTTCAGATATGTGTCAATCATCTGCTGACCGAAGCTTTCTTCAGCCTGCGACTCCAACATCAATGCGTAGTTCTGATAGTGACCTGCCTGCAAAGAACCCTTAGCATCAAGCGTTTTTATCAACTCCTCGTATGCGTTCTCAGCCTTCTCGTATTCGCCCAAATCTCTATATGCCTCACAGATAGCGTTCATCGCTTTAGAGACAGTATTGTCGTCGATATTAGGACGTGCCATGAGTCCTTGCAAAACGTCAATACCCTGTTGCTGCTTATAGCGGTTCATCAAGGCAATACCATAACGATAAATATCGTCGTTGTTTATCAATGTATCCTTGGTTGCCATCAAACGTTCGCCATATTCGAGTGCCTTCGTTGAGAACTTATTCTTATACTCAGCAAGTGCTTCACCATTCTGTCGCTTCACAAGTGTATAAGCACCATTCAGATAGTTGAGTCCATTCGCCAAGATATAGTAATCGGTTGGGAACTTCACAAGGGCACTATCGCAGACATTCACGATACGATTATAAACATTCAGCTTCATGTTACCATCCTTTGCATCAATAATAAACTGATACATCATCGCGCATCGCTGCGCATAATCGTTGGCATCCAAAGAGTCCTGAATAGCAGCATCAAAGAACTGAATACCCTTCTGTGTCTCGTTGGTCGTAAGTGAGAGATATGTATAAAGACGAGCACACTCCAACTCGTAGGGAAATGTCGGATTAAGATCCTTTGCAGTCTTATATATAGCTTCCATTTCTGTTCTGCGCTTACGCACTTCAGTTATGGCCTCTTCGTCAGATCCCTTACTTTCAAGAGCTCGCGCTGCTATCTTGTCCAATCCCGAACCAATAAACTCAACATACTTACGATACGTCCTGAAGTCATTGGGAGCCATCTCTATCGCCTTCTTATAGTAGTTTACAGCTACTGTAGTATCGTCAGCCCACTTGTAGATGTCGCCTTTGAGCATATAAGCTGGACTATAATGAGGGTCGAGTTCTATTGCTCTGTCGATGTATTTCAAAGCGTATGTGGTATCGCTGACACCCGATTTGAGCCAAAAGGCATTGGCTGCGCCTACGTAGATACGTGGGCACACGCTTTTCTTGGTCTGTTGCGACTCGCAAATCTGCTGCACAATAGGTTCTACCTCAACGAGTGTGTGCGACACAATCTTCTCTATACCCAAAATTGCGGCTTCTACATCGTTGATGGTCTGCACCTTGCGTGGCGAATTAGAACTTGACGCTTTGTCGGTCTTTGTCTTATTACCAACCTTTGCCTTCTTTTCGGTCTTCGGTTTCTTCTCCTTCTTGTCTTTCAGCGAGACAGAAGCTATCGAAGGCGCAACGAGTGCGAAAGCGAGCAAGCCTATAGCGATTTTTCTCATGTTCATATCTTGTATAGCTTTAAGAGTGGCAGAGGTGTTTGTTCCTCCGCCCTATTATTTACTTATAATACGTACTGCACACCGATTACAGAGTGTACTGCACACCGAGGTTGAGTGTCTGGAACGTGCGCAGCTTCATCATATTAACGCCAAGCAGATTCGGGTCATAACGCACTACGTAGAGCTGCGGTGTGAGCGTCACAGCGATGTGCTTAGCCACGTTCATCTTTATCTTGATACCTCCATTGGCACCCATAAGCGGGCTGGTGTTGTACTTTCTTGGTGAGTACGACATGGTGTGCGAACTATTCACCTTTATCGAACCATCAGGTTCTGTGCTATTGCCTAACGACAGTAGCAACGCCGGACCTGCGAACAACTCCGCTTCAAACATACGATTGCTCTGATAGCCTGAGCAGAGGTTGGTGACATTCAGCAAATAGTTGAGCGCCACGAAACCTCGCTTGTAATTGTTCTTGAAGAGTCCGGTAGTGGTGTATTCTGTACCATACTCGGTTGTGCCAGTATAGCTGTCCGGCGCAACGCTATTGATAGACAAGTATTCGAACGAAGCACGTACGCCATGCACCTTACCGAAGTGTCCTTCAACGAAGGCCTGTGCATTATAGTTGAACGCTGCGCCCTCGTATGTCTTCTTGGTGTTGAACAGCATCGTACCTGCGCCCAAACCGAAGCTAAGCGGAATGCGTGGTGCTTCATAGTCATCTTGCTTCCTCATACGATAGTTTGTAGCACGTGTATAGGCTGTGAAACCAAGACGAACCACTACTCTTTGGGCGTTGAAACGCTTCACTGCGTCTATGTTGCGATACGGTATTCGGTAGTTATAGTTGGTGAAGCTCGGTTCGAGGAACACCTGCAAGTCGTTGCTGAGGTTATACGAGAGGTGTAAGCCTGCCGTGTAGAACGTACTGATGGTGCGCAGATGGGTCTTCTGCTCTCGCATAATCCAACTAAGACCGCCACCGAATGCCAAAGCCACGTTGAATGGTTGGTCGAAAGAGTAGTTCTTCATAAATCCTAACGGATTGATGAGAGCCTCTGCCGTTGCATCGGCGGTCATATCATGCAGATCGACAACAGCATCGTCTTGCACTGGTATGCTTAGCATAGCGCGTCTATCCTCGTCCTGTTCGCCCATTGCCTCATGGGTTTTGTCCCATGTGGCGGAGGTGAGTCCTAAGCTAAGGCGCACACCTACCGACGGCGAGAACCATCTACCTACAGACATCTTCGTAGAGTGTCCCATCTTTGGGCTCACACCTTTACCTCCCACGCACCATGCCATGCCTCCTGAGAGCTCGGCAAACCATGGTGTACGCCATTTCTGCGGATGCCACTGCATTGTGCTGTCCACATATTCAGGGCGGTTCTTCATGTAGCGCATACGGTCCTCGATAGAGAGGTTGTTGTGCAGATAGTACACCATACCGATGTTTACGCCATAGAAGCCTCCGAACTTATTGTACAGGTGTCTTGACTTGATACCTACATACGGCTCTATTGTGAGGTATCCTTGCGGACCGGTGAATATCTTTCCCTGCACACCTCCACGTATTTCGTATCGTGTGCGATGGTTGTCAACTATGTTTGTTGTGTTGTGACGCACGCCAAAGCCAAACACCGTTGACACATCGAGCAGTCGAGACGGACGATAGCCGTCCATCAACGTCGACAGACTATATATCCAGTCGACAGAACCTTGCCACTGTTTATAGTTCTTCTTGTTACCCTCATAGTAGCCAAATCCCAATCCGGCTGTGAGGCGCACAGTATGGTAAGGGTTGAACTGCTTACCCACACTCACGTGCGCCATCGTGATTGGCGAGAGGTTATATCCTGCATATTCCAAGTCTTTATGCAATCCTCCGCCGAAGCCTAAGAAGAGGTGGTCGTACCACTTCTTTCTGAAGGTGTCGTCATAGCCACGATAGCGGTCCTCAAGCACGTACTTGAGGGCATTGAACTCCGTAGCGTAGTTGTGGCGAGTTTTGCCGATGGTGTCTTCGTCGCCCGACTCGTCCCATAGCGAGTCGGGCACCTGTGTGATAGCACGTGGAGCGACACTGAACGTTGTCGTTCTTGCTACACTACAGCTCAAGCCACCTATCAGACAAATCGCTGTTGCGTAAAGGCGTATGATGTTAATGCTCATTGTTCTTGGTCTTATTTGTTATCGTCAGCGGTGTTATCCTTATTATCTGCCGACTGCACTTCTTCCTTTGTCTCACTTACAGTTCCGCTTTCCTCTGCCTTCTTACGGTCGGTGTAGGCTTTGAGTATCTCGAACTTCTTTCGATAAGCCGGAATATCTTTTCGCATATACTTCGACTTCTTACGGATGTCGTCGTTCACATTGCCCTCGTTGCGATACAGGCGTATGAACTTAGGCTCCAGATCGAAGCTATGCTGGAAGTAGGCGAGGTAGAACGGCACTTTGCTTACGTCAAGCTGCGGTCCTGTGTTCTTCTTTTTATACTCGTCAAGCTGCTTGTAGTACTCTTCTGCCTTCTCGGGGTCGGTGCGTAGCAGTTCATTCTCCTCTTCTTCCGTGAGTTCTTTGAAACCGCTGTTTGCTGCCGAGTAGTCATCTATCTGCGGTTCGCGTCCCCACTCGTCAGCCCATATAATGCCTTTCAGATACCACTTCTTTGGGTTATCGTCGGGCATACGGTCGATAAGAGCCTCGCATTCTTTGCGCGATTTGTTAAGATATCCGTGCAGTTCGGTGTAGATGATAGCACGGTTGTCGTCGCCCGTACTGAACACGTAGCGCTCTGCTTCCTTTATCTTTGCCACCTGCTCTGGGTCGGTTATCAAGCCCTGTATATAGAACGGGTAGCCTTGCTGGAATGTGATGAGCATACGTAGGCGCTTTGTAGCCTGCAGCTGCACATTCTTTTTCTCCAACATCTCAATGAAGAACATCGCGGTGTCGAGCTTTGCCTCCTGGAAGTACATCACGGCTTGGTTGAGCACCAACTGCTCGCGGTTTATCTTCACTGGGTTATAGCGGTCGCTCATATCCATTTGGTTCACACCCTTACGGAAGTCGATAAACGGCTTCAGGATGTTCACATCGGGCATACCTCTGCGACTTGCCATCAGTGCCATTTGGTTAGCCACGTATGGGGCAAGCTTCAGACGTGTGTAGTCCGACTGCGCAATGATGTGCTTGTAAGCAAGTGTTGTGATGGTGTCGAGCTCTAAGCTATCAGTGACTGTAGCCAAGAGGTTGAAGTAGTCACCGTTCGACATCTTCTTCTCGCCCGAGATGTATTCGCGCTTGTGTGCGAAGTAGTTCTCCACAGCCTCTTCTGCGTTCATAATATGCTTTATCTCGTAACGATACTTCACAACCATGATACGCAGGTTCTCAAGTATTGGCACGATGTCGCTCTCGAAGAACGGCTGTAGCTTCAACATGCCGAACACCTCGTTCGGTTTGTATGTCTCGATGGTATTCTTCACTGCGTCGTACACCTCCTGATTGCCATTCTTGCCAACTTGCTCAAGCACGTCTTCCCAGGTGAACACTCGCGGTTCGAGTGTCGACACACGTATGTCCGAGCTCAAGTGGCGCTTCAGAATATTGCGAGCCACAGCCGCACGCTGTGTAGCAAGTCGGGTGTTGAGCTCCACACTACCCTCAGGCGAAGCACCGCCCTGTACCTGTACGTCCCAAAGCAGATCGCCGTACGACTTCAGCTCCTTCACAATGGCTTGTTGCTCTACTATGTTCATCGAGTCGTTGAGCAACACGTCCTTACCAACGGCGAACTTCAGTCGCAAGTCGCGGGTCACGTTAGCCATATTCTCCTCTGCTGCCTCCTGGAACTCGCTTGTGAGTGGCATATCGGCAGCCGTCACTGAGAAGTCGAGAAACTTCAATGGCTTGAACGCAAGGCACGAGCCAGTTGTCCTCTCTCCGCTATCCCATGTGCGATGATGATAGTCCTCGAGCACAACGCGATAGCTTCCTCGGTATGTCTTCTCCTTATCGGGCTTTTTAAAGGTGACATTGGTACTGTAAGCCACCTCCTTATCGCGCTCCAAAACGTACGATGGGTCGTATCCACGAGCCACCGAATCGTTCTTCATATAGTTGAAGCCCATACGCTTATCCTGCTTCTTGTGATACTCTGCGCCCTCAAGTATTATGGGCTGCAGATAGGCTATAGTGTCTTCGGTCTGACAGTCGACAGCCATCGGCTGGCAGATGATGCGCGACTTCTCTGTGGTGTAACCCTCTGGGATGGTGAAGTTGACATTGAACGTCACTCTATCGCCGGTGTCCATACCTGGCACGGGCTTCATCGTAGGGTTGGTGTTGCGATACTTACCATCGACAACGGTCTCATCAAGAATTTGGTCGCTACTCTCAAGCGTCACCGTGAACTTGTCTTGTCCCGACTTTATCTCTACAGCCTTTGCACCGTACTCCTCGTCGAATACTACAACGCCCTGACCGCTCATGAGGAACTCCTCAATCTCACCATTCGACTTAGAGAGCTTGAATGCTATTCCGAGCGAACGCAGCTCTTTCTCCAATGCTTTCGGATCGCCACTGAACACCTTCGTGTTAGCCACGTTGATACGATTGGCTGCATCAAGAGCCTTGTTGATAGAGCGGAATGATGTACAATACTGCACTGTCTTTGCAGGCTTTGGCTCACCCTTCTTACCCATCTTCAAGTACACCTTGATCTTCACCTTACGCGAACCTCCGTCGTCCTGCTGCAGAACGGCAGCCGTAGCGGTGAAGGTGACAAGCAGTATAGCTATCAGCGCGAAGCATATATGTCGTAAAAAGTTTCGTTTCATTGTTATTGTGTGTTATTATATTATTTGAGGATGTAAGCCACTGAGATGCCTATGCGTTGTGGCATGAGGTAATATCCTGATGCGTTCGGTCTGTTGAGTCCGCCTACCACATAGTCGCCGTAGTTATCTCCTGCGAAGTATTCCTTACGATTGTAGCCTACAGCAGCCACTCCGGCGTGGAAGTCGATAAAGAGTCGCTTCGTGACATTCATTACGTAACCAAATGTGATGCCACCACCGTAAGCTATTCCTTTGTACACTTTTCCTTTTATAGAAGCATCGTAAATTGCGCCTACGCCTCCAACGCCAACGAATAAGCTATGCATCGGACGTCCTGAGAAGTAGTATCTGTATTCGGGCTGTGCTGCCAACAACTTTATGTTCTTGCCATACGGTTTATTACATCCGAGCACATTGAGTCCGAGGGTCGACCAGTTGCCGACCGTCATTTCCAAACCGACGCTTGGTATCATGCACGCATCCATAAGCACATCGGTGTTGACGGCGAGCTTCTGCGCCCGAGCGGAGAACACTGCCGAGAGCATCAAGAATGTCAAGAGTAATTTCTTCATTTTTACTATGTTATGTTTAAAGGTGCGGCATCGCGCTGCACCAGCGTGTTGCTTTATATATTGTGGGGCTTTGATATTTCTACTTTAGTGGGTGCTGCCCTATCGTGGGCTACACCAGTTGTATGTTTTAGGGTGTTTGTTGGGTGTTGGAGTGTTTTTGTCTGAGAAATCATTAAGAGTGGGTATGGCTTAACGCCACACCCGCTCTATAATTATAATGCTTATTCGAGTTCGATTGTGCGCTTACCCCACGGAGTAAGATAGCCAGATGTCTGAATCTGCTCTGGGTCAGAAACTGAAATTACGATGTCATACTCGTAACCAGCTTGCCAAGGCTCACCATCGACCGCAACACCAGCAGTAGTCTTGAATACTGGCTTAATCTCATACTGTGCTGCCTTATACACCTTGTCGGGTGCGTCGGAGAGGTAGTACTCTACACGCAAGCGGAAGATACCCTTGTTAGCTAATTCTGCAGCGTCTGTACCAAGGTAGCCATTGTCTTCATACTTGTAAGAGCCGTCATCGTTAGTACCAATCTTTGTCGGTACAGGGAGGAGGAAGCCGTCACCAACAGTAACCTTTGTGTTATCGCCGAGGTACGGACCATTAGCTGGGTTACCGATAGTATTGCCGTCCTTGTCCTTCAACTCGAAGGCAGTAGCCTCAGTTTTATGGTTATTAGCAGTAGTCCAATCGACAACAAACTCGCCTTCCTTACCCTTAACATCGTCAGTCAAAGCATCGAGACGATTGTCGAGGTCAGCAATAGTAAGTGTACCTGCGTCAGCCACATTGAGGAGCTTAGCCGACTTGATACCCAGCTTTGCAATACGGGTATTTTCGCCGCTACCCTTTTGGAGGATGATGTTGAACTTCATGAGCTTGTGCACGAAGGTGAGCTGCGGACGGTTCTCCTTGTGTGTCTTCTCATTCCATGTTCCACCGCCTTCCACTACGCGCTTCTTCTTGTCGCGCAGATACTTTGCGCTGTAAGCGTCCGCCTTGTCAGGATCATCTGGTTTTACGAACGACTTACCCCAGATAAGATCGGTTGTACCGTCCAGATCTGTTACCTTCACGCTGTACTTATTGCCGTTGTGCACCACATTCGCTGAGTAAGGATAATAGCCATAGAATGTATAGCTATACTGGCTACCCATCGGGTAATAGTGATTAGTTTGTGTTGTGCCACCATTCTCGTCGAAGAGTGTAAGGTTTGTAACACGCTTGTCTAAGTCGCCATCGTCAGTAGTTACAGCTTTTGCCTGAATATTCTTCAACCAAAGGAAGTTAGGGTTGTCAATGCCTTCCTGCCAAGTAATTTCCTGCTTAGCTGCAATCTTGCCAGTAGCAAGACAGAAGAAGCCGAGGTTCTTGTCGGCAGGTGTATTGAATGTGCCGTCATATCTGCCATCAGCACCAACATTGCCGAGCGATGCGCGGGTCTTGTTTGCCTGCTGACCAGCAGAAAGCACGATAGGCACATCAGAGTTCAGTCGCTGATTGTTGCTACCGCCAGCGAGGTCGTCCTCGTTTGTGCAGCTGGTCATAAACATGGCAGCAGCCATTCCCATTAAGAATATATGCTTATTCATTTGTTTGTTGAATTTATTGTTTTTCTAAAAAAACGTTTATTCACTGGGACTGTTGAAACACTTGTCTCTTCCTCGCCTTTTGCAGCGAGGAAGAGAGTCTATATATCTTCAATCCCTTTCTGCAGGGGCAAGCCCCTACGCTTTATATATGCCCCCTTATGCGGTTGCATACTCAAATAGAGATTCTTATCAGATGCTCTGATTAAGGAGCTGGAGTATATGTGCCTTCGTTCGGATTGCGGTCGTCGTCGATATCGATTGAACCACCATCAGCCCAAGGTACGAGAGTAGCTGTAACTCTGATGTCCTCAAGACCGTAAACAGTGATAGTAACCTTGTAAGACTTACCCGGCTCAAATGTCTTTGTACCGTCCATCTTGATAGTAGCCTTCTGCTCAAGAGGCATAGTCACCTTAGTCTCACCAACCTTCTGAAGAACATCCTGAGAAAGAGCGATTGTAAGAGGATACTCTGTCTCACCAGGAGCAACGAGGAGGGCCTCGCCTACCTTAAGAACATCACCTATTGTTGCAGCATCATCTGTCCATGTCAAAGAAACAGGCTCAAGAGCAACGAGTGCTTCGTTGTTGTCTGCTGCTGTAGTAGAACGTTGCTTCAAAGTGAGAGGAGAAGCAGCACCAGTGAAAGTAAGGAGGTCTGCAGCTTCCTTAGTCGCGCCTGTGTAAGCTACAGTAAGAGTACCAGTTGTCTTTGAGTCTACAGAAACACCAGTTACCTTAACAGCGTCTGTATTGCCACCTGCTGGGAGACCCGCTGTTGCCTTAGATCCTGCACGTACCTCGAATGTGAAACGTGTGAGGAGGTGGTTGAATGTGATGTTCGGCTGAACGCCCTTACGTGCTGCATAAGCAGAGTAGAAGTTGTCAGCATAGCCGCCAAGAGCAGTAACCTCATCGTTAGAAGGAGCAGCCTTGCCTGCCATGATGTCCTGCGAACCATCAATCTCAATCTCAACAACACGCTTTGTAGCCTGATCCGCAGCAACCTCATCACCATTGTCGTTTACAGTCTTTACAGTAGGTGTACCACCTGCCACAGCATCGTCAACGCGATAACCCCAGAAGTCGTAGTAGCCGCTAACTGGGTAGTAAGCGATAGTGCCGTCAGCTGTAGTAGCCAAACCAGATGTAACTGTAGTAGGAGCCGTAAACTTCTTGTTGTTGAACACCTCTGTTTCAGCAGCTGCTGTAGCGCCAACAGCCGGAGACTTGTACAAAGCAAGCTCCATGCTACCCTTCTGGAGCATGTACACCCAGAGAGTCTGGCCTGCCCATACGTTCTCAGTGTCAGTCATGCCACCTACGGTACCTGTACCACGGGTCTGAACCTTAGACGAAGCAACACCGAGACGGATCTGCTGTTCAGATACGTTCTGCTCGCCATTTCCACCGAGAGTGTCCTCATTTGAACATGCTGTCAGCATACCAGCTGCAGCCAATGCAAAGAAAAACATTTTCTTCATAGTCGTGAAAAATTTAAATTAATAAAAAAGTTATTTATAAAAGATTGTATTATTCCTATTTTAATATCCATTGATGTCAGGGTCGTTAGGGTTTTTGTCCTGGTCGATATCAATATCTTCACCCTTGCCCCATCCGTCAACGCTTCCGCTGATCTGGATCTTCTCCAAGCCGTAGACACCAATCTTCACATTATATAATAGACCTTTCTCGAAGCTTGCTTGCTCGCCCTCTTTCTTAGCTGGCGTGATTTTGTATTCGGTCTTGTGCTCCTTCATCTGACCACGAGGTCCGTCGGGGAATTCGTATGTGAGCGTCACTACGTATGACTCCTGCGGAGCTACGAGCAAGCCAGCACCGAGCTCAACGGATGCCTCGTCCATCTTCTCCTTTGTAGTAGGCACGTGTGTAACACCTGGTACCACTTGGCTCTCGTTGTCCGCCCACTCGTCTCTCCACTTTACCTGATAGCCTTCATCTCTCAGCTTAGGTATAATCTTGCCATAGACATTGTGCGTCTTTCCAGATTCATCGGTTTCCTTTTGGTACTCGCCAAGTTTCACCGCCTTTTGTAGCACATCAACCCCATTCTCGGGTTTGAACACGAGTTTACAGTCGTCAATGTTACGGCTTGCGACGGTGAGTGTGCCCTTTGTCAGCGTCATCACCGAAATATCCTTTATCACTACGTCCTTAGCCGACGAAGCACCTGGATAAGCAAAGAACTTCAGCATCGTAAGCTGATGCTTCATGTTTACAACGGGGTGCACGTTGCGGTGTGCCGCAAATGTACTATAGTTACCAGGTGTGTTTAGTATCTTTTGCTTCTCCTCTTTGGTCAGACTGGCTGCCTTTTCGTAAATACCACCTTCGGCGAAGTCGGCTTCCGTAAGCGGAGTCTTAGCTGCGCCCACGAGCACATCCTGATAGCCGTCGATTTCTATATCGTAAGATATCTTATTCTGTTCGCGCTTATAGTTGCTCAAATCAAGATCGTCTACGAAATAACCGAAGAAGTTGTAGCCCACATCCTGATAGCGAGAGCTGTAATAGATGTCTTTAGGATAGTCTTTGGTGAGCACATTCATTGTGCCGATAAACTGGTCGGGCTCGAACTTGAACGGCATACCCAATTTGTAATCTGGTCCGTCGAGCAGACACGATGTGTTATTCTCGTCCTTGTTGTCTCCGCTCGCATTTTCAGCATAGCAGTATCTCGACATAGAGGGTGCCTCCGTGAGCACTCCCTGTCCACCGTTTGGATCGGCATCGTTGTAAGCACGGAATGCGAAGATGTGGAACTTAGCATTCAAGTACTTGTCGCGGTTGTATGCCACGGTCTCCATTGGTTCGAACGCACCCGTACCACGCGTGCCCACAGAGCCACGTGTGTCGGACACTACCGAGAAGTATGCCGGATTACTGGTATATAGCAAAATCGATGTCTTGTCGATGTTGACATCCTCATCGTTTGTTGGCGGCTCTCCCTGCGGTAGGTCCAAGTCTGGATAAGAGACATTGCACGACGCCGTGAGCAGCAGTGTTACTGCAGCTGTCAAGATGTTAACAATATGTTTCGTTCGTTTCATCTTATAGGTTATTTTTTAAATGTCGATATTTATATCGGAATCCGTTTGTATCCAACGATCGAGAGCGTCGCCGCCCTTGTCTATGTTACCGACCGTTTTTCCATCAAGAAGTATTTCGGCACTGATGTTTATTGTTCCGTGTTCGCCATTGCGGTACACGTACTTGTTATCAGATGTCGTAGTCATCAGTTTTGCCTTGTTCAGAGTGTTGTAGAGGTTTATGATGCCTTGCCACTTCTGAGGGAAGGTCTGTCCTGTTTTCGGGTTGTACACTTCTGTGTATATAACCACCTGCATTATACCAGGACCGTATATCTTCTTGCGCACATCCTCTAAAGTCTCTCCGTAAGCGCGCTGCACATTCACCACGCCCGTCACATTGATATTGCCGTGGCAAGCTATGCGCTTGTTCTCGTTAGTGTCGTTGCCATTGTCGTCCGGGTTGCTCGGCTTGATGTCGGTCTTGAACAACATCTTGCTTGTTTTGGTTATGTCAAGATAGCCTGTGTTCATCTTTATATAAGTAGGCACGCCGCTTATCTCTGCCCATACCTCCGTCACCTTAAACTCCACCTCATCCGTATTCTTTACGATGTTGAAGTTGATGTCTATATTCTGTGAGAGTATCTTCGGCTTGAACTCGAAGGTTGTCTGACGGTCGGCGCGTACTCGTTGCACTACTGTTGAGTCGTAATAGAGTGGCTCCACATCGGGCTGTATGTACTTCGCGTACGGGTTGAAGTCTTGCCAAGCTAATGGTTTGTTGAGCTTTGGGTCTTTTATGTCATACACCTTATAGCTCAAGCCTACGTTCTGCAACGGGTAGTCTTTAGCATCATTTTTCATGAACTGCTCAAGCTCCGAGTAGTCGATGGCTGGATTGTCGAGCGGGAATGTCGCAAACTTATAATAACCGCGCGGAATCTTTACAGTCGGTGTAAACTCAATCTTTGGTGTAGAGGGGGTTGTTTCGGTACCAGGCTCGCTTGGCTCAGTCGGTTCGGTCGGCTCAGTTGGCTCGGTCGGCTCGGTTGGCTCAGTAACACCTGTGTTGTCACCACCTGTGTTGTCACCCTCGTCCGGGTTTTCGTTCGGACGGTTTTCGGGTGTGATGGTCGTCTCACCGATGAGGCGCAGTGTGAGGTCGTCGGTGTTCACCTCTGCCACCTGCTTCCACTGTCCCACGACACGATAGCAGAGCACACCCATTCGATTCGGCTTGTCCTCTGGCTTATTCCATGTATATGTGAAGTTGACATCGCCCTGATGTGGGTGATCTCTTTCACAAATCTCTACCTCAGCACATGAGGTGAGCGTTGCTCCAAGAAGGAGTGTGTATAATAGCTTCTTGTTATTCATTGCTTGCCTCCTTTCCTGGTTCAGCAGAAGGCTGATTCGTTTCCTGTTGAGATGCTTCCTGTTGAGATGTTGAGTTTTCCTCTACTGGAGTCTGCTCTTCTGCAGGAGCTTCACTTTCTGCAGGAGCTTCACTTTCTGCAGGAGTCTGCTCTTCCGCAGGAGTCTGTTGCTCCTCAGTAGGAGTTCCTCCCTCTGTAGGAGCCTCGCCCTCTACTGGGGTCTGCTCCCCAGTAGGCTCGGTGGTTCCGTTCGGTTCGGTAGCCTCGGCACCTTCGGTTGGCTTAGGTTTCTCTTCTGCCTTTTTGCCCTTATTTTTCTTTTCGGCTTTCAGGCGTTCCTTCTCCTTCTGAGCCTCAACAGCCTTCAGTCGGTCAGCCTCTGCCTGCTTGCGGTCAGCTTCTGCCTTCAGCTTAGCGTTCACTATGCGCATCGAGTCAGCCTTAGCACTGTTGACAACAGCCACAGAGTCGTAAACCTGCCAGAACTCCTTATAGATAACAGACTCAACAGAGTCTCTGTTATGCTGATTGATAGCATCAACAACGCGCTGGTTAGCGATACTGTCAACTCTGTACTGATATTGTGCATCGGCATCGTAACGCCAACGATATTTCTTCGTGATTGGATAGCTGCCAAATCGATACACGAATCCTACACGTGCCGCAGTGGGCATCGGGAACGGAACAACCTTCCACGAACCTTGCTTGGTGCGTGTGTAGCAGTTGTCGGCACGATTGTATATGAACTTCTCCGAGTTGACTGCCACGAAGCCTGCATCGAAGCCGAGGTCGAGGTCGAGAGTATTACCTGTGCGGAAAGCGTAGAGAGGTTTTATTATACCGTATGTAATACCAGCCGACAATGCTTTGCCTTGATGTCCTTCTCTGCCAAACTTTATCGAGAAATCGCTGAACGACATGTACGCACCTCTATAATATGTAGTCTTCGGATGCTTCACCACACGGCGACGGCATGAGAAGAGACGGTCGATGAAGCCGGTATGCGCGGGTACCTTATTATTTATCTGACGGGTACGCCAATAGTTGCGGAAGTCGGCACGCACCTCCGTGATGTTATAGAAAACTCGGTTTTTGAATGTTGCTGGTGTATTCCACTTTGTCTTTAACGTAAGTCCAACAGCCCAGCGGTTCCAGTTGGTCGATTTCACATCGAATTCTACACCCAGATTAGGAGTCAGCAAAGTCCAATCGACAGCATTGGTGCGCAGTGAGATACGCTCAGCAAATGTAAGCGTGTCCACACCAGTCCTGCTCTCGAATATCTGAGCCTTGCCGATTTGCGGAAAAAGCACCGCAATTATCAAAAATATAGCGTAAAGCCAGTTTTTTGTTGTCTTAGTCACGTTGTTTTTATTGATGGTTTTAAAAATTGCCGTCCCGACAAGTTTTCAGCATGTCGAAAACCGCATTGATTTTCATTATAACAACTCTATTTCATCAATTATAACTAAAAATAGTTATGTCACGGCTGCAAAGTTAAACTATTTTTTCAATTAAACCTAATTTTTAGACTTAATTTTTTACCTTACCCCTATTAATATTTTATTGCAGAAGCGCATTTACCCCCCCATTTCGTTGTGTCATAGGACGCAAAAGCCCTCGTAAATACGGCATTTTCAACAAAAAGACGGGAGCATAACTCAATAATTGTTTTTTTTTTTGTACTTTTGCCTGTTGACAAGATTTTTGAACAAAAATAGACGCCTTGTACACTCGTTTACTCGTCTACTTGTCAACTTATCCACTCGTGTACCCGTTTACTCGTACACTTGTCAACTAAAAAAATAAAAAACATGGACGACGAGAAAAAAGACATCATGCCAAGCGATCACTCCGACTACAAACCTGTCAACCGTTTCGACGCTTCAGCAGTGCATCACCTCAGTGGTATGTACCAAAACTGGTTTCTGGATTACGCCTCATACGTGATCTTAGAGCGTGCCGTGCCTCATATTGAGGACGGTTTGAAGCCTGTGCAACGACGCATACTCCACTCGATGAAGCGCATGGACGACGGCCGTTTCAACAAGGTGGCTAACATCGTGGGACACACCATGCAGTTTCACCCTCACGGCGACGCTTCCATCGGCGACGCTCTTGTGCAGATGGGACAGAAGGACTTGCTCGTCGACTGTCAGGGCAACTGGGGCAACATCCTCACGGGCGACCGTGCGGCTGCACCGCGATACATCGAGGCACGACTCTCGAAGTTCGCGCTCGACGTGGTGTTCAACCCTAAGACCACCGATTGGCAGCTCTCCTACGACGGACGCAACAAGGAACCGATTACGCTGCCGGCGAAGTTTCCGCTCCTGTTAGCGCAGGGCGCGGAGGGCATTGCCGTGGGTCTGAGTTCGAAAATCCTGCCGCATAACCTCGTGGAGATATGCGATGCTGCCATCGCCTACCTGCGTGGCGAGGAGTTCCACCTCTACCCCGACTTCCCCACGGGCGGTTCTATCGACGTGGCGAAGTACAACGACGGACAGCGTGGCGGCACCGTAAAGGTGCGTGCAAAGATAGAGAAGCTCGACCAGAAGACTATCGTCATCCGCGAGATTCCGTTCTCGAAGACCACGTCTACGCTCATCGACTCCATCCTGAAGGCTATCGAGAAGGGCAAGATAAAGGCGAAGAAGGTTGACGACAACACGGCTGCCGAGGTGGAGATACAGGTGCACTTGGCGCCGGGCGTATCGTCCGACAAGACGATCGACGCGCTCTACGCCTTCTCCGACTGCGAGATAAACATATCGCCCAACTGCTGCGTGATAGAGGACAACAAGCCGTGCTTCCTCACCGTGAGCGACGTGCTGCGCCACTCCACCGACTCAACCATGGGTCTGCTGCGCCGCGAGTTGCAGATACGCCAGTCGGAGCTGGAGGAGCAGCTGTTCTTCTCGTCGCTCGAGCGCATCTTCATCGAGGAGCGCATCTACAAGGAGAAGAAGTTCGAGCAGGCGAAGTCGCAGGACGAGGTGGTCGACTTCATCGACTCGAAGCTGGAGCCGTTCAAGAACCAGGTGTTCCGCGTGCAGGACTTCGAGTACTCGTTCCACCGCGAGATAACGCGCGACGACATACTGCGCCTGCTCGAGATAAAGATGCAGCGCATACTTAAATATAATAAGGATAAGGCAGACGAGCTGATAGTGCGCATCAAGGCGGAGCTGGCTGAGATAGAGTACGACCTTGCGCACATGACCGACGTGACGATACACTGGTTCGAGTTTCTGCGCGAGAAGTACGGCAAGGACCATCCGCGCCGCACCGAGATACGCAACTTCGACACCATCGAGGCTTCGAAGGTGGTGGAGGCGAACCAGAAGCTATACATCAACCGCGCCGAGGGATTCATCGGCACGGGTCTGAAGAAGGACGAGTTCGTGTGCAACTGCTCGGACATCGACGACATCATCGTGTTCTTCAAGGACGGCAAGTACAAGATGGTGCATGCTGCCGACAAGATATTCGTGGGCAAGAACATCCTGCACGTGCAGGTGTTCAAGAAGAACGACAAGCGCACTATATATAATGTGGTGTACCGCGACGGCAAGGCTGGCGCGGCATACATCAAGCGTTTCTTCGTGCCGACGATGACTGCCGGTCGCGAGTACGACTGCACGCAGGGCACTGCCGGCTCACGCATACTCTACTTCACCGCCAACCCGAACGGCGAGGCGGAGGTGATAAAGGTGACATTGGAGGCGAACCCGCGCCTGAAGCGCATCTTCATCGAGAAGGACTTCTCCGAAATCGCCATCAAGGGACGCGCCTCGAAGGGCAACCTGCTCACACGCAACCCTATCCACCGCATCGGACTGAAGAGTCACGGCCACTCTACGCTTGGTGGCAGAAAGGTGTGGTACGACCCGGACGTGAACCGACTCAACTACGACGAGCACGGACGACTCTTGGGCGAGTTCTTCGACGACGATTCTATACTCGTGGTGCTCGACGACGGCAACTTCTACATCTCTACATTCGATGCCAACAACCACTATGAGGACAACATTAAGCTCATCGAGAAGTGGGACCCTGACAAGGTATGGACAGCGGCCCTGTTCGATGCCGACAACGCCAACAACCTCTACCTCAAACGCTTCCGCATGGAGGCGACGAAACGCTGGCAGAACTACATCGGCGAGAACTCGAAGAGCGAGCTACTGCTGCTCACCGACACGCCGTTCCCACGCATAGAGGTCGACTTCGCACCGACCACTGCGCCTGACGGCTCTGAGACGCAACGCCCGCCGTTGGAGATAGACGCGGAGGAGTTTATCGCCGTGAAGGGCTTCAAGGCGAAGGGCAAGCGTGTCACCACGTTCGACGTGCAGGGGGTGAAGGAGCAGGAACCAACACGCTTCCCCGAACCCGAAACGGAAGAGGACGAGGAGGAAACTGAAGAGGCAAACCTTGACCCTGATGCTGGCAAGAGTCAGCAGCAGGTGATTGACGAAATGACCGGACAACTTAATATTTTCACCGAGCATGAGGATCTGTAGTCTATTGCTCGCCATGCTATGGTGTACCTCAGGGGGTGCTGCCTCAGGGGGTGTTGCCTCAGGGGGTGCAGTTGTCTCAACTGCACCAACCAAGCAACACGGAAGTATCCCATGGGGGTGCAGTTGTCTCCGCTCGGCTTTGCCGCTTGCCAGAGCAAGAACTGCACCAGATTACTTAAATACAGATACGTCGGTGCAGTTGAGACAACTGCACCCCCTGAAGCAGCACCCCCTGAGGGAGAATGCTCTTATGTTGGGCATCGGCTACACCGACATCCTCGACACCTACCTCTCGCCGGAGAAATACCGCGGCACCGACCTGCGCTTCCTGTCGCACACGCGCCGCGAGAAGGACTCCACCTGCCTCGTGCACCAATTGCTGCACGAGGGCAGCATCGCCACTGCCGACAACCGTTCGGGCAATGGGGGCGAGATAGGAGGCGGATACACATTTGCCTACTCGCTGCTGCGCAAGTGGCAGATGCCCGTGGGCAGTTGTCATCTGCGACTGCTCGCCGGTGGCACCGCGGAGCTGAGCGTGGGCTTTCTGTATAACACACGGGGCAGCAACAACCCGGCACAGGCACGACTGGCACTGCAGCTGAAGCCTACCGTGGCTGCCGACTTCGACTTCCGACTGTTCCGCCGCCAACAACGACCGTTCACACTGCACTACGAGGCATCGGCTCCGCTCTGCGGTCTGATGTTCTCGCCCAACTACGGGCAATCGTACTACGAGATTTTCTCACGTGGCAACTACGACCACAACTGCGTGCCGACGACTATCGCCTCCACGCCGTCGCTCCGACAGATGCTCACGCTCGACTTCCGTGCGCTGCACACCACGTGGCGCATCGGCTACCTCGGCGACTGGCGCCAGGCAAGCGTGAACAACCTCAAACAGCACACCTACACTCATGCTCTCGTCTTCGGCATCGTCAGACGCTTCCGCATCGAGAAACTGTAGTCGCCCACGGAGGACTCACTCTTCTGGTTGAGAAGTACCTCCCACAGAACGCACTCTTCTGGTTGAGAAACGCCTCCCACAGAACGCACGGAACACACGGAACCTTCTGGCAGAGAAGTACCTCCCACAGATTGGCACGGATGCGCACAGATTAGGAGGGTATGGCATCCTGCCATACCCACGCAGCCAACAGCACCCACAAACTTCTGTGAATTCTGTGAATTCCGTGGGCGAATTAATGCAACAAACCATCTGTGTTGATCTGTGAAATCCGTGGGAGACTATATTCCCACAGAACCCACGGAACGCACAGAAGTTTCTTGCAGAGAAGAGTCTCCAACAGATAGCACGGATTTACACAGATGTAGGAGGGTATGGCATCCTGCCGTACCCACGCAGCCAACAGCACCCCCAAACTCCTGTGAATTCCGTGAATTCCGTGGGCGAATTAACGCAACCAACCATCTGTGTTGATCTGTGAAATCCGTGGGAGACTATATTCCCACAGAACCCACGGAAAGCACAGAACCTTCTGGCTGAGAAGTGGCTCCCACAGATAGCACGGATTTACACAGATGTAGGAAGGTATGGCATCCTGCCATACCCACGCAGCCAACAGTACCCCAAACTTCTGTGAATTCCGTGAAATCCGTGGGAGAACTTATGCAACCTAACTTCTGCAAACTTAGAGTGAAATCTGTGGGAGGACTTACGCAACCAAACTCCCATGAAACCTGTGGGAAGATGGCGATACTATCTCGGTTGGTGCAGCGGAGACCGCTGCACCCCCTTTAGAATGTTCAGAGGGCGGAGTGGGTATGGCAGGATGCCATACCCTCCTAAAGAGTATAACAATAAAGACAAGGACACATGAGAAGAATAATCACTATACTATTTGCATCGCTACTGCTGCTGACCACAGCGTGCGTCGACGAAACGGAGTATGCCGACAATCCGCGCGGCAACTTCGAGGCTCTGTGGCGTGCCATCGACGAACACTACTGCTTCTTCGACTACAAGCACGAGCAGTACGGACTCGACTGGGACGAGGTGCACGAGCGATACAGCCGACAGATTGCCGACGACATGACGACGGGACAGCTGTTCGAGGTGTTAGGCAATATGCTCGGCGAGCTGCGCGACGGACACGTGAACATGTACTCGGCGTGGGACGTGGCACGCAACTGGTCGTGGCACGAGGACTACCCGTCGAACGTGAGCGACACGCTGCTCTCGAAGTATCTCGGCACCGACTATCGCATCGCTGCCGGACTGCGCTACCGCGTGCTCGACGACAACACGGGATACATACGCTGCGCTACCTTCGCATACAACTTCGGCGAGGGCAACCTCGACAATATAATGCTCTACCTCGCACCGTGCAACGGACTGATCGTCGACCTGCGCGACAACGGCGGCGGACAGCTCACGGCTGCAGAACAGTTGGCGGCACGCTTTACCAACGAGCGACTGTTGGTGGGCTACATGCAGCACAAAACGGGAAAAGCGCACACGGCATTCTCGGAGATGAAGAGCCAATACCTGAAGCCGTCGAAAGGAATCAGATGGCAGAAACGGGTGGTGGTGCTGACCAACCGCGCGGTGTACAGCGCAGCCAACGAGTTCGTGAAGTACATGCGCTGCTGCCCGAACGTGACCGTCGTGGGCGACCGCACAGGCGGTGGAGCGGGTATGCCCTACTCTACCGAACTGCCTAACGGCTGGAGCGTGCGCTTCTCTGCCTGCCCTATGTACGACAAGGATAAGAACTCAACGGAGTTCGGCATAGAGCCCGACCATAATGTTGCGTTGAAAGAAGCCGACTGGTTGCGCGGTGAGGATACTATCATCGAGTTCGCACGCGAATTGCTCAGAAAGTAAAGAGGCAGAAGAGCCTTTTTACTCTTTTGCTTTTAAATCTGGCTGCGTGGTATGGGCAAGATGCCCATACCTCCTACTTTTTTACTCTTTTACTTTCTCATATTTCTTATTTATCTTTCAATCCCTTTTCCAATTCTTCAATAGTCGGCATGGAAGACTTGAAATCTTTCGGGAATAGCTTAGACAGTTGATATTCTGATATTCCCATTGGTTCCTTGTATGAATCCAAAGCGTATTTTGCCACCACATTATCTTTGTCTTTGCAGATGAGCAAACCTATGGTAGGGTTATCTATGTCGGTTTTGAACTGATGGTTGATGGCTGACACATAGAAACTCAGTTGCCCCAAGAATGATGGATGGAACGACTTTGCTTTCAATTCGATGACCACATACGCATGGAGGTGGGCATTATAAAACAGCAAATCTGGAAAGAACTCCTGCTGACCTACTTCCAAGCGAAACTGCCTGCCCATATAGGAAAATCCCTTTCCAAGTTCCAAAAGAAAACGAGTAACGTTGTTCAGCAATTCGTCCTCAATGTCACGCTCGTCATATTTCTCCCTTAGGTTAAGGAAGTCCAACTGGTAAGGGTCTTTGGTTATTTGTTGCGCCAAGTCGCTCTGCACAGCCGGAAGTGTGGATTGGAAGTTGGTGATAGCCTTGCCGTCACGCTCGTACAAGTCGGAATCAAGCCAGTTGAGAAGAGCATCACGTCCCCAATTGTTTTCCCAAGTCTTTCTTACAAAGAAGAGGGCTTTATCCATGTTTCCCTTGCATCTTGATATTATTCGACAATGATGATCCCATGGTATCATAAACAACAACTTGAAATCGTCAGCACCCTGCTGACGATTTTGATTATGGGGCGCACTTTGTTGAATATCTGCACTATATACACCTTCCATGAAATCGTCAGCAACTTGCGGACGATTTGCTACTAATGGAGCATAGAGCTTATAAAAGTAGCTCATGTACTTCAAGTTGGTTGGCGAGAATCCCTTTATCTCTGGCATTTCATTCTTCAAGTCCTGACTGAGATTCTTGTAGAACCCTGAGCCGTAAGTATTTGTATATTGCTGGGCTTCAATGTCGCGTCCCAACTTCCAGTAGAATTCCAACAGATAGCCATTGGTGACACATGACGCTTTGAGACGATGGCTGTAGAAACGTTCCTTGAGTTCTACAAGCCAATCCTTATAGTCACTATCATTATGAAGAACTACCGCCAAGTCTATATTTTTATTTGTCATTTTTCTATTCTTTATTTACGCCACAAATATAATGTTTTATCGTGATAATTCATCGCTAACAAAAAACTTTTTGAATAAGATGGTAACTATTTAGACAAATAAAACCATCTTTACTTTTACTTCTACCAGTACTTGTTGCGGTAGTACTCCAGTACTCGCAGAGAGATTACTCCAGTTTAGCAGCGAGATTACTCCAGTATTGTGGTGAGATTACTCCAGTACTGTTGCGGTAGTACTCAAAAATGGTACGCTTAGGGGTGTGCAACAACGCTTTTTATAGCTGCATCGTGACCACTTCGGCGTTCGCCATGCGTGGCGTTTCGTTCATCGGTGTGCCGCTATGCACGCTTCTTATCGCCTTGTTCGTTATGCCGTGTCCCACGGCAAGCACGGTTTTTCCCTCATAATTATCCCTCAAGAACTGCAGGAACGCAGCGGCACGCGCCCTCAGAGCGTCGAGCGACTCGATGTCGTCGGTCCACCGAGCATCCTTTAGGTCGGGGATGTATCTGCCTGTGAAGCTGCCCCAGTCGCGCTCGCGCAGCAGCTTTGTCTGCACGATAGCGTCGGGCGCCACGCCGTGCGCAGCCGCCAGTATCACACACGTGTCGAAAGCGCGCTTTAGGTCGCTCGACACAAACAAGTCGATGGGCGTATCTTTTAGCTCGGCAGCGAGGGCACGTGCCTGCTCGATGCCGTTCGGGGTCAGCTCGCCTTGAGTCTGCCCCTGCATAATCTGGCGCACATTGTCGACGGTCTCGCCGTGGCGCACAAGGAGAAGGGTTGTCATATTGTGGTTGTTGTTGTTACTTACTAAGCCGAACTAAGCCTTCTTAGGCCTTTCTAAGCCTTAGCCGAATTATCCTCAAGCCCTCCCCGACGGGGAGGGTTGGGAGGGGCTTTTTACTTTTAAAAGCACTTTCACCGCTTCGCTCACGGTAGGCACACCGCTCACCACCATTGAGCGTTTGCCGTTTACCTCCTTGAGGTTGCAGCGGCGTGCGTTGGCAGCGATGAAGTCGAGTACCTTGCCGAAGGTGGCACTGCGGTAGTAGGCAGAGTTGGGGTTGCTGACGAACTGCATCTGCATACGTCCCTGTTTGAGTATTATCTTCTCGCAGCCGAGGCTCTTGCCGTAGCGGCGCAGTGCCACCACCTGCAGCAGTTCCTCGCCCTCGTGCGGTATGGCACCGAAGCGGTCGATGAGTCGCTGGCGGTAAGCGTCGAGCTCGTCGTCGTTGTCGATGTTGTCGAGCTCGCGGTAGAGCAGCATACGCTCCGCGCTTCCCGGCACATAGGTATCGGGGAAGTACATCTCGAGGTCGCTCTCCACGGCGCAGTCCTCCACAAAGGCGTCGCCTGTGAGGTTGTTGCCCTGCGCTATCTCCTCGGCGTACATGTCGGCAAACTCGTCGTTCTTCAGTTCGGTGACAGCCTGGTTGAGAATCTTCTGATACGTCTCGTAGCCCAAGTCCTCCATGAATCCGCTCTGCTCGGCGCCAAGCAGGTTGCCCGCACCGCGAATGTCGAGGTCTTGCATGGCGAGGTTGAAGCCGCTGCCCAGTTCGGAGAAGTTCTCCAAAGCCTCCAGTCGGCGGCGCGCCTCGGAGGACAACACCGACTTAGGCGGCGCAAGCAGATAGCAGAACGCCTTGCGGTTGGAGCGACCCACGCGACCGCGCATCTGGTGGAGGTCGGAGAGTCCGAAGCGGTGGGCATCGTTGATGATGATGGTGTTGGCGTTGCTGATGTCGATGCCGTTCTCGACGATGGTCGTAGAGAGCAGCACATCGTAGTCGTAGTTCATGAAACCGATGAGAATCTTCTCCAGCTCCTCGGGCGACATCTGTCCGTGTCCGATAGCCACACGCGCGTCGGGCACGTATTTCGTTATGAGCGAGGCAATCTCGGGCAGGTTGCTGATGCGGTCGTTGACGAAGAACACCTGTCCGTTGCGCGACATCTCGAAGTTGATGGCATCGGCTATTATCTCATGCCCGTACACGCCCAGCTCGGTCTGTACGGGGTAGCGGTTGGGCGGTGGCGTGCGCATGATGCTCATGTCGCGTGCGCCCATCAGCGAGAACTGGAGCGTGCGCGGTATCGGCGTAGCCGACATGGTGAGCGTGTCGACGTTGGTTTTCAGCGTGCGCAGCTTCTCCTTTGTAGAGACGCCGAACTTCTGCTCCTCGTCGATGATGAGCAGTCCGAGGTCGTGCCACTCCACAGCCTTTCCTATCAGCTTGTGCGTGCCGACGAGTATGTCTATCTTGCCCGCCTTGAGGTCGGCAAGCACCTCGCGCGTCTGCTTCGCCGTGCGGGCACGCGAGAGGTAGTCGACACGCACCGGCATACCCTTCAGACGATCTGAGAACGTCTTGTAGTGTTGGAAGGCGAGCACCGTTGTGGGCACGAGCACTGCCACCTGCTTCGAGTCGCACGCCGCCTTGAACGCTGCACGTATAGCCACCTCGGTCTTGCCGAAGCCCACGTCGCCACACACCAGGCGGTCCATCGGTCGGGCAGACTCCATGTCGGTCTTCACGTCGTGCGTGGCACGCTGCTGGTCGGGCGTGTCCTCGTAGAGGAACGATGCCTCAAGCTCGTGCTGCAGGTAGGAGTCGGCAGAATAGGCGAAGCCCTTCTCGTGGCGACGCTTGGCGTAGAGCTTGATGAGGTCGCGCGCAATGTCCTTGATGCGTTTCTTCGTGCGCTCCTTCAGCTTCTCCCATGCGCCGGTGCCGAGCGTGCTGAGTCGGGGCGGTTCGCCCGTGTCGCTGCGGCGGTACTTTGATATCTTGTAGAGCGAGTGGATAGACACGTCGACGATGTCGCCACGCTGATAGTAGAGGCGTATCATCTCCTGGTAGGAGTCGCCGACAGGCACGCGCACCAAGCCGCCGAACTTGCCGATGCCGAAGTCGACGTGCACGATGAAGTCGCCAGGTTCCATCTCCTGCAGCTCCTTCATCGTGAGCGCCATCTTGCCCGTTCGGGCTGCGTCCGACTTCAGGTTGTACTTGTGGAAGCGGTCGAATATCTGATGGTCGGTGAAGAAGCACAGACGCAGGTCGTTGTCGGCAAAGCCCTCGTGCAGAGTGCGGTTGACGGGAGTGAAGGGGAGGTTCGAGTTTTGAGTTTTGAGTTTTGAATTGTCGGCTCCGCCGATGAGGAGTTGCTCAATGTTGAATGTTGAATTTTTTGCTGCAACTCCTCACTGTCGAAAATATCGCGCAGGCGTTGCGTCTGCTTCTCCGAGTCGGCGAGGATGTAGAGCTGGTAGCCCTGCAAGAGATAGTCGTCGAGGGTCTGGGTGAGCAGACTGAAGTTCTTGTGGAAGAGCGGCTGCGGCGAGATGTGGAACTCGATAGACACCTGCGGTGTGCCCGTAGGCTTTGCGCCAAACTCCACGAGGCGGAAGCGGCATATCTCCTCGCGGAAGCGCGTGGGCGACACGAGGTTGTTCTCCTTGCGCATATCGCGCATTATCTGCTGCTGCTCCACCTCCGTGGCACCCTCCAAACGTTCGGTCATGGCTTGCTGCGAAAAGCCGTCGTTGTATATCTGCTCGATGGTAGAACAGAGATAGAGGCGGTCTTTCATCACGAGCAGCGCGTCGTCGGGCAGTAGCGACGTGAACGGCTGCTTCTCCTCGGTGAGCTGCGCCAGTTCGGGCACGATGCGCACCTGCTGCTTCGCGTCCTTCGAGAGCTGGTCGGCTACCTCGAACGTGCGTATGGTGTCCACCTCGTCGCCGAAGAAGTCGATGCGGAACGGCAGCTCCGACGAGTAGGAATATACATCGATGATGCTGCCACGCATTGCGAACTGACCCGGCTCGTAGACGTAGTCGACCTCCTTGAAGCCGAACTCGCGCATCTGGCGTCCGAGGTCGGCAAAGTCGATGATGTCGCCAACGGCGATGTTGATGGTGCGCTCGTCGAGTCGGCGTTTCGACACAACAAGCTCGCTAAGCGCCTCGGGGCAGGTCACAACGTACAACGCCTTTGCTTCGTCGTCTGCTTTCTTGCCTGCGCCCTTGCCCGTTGATGCCTTCTGCGTGTCGACAGAGGTAAGAGCCGCGAGACGACTCAATGTCTCGGTGCGCAATATCTCGTTGGCTGCGTCGCGCTGTCCGTACTTCACCGCACGACGGTAGGACGACGGGAAGAAGAGCACGTTGTCGGTGCCGAGTATCTGCGTCAGGTCGTGATAGAAGTAGCCTGCCTCGTCGTTGTCTTGAAGGATGAAAACGGCAGTAAGAGTTTTGAGTTTTGAGTTTTGAGTTTTGAATTGTTGCGCCGATTCGGCGCAATTTTGAGTTTGGGGTTTTGAGTTTTTCTTCCCGTTAAGTCGTTCGGCTACGGCGGAGAAAAACACAGGAGCCGATGAGGCAAGTAGTCCACCGAGGAATACGTGTCTCACCGACTCATCGCTGATAGCTTTCAAAAAAGCCCCGCACTGTGGCAGGGCTGTATAAATGTTGCTGATGTTTCTTATTTCCATAGAATCGGGTGGGTAGTTTAGTGCTTCGCCTCAGGATACTTTCTGAACCAGCCGTCCCATCTGAGTCGCATCACGCCGAAGAACGCCTCGCCGAAGATACCACCGCTCATCTTGCTGACACCCTCGCGACGGTTGACGAAGATGACCGGCACCTCCTTTATCTTGTAGCCCATCTTGTAAGCCGTGAACTTCATCTCTATCTGGAAGCCGTAGCCCTTGAAGCGCACCTTGTCGAGGTCGATAGAAGAGAGCACGCAACGGCGGTAGCACTTGAAGCCGGCTGTGGTGTCGTGCACCTTGAAGCCCGTAACCATACGCACGTACTTCGACGCAAAGTAGCTCATCAGCACGCGACCGATAGGCCAGTTGACAACGTTCACACCACTCACGTAGCGTGAGCCGATAGCCACGTCGTAGCCCTCGTCGTGACAAGCACTATAGAGACGTGGCAGGTCGTTGGGGTCGTGAGAGAAGTCGGCATCCATCTCGAAGATGTAGTCGTAGCCGTGCTCAAGCGCCCACTTGAAGCCTGTGATGTACGCCGTGCCAAGACCCAACTTGCCACTGCGCTCGAGGATGAAGAGGCGGTCGCCGAACTCATCACTGATGAGGTGCTTCACGATGGCTGCAGTGCCGTCGGGACTACCGTCGTCGATGACGAGGATGTGGAAACACTTCTCAAGTGAGAACACCGCACGTATGATCTTCTCGATGTTCTCCTTCTCGTTATATGTCGGTATGATTACTATACTATCGCTTTTGTTCATTGTTTTGCTATTGAATGGTTTTACATTGTCAACTCGTCAACTTGTAACTTGTAACTCGTCAACTAATATGCAAATATACTAAATGTATTCGATACGAGTGCCGCCGTAGCGTTAAAAAACGTGTTTTCGGGAGTTTTACTGGTCGGGGTTCTCCACAAAGCCCTGATATTGCTCCTCCAGTCCGCCCATCACCACCTTGTAGCTCTCCTGCTCAAGATACTTGATGTTGTCCGTACCCTTGCCAACAGGCAGTATCGGCTTGTGTATGGTGAGACGGAGCGGATGCCAAACGACCCACTTCATATCGCGAGTGCGTGGCATGATGTCGAACGAGCCATTGATGGTGAGCGGCACAACGGGCAGCTCGATGTCGTCGGCGAGCATGAAGGCTCCGCGCTTGAATACGCCCATGTGTCCTGTGAACGAGCGTGCCCCCTCGGGGAACACCACGAGCGACATACCGCCCTGCAGCGTCTGTCGAGCGCGGTCGTAGGTCTCGCGTATCTTGCTTGCGCCACGCTTGTCGACGAAGATGTGGTGAGCCGACTCGCACGCCTTGCCAACGAACGGCATCTGGCGTAGCTGGCGCTTCATCATCCACTTGAAGTTGCGCGAGAGGAAGCCGTAGATGAGGAAGATGTCGAACGCTCCCTGGTGGTTGGCTACGAACACATACGACTGTCCCTTCACAAGATTCTCGCGTCCCTCCACCTTCACCGGCAGCAGGAGTATACGTATGATGAACTGCGCCCACCACTTGCCGGGGTAGTAGCCCCAGAAGTGACCGTTGCCTAAGGTGCAACCGATTGTAACCATCAAGCTGGTGATGAGGGTGTAGATAGCTATCAAGGGGAGAGCTATCAAGAGCTGATATGTACGATATAGATATTTCATTGCTTTTTACTTTTTTACTTTTAACGTGATTTCCACAATCTCCGGTTTCATGTGGAAGCGGAACGGCAGAAAACCTCCCACGCCCGTAGACACAAAGAGGAAGCGTTTACCCTCGCTATACAGTCCGGCATCCTCGCTGTTGACAAGACTTGTGGGTCGCCAGCCGAACAACGAGAACTGTCCGCCGTGGGTGTGTCCGCTCAGCGTTAGTTGCGCTGAACATTGTGGCAGTATGTGGCGGCGCCATGCCGACGGGTCGTGCTGCATCATAATGACGAACGATTCGGGCGATATGCCGTGCAGTGCCTTGCGATAGTCGGCTTTGCAGGGGAACGGCGGACGACCATCGTTCTCCGTTCCGGCTATCACTATCGAGTCGGCTCCGCGACGCAAGATGCGACGCTCGTTGAGCAGCAAGTCCCAGTTGAGCGAAGCCTCGAACGAACGTGTCATACGCTCCATACTGCGCTTCTGCTCCGCCGTGGCTGTCTTCACGTAGTCGGCGTAGTCGTGGTTGCCAAGCACGGAGAAGATACCATCGACCGGATGCAGATGAACCAACGTGGGCGCATGACGCACCAACTCCTGTGGGCGCATATTCTGTAAGTCGCCGGTGAAGAGGATGGCATCGGGATGTAGCTCGTTCACCTGTGCCACCATGCGCTGAGCAAACTCCTGCTTCATCGAGCCGAGGTGCATGTCCGAGAGCTGCACGATGCGATAGCCGTCGAAGGCTTTCGGCAGACTGTCGAACTCGAGCGTAACGCGCTTCACGTGCAGCTGGTCGGGACCCACCATCGTACCCATGAACAGCACATAGAACCATCCGAGCACAAGCACCAGTCCGGTGTGGTTGCCCCAGTTGGTGCGCAACTTCAGCAGTCGCTTAACAGCCAGTCCGGCGAGCGACGACAAGGTGAAGACCACCTTCGGCACGATGAGCAACCCGAGCATGAACAGATACACGTTGAAGAGCGTGAGGTTATCGGGCGCGAAGTTGCGCATCATCGAATAGGCTGCGGTACAGGCTATCATGGCGGCTCCCGGCACCCACCACAACAGACGCATCCATAGCGTCATGTCGAAGCGCCAGCGCAGATAGCGTCGGTATATGTACAGGTCGGGCAGCAGCGTGAGCAGCAGTATGAGTATTGATATCCTTGCAATCATTATGTTCCATTTTATGGCACGTTTTCTCGCCATGGCATAACTCGAGCAAGCTCGGTTCTGCTCATTTGGCTTAACGAAAACGTTTCTTATAAACTTGCGATAGTGTTGTTACAGAGTTTTCATCTATTTCAAAAACCTGCGTATGAGCTCCACGGGCAGTCCGCGACGGTGCGCATAGTCGCGCAACTGGTCTTCGCCGATGCGCCCCAACTCGAAGTAATGCGCCTTCGGGTGGGCGAACATCAGTCCAGACACCGATGCGTGGGGCTTCATGGCACCACTCTCGGTGAGTCGGATGCCAATCTGCTTGAGGTTGATGAGCCGGTCGATGATGAAGTTGACACTCGTGTCGGGCATCGACGGATAGCCCACAGCCGGACGTATGCCTTGGAAATCCTCGCGCAGGAGTTCGGCTACGGACAGATTTTCGTCGGGTGCATATCCCCATAGCGAGCGACGTACCTCCATGTGAAGCACCTCCGCCGTAGCCTCAGCGAGTCGGTCGGCAAGCGTCTGCGCCAGCATACGCTGATAGTCGTCGGTAAGGAAGTCGTGCTCCAACGCCAGGTCGACCGTAGTGGCGAACACTCCGATGCGGTCTGTCACGCCCGAAGCCTGCGGACGGATGAAGTCGGCAAGCGATAGGTTCGGCTCGCCCTCACGTGTGGGATGCTGCTGGCGCAGCATAGGCAGCCGCACATCGTCAATGAGTATGTCGTCGCCGTCGCTGTTAGCATCGAACAGGCCTACGGCAGCGTGTGTCTGGTAGCGCGTCTCAAAGCTGTCGAGCATATGTTCTGCCTCCGCCCGCATTCGGTCTTTAGCCTCCTGCGGTTTGCCCGAGAGCCCCCAGGCGAAGTAGAAGTAGAGCCAGTTGATGTACGGACGCAGGGTGGAAATGTTATAGTCGGTGTATTGCAGCATCGTCGGTCTACTCTCTAAAGCGCACCGCCTCGCCACGGCTCGACGCATCGAACGCCCAGTTGTTATATATAATCTGTCCGTTGCACATCGTGGTGCGCACCTGCCACTGATAGGTATGACCCTCCATAGGGCTCCAGCCGCACTTGCTCTGTATCGTCTCCGGCGTTACGGTCCACGGAGCGTCGGGCTTCACGATGACGAGGTCTGCCTTGTAGCCCTTGCGCACAAAGCCACGCTTCGACACCTCGAAGAGCGTAGCAGGGTTGTGCGCCATCAGTGTGACGAGGCGCTCGATGCTGAGCACACCTTCGTCCACAAGTTCGAGCATTGTGACAAGCGAGAACTGCACCATAGGCATACCCGAAGCAGCGCGTGCACATCCGCCCTCCTTGTCCTTCAGCAGATGAGGTGCGTGGTCGGTGCCGACGGTTGTTATACGTCCGTCGGTGAGAGCGTGGCGCAGTGCGTCGCGGTCGGCAACCGTCTTGATAGCAGGGTTGCACTTTATGCGTGTGCCGAGACGAGCGTAGTCGTCCTGTGTGAATACGAGGTGAGCCACGACTGCCTCTGCCGTGATGCGTGGCGAAGAGCCGAACAGCTCAAGCTCGCGTGCTGTGGTCATGTGTGCCACATGCAGACGCGCACCTGTCTGCTCAGCGAGGTCTACGGCGCGCTTTGTCGACTCGTAGCACGCTGCCTCGGAGCGTATCTCCGGGTGGTGCTCAACGGCGGGGTCGTCGCCGTACTGCTCCTGTGCGTGCTTCATGTTGCGGTTGATGATGTCGGTATCCTCGCAGTGAGCCATCAGTGGCAGTGTCGCCTTGCTGAACAGTTCGTGTAGCACGTCCTGTCTGTCTACGAGCATGTTGCCCGTAGACGAACCCATGAAGAGCTTTATGCCCGGCACGCGGTGTGGGTCGATACCGGTGACGCAGTCGATGTTGTCGTTTGTGGCTCCGATGAAGAAGCTGTAGTTGACGTGCGACTTTGTGGCTGCGTCCTCAAACTTAGCGTTGAGTGCTTCCTCGGTTGTGGTCTGTGGCTTGGTGTTCGGCATATCGAAGTATGTGGTGACACCGCCGTAAGCCGCAGCACGACTCTCGGTCTCCATGTCCGCCTTCTCGGTCAGTCCGGGGTCGCGGAAGTGTACATGACAGTCGATCACTCCGGGCATAACAAAACACCCCGTGGCATCTACGATGCTGTCGTAGTCGCCACGAGGTGTTCCTGTACCTTCTATAATGTCTGTAATGGTGTCGCCGTCGACAACGACGGAGGCTACACGCGTAGCCCCCTCGTTGACAAGCTTACCACCAAATACTAATGTTTTCATATTTCTTAGATATAGTTACTGATCGTTGTTAGCGTATGCTATTCGCTGGCAGCGGGCTGTGCCAGCTCGTTCGGTGTCGGTCCGTCGGGCATCGAAGGAACGGTAGCAGCACCGGCAGGCGCATTGTTCACTTCTTTCATGCCGTTCATAATGGCTTGGTTCTCCAGAGCCTTCTGATAGTAGTCCTTCACGTAGGGGTCGTTCTTGAACTTGTCGGTGGCTTTGCTCATGATATCCTCTATCCACGGTGTGAGTTCGGGATAGCGATAGCCGATGGTCATCATGAAGAATACGCCCGGACCGAGCACATTGTCGAAGTTCTCTGTGACGAATGTTGTGACGAGCTTGTCCTCTTCTGCCATGAGTCGCACTGCCTCGGCGTTGATGTGGCGTGTCACTGCCTCCATATCGCTACCGTCCATGATGGCGCGGTCGTGAGTGTGCAGCAGTTCGGCTTCCTGATTTTTCAGCTGGTTGTACTTGTTGAAGAACTTAAAGAGCTCGTCGTTGAGCGGTGTGCCACTCACATTCTGCTGTGTGTTGTCGAGCTTTATAGTGATGTCGCCACTTTCGATTACGAGTGGCAGTATGCTCTCGTCGTCCATGAAGATATTGGCGAGGCGCACGGTGTCGAACGTTCCGCTGAACTGAAACTGTCCGTGTACGACATCGCAGGAGTCAATCTTCTTGAAGTCGTTATTGCTTAGCACCTTCAGGTAGAGCATACGACCATCGAGTGTGGACACGTTCGAGGAGCCTTGTATGTTGTACGAGCTGGAGCATGATACCAATGCTATTATACAGAGTAAAGCGTAAAGTAGCTTCTTCATTATCTTGAGTTTTTATTGGGTTCTTATTGTTTTCTTATTGTCTGTCTGTGGCTGGAGCATCGTCCTGCTCTTCACTGTCGGCTTCGTCCTCCACTGCGTCTTTCTTCAACTCCGATGCTATGCGGTGCATAGAGTACATCTCGAGTATGGCTGCAGCGAGCAACAGCAACACCCATTTGTTGTAAACTACGTTGAAGTAAGTGATGGTGTCGGCGAAGTAGTCCTTGAGCCACATATTAGCACTGTCGACCATAAGCAGACCTGCCAATACGAAGAAGATGTCGGCGAAGGTCATTATCTTCTTGAGTCGCTTGATGGTGGGGTTATGTCCTTCGTATGCCTGGTTCACCTGCATCGCTGCAAACAGTAATGCTCCGACAAGGAATATCCAGCATACAATCTGCTGTGCGAACATAAAGACGAAGCAGCCAGCTCCTATCACCATTAATACGCCTCCGATGAGGAATAGCGCGCTTTGTATAGTATTTAGTTGTTTCATTGTAGTTTACTCTTTTGCTTTTTCAGGTTGGGGGTCGTCGCTAAGCACATAGATATCCTCGTCGTCAGCCTTCATAAAGTAGCGTTCGCGTGCTATCTTCTGAAACGCTTGCGGACCCTGTCGCATCTCCTTCAGCTTCTTCAGGTCGCTTTCGTTCTGCGCATTATACTTCGCTATTTCCTCCTCCAGGTCGCTGATTTGCATCTCGAGTTGGAAACGATGCAGGAAGCTATTCTCATCAACAAAGCCCACGGTGAGCACGCCGATGATTATGGTTATGGCATATTTATAATGGCTTATCAAAGCCAAAATGAGTTTCAAACGCCCCATTTTCGTTCTATATTATATATAATGTGTGAATATCGAAAGGCGCATCAACCCTTTATTGGCTCGCCTTTTCAGTGTTGCAAACTTACTACAAATTTTTCATATTCCGCCCGCTACGCACATTTTTTAGGGTTTATTATACAAACAAATTGTTTGAATATGCAAAATTTAGTTAACTTTGCACCCAGTTTATATAGTGTAGACTAAGGGGTGGCGGAATATTTACCGTCTGAGAACATACCCTCAGAGCTGATCCGGATAATACCGGCGTAGCGATAAGGTACAGATACGAACGGTTTTCTTTATTTCAAAAGCCCTTATAGTCTTATTATTGGATAACAACATCAACTTTAAAAAAGATGAAGAAAATCATTGGAGTAGCCTTGGCTGCTGCGTGCACTTGCCCTTCGCAAGCTGCTGGCGAGCAGAACAAGCTCGACACTACCCGTGTGAACAACCTCAACGAGGTGGTAGTAAAGGCTGTAAGAGCCCCGAAGAGTTCACCATTTGCAGTAGAAAACATCAATAAGCCTGAGCTTGAGCGCTTCGCTACCTCTGGTAGAGAGCTGCCTATGCTCTTCGCCCGCACACCGGGCGTGCTTGCATGGAGCGAGAACGGCGTGGGTACTGGTACTGTTTATATGCGTATGCGTGGTGCTGCCGGTAGCCGCATTAACGTAACGGTAGACGGTGTACCTCTCAACTCACCTGAGGACCAGTGCGTGTTCTGGGCAAATATGAACAGCTATGCTGCCCTCATGGGTAGCGCACAAATTCAGCGTGGCATCGGTTCATCAACCAACGGCGACGGAGCCTTCGGTGGTGCGGTGTCGCTTGCTACAGCTGCACCGTCGCTGAAGCCAACCGTAGAGGTTACTGGCTCTTACGGTTCGTTCAACACATACCGCTTTGGCGGCAAGTTCTCAACGGGTCTGCTCTGGGATCACCTCGTACTCGACGGTGCATACCACGAGACCAATACCGACGGATACATCCACGGCACAAGCGGACGCTCGGGTTCGTACTACGGCGGACTGACATGGTTCGGCGACCGCTTCAAGATTTCGTATAAAAACATCGGCAACTTCGAGCACACAGGGCAGGCATGGAACGGTGTGCCAGCATGTAACTACGACGGCGATACCGACCTCAAAGCGTGGGGCATCAAGAGCTATAAGGATATGTGGAAGCATGGATTGGGCAAGTTCAACCCGCTCTACGAGTCGCTCAACATCCCGGTAGACGCTAACTGGGCACCCGACCCAAGTCAGCCACTTACAACAGAGCGTTACAAGATGCGCGACGGCTCATACTGGGATCAGACTACTGACAACTTCGAGCAGAGCCACAACATCCTCAACTTCACATGGCAGCCTACCGACCGTTGGAGCCACTCCGTAACAGCTCACTACACATACGGCTATGGCTACTATAACGAGTTCAAGCAGAACACAAAGTTGGCTTCTAAGTTTGGCATCAACGAGATGTACGTAAAGGACGGCGAACTGAAGCTCGTGAAGTCGGACGCTATCCGCAAGAAAGGACTCACACAGAACAACTATGGCGCTCTCTACAACGTGAACTATAAGGATGCTCTGTGGGATGTTACGGGCGGTCTTAGTATGCAGCTCTTCCGTTGCAACCACTGGGGCAAGGTGACATACATCGCTGACAAGACTCTCGAAGAGAAGTACTTCACCAACGGTCGCTACAAGTACTACGACTCTGACGCAGATAAGAACGACTGGAGCTGGTTCTTCAAGGCTAACCGCAAGTTCGGCAAGGGTTGGAACTGGTTCCTCGATATGCAGATGCGCTATGTCAACTATCAGACCGACGGCATCAACGACCGCTTCGAGCAGGGTGCCGACGGCAACTACAAGAACCAGAGCATCAACATCAACGAGAACTACTTCTTCGTCAACCCGAAGGCTGGCATCAGCTACGATGCTAACGGACATAAGGTTTACGCTTCTATCGCCTACGCCAACCGCGAGCCGGAGCGCAACAACTTCACCGACAACATCGGCTACGGCAATCCGTCGCCCGAGCGTCTGCTCGACATCGAGTGGGGTTATCAGTATCAGGGCGAGAACTGGTTCGCAGGTGTCAACTTCTACTACATGAAGTACGTCAACCAGTTCGTGATGACTGGTGAGAAGAGCGACATCGGCGAGGCACTGACACGCAACATCAAGGACTCTTATCGTCTCGGTGCTGAGCTGTCAGCAGGCTGGAGCCCACTCTCATGGCTCTCTGTAGAGGGTAACGCCGCGCTGAGCCGCAACCGTCTGCATAACTTCAAGGAGTGTGTCGAGAGCTGGGATGGTGCTGCCGTATGGAACACATACAAGAGCTCTACCATTGCTTTCTCGCCGTCGGCTATCCTCAACGGCTTCGTAGATGTTCACTTCGCTGGTTTCCGCGCCACATGGCACACCAACTTCGTCAGCAAGCAGTATCTCGACAACACCGAGAGCTCTGACCGCTCACTGCCCTGCTATTCGCAGACTAACGTGAACGCTTCGTACACATTCAACTTCGCGAAGCGTATGCTTGGCTTGAAGCAGATTGTGCTCGGTGCCGACTTCAATAATATCTTCAACCGTCACTATGCAGCTTCTGGCTACGTCTACTACGATTGGTACAACCAGGGTAAGCGCAACTCTACCGTGGCTTACATCCCAATGGCTGGTTTCAACTGCATGGGAACAGTAACACTGAAGTTCTAAAACCTCGTCCCTCCCCCATCGGGGAGGGGCTGTTTTTTTGATAAAATGACAGATTTTCTCTCCACTCATTGGCTCGACATTGTCACAACAATCCTCGGGCTCATCTATCTCGTTCTCGAATACCGTGCGAGCATCGCGCTGTGGGTTGTAGGCATCGTGATGCCAGCCATGGACATTTACCTCTACTGGAGCCACGGTCTCTATGGCGATGCCGGCATGGCTGTCTACTACACGCTTGCCGCAATATACGGCTATGCCGTGTGGAAGTTCGGAGCGAAATGGAAGGCAATGATTAAACGCAAAGGCTCTGACAAGAAAGAAGGCGCAAGCGCGGTTAGCTCTGATAAGATAGAAGCTGCAAGCGCGGTTAGCTCTGACACGACAGAAGACGCAAGCGCGGTTAGTGGTTCTTCCGACGAGCTTCCTATAACGTTCTTTCCTCGCCGTCTCATCTTGCGCACGCTCGGTTTTTTCTTCCTTGCCTGGGCTGCCACATATTATGTCTTGGTGGCTTACACCAACAGTACGGTTCCCCTGCTCGATGCTTTCACCAACGCTCTGAGCTTCGTCGGCTTATGGGCATTGGCACGCAAGTATGTTGAGCAGTGGCTCTTCTGGATAGCCGTCGACGTTGTCTGCTGCTATCTGTACGTGGTCAAGGGCATACCGTTCAAGGCTGGGCTCTACGGGCTGTATGTGGTGATAGCGGTCATGGGATATTGGAAGTGGAAGGGGCTTGCGAGAAAGGCGTAGCCCATGTAACAACTAGAATATCTAGAGCTTCTAGAAAATCTAGAACATCTAGAAAATCTAGAAAGTCTAGAGCATCTACATCTCCTCCCCCAGCTGTTCCTTCAGCATCTTTATCTCCTCTTCCTTTCCATAATACATCTTTAGCGCTCTTTGCTTTAAATCCTCGAAGGCTGCCTTCCACTTCGTAGCCTCTGCCTTCCACTTCGCAGCCTCCGCCTGCGCCTCAGCGAGGGCTTGCTTCAGACGCGGCAGCTCTGTCTCCAGCTGCTTCAAACGCTCGTCTTGCTGCTGGCGATAACCTGTGCGAGCGCGGTGCATACGCTCCTTTATGCCGCCCTCAGTGATAAACTCCTGCTCCAGTTTCTTCAAGAACGACATCATCATCCGGTCGATGAAGTGGCAGAGCGTGATGGCATAGTTGCACATCTGCTCGTCAGTCCACTGCGCGAAGAACGGCGCATAATCGGACAGGCGATTATGATAGCGACAATATTTGAGCATATCAGCGTAGCGCGGTTCACCGCTAACGAAGAACTGTAGGTGACGCGACTTTATATAGTCCTCAAAGTCCTCGCGCAACTCCTTCAGCGAAGCGCGAGCCACGTTGAGTAGCTTCAGTTGCATCTCCGTGGAGGCGACACCGTCCGCCAAGCCTTCCACGATATTCTGCTTACACGAACGTGCTGCCTGTATCACTTGGTCGCGCGTGCGGTCTTTGTATAAATGTATGAAGCGATCGCAGAAGGCGAACGCAAGCTGATATATCACATCCGACTTCTGATAGAAATAAAGCGCATCCCAATTGGCTTGCGATTTCAACACGTGCTGAGTATTCGAGGTTTCTGCCATAATAGAATAATAGATGAATAGTTTGATTTGATGCTGCAAATATAAAGAAAAAAGCAATAGAAAGTGCTTTTTATTGCGTACTTTTGCTTGCTCAAAACAAAGTATACAGTTGACGAACAACCACTGCCAACTAAAACATAATAAACATGTGCAACCAACCACACACTCCCAAAAGCTTTGCATCGCTACAGCCGGACGGCTTCGATGCGGTCGTCGTAGCCGGTGGCGACTTCCCCACTCATGCTGTGCCGCTCACGCTCGTCGAACAGGCACGGATGCTTGTGGCGTGCGACTCGGCTGGCGAAGAGCTGATACGACGCGGATACATGCCGACGGCGATTATCGGCGACTGCGACTCGATGTCGCAGGAGTTCCTGACAGCGCACCGCGACATTATATATAAGGTGGAGGAGCAGGACTACAACGACCTTACGAAGGCAACGCGCTTCTGCGTGGAGCGTGGATGTCGCCGCATTGCTTACGTCGGAGCTACGGGCAAGCGCGAGGACCACACATTAGGCAACATATCGCTACTCGACTTCTACCGTCGCGAGATGCACATCGCGGCGTTGATGGCTACCGACCACGGCGTGTTCCTTTCGGCTTCCGGCACAACGGAACTTGCCACCTTTGCCGGACAGCAAGTGAGCATCTTCAACCTCACGTGCTCGCACCTTGAGGGCGACGGTCTGCGCTGGCAGCCGTATGCGTTCGCAGCGATGTGGCAAGGCACGCTCAACGAGGCGACGGGCGAGAGCATCACGCTGCGTGGCGACGGCAGCTACATGGTGTACGGCGTGTACGAGTAGGTGAAAAACGTGCCTGCTTATTTTGTAATTTGCCGAGTTTATACTAACTTTGCACGCTCAAAACACCCCTTTCATCATTAACAATTTATATTTTTTATGTTCAAAAACAATTTCAACGCACGCCCTGTGGCATTGCATTTCAAGCACTTCACGCGCCGCAGCTACGCTCTTTTCAGCTGTCTGGGTCGCGAGGTGCTCATCTGCACGCTCAGTGTGGCTACGCTCACCAACGCCAAGGCAGATGGCATCAGCACGAAGCCGGTAGCGTCGGCTCTGGCTCTCGACTCGCTGAGCCGTGAGGAGGTGAAGCTCGACGAGGTGCTCGTAACGGGTTCGCGTGCTCCGCTCACTGCATTGCAGTCGGCAAAGATTGTGGCTGTCATTTCGCGCGACGACATTCAGCGTGCGGAAGCAGCGAGTGTCAACGACATTTTAAAGTTAGTCCCGGGCGTGGATGTCCGTCAGCGCGGGGGCTTTGGTGTACAGACGGACATCTCCATCAACGGCGGCACGTTCGACCAGATCACCATTCTATTGAATGGCATGAATATTTCGAGTGCACAGACGGGTCACAACGCTGCCGATTTTCCAGTTTCGCTTTCCGACATTGAGCGCATCGAGGTTCTCGAGGGTGCTTCGGCACGTGTGTTCGGTTCGTCGGCGTTCAGTGGTGCCATCAACATCGTAACGCGTGCCGATGCCGAGAACAACGTAACGGTGGCTGCCGAGGGCGGTTCGTTCGGCACGTTCGGTGGCGACGCAAGCGTTAATCTTGCTACGGGTGCGGTGCGTCAGAAGCTGAGCGGTGGCTACACGCAGAGCGATGGAGGTACGGAGAACAGCGACTTCCGTCGTCGTCGCGCCTACTACACGGGCAGCTGGAAGTCGCGCTACGTAGACATGCAGTGGCAGGGTGGCTTCTCGTCGCAGGACTTCGGTGCGTCTACGTTCTACAGTGCGAAGTTCAAGAATCAGTTTGAGGCTACACGCCGTTTCCTTGCGTCGGCACAGGCGGAGATAAAGCCATGGGCTGACGAGCGTTTCGTGCTTACGCCGATGGTCTACTGGCATAAGGATGTAGACCACTACCAGCTCATAAAGGGCAAGGAGGGTGCTGCTGCCGGCGAGAATTATCACCGTCTCGACACCTACGGCGGCTCGCTCAACGCTCATACCTCGTGGCTGCTCGGCAAGACGGCGGCTGGCGTGGACGTGCGTCGCGAGCATATCCTCAGCACGGCGTACGGCGATGTGCAGCCGGAGGACAAATGGGTGTCTATCGGTGGCACCGACCGCAAGTACAACCGTCTCGGCGAGCGCACCAATACGAGTCTATTCCTCGAGCATAACGTCATCGTGGGCGGCTTCACGCTGTCGGCTGGCTTGCTCGCCAACCGCAACACGGCGCTCGACGGCAAGTTCCGCCTCTACCCTGGTGTGGACGTGAGCTACCGTCCGAACGACGAGTGGAAGGTGTATGCTTCGTGGAACCGCGCGTTGCGCGTACCTACGTACACCGACCTTTATACCAGCAACTCGGTGCAGCAGGGCGACATTGCGCTGCGACCGGAGAAGAACGAGGCGTTCAAGGTGGGCACACGCTACCGCACGCACGGCTTCGAGGCGCTGCTGAGCGGGTTCTACTCGAAGGGTACGGACATCATCGACTGGGTGTACCCTACGGCTGAGAGCAAGAAATATCAGGCTATGAACATCGGCAAGCTCGACAACATGGGTTACTCCGTTGATGCTGCGCTGCATCTGCAGGAGTTGCTGCCGAAGTTCTTCATCACACGCATAAAGGCTGGCTATGCGTTCATCCATCAGAAGCACTCTACCGACGGTGATGTCTTCGGTTCGCTCTACGCCTTAGAGTATCTGCGCCACAAGGCTACGCTGCAGGTTGACCATCGTATCTGGCGACAGCTCACGGCATCGTGGGCGCTGCGTTGGCAGGAGCGCATGAACGGTTATCATCCGTACACAAAGGTGGATGTGCGCTTGCAGTGGTCTGCGCCTACATACAATATATATGTAAAGGCTGACAATATCACAAACCACCACTACTACGACCTGGGCAACGTGAAGCAACCGGGCATCTGGGTTATGGCTGGTGCAAGCGTGAAACTCAAGTTCTAACGCTCCCACAGAATAGAGGGAACTGAAAACTCCCACAGATTTCACGGAATTCACGGAAGTACTTATAGAGAAAAACTCCCACAGATTCCACGGAATTCACGGAAGTACTTATAGAGAAAACTCCCACAGATTCCACGGATTTTCACAGATGTATAGGATGGTATGGCATTCCTGCCATACTCACACTGCAATAAATGCACTTAAACTTCTGTGAATTCTGTGGGAGTTCTTTGTATAAGTTCCATCTGTGAAAATCCGTGGAATCTGTGGGAGGATTATGCCAAAGGCGTGGGTATGGCAAGGATGCCATACCCTCCTAAGAAGCTTCTGTGAATTCCGTGAATTCTGTGGGAGTTCTTTGTATAAGTCCCATCTGTGAAAATCCGTGGAATCTGTGGGAGGATTATGCCGAAGGCGTGGGTATGGCAAGGATGCCATACCCTCCTAAGAAGCTTCTGTGAATTCCGTGAATTCTGTGGGAGTTCTTTGTATAAGTCCCATCTGTGAAAATCCGTGGAATCTGTGGGAGGATATCTCAGCAGAATAAATCTGTGGGAGAACCGCTTACTTCAGGTCGCCCACCTTATACAGGTACTCCGCAATCTGCACCGCGTTGAGCGCAGCACCCTTGCGAATCTGGTCGCCCGAGAGCCAGAATGTGAGTCCGCAGTCGTCGGCGAGATCCTTGCGCACGCGTCCTACGAACACGTCGTCCTTGCCGGCTGTCTCCAGCGGCATCGGGTAGACGAGGTTCTGCGGGTCGTCCTTCAGTGTGCATCCCGGAGCCGCAGCGATTGCCTTCTGTGCCTCCTCGACGCTGATGGGGCGTTCGGTCTCAATCCATACCGACTCGGAGTGAGAGCGGAGCGAGCTGACGCGCACGCACATCGCAGAGCAGCGCACGTCGCTGTGCATGATCTTGCGTGTTTCGTTGAACATCTTCATCTCCTCCTTGGTGTATCCGTTGTCGGTGAAGACATCAATCTGCGGGATGACGTTATACGCCAACTGATGCGGGAACTTCTCCACCTTCACCGGCTCGTTGTTCACCAGCTCACGATACTGCTCCTGCAGCTCTGCCATGGCAGCTGCGCCTGCGCCCGATGCGCTTTGGTAGCTGGCGATGTGTATGCGCTTGATGTGGCTGAGCTGCTCCAGCGGCTTCAGCACTACCACCATCATAATAGTGGTGCAGTTAGGGTTGGCGATGATACCACGCGGACGCTTCAGAGCATCCTCGGCATTGCACTCCGGCACTACCAATGGTACATCGTCGCACATGCGGAACGCCGACGAGTTGTCGATCATCACTGCGCCGTACTTAGTGATAGTCTCGGCATACTCCTTAGAGGTGCCACCACCAGCCGATGTGAACGCAACGTCGATGTCCTTGAAATCGTCGTTGTGCTGCAAGAGCTTCACCTCATACTCCTTACCTTTGAACGTGTATTTCTTTCCAGCCGAACGCTCAGAACCAAACAACACTAAATTGTCAATGGGGAACTCTCTCTCGGCGAGGATGCGCAGAAACTCCTGTCCTACGGCGCCACTCGCACCAACAATAGCTACATTCATTTTCTCTTATTTTTGTTTTTATTTATATGTATTTGCTTACTAATTGCCTAATGTTCGTGCAAAGTTACAACTTTTCTGTAATCTAATGATCGGTTTACATCTTTTTCTACTAATAAGTAGTTAAGAAGTTAAGGAGTTTTCGCGCCCTTCGGTCGCTAAGGAGTCAAGCCATTAGTGTTTTTTGCTTGATTTACAGCATTAAAAGCATTTGGCTTAACTTCTTAACTCCTTAACTACTTAACTCCTTAACTACTGAATTCTCTGAACTTGCGAAAGTTCAGTAATTTTATAAAATCTGACTTAAAGAATACAAAATCGGCAAAACGGAATAATATCGGTATGGAAATAATGACTACCTTTGCGGATGACAAAATAACTTTGCATACGAATCTTAATTACGAAACATAATGGCTAACGAAATGACAGAACTGAAGATTGACATGGGGCTCATCGCTCATTACGGCAATGCCGACTACATAGATGGCGACATGGTTGTGCTCGACGGCATCGACAAGGTGCTGCAGGTAGACGGCACGTTCAAATTTGATATGATTATGATGGTCTACTGCACTAAGGGACGTATACAATTTGAAACCAACTCCAACGCATATACCGCAAAGGCTGGCGACGTGATTATCTGTCTGCCCAGCAGCACATGGGAAAACGTGATGGTATCGTCCGACTACGACTCGAAAAGTGTCGGCGTGTCGAGCAAGGCAGCCCAAGCCAGTGTGCAGGTGAACCGCGACTACCTTACTCTGCTCGGTTACGTATCGCACAACCCCGTGATCCACCTCAACGAGGAACGCCAACAGATGTTCTTGAAGTACTACGCCATCATTGCACACAAGATAAAGAATCCGCATGGTTTCTATCATAAGGAGATTATGCACTGCTTGCTGCAAAGTTCCATCTACGAGCTGTTCGCCATCATCACGCCCTACGTGGAGTATAGCATCGAAGGGGGCAATCTCAAGCAGGCCAACTTGCTCTTTCAGCGCTTCATCGAGATGCTGTCGGCTAACAACGGCAGGATGCAGCCCGTGAAGAAATATGCGCAGGAACTGTGCATCACGCCGAAGTATCTCTCGAACATCACGAAACAGGTGACGGGGCGCACGGCGCTCGACTGGATACACAGCTACACGGTGAAGGCGATAGAGAAGTATCTGCGCCGTTCTAACCTCTCCATCAAAGAGATATCGGAGCTGTTGGGCTTCCCCAACCTATCGTTCTTCGGTAAGTTCACGAAGAGCCACCTCGGCATGTCGCCAACGCAATACCGCAAGGAGCAGAGCATGAGGAAGTAAGTATAGGGGGTGCACTTGTCTCCGCTCGGCTTTGCCGCTTGCCGGAGCAAGAAGTGCACCAACAGAGTAGAATGGTTATTTGCCAAATTATAAAGTTAGATAAGTTGGTACACCTTCCGCTTTGTTGGTGCACTTGAGACAAGTGCACCCCCTAAAAGCACCCCCTAAAAGTTATCTGCGCGAGCCAAAACCACCACCACCTCTTGACGACGAGCCACCGCCTCCAAACGACGACGAGTGTCTTGACGAGCCCGACGGCTTGAACGTTGAGCGTGGGGCTGACGAGCCCGACGAGTTGTCGCGACGCGAGCCGAAGCTACTGCCTGAAAAGCCTCTATTGCCCTCGGGCTGACGCACCGTTGTGCGCGTGCTACTCTCACGACTGCCAAAGCCAGAGCCACGGCTTGAACCAAAGCCCGACGAACTGCGGCTTGAACCGAATCCCGACGAACTGCGGCTTGAGCCAAATCCCGACGAACTGCGGCTTGAACCAAAGCCCGATGAACTGCGCGAGCCGAAACCACTTCCGCTGTTGTCGCGACGCGAGCCGAAACCACTGTTACCTCTGCTCTCTACCCTACGGTTGCCACGCGAGCCGAACGACTGGCGGTTGCCGCGTCCGTAGTCGCCGCGCTTGAAGCCGTCGCGCATACCGAAGTGGGCATCGCCACCACGGCGCGAACCGAATGTTCTGCCGCTGTACCACGAGCTGCCGTTGTTCTGACGCCACGAGTGGCCGCCACGATAGCTCACGTACACCGTCGGACGATGGAAGTAGAAGTAGTCGCGGTGCGGATAGCGAGCGTATATAGCGAAGTGCCAAACGCCTGCACTGAAGTAGAGCGGACGATAGAAGTAGGCTGCCTCGCAGAACATACGGTACTGCCAGTCGAGGAGCACATAGCTGAAGTCGATGTTACGCCAACGCCAATAGTCGCCGTAGAGTTCGTCGTCGGAGTTGACACTGAGCAGATAGTCGAGGTTTATCTCGTAAGCCGCCTCATACTGGTCGTCGGTGAGGTTCAGCTCGTAAGCCATCTTATCGGTGAGGAACAACGCCTGTTCGCGTGCCTGACTGTAACTCATTGCGCTGGCTGCTACCGCGAAGCCAAGCACCATTACTATTGTTGCGAATAACCGTTTCATAATATCTCTGTTTTTAAAAGTTATACTTATCTTAAAGGGGTGCCTCCCAGGGGGTGCACTTGTCATTCTCAGGGGGTGCACTTGTCTCAAGTGCACCAACAAAGCAAGATATGCACCAACAAAGCAAAATGTGCACAAACAGAGCTTTCTATTCTGTTGGTGCAGTTGAGACAACTGCACCCCCTTGAGGTTTCCTTTCGCTTGCAAAGTTATGCTTTTGTTACTGCAAGCCAAAAGGATTTTCCCTAATCGGTAATGGGAAATTCCCTAATTAGCACAACTTTTACCATCGTGCTCCGTACGCCATCCAATCAGATTCCGTACGCCGTCCAATCAGATTCCGTCCGCCATCCAATCAGATTCCGTACGCCGTCCGATCAGATTCCGTACGCTGTCCGATGACTTAAGCATCACTACAACACCACACAACTACCACCGCAAAACAACCGTTTCATAACATTTAACTCCTTAAACGCTACGTAATTAATCAAAAAAGCGTAACTTTGCAACTAAAATTATAATAAAACACATATAAAAATGGCACAAGAAGACGTTTTCAAGAAAATCGTGAGTCACTGTAAGGAGTACGGTTTCGTATTCCCAAGTAGCGATATTTATGACGGACTGGCTGCAGTGTACGACTACGGACAGAACGGTGTAGAACTGAAGAACAACATCAAACAATACTGGTGGAAGAGCATGGTGCTGCTCCACGACAACATCGTGGGCATCGACTCTGCCATCTTCATGCACCCTACTATCTGGAAGGCAAGCGGACACGTAGACGCATTCAACGACCCGCTCATCGACAACCGCGACTCAAAGAAGCGCTATCGTGCCGACGTTCTCATCGAGGACCAGATTGCGAAGTACGACGAGAAGATTGAGAAGGAGATTGCCAAGGCACGCAAGCGCTTCGGCGAGAGTTTCGACGAGGCACAGTTCCGCGCTACCAACGCTCGCGTAATCGAACACCAGCAGAAGCGCGACGCTCTTCACGCACGCTATACAGAGGCTATGCAGGGACCTGACCTCGCCGAACTGAAGCAGATCATCATAGACGAGGAGATTGTAGACCCGATCAGCGGCACAAAGAACTGGACCGACGTGCGCCAGTTCAACCTCATGTTCTCTACAGAGATGGGCTCCGTAGCCGACGGTTCTAACAAGGTGTACCTCCGTCCGGAGACAGCACAGGGCATCTTCGTCAACTACCTCAACGTGCAGAAGACGGGCCGCATGAAGATTCCGTTCGGCATCGCACAGATCGGTAAGGCGTTCCGCAACGAGATCGTGGCACGCCAGTTCATCTTCCGTATGCGCGAGTTCGAGCAGATGGAGATGCAGTTCTTCGTGCAGCCGGGCACCGAACTCGAGTATTTCCAGAAGTGGAAGGAGCTGCGCATGAAGTGGCACCAGGCTCTTGGCTTCGGCGCAGAGAACTATCGCTTCCACGACCACGAGAAGCTGGCTCACTACGCCAACGCCGCTACCGACATCGAGTTCCACATGCCGTTCGGCTTCAAGGAGGTAGAGGGCATACACAGCCGCACCAACTTCGACCTCTCGCAGCACGAGAAGTTCTCAGGCCGCTCAATCAAGTACTTCGACCCGCAGACCAAGGAGTCGTACACTCCGTATGTCATCGAGACATCTATCGGCGTAGACCGCATGTTCCTCAGCGTGATGTGCCACTCTTATAAAGAGGAGCAGCTCGAAAACGGCGAGACACGCGTCGTACTCATGCTCCCGCCCGCACTCGCGCCGACAAAGCTCGCCGTGCTACCGCTCGTTAAGAAGGACGGACTGCCCGAGAAGGCTCGCGAGATTGTGAACAACCTGAAGTTCCACTTCAACACAAGCTACGACGAGAAGGACACCATCGGCAAGCGCTACCGCCGTCAGGACGCAGTGGGCACACCGTTCTGCGTGACCGTCGACTACGACACACTGCAGGACAACACCGTGACACTCCGCTTCCGCGACACAATGGAGCAGGAGCGCGTGAGCATCGACCAGCTCCTCAGCATCATCGAGGACAAGGTGAGCATCACAAGCCTGCTCAAGAAATTGCAGTAAAAACATACTAAATGAAGAAATACTATTTATTCATACTCCTCGCCATGACGACCGTCTTCGCAGCAAGCCTGTCGTCGTGCAGCGAGACCGACAACGAGAAGGAGGAGTTCCCCAACTGGCGAAAGACCAACGAGGCATACTACGACAAGAAGTATGCCGAGGTGAAGCAGCTGGTGGCGGGTGGTGCTGCCGACTGGAAGGTGCTGCGCTCATGGAGCCTCAACGACCAGGTGGCTACACATAGCTACGACTTCGTGCTTGCCAACGTGCTCAACGCTGGCACTGGCTCGGGCTGCCCGTTCTTCACCGACTCGGTGAAGGTGCACTACAGCGGTCGCCTGCTGCCCTCTACAAGCTACGCCGAGGGCTATGTCTTCGACAAGTCGTGGCAGGGCGAGTACAACCTCAGCACGATGAAGCCACGCACGTTCGCCGTGAGCGGAGTGGTGAAAGGCTTCGCCACAGCACTGCAGAACATGCACATCGGCGACAGATGGCTCGTGTACATGCCCCATCAGCTGGCATACGGCTCGTCAGCCACGCCGGGCGCGGCCTACTCCACACTCATCTTCGACGTAACACTCGTAGGCTACTTCCGCAAAACATCCGCTGCAGCTGCTCCGGCTAAGGACGGTACAGCACAGCAGCAGACCACCGGCTACTGGGTTTATGAGTAATAATAGGAGGGTATGGCATCCTTGCCATACCCACTCAACCACAAAGGGTATGACATTCACACAATGCCATACCCTTTTTACATTATTTAAACATTATTTTAATACAAATACAAAACATTAGATGTAATTTTGCATTTAAAGGAACAACATCCCTTATCTCAACTACAACATTCGTAATTTTAACGACATAACAACAAGCCTATAACATTAAAAAATTACATATTATGACTAAACATTTACGATTTTTTATGCTCACACTGCTCACGATTGTGTGTACGGTGGGGGGGTATGCTCAAGAAACGGTAACGGATGAGTTGACCGCAACCATATTAAACATTACTAGCAGTTACAATAAATTTGCAACACAAACATTATCGTCTGGTGCAAGTTACGATGGTGCTGCATATGTTGGTACGGGTAAAAACTACAACGGAATTCAAATAAAAGCCGACCAAATTAAAAAAAGTTTCTATACAGGTATAATAACATCAGCATCAGGTGGTACAATAAAATCTATCACTATCAATTTTAATAGTAATAATTCTAACGCTCTTGGCATTTATGGCAAAAACACAGCATACACTACTGCTGATGATTTATTTGGCTCTGCTGCTGGTGAACTAATAAAAAGTGTTCCTAACAGCAAAACAGCTGTAACAATCACTCCTGATAAAGCATATAAATTCATTGGTTTTAAATCTAATAAGGGCACTATCTACATAGACAAAATCACCATTGTTTGGGAAAAAGCAGCTCCCACCCCTGCCACCACTACCACCTTTGGTGCCAACTCAGGCAAGACATTCACATTCACCAATGGCACGCTTGAGGGTTTTACTACGCTTACTGCTACTGCCACAAAGAGCGACGACAACACCGACTTGTCTAACCTTATTGAATATACAAGCTCTGACGCAGACATCGTAGCCGTTGACTCTAAAACCGGCGAACTGAAATTCACCAACACCAAGTTTGGCGAGGCTACCATCACAGCCACTCTTCCTAAAACAGACACCTACCAAACATCTACCGACTCATACGTTGTCGAAAACAAAGACAACCACATCGCTACTTCTCTCTCTTTTAACGGCACCGACGTAACTCTTACCGAAGGCAAGACCGACGCTGGCGCAGACTTCACGGGCTACACCGCTACCGAAGCCAGCAACATTGCCGGCACTATCACATACGAAGCATCGGGCGACGCTTTGGCTACTGTCAACCCAACAACTGGCGCAGTAACCATCAACCCATCTGTATATGGCACAACAACCATCACTGCCACATTCACACCTACAGACCCAACACAATACTCTGGCTCTACTGCGAAGTATCAAATTACGAACAAGAAGGCTGTTGATTTGTCAGAGATAGTGTTCGATGTCTCTGAAGACAAAGTGAGTGGCACTGGTAAGCTGACGTTGACAAAGTCAATTGTAAAAATAAACACATCAAGTGGTGCATTAGGTGATGCAACCGATTACCGCTTCTATAGTCGTAGCAAAACAACGTTCTCACTTACCGATCCTACACGAGTAATTACAAGCATTAAGTTTATTAGTTCTAATACTACATACAAAAATTTCACAACAAACAAGCCCAATTACGACAAAACCACGGGCACTTGGACTGGCCATGAGGAGTCTGTAGTATTCACAGCAAGTTCACAAGTAAATAGTGTCACCCAAATCATCGTCACAACGAAGCTTGCTCCTGCCCTCTCATTCGCCGAGGCAACAGTAACAAAGGAGTTAGTAGCTGGCACTATTGACCTTCAGACCATCACCAAGCCTGAAGACCTTGACGCATCTGCTATCACATACGCAAGCTCTGACGACACAACCGCAAAGGTTGAGGGCAATAGAATCCACTTGTACAAGACTGGCGAGGCGACCATCACCGCCACATCGGCTGCCACAGACAAGTATGCTGCAGGCACTGCGTCCTACAAACTCGTGATTGAAGACAATCGTGCAACTGACACCAAATTCAAGTTCGCAGCAGAAAGCTACAGCGAAGATTTAGCAAAAGCAACAGACGGTATTGTAACATTCAACGCAGCAAATGTGCTGCAGAATCCCCACAGCCTCAACGTAACTTACACCATATCGCCAAAAAGTGCCAATGCAACGATTGAAAAAACAGACGGAGAAGCACTTATTGAAGTTAGTGGCACATACACCATCACCGCAACCGCTGCTGCTAACGATACCTATAAGGAGACAACGGCGACATGCACGCTGAAGGTAATCAACAGCGCAATGGAAGAAACAAGCATCGAGTTCGTTGCTGGCGTAGATAAGGGAAAAAATAGTACATCAACAACTGGTGATGCAGTGGAAAAGGGATGTGTTATGATTTCTTCAGATAAGGCTGCATTAGGACGCGATGCTGACTATCGTTTCTATAGTTCAACCCACACCATCTCAACCAGGATCGGTAAAATCACGAAGATTGAGTTTATAGGCAATAACATTATAAATGATAAAATTAGCAATCCGTTGACGAACCTGACTTCTGCAGACAACAACTACACCTGTACAGATCCTAACAATGGTGTTTGGGTAGGTTCTGCTAAGGAGGTTGTATTTACAAACAGTTCTCAGGCTCGCGCCACAAAAATCATCGTCACAGTAGAAGTACCGAAAGCAAAGAGCTACACTCTCGACGAGACAAAGACCGACAACGTCATCGAGACATACGAGAACGCTAACGTGACGCTGCAGCGCACACTCAGCAAAGACTACTGGAACACATTCTGCGTGCCGTTCGCACTTGATGCGGAGCAGGTGGCACAGTATTTCGGCGAGGGCACACAGCTCCGCACATACGAAGGCAACTGCGAGAACAACATTGTGTACTTCGCAACTGTAGACAACATCGAGGCTGGCAAGCCGTACATCATGAAGCCAGGCAATGCCGTTGTGCAGAACCCAACATTCGAGGGAGTAAGCATGGTGGCAACAGGACTCGACAAGAACGGCAACCCGCAGGCTGTGGGCGATGCAAGCACAGTGCAGATGAAGGGTATCTACAACCAGATATTGTTGAAGACCGACAAGACAGAACTCTTCCTTGGCGACAACGACCTCTTCTACTACCCGATTGACGATATCGATGCTCGTACTATCGGTGGCTTGCGTGCATACTTCATCGTGCCACAAGGCACCGACATCAAGAAACTGCGCGCTAACCTCGACGGAACACCAACATCGCTCGACACTATCTTCGACACTGAGGAAAGCAACGCTCCTGTGTATAATCTGCATGGACAGTGCGTAGGCAACTCACTCCGCGCGCTGAAGAGTGGCATATACATTCAGAACGGCAAGAAAGTAGCAGTGAAGTAAACATACGCAACATTTAATCAGTAATATACTAAAGCACAATGAAAAAGTATTATATAAAGCCATCAATAGCAACGGTGGAAATAGAAACAACAAGCATCATGGCTGGCTCTACGGGCGTAGATGGTTCTGGCTCACAAGGTGGCATAGACAACCCAAAGCTTGACGATGGCAGCACATCAAAACATGTGTCGTCGCGCATCTACTTCGACTCGTGGGAGTATGATGACTGCAACGAAGAGGATGAGTATTAATAATACAAAGACAACAAAGAGAATGAGTATTAATAATACAAAGACAACAAAGGTCGAGCGAAATCGCTCGACCTTTGTTGTCTTAAGGGGGTGCACTTGTCTCAAGTGCACAAACCGAACAGAATGTGCACCAACTGAACAAGAACTGCACCAACTGAGCAAGAACTGCACCAACCGAACAAGATGTGCACCAACTAATTGGTATTTTACTTGGTTGGTGCACTTGAGACAAGTGCACCCCCTACAAGCTTGTTCTCGCAGAACACGACCTTATAGCTTCCGCCTCGCTTTGTCTTGAACTTCAGCACCGACTCGCCGTAGCGCACCTCGCACGGTTCGCCCGAGCCGGAGAGTATTGTCGCCTCAGCGAGCTTGCCGTTCTTCCAGCTGATAGACACGGTGAAGTTGCCCTTGGCACGCAGTCCGCTCACAGCGCCCTCTGCCCAAGCGTCGGGCAGCGCAGGCAGCAGGTGGACGAATCCCATGTGGCTCTGCATAAGAATCTCGGTTACGCCGGCTGTTCCGCCGAAGTTACCATCGATTTGGAACGGAGCGTGCGTGTCCCAGAGGTTGTCGAGCGTGCCGTTCTTCAGCAGATTGCCGTAGAGCGTGTAGGCATGATTGCCGTCGTGGAGACGTGCCCACTGGTTGAGCTTCCAGCCCATCGACCATCCCGTTGCGCCGTCGCCACGATGCTCGAGCACCACGCGCGAAGCCTTAGCCAGTTCGGGCGTGGTGACGGGCGACACGGTGCGACCCGGGTGCAGACCGAAGAGGTGGTTCACATGGCGATGCTCGTCCTTCGGGTCGTCGATGTCCGTCGACCACTCCATGAGCTGTCCGTAGCGACCTATCTTATACGGTGCGAGATGCTTCAGCGCGTCCTCCCACTGGCGGCGTTCCTTGGCACTCTTGCCTAACACGCGGTTAGCCTCCACAGCATCCAGGAGCACTTCTCGTATCACTGCGTGGGCGAACGTAGCACCCTCGTCAACAGGTCCGTGCTCGGGCGATGTGGACGGAGCGGCGGTGTACACGCCGTCGGCGCGATGCCAGAGATAGTCGGACGCGAAGTCGGCAGACTCCTTCAGTATTTCGTAGTTGTCGGCAAGGAACTTGCGATCGCGCGTAAAATCGTAGTAGTTCCAGAGGTGTGTGGCGAGCCACGGACCGGCGAACGGCGAGAAGTTCCACGACATATCCTCGCTCGAGAGCGGCGATGTGAAGCCGAAGATATTACCAGATACGGACGTTGTCCAGCCACGTGTGCCGAAGTACGACTTCGCCGTTACACGGCCCGGCTTCACGAGCGTGCGGATGAAGTTGAAGAGCGGCAGCTCGCACTCCGAGAGTCCCGTCGGGCAAGCCAGCCAGTAATTCATCTGCAGATTGATGTTGTTATGATAGTCGATGCGCCACGGTCCGTCGACGTTGTTGTGCCACAAGCCCTGCAGGTTAGCCGGCAGATTGTCGGCACGCGACGACGAGATGAGCAGGTAGCGACCGAACTGATAGTAGAGCTGCTCCAAGTAGTAGTCGGGCTTGCCCTGGCGGTAAGCCTCAAGACGGCGGTTCACGGGCAGGTCGTCGGCATCAGCCGTAGCGTTGTTGATGTTCAGACGCACGCGGTTGAAGAGCTCCGAATAGTCGGCATAGTGCTCGTTGAGCAGGTAAGCGTAGCCCTTTGTGGCAGCCTTGTCGAGCCAGTCGGCAGTAGTCTGCGCAGGGTCTACACCTACGTAAGCCTTCGGGTCGCTGAAATCGGGGTCGTAGTTGGGCTTGTAGTCGGTGTCGGCAGTGATAAGGAACACAACCTCGTCGGCATCCTTCACCGTGAGCTTGCCGCCCTCGTTGCTCACCGCACCGCCCTTAGCCACAGCCTTTATGCGCACGGCGTACTCCATACTGTTGTTGTCGAGACGTGCCAGCCAGCAGAGCGCATCGGTGCCGTCCGCCTTCATCTCGCCCGTCGACACGGGGTTGGGAGCGTAGGAGAACACGAGGTTCTGCTTGCCACGCTGCGAGGCAGCGAAGCGCACCGCCATCACGTTGGCAGGATGCGACACGAAATACTCGCGCTCGTACTGCACGCCGTCCTTGCAGAAGCTCACCTTCGCAAGAGCAGAGTCGAGCGACAGCTCACGGCGATAGTCGGTCATTCCCACTGAGCTGAGTCCGGTCTCAATATAGAACTCGCCGGCGGTAGTGAAGCTGCCGAAGCGGAACGGCTCCTCGGCATCAGCCTCGTAGGGCACCACGCTGTTGAAGTTCTTGCGTGTGAGCAGCTCCGCCTTCTGCCAGTCGCCTTTGGTGAACGCCTCGCGTATCTCGCCCACCACATGAGCCGACTGCTTGTTCACATCCCAGTAGTAGGCAGCGCCACGCGAGGTGTTCGGACCGCCGCGCCAGAGCGTCTTCTCGTTGAACGTGATGCGCTCAGCCTCAACCGAACCGAGCACGTTGCCGCCGATATTGCCGTTGCCGATGGGCAGCGACTGCGACTCCCATTCGGGGTCGGGGTTGTTCACCAAGTCGCCGGCACGCACCAACTGGCGCTCGGTAGGCATACGGTCGGGACTCGAAGCGAGCCACACTGCCTGTCCGCGCATAGTCGTCGGACGGTCAAACCAATACTTCAAAGGTGTCTTCTGCTGCGCTAAGCCGTTGGCAGACCCCAAGGCACAAAGCGCAAGAAGCGCAAGGAGTTGTTTTTTTGATTGCATTATGATTAGTTTTTTATTTGTCTATCACCACAAAGTTACTGCAAAAAAGCGAAATAAGCCGCCATAACATCATCTATTATAATAAAAAGCAGTAAATTTGCAAAAATCAAATAATAAAAACTATGAACAATCTAAACAACATAACCAGCAAGTTCCTCATCGAGGGCACCGTGAGCGACATCAAGCCACTCGGCAACGGACTCATCAACGACACATACCGCATACATACCGCTGAAACAGACCGCCCCGACTACGTTCTGCAACGCATCAACCACCACATCTTCACAGATGTTGACCTGCTGCAACACAACGTGGAGACCGTGACCAACCACATCCGCGAGCAGCTGAAGGCGGAGGGTGTCGACGACCTCGACCGCCGCGTGCTGCGCTTCGTGCCCACCGCCGATGGCAAGACCTACTACTTCGACGGCGAGAGCTACTGGCGCGTGTCGGTATTCATCAGCGATGCCGTGACGATGGAAACCGTAACACCCGACTCGTCCTACGACGCAGGCAAGGCGTTCGGCGACTTCGAGGCGCGTCTGGCTGACATAGCCGACCAGCTGGGCGAGACAATCCCCGACTTCCACAACATGTGCCTACGCCGCGACCAGCTGCGCAAAGTGTACGCCGAAAACCCCGTTGGACGCGCCGAGAGCGTGAAGCAGTTCGTAGAAGAGATTGAGGCGTATATGGACGAGATGTGCCTGGGCGAACGACTCCTCGCCGAGGGCAAACTGCAGAAGCGCGTGTGCCACTGCGACACGAAGGTGAACAACATGATGTTCGACAAACAGGGCAAGGTGCTCTGCGTGATAGACCTCGACACCGTGATGCCGTCGCTCTTCGTCAGCGACTACGGCGACTTCCTGCGCACCGCTGCCAACACCATTGCCGAAGACTCGCCCGAGTACGAGAAGATCGATTTCCGCATGGACATCTTCGAGGCGTTCACACGCGGCTACTTAGAGTCGGCGCAGCGCTTCCTCACTCCGCTCGAAGTGTCGCTCCTGCCCTACGCTGCCGAGCTCTTCCCCTACATGCAGTGCGTGCGCTTCCTCTGGGACTACCTCTCGGGCGACCACTACTGGAAGTGCCAGTATGCCGAGCATAACCTCACACGCGCCCGCAACCAGTGGCACCTATTCCTCAAAGCAAAGGCACACGAGGCAGAGATGAAGCGATTCATCGAAGTACTTCAGAAGTAAAATATCAAGATTTGCCATCCGCGTCGGTCGATGCGGACATCTGCGCCGGTCGATGCGGACATCTGCGCCGGTCGATGCGGACATCTGCGTCGGTCGATGCAGATTGTAAAAATAGTGTATAATGTCTTGCCGGTCTCGACATTTTTCACTAACTTTGCATCCGCTAATGCGCTTGTGGCGGAATTGGTAGACGCGCCAGACTTAGGATCTGGTGTTTTAGGACGTGAAGGTTCGAGTCCTTTCAGGCGCACCATACAGAATCCTAACTGCTTGATATTGAGCAGTTAGGATTCTTGTTTTTATATATTTGGCAACATTTTGGCAACGTATTTTGATGCTAATTTATTATGGTTACTAAAAGCAGAGTCGTTTTCACATTCATTTACACAGTTTTAAGGGATTTTATCAACATGATTGCTTGATAAGATATCTTGCCTTATAGGTAGGATTCATAAACAGAATTAAATAGCAAACTTATATACTTTTATTAGCTTTTTGTTGTTTCCGTCAAAGAAAAACGTTATTTTTGTACTTAAAAACAAATGGCAAAAAGACCAGAACTGCCTTAAACTTGTTCTTGCTGAACAGAAAAGAACCATAAAAGATCAAGAGTATGAACATTATTGAATTATACGAGAACTTGAAGGGTAGTTACAAACGTTACCTTGAAAGTTTTATAACTATAAAAGACGAGCGAATTAAAGACAAGGTCCGTGACTCTATAAAAAACGAGGAGTTATGGCCCAAAGCTTTGATTCAATTCAATCCTAACTTTGCAAAAGGAATAGGTGTAAAAGAACTTATTGCCAAAGGACTTCCCATTCATAAAGACTTGGAGCATTTCTTTGACAAACCATTTTATAAGCATCAGCAAGAAGCTATTGAATTGGGATGTCAAGACAGGGAATTTATAGTGACTTCTGGAACCGGTTCCGGAAAGTCTCGTACATTTATGGCTACCATCTTTAACCATGTTCTACTCAATGAAGAAGCCTGCAAAGACAAAACCATAGCCATTATCGTTTACCCAATGAATGCTCTTATCAACTCACAAGCAGAAGAATTAGAGCGTTATAAGTCGGAGTTTGAAGAGAGTACAGGGCGTCCATGCCCTTTCACATTTGGTAAATACACAGGACAAGAGAACGACGACGCACGCACAAAAATGCAGCAAACTCCTCCAAACATCATATTGACCAACTATATGATGTTGGAGTTGCTTATGACTCGTGCCGGAAAAGAAGAGGACTTACGCAGATGTTTTTTGGAGAACCTACACTTCCTTGTATTCGATGAGTTGCATACTTATCGCGGAATGCAAGGAAGCGATGTCTCGTTCCTTATACGCAGAATTAAATCATTGGCAAAGGGACAAGTGCTTTGCTTCGGAACTTCAGCCACTATGGTTGCAGACGATAGCATGAGTTATAGTCAACAACGAGAAAAAGTTGCAGAGGTTGCGTCGTGCATTTTCGGAAGTTCATACACTAAAGAACAGGTGATAGACGAAACGCTTGCATTAGGATTATCAGACGAAGACCCTTCTGACGGTGAACTGCGTAATTGCATCAATAATCCCGTTCCTAACTCAACTGACATTATTGACGCTAAAAAATATCCAACAGCCATCTGGATAGAACAAAGCATCGCTCTTGATTACAAGAAAAAGGAAGGTAAGTATTTCCGAGGTAAACCTATCTCCATAGAAGACATGGCAAAGCGCCTTTGTATGCAAACTGGAGAAGATGCAGACAAGTGTCAGAAGCATATTATAGATGTACTTAATTGGTGCAATACCTTAAACCAACAGAAAGGTGCTTCTGTACTTCCGTACAAAGTTCATCAGTTTATACCTCAAACAGGAAACGTATATCTTACCATAGGAGAGCAATCCAACCGTCAAATTACAGTAGAGGAAAAACTTTACTGTAAGGAATTGTCGCATGGTGACGTGAAGATTATGTATTATCCAGTTGTATTCAGTCGACTCAGTGGTCATGAATTCTATGTTGTCAAGGTAGAAGGAAGCCGTATTATGCCAAGAAATTTCGACGGCTATGCAACGGGGGATGGAGACAATGACGTTAATGACGGATACATCATATTGCCTCATAATGGAGAAATCGCTGACAGCTATTTGTTAGACGTAAACTCTGACGATATCCCTTCTGATTGGTATACCATCAACAGAAAAGGCGAACGTAAATTAAAGAAAACCTATTTGTCGCGTATGCCACAAAAGGTATATGTCAATCAGGCTGGAGCATATAGCATAACAAAGCCTATTGACGGCTTTGACTACATGGAGGCGATTTTTGTACCCTCTCCTCTTATGTATGACCCTACAGCCCGTGTCGTCTATAAAGGAAAGCAGTCAGAATATTCAAAGTTGTCAAGAATAGGCGGCGAAGGAAGAAGTACCGCCACCACCGTGTTGTCATACGAGGATATTATCCTCATGCAGCAAATGGGAATAGAGCAAAGCGACAGAAAGGTTTTGACTTTTGTCGATGCCCGACAAGATGCCGCCTTGCAGGCTGGTCACTTCAACGACTTCATTCGTATCGGCAAGGTTCGCTCTGCCATTTGGAATGCTATAAAAGATGCAACCGAACCTATAGACAATACCAGAATTGCAAGAATGGTACTGGACAATCTACATCTTGAATTAAATGATTACTCAGTACGTCAGGGACTTCGTGGTGGACGTGCCAATGATATAAAGAATATCATGGAGCGTTATCTATCCACAATTATATATGACGACCTTGCCGGCAACTGGACTGTTATCATGCCCAATCTCGAAGATTGTGCTCTATTGAATATCGGCTATAAATATCTGCATGATGAAATTACGGGCGAAAACGATTCGGAACGTCTATACGACATACCCGAATTGGAAGACTTAGATGATGAACAAAAAGAAGAGTTTATCACACAGATTCTCGATTATATGCGCCATAAGCTCTGCATCTACAGTAGCGAGAGAACCATTCAGGCTGTCAAGGACACGACAAAGGCAGTAAGAGAAAATCTCAAAGCTCCTTGGACTCTTGACGAGAGTGACAATATAGAAGAAGCTAAAGAACTATTCATCGTAAATCCACGCAGACGCAATGCCTATAATTTGGAAAGCGGTGGATTCAGGAGCAAATTGGGGGTGTTCGTCCGCGACTATATGGAAAAGAACGCAGGACGCACCATCAACAATGAGGATGAGTACATTAAATATATGACAGGACTTTTCGAAGCTTTGTCCAATTACATAATATTTGAAAATGGTACATACCAACTTGACTATGGTTGTATCTTGTGGCAAGCAGGCGACAAACAGCACATTCGTAGAGACCAGGTAAGATTCCGCACATTAAATGGCGGTGACTTGCTTGAAAAGGAACCGAATTGTTTTTTCCAACAGTTCTATCAAAGCATACCTCTTAAAGACGTGTGTTTAGAGGCAAAAGACCATACAGGCCAAGTATCCAAAGAAGAGCGCGAACAGCGCGAACAAGATTTCCGTGAGGGAAAATTCCCTGTGCTCTACTGTTCTCCGACAATGGAGTTAGGTATTGACATCAAAGATCTGTCAATTGTGGGCATGCGCAACGTACCGCCAACACCAGCCAACTATACACAGCGTGCAGGACGAGCAGGTCGTAGTGGACAGGCTGCATTGGTTTATACATATTGCCGTCCACGCAATTCACACGAGAACTATTACTTGAGTCACCCTGACAAAATGGTTAAAGGTGAAGTGAAGGCTCCTCGTATGGAGCTTGTCAACGAAGAACTGTTCCGTACTCACCTCCACTCCACTATCCTGTCTTTGTGTCCTATCAGAGAGCTTTCGGATGGTATAAAGGATTTGGTTGACTATAGTAACATTAACAACATCACTTTAAAGGAAGAGATTCGTGTTGCCCTACAACTCACGCCAGAACGAAAGGAACAAATAAAAGAGGTGTTCAAGCAAATAATGAACGACTCGTTCTTGAAGAATCGTATGGACTCCGAACAACCCGTCTGGTTTACCGAACATTGGCTGGACAATATTCTCACCAACTATGAGCACGATTTCGACAAAGCACTCGATCGTTGGCGTTCGCTATACAAGCAAGCACAGACACAGATAGAAGAAGCAAGTCTTGTCATCAACAACCGCATCTATGGCGAAAATTCCAAAGAGAAGCGCGATGCACATATCAAGCAGTTGCGTGGAGAGAATCTTCGAGATATGTTGTTGGGCGTTAACCAAGGCAAGAACAAGGAAGAGAACGAATTTTACCCTTATCGTTATCTCGCAAGCGAAGGATTCTTGCCTGGCTACAACTTCACAAAGTTGCCACAACGTGCGCTATTGCAATACAAGTCGGACAAGGTGGAATATCTTAGTCGTCCGAAGCGTCTTGCATTGAGCGAGTTCGGTCCACAAAACATCATATACAATAATGGTGGAAAGTTCCGCATCAGTCGTATGCAGATACTGTCTGAGGTTATACCTCACAAGTTCTTCTACAATCCAAAGACCGGTGTCGTATATAAAGATGAAGAGAACACTACGCATCATACGGACATCATAACCGGCGAATCACTTGATGGCGTGGCGAAACTTATCCCTGGCATGTGCATCGAAGCACAGGATATGGTTGCCACTGAGACCGAGAAAATCACTTGTCAGGAAGAAGAACGCTCACGTAAATACTACCAGACAAAGACTTACTTTGCAAGCGACGATCCGAGAAGTATAAGCGAGTGCGAATTGCTGTCACCACATGGCGAGCATTTGGCAAACATTCGATACATTCCGTCATGTCGCCTCACTTACATATTGGAGTCGCGCAACGACAATAATGCCAATGGTTTTGCTTTCGACACCAAGACTGGTGATTGGATCAGCAACGAACGCCTGTCACGCATTCAGGAAGAAGCTGCCAACAATCCGGAGGAAGCTGACAGAACGAAGTTCGTGAAACTTTTTGCCGAAACCACAGCCAATGCCATATACATACAACCATTGACAGCCTTGCTGTTAAGAAAACAAGAGGCCGTTCGTACCTTCCTTTATGCCTTCAAGCAAGCCATAGAGGATGTGTTCCAAATAGAAGGAAGCGAGATGGGGGCAGAGATTATGGGAGAAGGAGCAACGCCAAACATTCTTATTTATGAGAATGCGGAAGGTTCTTTGGGAGTGCTTAGTAGGCTTGTGCATGAGCCTGAGGCTTATCGTGATGTTGTGCAAAGGGCATACGACATTTGCTTTAACAAGCCGGAACTGACACAGGACGAGATAAACGAATTGTCTCCTGCCGACTACTCCAATTTACTCAACTACTACAATCAGCCTTATCATCAGCAAATCGACATTCGCATGATATACCACACGCTGAAGTTGATGCAAGAGGCAAGAGTTGAACTACATCATGCAGGACAGACACTCAGCTATGACGAGCAGTATGCCGCACTGGAAGCTGCACGCGACCATAACAGCTCTACGGAATATGAGTTTTTAAAGTATCTTCATGACCATCAACTGCGTCTGCCGGATAAGGCACAGCCGATGTTCCCTGAAGAGTATTACGTACAACCTGACTTTATGTATGGCGACCGTATTGTCATATTCTGTGACGGCACTCCACACGACCGTCCAGAGGTTCAGCAAGACGACATGCAAAAGCGTGAGGTGCTTGAAGACGCAGGGTTCATAGTCTTGGCTTGGCACTACGCAACGCCATTGGCTGACTTCATCAACCAATATTCAGATATATTCACTCCAGTAAAATAAACGATATGGACTATAAGACTGGTACATTGATAGAATTCAGAAATCGTCCTTGGGTTGTTCAGCAATCTGCAGAGGACAATCTTATGATAATAAAACCATTGGGAGGAACGGATGCCGAGACTATAGGCCTCTATCTTCCACTCTATGGGGATGAACTACAGATTCATTCTTACAACTTCCGTCGTCCTTCTGCCGACGACATCGGCAAGAACAGTTATAAGGCATCTGCAAAGGTGCTTTATAATGCTTGCCGTCTGTCTTTCCGCGACATAGCCGGACCTTTCCAATGCTTAGGCAAACTTTCTTTTGAGCCACGTCCATATCAGATGGTTCCACTGATTCTTGCACTCAAGCAAGAACGAATCCGACTGCTCATCTCTGACGACGTTGGTATTGGCAAGACATTGGAGTCGCTGCTGATAGCCAAGGAACTGCTCGATCGCCACGAGATTAACCGTTTTGCGGTAGTATGCTTGCCACATCTTTGCGAGCAATGGCAGAATGAAATCAAGGATAAGTTTGGATTGGAAGCAGAGATTATACGTTCTTCTACTATCAGCCGTTTGGAGAAGAAACTGCGCCCAGACCAGACTGTATTCCTGGACATACCTTATCAGGTCATCTCTATTGACTACATAAAGCAAGGAAAAAAACGAGAAGTTTTTCTTAACCAAAGTCCGGATTTTATTATCGTCGACGAAGCACATACTTGCGCCAAGCCTACCGGTGCCAACAAGTATCAGCAGCAACGCTATCGCTTGCTGAAGGATTTGTCCGACAAACCCGAAAAACAGTTGGTGCTGCTTACTGCGACTCCACATAGTGGACAAAGCGAGGAGTTTCAGTCGCTCATCGGTCTGCTGAACCCAAAGTTTGAAAACTACCAGCTACAGACTGCCGCAGAGCGTGAAGAGCTGTCTCATTATTTTGTGCAGCGTCGTCGCGCTGACATCAAGCAGTATTTAAGCAATGAGGTGGTCTTCCCGGAGCGCGTACGGATTGACAAGGACGAATACTCTTTCACCACCAATTATCGCGACTTGCTTAGCCACTTGATTGAATACGTTAAGAATGGTATAAAAAAAGTGTCTGGAGCCGACAAGCGCAAGCAGCGCTACATCTACTGGGACCTGTTGGCTCTGATGCGTGGAGTGATGTCAAGTCCCGATGCAGGCATCAGTATGTTGCGAAACAAGATTGACAAGCGCGATGACACGTCGGCACAGAACACCGATGATGACTCGGAGCAGGTATATGTATTCAACGAACCTCTGAAGGATTTGTTGAATGCAGACGATGTCGTGCCGGAAGCACTGGAAACCACAACATCTGCCGACAAGAAAGAGTTCAACAGTTTTATCAGCCAATTGGAACATATCAAACAGACCGATGCGGACGAAAAGGTCAAGCAGGCTCTCGACATTGTAAAGTTCTCTCTTGACAGTGGCATGAACCCTATCGTGTTCTGCCAATACATACAAACAGCAGAATATGTAGGACAATATATCACAAAGCAACTGTCAAACTCCAAGAAGTTCAAGAAAGTGGTAGTCGGCATTGTCACCAGTCGTTTAGCAGATGAAGAACGCAAGATGAAGATCGACGCCTTATCACAGGAGGAACGCCATGTGTTAGTATGTACCGACTGTCTTTCTGAGGGTGTCAACCTGCAGCAGGGCTTTGAGGCTGTTATCCATTACGATCTTCCTTGGAACCCTAACCGCATGGAACAGCGAAATGGCCGTATCGACCGCTTCGGACAAACTGCTAATGCTGTCCTTATATCCACGCTTCATGCCGAGAACAATCCCGTTGATGACATTGTGCTCAATGTGCTATATAAGAAACAAGAGGAAATTCGCAAGAAGTTGGGCGTATATCTTCCTATTGCCGATAACGATGCTTCGCTCATGGAGACAATCATGCAGCGCATCTTCGACGCAAAGGTTCCGACAAAGACCGACTATATGCAGTTGTCCTTATTCGACGACGACCCCGAATGGAAGCGTCAGCAGGATGAAGAGTTGGAGATACAGCTCAAGAAAATGGAGGAGAACGAGAAAATCTCACACACTTACTTTGCACACAACAACAAGCAGATGGATCCAACCCGACTTACCGCCTCGTTGGAAGAAGCGAAGTCTGTCATAGGTGGTGTGGAAGACACTCGCGACTTCGTGATTGAGCAGCTTATGCATGTTGGTGTCAGCGTGCATACGGACGAGGCACCTCTTTGCTACAGCTTCCAACTCTTGGAGTTGCCAGCCAACTTGCGCCATTACTTCGCCGACAAAGCAACAAGTAAAGGCATTGTGCGCATCTCATTCGCCTCTCCCACTCCCAAGCACTATATGTACATAGGTCGCAACCATACGTTCGTAGAGGATTTGAGCCGCGCCGTAGTCAACGACTCTGTCAACGGTGGCGAACTTGGCGCTTGTCGTGCATTGGTAATGGCTACCGCCGAGGTGCCGAAACGCACCACTATTCTGCTTATGCGTGTGCGCAGTGTCATTAGAGACAAGAAGATAGAGAATCGTGAGTTGGTTGGTGAGGAGATGATATTCGTTGGTTATCGTGGAAAGATTGACAACCACGATTTCCTCACACAGGATGAAGCCAAACATCTGTTCCTTAACTCAATGGTATCTGGTGATATGGATATGACCACCCAAAAGACTCTTCTCTCCAATTCAATACGATGGATAAACAGCGAGACAGAACTCCGCCAACATACTGACAATATTGCTCTCGAAAGGGCTTCACATCTGGTGGATGCCTTCGCTAAATACCGCACCTATCTAAAGGCATCAGAATATCAGGTGGTAGAACCTGTATTGCCTATGGATGTGATAGCTGCATATCTGTTTGTTCCACAAATAAACATTTAATCCATTATGGACTATACAAGTATTCATATATATGGTCATCTTCTCTCTGATGACATCCTGCACAACATAGAGCGCGACAACACGCTCATTGGCAACCGCGACCAGGATTTCGGAATGGACATTTCCGTATCTTCGGCCATCGACTACGTATGGAGCAGCCTGCGCAACGACTGGAACTTCTACAAGGAGCGTGCCAGCAATGAACGTCTGGTAAACAAAGACCCATACGGCACTCGCCGTGCCCGCGACTTGATGGAGCGGCTGCTGCAAAGCTTAGGCTATAAGCTTGACCGCCAAGTGGCCAACATTGAGGTGGCTGGCACTGGTTATGACATCAGCTACACCTGTCCTGACTTAGGTAATATGCCTTTTGTCATTATTGGTGAGAATATCACTACAGACGGAAGCATTAACACTCTGGACAAGTGTTCGCTCGACTATCGTGCAAAAGGCAATATGCGCAAGAAGTCGGCTCATGCCACCATGCTCGAATATCTCAACGCTACGGAGAATGTGTATGGCATCATCAGTAACGGACAAATCCTGCGTATCATACGCAACTCCGGACAGTTGGTGAAGCTTACCTACATAGAGTTCGACCTACGCCGTATGCTGGAGGAAGACAAATACACCGAGTTCTGCCTGATGTTCCGTCTGCTTCATGCTTCCCGTTTCCGCACCAGCGGTGACGAACCGTGCGTCATGGAGCGTTGGTTCAACATGAGCATCGAGTCGGGCAACCGCATCCGCAACGGCTTGTCGCGTGCCGTGCAGACCACGATGGAGACCATCGGCAATGCTGTGCTTACATCTAAGGGTGAGGGCAACGACGCTTTGCGCCGTGCTTTCGCCGACGGCACTATGGATGCCGCCAAACTCAACAAGGAGCTTATCCACTTCATCTATCGCTTGCTCTTCCTCTTCATCATTGAGGAGAGAGGACTTGTTTATCAGATTCCTGACTCTGTTGATGCGCCCGACTACAAGCAGCAATGCCAGTGGCAGGACATCTACAAGAAGTATTATGCGGCAAGCCGTCTGCGCCGTCTATCTGAATTGTCATACCTGAAGCAACGCCAGTATTCTGACCTGTGGCAGGGACTGATGGACACCTTCCACCTCTTCGAGCCTGACACGTTTGGTGAGAAGTTGGGCATAAAGCCTTTGGGCGGCGTGCTCTTTGGCACGGAGACCCTGCATTGGCTGAAGCAATGCCAAGTTAGCAACCGTGATTTGCTGGCTGCATTCGCGGCTCTCAACGAGTTCACAGACGAGCGCCAGCAGCGGGTGAAGATAAACTATTCTTCGCTCGACGTTGAGGAGTTTGGCTCTGTGTATGAGGGCATTCTCGAAATGCGCCCGTATGTACAGCCGGGTGTTGCAGCATCCGACTGGCAGTTCGGCTTCGTCGGTGGGTTGGATCGTCAGAGCACTTCTTCTTATTACACTCGCCCTGACTTGGTGCAAAACCTTATCAAGACAACTCTCGAACCTGTCATCAAGGAGAAAATGGCAAACTGTGCCACCACCGAAGAGAAGATAAAGGCTCTGCTCAATATGAAGGTTTGTGATGCGGCAAGCGGATCCGGACATATTGTCCTGGCTATGGCTCGCACCATTGCCTGGTATGTATGCACGCTCCGTACTGGCGAGGACAATCCGGCTTCTCTGGATTATCGTCAGGCGCTTCGCGAGGTTATCTCGCGTTGCGTGTATGCTGTCGACTACAATCCTGATGCAGTGGAGCTGTGTAAGGTGGTGCTGTGGATTGAAGGCTATTGCGCAGGCAAGCCGCTTTCTTTCCTCGACCATCACATACGCTGCGGCAACTCTGTTTTGGGCGTTTCCGACCTGCAGATGCTTATCGACGGTGTGCCCGACAAGGCGTTGACCGCTGAGGATAAGGACACGCTGAAGGCATTGAAGAAGATGAACCAAGAAGCCGTAAAAGCTGTGAATGGAAACACGGGCAACGAGCCTACTTTTGGCTTCGAGAATCCTTTTGGCATTGAGGAGATGTCGATTGCACAGATTGGTTTGGCGGATAAGATTCGCTTCATCAATCATTTGCCGGAAGACACATTGGAGCAGGAAATCGTCAAGCAACTGCGTTGGCAAGAACTGATGGCATCGGCAAGAGTAGACTGTCTGCGCCGCGCTTGCGACATCTATGCCTATGCTTTCTACCACAGCGTAAAAGCGGACGAGCTTTACAAAGACAAGGGCGGCACCAATAAGGAACTCGACTTGGAGGCTGAGGTGCCATACACAAAGACCGTGATGCGTGCGCTGCAGGAGATTGAAGCAATGGAGTGTCTTGAGAAGGGCAAACCACTGCCTACATACTATCGTCAGCTCTCAGCCGACTTCAAGACCGAAGTAAAGCGTATGGCTGAAGAACAGCGCTTCTTCCATTGGTGCGTGGAGTTCCCGGAGGTATTCGCTACCAACAAGGGATTTGACGTGATGTGCGGAAATCCGCCATGGGATAAACTCCAAATGGAGGAAGAGAAGTGGTTTGCTGGTAAAGATGAGGATATTGTCAAAGCAGCCAACCAAGCAGAACGTAAAGAGAAAATCGCCAAACTCCAAACATCTGCCCCTAAATTATATGAGGAATTCACAACAGCATGCAATGCCTTAACAAGCCAAAGCAACTTTGTAAAAAACTCTGGACGTTTTCCACTGACAGCAGTAGGAAAACTCGAACTTTCGTCGTTGTTCGCAGAACTATGCCTTTCCTTCTCTAAAGAGGCATGGGGACTTGTCATGCCTACAGGTATCGCTGTGAATGATAGCAACAAGTATTTCTTCTCTAAGTTGATTGATGAAAACAGACTGGTTTCATTATATGACTTCGAGAATAGAGAGAAGCTTTTTGAAATAGACAGTCGTTTCAAGTTCTGCCTTATCACAGCAGGCAAAGCCCAAATAGAGTCTCGTATTGTAAGTGGTGGCTTTTACCTTACACGTATAGACCACTTGCTTGACCCTCGACGTATCTATACGTTGAGAACGGATGACTTTGCGCGTTTTAATCCGAATACAAAACTTTGCCCAGTATTTAGGACTGCTAAAGATGCAAATCTTACAGCTAAGATATATCGCAATGCTCCTATTCTTATCAATGATGAGACAAATGAGAATCCATGGGGCATACGATTTATGATGATGTTTAATATGGCATCTGCAAGTTCTCTTTTCTATACAAGAAAACAACTTGATAAGATGGGCGGTAAATTGCAAGAATGTTCATATAGCGTGGACAACGACATTTATGTTCCTCTTTATGAGGGTAAGATGTTTTGGCACTATAATCACCATTATGCTGAATTTCCAAATGAATATGAGGTGCAGAAAAGACCAAGTTCAATAAACAGCACATCGATAAGAACTCTTGCAGATAGCAAATCATACATTATGCCCTGGTATTGGGTAAAAAAGTCGCTCATAGACGAACGTCTAACTGAAAAAGACAGAAATGGAAATGTACGTTGGCAATGGAAGCATAGTTATTATATAGCATTCCGTGATGTTACTAATGCGACCAATGAGCGCACTTGCGTAGCAACCCTTATGCCCAGCGGCAACGCCGCTGGGGATAAGGCTCCGCTCGTTTTCACTTCGCGGAGCCTTATCCCCAGCGCATGCTTTGCTGCGATGCTCTCATCCTTAGTCTTTGACTATGTTGCAAGACAAAAAGTAGGAGGGTCCAGTATGGCATTATTTATCATGAAACAACAACCTGTCCTCACCCCCGACCAAATCCCCTCAACCATGCAATGGCAGATTGTGAAGCGAGTAGCGGAGCTATGCTATTTCAATCACGACATGGACGGCTGGGTTGAAGAGTTATGGGAAGAAATGAGCGAGGAACAGCGTTCCGAACTGCCACAGTTGGGAGCACATCAGCCTTGGGTTTACAATCCTGAGCGCAGAGCCATCCTTCAAGCCGAGCTTGATGCCATCTTCGCCCACCTCTATGGCCTCAACACAGAAGATCTCCGCTACATCCTCGACCCCGAAGACATCTGCGGAAAAGGCTGCATCAACGAGACCTTCCGTGTGCTCAAAGACAACGAGCTGCGCCAGTACGGAGAATACCGCACCAAGCGCCTCGTCCTCGAAGCATGGAACAAATTTGGGTATAATATTTGAAAAGAGTAACAGATGAAACAATATAAAGAAACTGCAAAATGTATTTGGTGTGGACAAATGGAACCCAAAGTTTCATTTGCCACTGCTCCACATATATTACCTAGACGATTAGGCGGAACAGAAATTGGATTTGATGTTTGTGATGAGTGTAATCACTATTTTGGTACAGCACCTAAAGGAAAATTTGGTGTACCTAGCATAGATCACGCCCTAAAGGAAATCTTTGGTGCATTCAGAATGTTTAGCCAAAACTTGAATGCTCAATCTTATAAGAATTATTCGTCTGCATATTTTAGCTACAGACATAAGGAAAGAACTATTAGGATTAAAAACAACATTAATTACAACGCTATCACGAGGCAATTTAAAAGAGGACTTTACGAAATCTTCTTACAAAAATACCATTTCTTTAGAAAGGATGGAAACAATCCAAAGTTTGACTTCGTACGTAATTTTGCTAGATATGACTTGAGAGATCCACATGTTTACTATGCATTTAACAATATTATCTTAGCTCCTGGAGATGAAGAAAGAAAAAATCCAATTCTTCCTATAAGTGAAAAACTAATAGAAGACATGAATAAATATGGTTTCTTTCATATTTGGTTATTGGGACACAATTTTTACATTGAGGTTTTTCCAATATTGGCAAATAGGTACCGTGATCAATATCTTCAAATGCAAGCTAATTCAACCTTGGTGAACGTTCGTGGAAATGAAGCTATATATGAGTTGTCAGATATAAGACGGGTTGATTTCTTTATGCAGAGATTTAATTCATAAAAACAAAGTAAATATTACGAAAAATTGCGAAAGAAGGTTTCATACAAAAATCTAATAGCAGCAAGCTATGGCTTATAACTGCAAAAGGCGAGCAAGAATTTGATTCTTCTTAAGAGACAAAGTTAGTCGTTTTAAGTCGTTCTTACGGTCGTTGCGGTCGTTATTTGTCTTAACAAGTCACAAACTACTTATACATATATAATAACACTGTACGTGAAAAAATCTGCCATATCTCCCAGCTTCTGCATAACTCGTTGTATATAAACAAAATAAAGGCTGGCAGATAACTCGATAATCGGGTTGTCTACCAGCCTATCTGCCAGCCTCAACAAGCTATCCTCCAGCCTCAATAATCCTTCTGACAGCCTCAACAATCTATCTGACATGGTAGTTCTTTACAAGTGAGCACATTTTTATACAATTCAGTTTGCATTTTATTGTGACACCTCAAAGAAAAGCCTTATATTTGCAGAAGAAAAGCAGTTTAAAAGAAGTCTTCCATATGCTGAAAGACAACGAGATACGCCTGTACGGAGAATACCGCACCAAGCGCCTCGTCCTCGAAGCATGGAACAAATTTGGATTTGACAATTAAAACGAGCAATTACAATGGTAGAAAATAGTATAAACGTCCAAGTACACAATGATTTCAATCAAATTTTTGAAATCATCAATTATCATCGTCAACGGGTTTCAAAAACTGTTGATGACGAATCTCTGCGTATGATATGGGAAGTTGGAGGCTATGTTAGCAAAAAACTAAAAGCATCAGAATGGGGATCTAATATTGTACGTCAACTATCAGAATACATAAGAACTCAAGATCCGACTATTAAAGGTTGGAGTTATCGTACTATATATAAAATGGTGCAATTTTATGAGGTATATAGCTCAACATCATTTAAGAATCTGTTGCAAACCACAAAATTAGTTCAGTTTACAAAATTAGAATTACCATTATAATCGCGAAAACGAAATGTGCATTTTTTCAAAACGAAATGTGCATTTTCTGT
>ERZ1034952.89-NODE-89-length-79129-cov-27.472886_pt1 | contig 79129 bp, 74 predicted proteins | sample MGYA00520625_ERZ1034952 | MGnify/ENA primary metagenome ERZ1034952 (study PRJEB33766, sample SAMN09781773) | gut metagenome | biome: gut microbiome | host: Homo sapiens | place: Madagascar | study: EMG produced TPA metagenomics assembly of the PRJNA485056 data set...
ATGATATAATGAAATATATAACAGTGAAACAATTATATGAAAAGTTAAATGCACAACATCCAGGAATAATAGGAATTAATTCTGTGTATGATCTTGTCAAAAGAAAAGATTTCCCTTCAGTAAGAATCGGAAATAAATTTCTTATCATTGAGGATAAAGTTGATGCATGGTTTGAAAAAAAGACATTGGCATATAAAAAATAAATGTCCACTCTTGAATTGTGACACAAAATTGTGGTACAATAAAATTGTGGTAAATGATGTGGTAAAGTTTTAAATTATGATAGTTTAAGCTCAATAATATTAATGGTTTGTCATCATTCTATTTTTAGAAGATGATATTCCTCATATAGAAATGTTAGCATATTTTAAGTAACACTTATAAATACACACGAAGCCTTATATGACAACAATTCAAACCGTATTATATTATTTTTAATTTCACTAATAATCACTATAAATAATAATAAATTACAATTTATAATGGCATAATTGTGGTATTATTGTGGCACTAAAAATTACCTTGACCACATCTAAAACACAATATATGATATAATAATTTTGTATTGTATATTAAGAAAGAGGTGTGCTTATGGCAAAGAAAAGAATGAATGGAGAAGGATCTTGGACACAAAGAGAAAATGGGACTTGGAAACTTTCAGTATCATATAAAGGAATAGGACGTAAATATTTTTATGGAGATAAAGTAACATGTCTGAAGAAGAAAAGAGAATTTGAAGCTTTAATGGGATCTAATGTTGTAGGAGATAAGGATGTAATATTCAAAGATTTTGCAACATCATGGGCGACAAGTGTAAAACAACCACTATTAAAACCAACATCATATGATAGACTTGAAAGAGTATTAGAACAAGATCTTTTTCCAAACATTGGTGATTTATCATTAAAACAAATAGATGGATACGTTATACAAAAGTTTATCATTAATAGAATGAAAGAAGAAGGATATTCATTTAGTTCAATAAAACTAACATACTCTGTATTAGGAGAAATTTTAAAATATGCAGTATCAAGAAATAAAATTGATAAAAATCCAATTGGCGATGCTAGAATTCCAAAAAGAACATTATTTGAAGAAAAAGAAAGAAGATTTTTATCAGAAAAAGAAAGGGACGAATTTGTTAAAGCATGTTACGCAAAACATAAAAATGGAGAAAGAATATATAAATACGGTGGATTCTTCGTATTCCTTCTTTATACTGGATGTAGAGTCGGAGAAGGACTCGCTCTTAAATGGTCTGATATTAACTTAGAAAAACGCACGGCATTTATTGGACGCACATTAATTTATACAAAAGATAGATCTCCTAGTAAATATAAAACAATGTTAATAGATCAGCCATCAACGAAAAGTGGAACAAAAAGAACGATATATCTTTCTGATATGGCTATAAGCGCATTAGAAGATATAATAGAACAAATTGGATATGGGCAAAATAAATATATAATACATGCTGATAACGACAAACCAATACACCCAAATAGTGCGCAAGATAAATTTAGAAGAATTATTAAAAGATCCGGGATAGAACATTGTAGCCTACATGCACTTAGACATTCATTTGTTAGTCTTATGATAAATAATGGAGTGCCAATTACAATGGTATCACAAATGGTTGGTCATTCAAGTATTGATGTAACAGCAAGAGTATATTCTCATTTACTTAAAGAAACACAAATTGAAGCTATGTCGATTATAAAAGAACTTAAATAGCACTCCCCTACCACGCCTTTCAAAAAAGTGCTATCACCTTATCAATTTTAGCCTAATTTTTGCTAGAAAAGTGATTGCATTTTTTGATTAAAATGCTATAATATTTATACAAGGAGGTGGTCGTATGACAATAAAAGAAGGAACAAAAGTTATTACTATAAGACTTCCAGAAGATGAAAAGTTCCAAATAGAAATGGCTGCACACGAAGAAAATAGATCGGTAAATAATTGGATATTAAATGTGATTAGAAATCATTTCAAAGAGCAAAACGCAAAAAAATAAGGACTGAGAAATTAATCTCAGTCCTTAAATATTTATTATACTTTTAACCAATCTTGACTTTCATAATACTTTACTATTTCGTGATATGCCTCAGACCCGGTAGAGTTACAATGAAGCTCGTTACTATATTTAGAATAAATTTCATCAATATGAATCTTTTCTTCTGGATATAGTTTGATACCACGGGCACAACGAGCCGCACACTCTGATAGTTCGGCCTTAATTCTATCACGCTCATTCCCAAAAACTCTCTTGTCCAATGTTTTAATACGATCATCTATTTGGCCTAGACGCTCAAGAATCGTCCCTACATTGCCTTCAAGCATAGCAATATCAGATTTAATATCTTTAATTGCAGCAGAAGTTTCACTTGCCTCAGATGTGTGCTTAATCCAGTTAACAATCTTTTTCCTTATCGGTTTAAAAATTGTAGTAATAAGTGCGATAAAAGCAGATATGCAGCCAATAACAGCTGCTATATCTCTAATTAATTCCATAAAATCACCCATTCATAATAAATTATCTCCTTTTAATCCATTTTTTATTGTTTTTTCTTCAACTCATTTATTTCCTGTTGAAGCTCCTGACACTTCTTTACTAACAAGGGGATGATTTCGCCATATGCCAATGCATAATTTGAACGTTCATTTGTTTTGTCGTCTTCATCATAATGAACAATTCCAGTTTTATAATTTACTCCAACACTAGAAAGAGTATCTTCTACATCTTGTGCAATAAGTCCGTAATGAATAGCTCCAGAAGATTCATTGATTAGCCTATATTTCACCGGATGAAGAAGGTCTATTATATCAATATCAATATTTTCAATGTCTGTCTTTAATTTTCTATCCGAACCAATTATAGGTTCCGATGGCAAATGCGTCTCCCAAAAACAATCAAATCTACCAGTATTGTTTTTAGATTTTTGTGCAAAGCCACCAATTGCTATAGAGTTATTATCATTCGACATATTCAACGGGATGTTTTTAGTGCCAACATGGGTATAAGCGGTATAAGATACTCCGACACTATCTGAAATTGTAATTTTAAAATCATATGTCGAATCAACTGGGAAGGATCCACTTGGATATGTGTAGGTATATTGCACTTGATTTGTTGAATCGTCTTTAATTATTGCGGCGTTAGAAGAGTATGTTGTGTCTGTACCCTTTTTACTATATGCGGCAATTTTTATTTTATTTTTACCATTCAATGTATAGAATGAAGCGGTGATTTTATGAGTTACATATGTTCCAGACCCATTAATATTCCCATTTGCATCGCTTCTAAAAGAATTATATGAAGTAATTAATGGGCTATTATAATCTGTTACATAAATACTTTCTGTCCTACTTGCAGTTCTGCCACGGCTATCTGTAATTGTTATTGTATATGTTTTGTTTCCACAAGTTGTTAACGTAGAACTTGTCGCACTATATGAATTAGACGATGCCGTTGTTTCATATGATAAATTAGCACCACTAATAACACATTTTTTAATGGTCGATCCATATACTCCAGAAACAGATGCATTCCATCTTACGGTTGAATTATTCTTAATATACATTCCGCAACCAGACGGTCTTGTGCTTGCAATAGATGACGTAAAACTATTAATTGATGGAACTATGTTTGATGGGACATTTAATGTAAAATTAACAGACTTTTGCCCAATGTTAGAACCGCCATTATATGTTGTACAATAGATAGTACCAGTACCAGATGTTGAATTTGCAATTTCACTTGCTAAGCTTATTGGAGGCGTCCAGTTTACTGACGACCCTGTAAAATCCCAATTTGTAATAGTTCCAGACTTTCCGCCAAAATACCAGGTCAACGAATGTGTAAAAGATGATACCGCCTTACTAATCTGAATAGTCACAGGTGATCCCATTGTGGTTCCACTAACACTTACACTTGATGCTCTTGGTATTGTTGGCAAATCAACAGAATATCCATATCTAGTACTACTTACTGCATAAGTATATATAGCGGCCTCAGCCCATGCAGTCAATATCGCATTACCAGCCTGATTATGCGTCAAAGTAAAACTGCCAGACCCAAGGGTAGCACCAACGTGCATTTCAAATCTGTCTGCACGACTATATACGGTCGTTCCTGCAATACTTACCGTCACAGGCCCTGCCATAACATAATGATAAGAGTTGCCTGTGCCCCCTGCAGATTTTACTGTCCAATAAATTGTAGATGTATTATTTGCAACACTTTGTGAGGAAGACCATTCTACTCTAATTCTATTTGGATATTGGTTTCCTGCAGCATCATATACGCTTGTTTCAAACGCTCCACTTGATACAGCCATGTTTATCACCTCCTATATTTTACGTTGCTAAGATAGACAAACTTCCATTGCTCTCTATCTGTATTTTATAATTGCCCAAAGAAATATATGGAGTTTTTTCTTCTGTGCCAACCTTTAAATTGCCTTCTACCTCTGCCTGTTTCATGTATGCCGTGTTATTCGCAAAATATGTAATGGTTATTCCAAACTTTATTTCTGCATCAGGAAAATCCTCATTGATTGAACGTTCATCATACGCAGGCTCTTTTTGTCTATATATAAAATCTGGATTTTTATAGTAGTCATAATATGTATTGTCGCCCTCTGTATGCTTATATAAAATATAATCATAATTATCGTACTTATGAGAAGGTTCAGATGTAACAGTTAATATTCTTGCTTTTCTACAGAACTCAATCTTTTGAGCGGACACTCTTGAAAAATATTCTCCGTCTTTATTTTCACCAACAACTAAACCGTTATCTCCATCAAAACTAAAATAAGATAATTTTTCGGCCGCATCTCCTTTGTTCATTGTTACGGTTCCATCTTTATCAACTTTGAAGTTGTATGTTCCATCTTCTCTTTCTCCAATACATATTTCTCCTCCGATAATTTTGCTACCTTCAATTAATCCAGCACTAACACATCCAGCTAAAACACCCCAATATGTTTCATTATTAATTGTATAATTACCAAATAATGATTGAGTTGTTTTAAAGTTATCATCTGAATATAAGAATTTATTGTTTGTAATCCATCCCTCATGCGGGTCTAAAACGCCATCAACAACTTTACGCAGATGGATGCCATAATTATCCCAAGAAACATCTTGACCAGCAGAATTAGATTTAATTGATGTTGTTGCATCAATTAATCCTTGCTTTATTTTTTCTGCAATCGCAGTAGCAACATCATATCCCTTTTGCCAATAAGAAGATCCACTTGCGACAGCTTTACCAGCGTTAACAGCCTGTGCCAATAAATCCGCATGAATGTCTCCCTGATCTTTTGCAGATAATAAATCACCGAAAGTACATGAGAAATTACTTAGATCATCAAAGTCTAATTGTACTTCAAGAAGTCTTGCTTTCTTAAGAAAATCTTCTCTTATTCTAACCTTAATAAAATTACCTAATTTAAACTGATGTAAGATCGGAGCAAATTCTGGTATAGCATAGATATTCTTCATAGATGCAGTAAAAGACAATGTTGGTCTAGAAATACTTTTTAGTTTTTTATATCCAGCAACCAATAGTTCTTTTTGTGTATTAATTACGTCCAAATCCGTGTCAATATCTGTAATGCAAAAACAATCATCAGAATATTCATCTTCACGCAAAAATAAAGATAGTCTGTCTAGACTTTCTGGAGAAAAGTTTTTATTTACATTGACATCATCGGATATTAGTTGAATTTTATTTTTAGTGTCTTGTATTTTTAATTCAATGTTATCAACCGTTTGCTGTTTTTCTTCTAATTCTTTTTTGAATTTTTGAAGGTTATTCCAGTTGTGTGTATAACTTTCTTTTTCGTCGCTTCCTTCTGGTTTTTTGTCCCATTCTGCGGCGATTTGAATATCATTAATAGCGGAATAAATATCTATTTTTTCTTTTAGAGAATTAATCCCATCTCCACCAAAAACCATATCTCGCTCTTTCCAGACATACTCATATTTTTGCTGTTGTTTGCCATCGTCATCAGTATACGTTGACATTTTCATTTCACAAACATAATATTTATAGGCGACATCTTTTCCATTACTGTCCTGATTGATTATTTTATATACCTCTCCTAAATTTTCTATGTTCGCTTCTGGCAAATACAAATTTTGTTCGTTAAAGTTTTCTGGCGTTACTATTTTCTCAGTAATTTTATACTCATCTGGTACAGAATTTTCTTCGGTCAATCTTTCATCTATTAGTTGATATAGTTCTTTCAAAATGTCTGTATATCCATTTATCTTAACAACATATTCTCCGATTTTTGGAATATAAGACTTTAAGGTTGGAGTGACATCGCCAATCAATATTTCCCCATCTTTAGTATTCTCACTAACAATTAATAATGCATCTGTAGAATCGACATTTATAACTTTTATTTTATCTCCATTTTTAAGAGCGACATTAATTATTAGAGTTTTTGTTTCACTATCATAATCATAACCATCTTCCCCTTCTTGTATCTGTTCAAAATATAGGCCGTCTGTAGATAGCTCAACAACACGTCTTGCTCCTACTTCATTCATAACTGTAAAATGGTTGTCAATAAGTTCAATAGATACAACATCGTCTATGTGTAGCTTATCTGACACAACAAGCACATCTGCAGCAAATGTATAATTTTCTGTTTTATTTCCATTAATCATAACTGACATGGACGAATTGTTTTGTATGTCGGGTAGATAAAATTTATTATTAATTGTTTTTATTGAAACAACACTATTTGGCTTTAAACTTTTACTATTAATAGTCAATAAATTAGAATAGATCGCGTATTCACCTTGGGTTAAATCAACTTTATCTACACTGATAGAATTAATTTCCCCATCTAATGATGTTAGATAAAAATGGTTATCAACAGATACTACCGTTATATTACTATTTGATGTTAAACAATCTGGCTCTATATGTAGCCTATTATTTGCATAACTAAACTTATCATCATTAATTCTACGACCGTCAACAATAACAGATGATATTATATCTTTTAATTGGTTTAAGATAAAATAATTATCACAAGATTCTAGCGTAACTTGCTCTCCGTTAAACAATGAATCTAGCGCAGTGATAGTTAATGTGTTAGAATTATTGTCAAAAACATAATTGTTATTTGATATTTTTTCTGAATCAATACTAACGGATAATATTTCGTCTTTCTTTTGAGATACAATAAAATTATTATTCACTAATTTGACGATAAGCTTATCTCCGGACTTGATATTATAATTAATAGTTAATATACCATCTGTATCAAATATATAATTACTAGAAGAAATTTCAACACCATCAACACTAACAGATACAATCGCTTTATCTTTATGCTGAGATAAATCAAAATGCGTATCTATTGACTCTACAGAAATGGTATCTCCAATACTTAGATTTGGGGCGGTTATTGTTAAAATCGTATCATCAATACTGTAGCTACTTGTTTTTATATTATTTATTTTTACACAAATTATTTGATCTTTCAGGGCATTTAAAACAAAATGATTATTAAAATATTCTATGGTAATAGTGCTCCCATACTGTAAGATAGTTTTATCTGTAATAATTAAAACTTTCTTATCGTTACTTATTGAATATTTATTAATATTTGTTCCGTCTACTTTAACATATGCTATTTTATTGGCTATATTGGACAATTGAAAACTTGTTACAATTTCTCCAAGAGGTGTAGAGATTTTAATTATATCCTTAGAAGAAGTTCTTTCATTTAGAGTTAGTTCTTTTGTTTCATTATCATACACATAATCATTGATTTCTGTTCTATTAATATATACAACACTCTTAACAGACATTGGATTCGTTAATTTGAATATATTTTGATATGTATATATTTTAATTACATCACCAATAGTAAGCGCTACCTTGATAGTTAAAACTTTATTTGAATACTGATAATCTGATAACTTTAACTCCTTATCATTTAAAGTTATTCGGCTCATATCTGTAATCGTACTTGTTGCATTAAAAGTATTTTCTTCTTCATTTTCTACAATTATATCTTCACAGTTAGGATCTGCACATTGAATCTCTTCAGACTGTACTTCTGGCTCTTTAAAAGTATCCATGTTTCCATCAACATTGAATTCTTCTATTTCGCTTTCATTTTCAAGTTCTGCCAATATTTTATCTATATTAAAAGTAGACTTATCACCGTTTACATTAAAAGATTCTTGCGCCCCATTCGCTATAAATTCTTGTATATTTCCAACATTAAAGCTTCTAGTTGTAGACACTACCTCAAATGTTTCCTCTGAAGAACCGCTAATGTCTCTGCTATAAAACCCACTCATATATTTATCTTGCTTATCTACGTATGCCTTATATTCATTATAAAGCTTATCGCCCATCCATTCTGGTGTGCAATAATAATCAAGATTCATAATAGATGGCAATCCAAAATTAACATTACGAACATCTAAATCATCCGCACCCTTTACGGTAAGAACCGTTTTTATATCATCGGCAGAATAATTTACTTTCATTTCATTCGACAAATTTTCAAATGTCACTATTATATCAGTATCGTATTTATGTTTAAATTCATCAGTAACTTCAATGATATCCCCTTGTGCTGGAGTTACGATAAATGTTAATTCTTTTGTATCTTTATCATATTTATATTGCGTAATCTCATGACCATTAATAGCAACAGTAGTAGTTTCGGAAATCCCATTTGAGAGTTTAAATGTGTGTGTGTCACCATCTCCAATAAAGCGCTCAATTTCGTTTTCTGAATATACATTAATAGTATTGTTTATTGTATCAAACTCAACATAACATTTAAATGTATCACACATATCATTCATAATAAAATCATAAATTGATTCTCTGTCAACTTCAAAACTACGACTTTGATTTTTTAGTTCTTCATCAACATGTCCGACAGTCCATCCATATGCCTTTTTCAACACAAGATGTAACAGACTATGTTCTACATCTAATGGATTATATAAAACAACCCCATCAATACTACCAATAGAATCTCCCACATCTCCCATATTAACAATAAATGTTTCTAAGTATCTTTGAGATAAAGAATATTCCAAAGAATAGGCATTGATTTGTTTATATTCTTGAATTCCATCACTATATAGCTCTGGATTCTGAAGTTGAAAATACCCAAACCCCTCAAGATAAACAAGTCGAAGCCCTTCAATATAATCATAATATGGTGTACGTTTTTTCTCTCCGGTAATTAAATCATAATAAGTTGAGGCAACATTAAACGAAATTTCACTATAACTATTAAACTTAAATGTTCCAGTTAATTCTATTGCATCTAGCGGACAAATTTTGTCCTTGTTTGTCTGGCATAATATGACCTTTGGCTTTCGATAATTTTCAGAAAGAATATCAAATGGTAATTTCATCTTATGTCACCTCCTTATTCTCCGATTCTTGCATCATTAAAATCTTTCTTTAAAATTAATATACCGTCCCTTACCTCTGCATTAAATTCATCAAATGGGCACACGTTGCCATCGTCGTCAATAGTCAACACTCCATTATTCTCACTAAATACAGAGTCGTTCTTAGATATCACTTTTGCATCTTTTAGTTCTCCTCTTATAGATATAGTTGTATCCAATACTTTAATACTTGTTCCGAGCGGCGGATTTATATCGACATTCCCTCTAATCTTAATGGTGTTGTTTTCAACATAAATAGTTAAGCTATCTTTCAAGTCGTAACCATTTAACAATCCATCCGATACCTTCATTGGATAACGAAACTTTATTGTAAGCTCTCCACTACCAGTCGCCTGAAATTTATTTGTTCCAGAAGATAGTGCTGGGAATACAAAATTGAAGTCATCATTAAAAATTCTTGCAGAATTATTTGAATACACAACAAAATTGTTATCTATTGTAACTACTTCATTTAATTGTAGTTGCGTAAATTTAGTCTCTGTCCCAATTGTGTTATTTTTAATAAGAAGACTACCGTTTCCTTTAGTGTTTGAGAATGTCACATATGGATAAATACATGAATACAAATCATCACTTTCATTGTCTATGTTAAAATTAGTACCATCGTCATTTATATTCATCTTTACTGTTTTTATTTCTGAAAAAGCCCATGGGCTAATGGATGTAAATTCTGCACGAATTCCTATTATTCTTGCATCCATTTTTTGCAATTTTACATCTGTAAAACGTCCGATATATGAACATACTATCTCTCCATCAATATTATATACATTCATCCACGCATTCTGACGAGAGCCTGTTAGCCATCTTAATACAGAACGTACTTTATATGGAGGAATATCATCTCCGTCAACATCAATAAATGTAACAGATGGTTTCGCCACATCATTATATTTTGCTCCATAATCTGTGCGTATTGAACCATCGTAACTATCATTATAAACTGGCTCCATACTTAAATATGAATCAGTTTCGCCAGAGTCTGGTTCAAATGTAGAAACTATGAGTCTTTCGTCATAGTTACTTCTACCTCTAAATTCAATTTTAGGGTGATAAATCAACAGATCACACCTCCTATAACTACTTTATGTAATTATAGGAGGGGCGTATAAACACCCCTCCTATAATAAAATATTACCTTGTATATCTTCTCAATGAACTATTTACTTTTGACATGTACGCATCAATCTGATTTTGTACTGCCTTAGTAATATCAGGTATAGAACTATTATCTGCATGATCAATATGAACAACTTCTGCAATCTGCATATTAATCTCCATACTATTGTTGACAATATGGGGAGCGCCAATTGAAGGTCTGTTATTGTCAAGAACTTGTCTTGGATCTAACGATCCAAGCTTCATTAAGTTCTCAGTAATATCAGACGGAATCACAGATGTTCCCTTGGTTAAAAATTCTAGTCTTCCGTTTTTACCAGCATGAAGGACAAGTTCGTCACCAAGTTCATCCAACATTGCAAGCTGATCTTTTGAAACTCCTTTTGTACCACTTGCGTAACCTTCAAGATCAGAGAGTTTTACCCAACCAGTATATCCACCATTTCTGCCAATAAGAACATCGGAGCCGCTTACTTGATAGACGGTAAAATCAGAGCCAGGAACCCATGACTGCATTCTCGTTCCGTTACCACCATCTCTTGAGAAATGCGTCGCAGATCTCTTTACAGTAACAGTAGCCCCATTATATGGAGCGGACGGTGTAGATGGAGTACTTGGTTGTGATGGAGCTGGTGGAGTATATGCTGAACTTTCAGTTTTAGATTTATTGCTATTTATTGCATCAATCATACTCTTGCCAGCGCTATCAGCTTGTGATTGCAAGTCGGAGTACATCTTCTTAAGAGTCTCTAGTTGCTGCGTGAAAGAACTCATAGAAGTGTCTAATTGTTCTTGATAAGTACCAATAGCGTTAGCACCATCTAGCCAAGGCTTAGTTACAGAATCGGACAAAGTAATTCCGTACTGACTTGCTATATCGGACAATGTTTGAGCTATAGATTCTGTATTTGCCGCAATAGTAGCATAGCTATCTGCAATTATTTGTTCCTCATTCTTAAGAGATTCATCAAGCTTTTCCATCTCTGTATCTTTTTCGTCTTGATAATTCTCTAGCGATTTATCGAGTGCTTCTTGCTGCTTCTCAACACTGTGATCATAATATATCTCATCGAGTTCTTCTTGTGCTGCAGCAAGTTCAGCTTGTAGTTTCTTCTTTTGAGCAATAGCAGAAGCTGAATTGTCTCCAGACATTACAGCTAACTTTTTCTGAATATCTGCAATTTCTTTTTGCTTTTCAGTTACCTGTTTCTGGAAGTCATGTGCGTCTTTTTGTAGACTTAGTTCTTCTTTCTTTTTGTCAATAAGTTCCGAATAAGCGTCTATTTCCTTCTGAATACCATCTTTTACAGCTTCAATACGAGTCTTATTTAAATCAATGATGGATTTCTTTGCAGACTCGTAAGACTTAATGCTATCCCACTGACCATCTTTTAGTTCTTGTAGCTTCTCAAGATATTCGTCTTCACTATACTTTCCAGCTGCATATTCTTGATTTAAATACTCAATTTCTTTACCATATTGCTCCGCTCTGTATTTAGCACGTTCCATTTCTTGAGCATACAAACCAAGTGCGGTAACACCTTTGTCTGTCCAATTGCCAACTTCATCAACAATATCTTCTTCGTCGATTAGGTCTCCTAGATTGGAGATTTCGTTGCCAACATTGTCAATAGCATCAATGAACTTTTCAAAGTTATCCCAATGAAGTTGATTAATAGAGTTTTGGAACCCTTCAAGGTCAATTCTACAATCATTAATTTCACTATCGACATCATTGATTGCATTGACCATTTCGTACCATTGTGTGGAGTATTTTTCAATACCCTTATCTGGGCCAAGGCTCACGGCTTCATCTAATGCTCTCTGCATTTCTGCACGTTTGTTTTGAAGCTCTGATAACTGTTTTGTACTATTTTTTATCATTTCTTCGTACATTACAGCAGAAGAACGTTTACCTTCTTCATCGAGCAAATCTATTGTGTCTTGTATACGGTCATTTACAGAAGTAATTAAAGATATACGATTATCGTATTCATCTTTAAGCATATTCTGTATTTCTACATGAGTATCGGCAATAGCCTTCTTTGTTTCTTCTAATTGTTGATTAAGGTCGGTAACTTTCTTTGCCCACTCACGATAGTTGTTGATTGATTCTACAACTTCTTCATTTGCTTCTCCAAGAAAATCAGTGATTGCAACCGCACCGTTTTTAGCCATTTCTTTGTACTGATCTGGAACTTTAGCAAGAAGCTTATTGGCATAATCAGAATATAATTTTATTCCTTCATATAATTCTTGCAACTTGAATTGTTCTGTATTTATAATTTCAGAATAAATACCTTTCTTTGCACTTATACCAACTGCATTTTCTAGCTTTGCATTCATCAGACTGATATTGTCTTCAATTTCTTCTAGAAGAACTTCAAACCAATCAAATACTTCTTCGAAGTCATCGGCGGCATCAGAAATATCATCGGCGGCATCAGATACTGAATCAGCAGCATCATAAAGAAGATCGGCATGACCATACCAATCTGGGACTTTTCCGCCATAGTCTTTTTCTGTCGCATATCTTGTAAATATTGTTCCACTTGTACCAGCATATGCTGTACCACCTACAAAAGCCTTGCCGCGAGAACTTATATGCCCGTTTTTAAGAAGTTCTTCGGTTTGCTTATGGTTAAAAATAATGTCTCCCTTTTGTACATCTGCAAATTCTGCACCGTTTTCGCCAAGCATCTCCCAATGATTCCCACGAACACGTAATTCTGGACCTAACTCGCCAACAAGAGATGTTTCAGTTTTTTCTGCACCCAAAGTACCAGATGCATTAGCGGCTCCATCAAAATGGGCGTTGCCATTTAAACCGCCTATCCCAAGAATCTTATCTATCCATTTAAACCCAGTACTCTTTCTCTCCACTGTTTCGTTTACAGTTCTGTTGACGGTTGTAATAGTAGTGGTTACTTCTGTGGGTAAATCGTCAAAAGAATCCTTTAGGTTGTCTACAGTCTTCTTTAAAGTATTAACTGCAGATTGCGCTAGAGATGTATTAATTTTTGGACTTGGTAAATCTTTTATTACTTGAGACAAATCTTCGTAAGTCTTCTTTAAATCATCCGCACTTTCCTTTGCTCCTTGATCTCCTTCAACATATGAATTTATTTGTGCTTCTTTATTTAACAAATCAACATATGATTGTACTTTTGCTTTTGATTCTTCTGAAATGTTTGCATCAACATTTATTGTGTATGTACCATCATCAAGCTGTTTTATTATGTCGCTATTTATTTGTTCCTTACCATCTTTGTCAGTAGTAGTAAGTTTAATTGAAGCATCTATTGTTCCTAATTCCGCAACAATTTTTGCTTTTTCATCTTCAATATTGGCAACTGCAAATTCTACAAGTACCTGCGACGGCTTTTCAAGAGCGGCCTTATTTTGAAGAGCGGTCTGCAAATTTGTTGCTATCTCATTAGCGTTTTTTGCTGCTTCGGAAATTTGGTCTTCTGTTGCATCAGGATTATTTTTTAATTCATTTAATTTATCAGTAGCAGCTTTAAGACTATTTTGAAGTTCGTCCACCTTCTTTGTTGCGTTATCATAATTTATAATATCATTTATAGCGTTTTCTTTATTTTCTGATAATTTATCTTGTAACTCTTGATATTTTTGAGTATATTCATCTACGCTTACTTTGCCGTCTATAAACTGTTGGTCTAAATCAGCCAAGGCTTTTGTGGCTTTATAAATATTAGCCTCTGTACCCATATCAAATGAATCAAAGAAACTACTATTATCGCCCATAATCCAGTCTGCATCAATGTTGTCCATTTGTTTGCCAATAGCTACAAGCATAGATTCCGTGATACCCATTTTGTCTGCAAACTTTTTAAAGTCCGTTTCTTCAACGGTCCAAATACCATCAGAGAAAGACATTAAACCTTTTTCTTTTGCATCCTCTATAAATGTTTCGATATTTTTAGTAGTTGCTTCAACACTCTTAATTGCTCCATCATCATCATATTCAATCTTAAAATACCTACTAAGTGTACCTTTAATATATTCACCTGCAGCAGTATATCTTTCTTCTAATGTATCTAAATCCTCATATACGCTTTCTGGTATTAACCCCTTAAATGCAGACTTGAATGTTTCAGACCCCATTTCTGCGCTATGGAAACCATCAACTAACGCTTGGAGCATTTCTCCGGCAGTACCTATATAATCGGTATTCTCCTCCGCCGCTTTCTTTGCATTCTCAAAATTTGTAAATGCTTCTTTTGCTTCGTTCATCTGATCTCCTAAAATATCGTATTTAGATATTTCTTCTGCAAGAGATTGCATTTTTTGTCTGATTAATGAGATTGACTTTTTATCTTCATTTGAAAGTGTATTGGTAGCACCTTTTGCTTCTTTTAATTTTTTAGTATAATTGCCTAATTCTTTATATTGCTTATAATATTGAAGCATTTTTTGCGAACGAGCAAGTTTTCTATTTGCAACCGCAGCATCAGATGAAGAGTCTCCTAATTCTAATGATAAGTCTACTACTTTTTGCAATTCTTCTGCAGATGTATTTGCAATAACACCACAATCCATAAGAGATTGAATTAATGCTTTCATACCAGTATTATCAGTAGAATTGTCAGCTTCATACATTTCCTTTAACTTTTCGCCGGTAATACCTGCTTCATTTTGGATTTCTTCTAGCTCATCCTGAAATTCAGTTTGTAATGTTACACGAGAAAATGCTGATTTAATGGCTTTTCCAGTTTTATCAGAGCCAATAGCTAATTTATCTTGAGCATCATAAATTATCTTCAGGTTGGCATTCATTTGCTTTTGCCAATCCTCTAATTCGTTGGGATTGCCATATTGCCATTCAACGCCGTCTTGACTTAAATAATCTTCGTTAAATTTATCCATTGTGTTTGATATGGCATTATACGCATTATCTACTGATCTTTGAAGTCTATCTACTTTCGCTTGTGCATTTTTTACTTCTTTGTCTTCGGCCTCATCACCAAGATTTTCCAGTTCATCTTTTGCTTCGTCTAATTCTTTTTGTGTTCTTTCGTATTCAATAATTTTTGCCTGAATAGAAGAAACAGTTTCTTTGGAATAACCATCATTTAGCTTTTCATTGCCAGGAGCATAACGATCAACATTCTGGTCAACTGCAGCTGTTCGAGATACATAATGTCCATCGGAATCTTTATATACGGTTGATTCACCATTTATAGAGAAATCTGTTTTAACGGCATCATTTAAGTTCTTAGCCGCTTTCTTTTGTAGTCTCTTTTCTTTTTGCTCTTCAATGCGAATTGAACGTTCAAGTTCTGCATTTTGCGCTTTTAGATTTTTTAATTCTTCTTTTTCTGTGAAAGAAAGCTTGTCTTTGGAATTGAGTTCGTTAATACGATCACTTACGGATTTTAATTCATCTTCAAGTGAACTTAAATTGGATTTTACATCAGATATTTCATCAGATGTTTCTTTAAGTTCTTTTACATAATCTTGGTGGGTTTTAATTAAAGCATTCATAGCAATAGCAAAAATTGTTATTCCTGCTGCAATAATGGCAAATTTACCAAATGGACTTGCCCAAAATGCTATTGCTGCCTTTTTAATAGCTACACCTAATCCATCAAAAGAAAATGCCAAACTCGTATTTGCACCAGTAAATCCCATCGCAGCTAAGGCGCCATCAATATCTTCTGCTTTAACGCCATTTTTCAACAATATGTTCTTAGCAAGTTCTTTATTTAGTTCTTTTTGTGTCATAATTTCAGCACCAAGAGCGTGTGTTATCTCTGTAATTTTTGCGGTCTCTACTTTACCCCCAAGAAAACTCGCAAGTCCTTCGCCGCTAAAAGATGAAATTGTTGAAACAACACCCCTTGCCACACTATAAGCATCTTTTACCGCCGTAATAGAAGACTTTATACTTGAAAAAATCTTAGATATTGCAAATTTTGCACCTAAAGCAGCTGCAGCGGTGCCAACAAGACCAAGTGCATCGGCTAATTTTACAAGAGCTGTTACAAAGTCTACAACCCATTTTACAATACCAGAACTAATCCAGTTTGACCACATTGTTTGTAGGGCATTTGTAAATTGATCAACCTTACCTTGAATACTGTTCATGTATTTTTCATTCTCAGCTTCTGCAGAACCCTGGGCTTCCATAGCGTCTTCATATGCACCTTCAAGGTCTTCCATATTGGTAAGGAGCGCTGCCATTGCATTTGAACGATTCTTACCAGCCAATAATTCAAGTAGCGCGGCTTTGTCAATATCGTTCATATCGGCCCATACTTGACCAATTTCTTTGATAATTGTATATGTATCTTTATAAGCCCCAGTGTCAGTTAGGATGTCAACACCACTTAAGCCCTTAACTTTGGCTTGGAGTTTACTCACGCTCTCAATGACACCATCAGTTTCCTCGCCCATTTCTTCTAACACTTTTACGCTAGTTCCTCTAATTCTTAGCGAAATTGTACGCAACGCACTTCCTACGGAATTAGGGTCCTGAAGCACTTTGTTAGCAGCGGCAATCATTGCGACTGATTGTTCAAGATTGTTCCCCGCAGCCATTAAGGAGCTTGCAGAGTCTTGTAGAGCAGTTGCTATGCCATCAGAACTGATAGCAAAATTATTCAAATCTGTTACTTTCGGATTTCTCCTACTGACCATATTTATATGGCGGATAGGTCTTTCGGCCTACCTCTCACGTTTCATTATTAGATTATAGCGTGAAGTTCAGACTGTATATTAACTCCAATTAGGAGTGATAACTTCAATATGCATATTACTATGCACATCCTGCAGTCGTTAGGGATAAATAGTATTCATATATAACATTTTTAACTTCTTCTATTGACATAGTATATGGAATTCTTAATATTGGTATATTATGCTCTTTGCAATAATTATTTTTTATTTCATCTCTAGTTTGTGTTTTTCTAAATCCATCAGCTCCACCAAAGAAATCAATAGGCTCAAAATGTTGTTTGCCATCATATTCAATAACACCTATTACATCTTTATTATATAAAATTGCAAAATCAAACTTTAAAACATATTTATATTTACAATCTTTAAATATATATTGTGGTTCAAAATTTACATTGAGTTCTTTTAATAAACTAGAAATATATTCCTCACCAGATGATTGCATTCTACAGCCACAAGATGTAATGTGTCCATTATTGATTTTTGCTGGAAGTGCTATAAAATAATTACCGCATACTCCACATTTACATTTCCACATCCATTGTCCTTTTTCGTTCATATGGTCTTTACAAATAAACTCAACACCATAATCGGATACAACACCTGTCCAATCTTTTGTATTTGACTCAGAAGCACGCTTTGATTGTAAACATCCACAAGATTGAGTATGTCCGCAAATAATATCTGCTTTATTACCAATATAATTATTTCCACAATCACACTCACATATCGCTTTTGCCTTACCATCATCCCATATAATATCAATTATTTTTAACATTCCATGTTTTTCACCAATATTATTCTTTCTATTCTTTTCTACTTTCATTTTAGTAGCTTCACACCCACAAGATGGACATTCACTTCTATTCAAATAATCTGAAGAAACATCTACATTATTCCCACAATCACATAGACATGTCCACATAGTTCTATTTCTACCACCAGTAATTTTATTTGGTGCTCTTTTTAATATTTCTAACTTTCCAATCTTTTGTCCACTAAAATCTTTAAACTTCATACAGACTACCTCCTTTCTTTAATTTTGTATTGTTATATGAATACTAAGTCTTTCCACGGTCTTAGCTATCTCTAGCCTTTAACCGTTATAGTTATCTACAGGCAATAATTTACCTATCTCATTTAACACGTCAACAACGTGCATACTATCTTCTGCTGCATATCCATATGCCTGCATAGTACTGATTAATGCCTCTGACGCCGTATCTGCATCAGTAAACTCAGATACATTTAATAGAACAGCAGTGCTTTTAGCAAGTTCACCTGCCTCTTGAATGGAGTAACCAAGCCTTGCCCAGTTTGCGGCCATATTTGTCAAATCTTGTACTGTAGCTCCAACCTCGGCACCAGTTTTAGACATTGTATTTAAGAACTGTGCATAAGTTTCATCGGTTTCGTCGGTAACTTTCTTCAACTCTGTTAAGGCAGAATCTATCTCTTTAACATACTGAATACCTTTTCTAATCTGTTGGATTATCTCTTGATATCCAGCCATAGAAATCAAATACTGTGCAATACTTTTGAATTTGCTCTTTAACTGATCAATAAATTGTCCAATGGCACTAGTACTACTTTTTGTTTTTCCAGCAACAACTTCTATTGCAGTACCAGCGGCATTAATACTAGCCTTCATATCAACCCAGTTGCCCTCAGCATTCTTAACGGTATAACTTAATTCTTTATACGCCGCATCAAAATCTCCAATTTTGGCTTTTCCTTCAGAAAGAGTATTAACAGCCTCTAGTAAAGCCCTCTTTCTGTCTTCTTCATTCGTAAGGTCAAACTCGCTCTTACCCTCGGCATCGAATAAATCAAATGTTCCAATAGATTTTTCACTTAATTTACGTGTTGAACTAATTATTCCGTCTAGTTCTTTTTTGGCCTGATTAAATTCATCAGTTAATCTATTAAAAGCAATTTCTTGTGCCTCTGTCGGTTTCGTGTTGCCAATTTCTTTATTTAAGTGGTTTAATTCTTCCCAAGTAGATTTTAATCTTTCTGCTGCGGAAATTATACTTGGAGAAATAGCAAATTCTTCACTAGTAGCAATAGAATAAGATTGGTAGTATTTCTTTTGCAAAGAATTCATTACAGAATTTTTATATGCTACTGGTTGTTTTGTCGCTTTCGTTTGCTGCTTTATCTTTTCTGTGTAAGCATCTAATGTCTGCTTAATTCCAGCTGCTTCCTTAGCAAACCCATCTATCTCTTCAGATGTAAGCACTTTGCGTTGTTGGATACAAGTATTAATCCTAGCAATAATATCATCATAGCCAGTCTTAACTTCTTGTAGTTCTTCTGGCACATTCGTTGCATCTATTTTTGCACCCTTGTAAGAACTAGATAGAGTATTCTTAATACCAGTTAATTGGTTCTTCTGTCTTTCAAGTGCCAACGTTTCTTGTTCTTTGCTTACATTTGCAATAGATTGAGTTATAGCATCCCACTCAGACTTCCAAACAATAAGATCGTCGCCGTTTGTAATTGCTTGTAATCTTGTTTGCATTTCTGTAACTCTATCTAATGCATCATCTGGAATAAATTGTAGTCCATTTAATGACTTTGCATAGTCAGAAACTACACCGACAAGTTTTTCTTTGTCTGCATCAAAAGTGTCCTTCTTTTTTGTTTCTTTTTTCTTTTTTGTATCCTGTTTTACACTTTCAGATACAGCATTACCTTCAGCTTGAAATGCTTCTGCCTTAGTATTTACTGCGCCAGTAATATCATTAATTTTATTAAGAAGATTATCCAGCTCCTTGATTTCCTGTGGAATTACTCTTTGTACAGTTTCAAGCTCGTTCTCAAATGCTTGTGTTTTATCGTTTATTGCACCAGTCGTACTATCAAGTGTATTTTTAAGATTATTGGTAGAATTATCAGTCGCTCCCTGTTGTGAAGTTAAATTGTCTTTATCGGTAGAATCTTGATTATCTATCTCTGGATTAATCTTTACAGTAACTGGTGTATTTGCAACATTTTCAGCGACTGCTTGTGCAACTGCGCCTTCGTCCATAATTGGGGTTATTTTAACATTAGCCCCTCCATCTTTTTGAGCTTCATTCTGCGCCTTTATCGTATCAAAGTTAACAAGTCTATCTTCTGGGGCTAGAGCAGCCCTCTGAGACAATCTACTATTAAATAAATTTGCTTGTGTCTTAGATAAAACTGCTTTAGAACCATCAAAAGGACTATCAAAAGAAAGCCTATAAATATAATCCTTAAGAAAGTCAACCATGCCTTCAAAGGTGCCAATATTTCTAGGCATCCAACCCTCAAATTGAGACCCAACATCTACTAATGAAAACCCTTTATTTTTATCAAAAAGTATATTGTCTCCCATAAAATCTGGGAATAATCCGACTTTAGATAATGCCTCAAGAGTATTCAATAACCCATCAATTTGCTTATCTGTTACATTCATTAAATCTTCTGGGTTAAATTTTGACGATCTAAGATTTGTGCCATGCATACGGGTTTGAAGTTCCATAACTTTCTCTCCATCATTGAAGGAAGAAAGTATCCTAGGAACCACAGCTCCCAAATCAACTGCCTTGTCTAATAATGGCGCTAATTCTTTCGTTACGTCTAAAGATGCCTGACGGCTTGGGACCACAACGCTTTCTGTTATGGCAACACCCAAATTGCGCACACCCGTATCAGCTAGTACAAATGTTGCCTTTAAATCCTTAGATAACATTCCCAGTATTTGCATAGCCTGTGCTAAATTTTGTTCTGGTGCAATACTACCATCTATTATACCTTGGAAGAAATCTTTCGGTTTAAATCTATAATTATCTGTATTATACGAAACAGATTTTGCAATAACTTGAAACGCTTTTATTAATTCTGCTTCGTTTATTGTATCTGAAGCCTCTCGTGATGGTATAATTTTAAGTGCCTGAACAATATTGTTGCCCTGTGTGTTAATTGCATCAACCACAACTCTTGCCCAATCATCTCCAGCTTTACCATTAACATTAATGTTGATATTGCCAAGACCAGTAGTAATCTCACCACTAGAATTTATGCTGTTAATTAATTGTGTAATTGTATCAGATACATCATTAATATGAGTAAGTAAAACAGAAAACGCATTAACCTCTTTGCCAACAACTTGTCCAACAATAGTGCCCTCATCATTAAATGCCTTATTTTTAGAAATAATTGCATTCTTTACTTCTTCTAATTTAGCACGAAGATTTTCTAGGTTTTGTAATTCTGCAGAAGTATCAATAGGTGTACCAGAATCTATGGATGTCTTAGTACGATTTAATTCTGCTTCAGCTTCATTAAGTTGTTTTCGTAAACTATCTAATTCAGAATCAGCTTCACTACGAGCATCATAATATCCTCTGTCATAACCACTATCATAACTTCCAGCTGGTTCTCTACCTTTAAAATCTTCGATATGTTCATTATTTGTTCTACTTTTACTCTCTAGATTCCCAATCGCCGTTTCATATATGTCATTTGCTTCTTTTATTTGGTCGGCAGTTAATAAACTTTGTTTAGCTAATTCATCAAGCTTGGCTTTGGCATTTTCTACACGTTCCGTATATCTACCGATTGCCTCTCCGTCCATCGAACCGCCTTCTGCCGCAGCTCCTTTGCCTAGAATTTCGTCTTGTAGTGCTCTAAATTCTTCAAGTGTTTTTTTTACTTTTTCCACTCCATCATTTAGACCTTCAATAGAAGAATCGGCGGCACCCGTATTTTCAATGGCAGTGCTAGTTCCTTCTACCGCAGAAGTGGCTTCTTGCGCAGAACTAGTTATTGTTTTAAACTCGCCAGAAATTCTACCAGAATCAGTAGTAATAGATTCTCCCGATAGCACCTTTTGAATGTTTTCTTTAACACTATTAAGTGCATTTAATGTATCATCATATGCAGAAACATCAAAATCTGGATTAAAACTTAGTTGTTTAGTCTTTGCTGCTTCTATTCTAGCAGAAATCTCTTCTATATTAGAAAGATACTGCTGTAACTGTTCATTAGAACCAGTCCATCCGTTCTTTAAACTATTTTGAAAATCTTGTGTTGCTTGCTCTACAGTGTTAAAATATCCAATAATATCAGTAACATCAAAATCAAATAAAACAGAACCTTGCCCAAACCCACCATATGAAGTTTCTCCTGTGTAAACTCCTTGATACCCAAGTTGCTTTAGTAATCTAGTAGAAATATTATCAGAAGATAAAATTGAACTATCCTTATTTTTAAATATTAATTCATTTAAATCTTTATCAAATTCAATGCCAGCTTCTTGTAAAAGCCCTCTCATTTCCGAAATAAAAGCCAAGAACTTTTCTTTCGTCATGTCTGTGGCATCAAATACTCCTTGAAATTGTTTATATAATGACTCTTCGGAAACTCCAGATAATTCTGTATCGAACCCTGTAAAATCTGGAACTTCTCTTTTTATGGCAAACTTTTGAAGCTGACTCAAAAATTTTGCAAGATTAGCCGCCCTTTCTTCTGTGTCTGCCATATACATATTGTATTTGCTTAAATCAATGCTTTGGATAAATGTACTGCCATTTAATTTAGAAAAATCTCCGTTAATCATTGATGGATTTGCAACACCAAACAATCCACCACCAAATATGCCAAAACCAAGAGATTTCCATCTCTCATCATTTTCAACAGCTTTTGTTAAATTATCTGGCATCTGTCCAAAACTATCTCTCATTCCACCCTTAGAATTTAAAAGATTCCCTCTATGGTACATAATTTTGGCTAAACCATCCGATGTTTCAGAAAGAGCAGATGTAACATCTTTTATACCACTTTCTGCCTTTTTCGTTGCTTCTGGAATTTTAATTCCAAATATATCCGCTAACTGTTTTAACGCCTCATCTTTACCAAGTCCGTCTTGTATTGCGTCAAATACGCCAGAAGAAGCATTATTCATCTCTGTGAACCTATCTGCTATTTTATCTGCCTCATCTGCTATTTTGTCAAACTCATCACTATCGGTGGCACTATCAAGTTTGCTTTGCAACTCATAATATCTTTCTACTGCTTTTATTAATCTATCATATGATAAAACCGCTTCTTCTTTTTTTCTAGCCAATTGGTTCTCAGCACTAATTTCATGATATATTAAATCAATTGCCTCTTGCCTAGCATCGTTGCTAATATTTTCAGATTTAAATTCATCAATCTTAAACTTAGAAGATAATTTGGAACTTGCCACAGTATTTGCTGTACCTTTAGAAATACCATATCCATCTGTTAACAATTTGTCTAATGTAGTATCTCCTGGATTGACTCCTTGAATAATATTTTTAAGCGTTCTTGCTCTTTCTCTTAACGCAGATATTGTCTCTTTTGATTCTATGTTTCCCTGCTGGAGTAACTTCAAAATAATACGATATTCTTCTGCATACTCACTAATCTTTGCTTTTTGATCACCATCTGGAATAATTCTTAGTTTTTCTAATCCTTCAGATGTAGGAAGTAGTTTTTGTATTTTTTTGCCAACGTCATCTGCTGCATCTGCCGCATTTCCCATAGCTTTTGGAAATTGATTGCCAAGCATCTTTTCTAATTTAGACATGGTTTCTTCAATACTTTTGTCTACATCTTGAAGTTCTACCTCTAATTTTGCGGCAATATCATCACTGACTTTAAACATTTTTATTAAAGATTGAGTTTTTTTATCAACTAAATCAAATGCGTCGTCATCATCCAAAGCCTTTTCCGATAAGCTTTTTATTTCTTCTACTTTTTTTCTTAGTGCATTAACAGTCAATTCTGGTTTATCTTCATTCTTAGATTTTTTCTGTGTTTTTTTCTTTGGCACAACTTCACCCATGTCAACACTCGTCGCAGCTTTATTGACATTAAAATAAGCCTCGACAAGTTTGCCCATAGTATCAATCAATTTCTTGATTTTGGTTTCTGCTTTTGCTGTACCATCTAAGAAACTCATATCTAAATTTTCAAGATGTAGAGTTTCACCAAGAATACGCATATCATTGCCTAGCTCTTTAATATCATCATCTGTAGCTTTCAAAGAGCCATTATCAATCGCCCGCATTTTTTTGGCAACCTTTGTCATGGTCTGTTCTACTAACTCTGGCATTTGAAGAATCGGCTTCATAGATTCATTTATCTGTGAATCAATATTAGGAAAAATTTTCTCAAATATATCTGGGTAATCAGTTTTTAACTTTGCCAACTGTTTATCAATATCTGATAAATGACTACCTGTTTGAGTCAATACTTCTAGTTTTTTATCTGCCTTGTCAATGCCTTTTATAAGGGCGTCCATAGCAGATTGACTACTTTTTATACTATCAACAAGACTTTTGGCATTACCAGTTATTTTTATTTCAAAACTTTTCATTTAATCACCTACTTTATAAATTAAGTGCCTTCATAAATTCTTGTTGCATTATATTTTCTATGTCTTGTTTAAATTTTGGTCTATCAATAAACCTATTCATCATTTCTGTTTGGGAGATAAATTCACTCTTTATACGGCTATCTAAAGCATTACAATGTTCGCCCTCCCAAAAATTTTCAAATACTTGCTCTGTTGTAAACGAGCCATCTTTATACGGCGTCATATCTTCCCAGCCATAATATTCAATGCCGACGATACAAGAAGGTGCATCTACATTTTTCTCAAGCTGTAAAGGCAACCTACGATGTTTAACATTTCTACGCAAATTATAAGTTCTTTCATATATGTCCGGATCATATTGAGCATAATAGCGGTCTACACCTAGACGAGCTTGGTCTCTTAATTTTTCTCTAACCTTTTTACCGGTTTCAATTACCGCTGTTTCTGTAGCCTTATTGATAAGTTTCTCAAGCTCTTCGAATATTTGCTCATTAGTATTTTTCGCCATTACTATCACCCAACAATCTGTAAAAGCTCTGTAATCTTTTCAATATCATTTTTATCAATATTTAACTTACTAATATCAAAATCTTTTGCCAAATCAGATAATTTATTAATAGTTGATGATAAGTACGTTAAAAATGTACCGACCTTTGATTCAATAGAGTTGTCCATAAGTATATAGTCACATTGCATCTGTAATAGTGTTAGAACGGTCTTATATTCTTCTGCAAATGTTGATGTGATTGCTTCAAGTAATCCAGTTTTAGATAATTCATCGTAGTCATCCTCAATATCATCAGATAACTCAAGATTGGTATATGCTTCAATGCATTTCATAGCATAAGTAATATATTGGTCAATTCCATTGAATTTTAATAGACCATTTTCATATATAATTGTTGCACTAACAATATCTTCAATAAGTTCTTTCTTTTCTTTTATACCTAGATAATCTTTTACATTTAAAGTTTGTTTAATAAAATTTGACAGAGCATTTTTGTCTGCCTTATTGTATATCTTTGCCTTATTTTCGTTTACCTTTTTAACAAATTCTTGAATAGTCATAAATAACTCCTCCATGTAAATAAATTTTATATAAACCGACCTCAGTCGTTAGTTTTCAATGTCAATATCTTTTGATTTCACACCACAGAACACGCTATGTGCAATTAGCACGGCCTCAGCCTCATCATCAGTAACATCAATACCAAATTTCTCCTTAACCATATCAATCGCCTCTTGCTTCAGCTTATCCCTTGGTGTCTTTGGGCCTTGCACAATCTCCACTCGTTTGCGCCACTCAGATGGCAACTGGAACCTAAACTCTACCTGATTATCTGCTGCCCACGAAATAATAGCCCCTGCCAAATAAGACAAGAGCTTAACTGTTGCAATGTTAGTTTTTAACAGACATTCCTCCATAACAATAATGTCTGGCTCGTAATAATCTAAAACATCTTTAATTTCCTTCATCATCTTTGGTACACGAATGTTGGAATCCTTTATTTTATGTAAATCTATAAGCATATGCCCACTATATTCACCATCAATAAATAATGAAACTCCGGTTTTATTCGTGCTTGCATCTATACCACAAACCCTCATTCCCTTTTCTCCTTTCTAAAGGAGGCTTTCGCCTCCTAATCACCTTATTTGTATGAATGAATCGAATCCTTTTGATTTTAATTCTTTTACTCTCTTTTCTGCATTTTCTCTAACTTTAAAACTTCCAGTTACAACTTGATATATTGAACCAGAACTTACGTCAGATGTGTCTCCTTTATATGCGACGCCGTAGAAATTACATATGCCTTTAACTATTGCGTCAGCAATCTCATTTGTATGAGAAACAATCCATTGAGATGTACTATACACATCATGAAAAGATACTTCACAGTAAACACTTGCACAATTTGTATAATACATCTCATAAAGTTCTTGATTTGCCCTCATGTTACTACTAGTCCCAGGAACTATTTTGACTAAAACATCATAAATAGATTTGCAGGCTTTGTAACTTTGACCACCTTCGTCATAATAAAACATCCTCAAGCCATCTGTTTTTCCATTAAACGCATTCGTATGAATACACAAATGCAAATCTGCGTCCCACACATTACTTTCATTTGTCCTATCTACATAACTTCCGCTCTGCCTATTCTTAACATCAAACCCACATCTTTTTAATGCAGCCTCACAAGCGTTCGCAATTTTCCTACATTGTTCTGCCTCATTAGTTCCTCCACAAGCATAAATATTTTCTGTTTGGTCACTTGGACTAAGATATATTTTTGCCATTAACATCATCTCCTTTTAAAAAAGGGGAGCATAAGCTCCCCTTAATATCACCATTCAACTCTTGTTCTCAACTCGGTAACAGCCGCCTTGATATAAGCAGTTAGTTCCTCGTCAGAAATTGTAATACCCTTCTTTGCTAGAGCCTTTTTGGCCTCATTCCACGCATACTCTGCCTTAGTAAGACCAAGCTTTTCAAGATCACCAGTAATCTGCAACTCCTGTGCAGCACTTACAACCTGTGCTGCAATCTCAATAGCAGTTCTTACCTTCTCATTCTTTAGCTTGGTATTAATCCAAGGAATAACGAATGTGGTAATAACAGCACTCAATACGCCAATTAGTGCAATAACAATCTTAGTAATGTCAACAGACTCCATAATTGTTCCTCCTTATTCCATAAAACTAGTATCATTTGGCTGGACGCCATATTCCTTCATTAATTTAATTTTGTTTTCTACCTTTGCCTTCGCATAGTAGAAGCCTGTGCCAACTGAAACCTCTGCACCAACTGAAGGCAACAGATAAGCCAAAGGCTCCAAATTCTCAGTCTTCCACATCATCCAACAAGAAAACCCAATTACAAGCACGTTCAAAATGCCCGCAACAATTAGAATTTTCTTTGAGAACTCCATTTTTTTCATATTCTCACCTTAACCAAATAACTTCATTGCCGTTTCTTTACCAGCAAGACCATCAGCACTAAGGCCATTGTTACGCTGGAACCTCGTTACAGCATCAATAGTGGCACTTCCACAGTCGCCATCACAACCATAACTACCAACACTATAACCACGACAAAGTAGCATCATTTGAGTAATCTTTACCTTTGTGCTACGATCACCACGATGAATAGTTGACCACTTGGCCTTACTGTTGACTCCAAAGATACCATCGGCAGAAGTGCCAATTGCACCCTGAACAGCCTTTACAAGAGCCTTCTTAGTGGCTGGGCCATAAATACCATCTGTTGCAAGCCCAGCGCTATACTCTTGATTCAAGTACTGCTGACACTCCTTAATGGTCTTTGGAGTTGTAATCTTACTGACGACTGGAGCAGGAGTTGGCCTACTAGGCGCAGAAGTAGAAGTCTTACCACTAGCAAGAGCATTTACGACCTTCTGAACCTCGTCATAATCATACCCAGCCTTTTCGAGATTTGCCTTACGAGTAGCGCCATTGCCCCACTTACCAGCAAGAACCTCTTGTGCGATTTCCTCAACAGACTTATCTCCACCAGTCTCCTTGGTGTCGTATGCTGGACGACCATAACCATCAATTAGGCTTGAACCAATTTGATATTTCTTCTTACAAACGGCTCCACCATTAGGAATAACACCAGCCGCACTAGAAGTATTACCCTCAATCGTATGTACATAGCGACTATCGACATCAACAACAAGACCCGTGTGTGAGTAGTTTCTGAAGAAAATCTGGTCGCCAATCTGTGGAGTAGTGTGCCACTGCCCAGCATTCTTATAATACTTAGCGCTCCAAGAACAGCCAGCACCATATGAATTATTTGGCTGATTTAGGAGCTTCTTAGCCTCGGTTACACCATATGCCTGAACAAAGCACCAGTCAACGAAAACGTCACACCAAGCATAACCATTTTTCTTTCCATTATAAAAGCCAGAGATGTTATCCAAATCTCTGGCATATTTCGTATAGTTCGCGCTACCAGCATTAGCCGTTTTGCTATCGAGTTGACTATTACTAGCCTTCTCAAGATAACCGACTTCTGCTTCGGCAACTTTTAGAACTTTAGATAAATAATTAGAAGACATTTTATGTACCTCCTTTTAAATTAATCATGTATTCCATCTATATTTCTTCCAACCGCTATTATACACGGCTCCCGTTGCACTTTTATAACCAGAATTATATAGCATCGGTGACGTATGAATCCAAGCTCCATTATATATGTAAAACCCATTTTTTCGAATATGGAATACAACATATATAGGATCTGAAACAAACCCTCTTGAATCCGTGCAGGTCACTGTTAACACACCTGTTGCCGTGTTTGAAGCGGAAGACAATCCTGATACCGTAACTGTATTGCCAGACACTGTTGCCGTTCCTATATTGGACGATACATTCCATTTGCTAAATGTCGCAGAATTTTTAAACGTAGGTCTAGTAAGTGCAATAGTACAACTTGTAATGCTTTCTGAGGAGACTTTCCCAGATCCACCAGTTGGTTTATATTGATACTCGTGCAGATGAACATAAACTTTTTGTGAAACAGAGCCTAAATTGCTTCCACCAGATGAATATGTTGTACAGATAATCGTTGCTTCAATCATATTTACAGTTGAGCTGAACCATGAATTGAATACTGACGATGAAAATTGACAAACATAATCTGACTTTGTATTAGATATAAATGTGTTTGATTTAGACCCAGAAGATATTACAATACTATGATAATTTGTACTTGATGAAGATGTAATATGTGCGGTTATGCTATCACCTACATATATATCAGATTGTATTTTGAATAAGCTTGCTGAATTACCGGAACCAATTGAAATTGATGACATTGCTGTTTCGTTCAAAGTTCCTGCGTTGCCTCCAGAATTTGCAACTGAAAATGTAGAAGACAAAGATGTTGTACTAGAAGATAATCCAGTTACCTGAAAAGATGTCGATGCCGTATGATTTGTTGCGCCATCCCAAGATTCATTCCAACCCTTTAGATCAATACTGAATGTTTGATCATTTATTTTTATGTATCCTGTTAGCACATGGCCTGTTCCAAGATGAGAAGAACTACTTGAAAGGTGCAAAGTGACTATACAATCAATGTTTACAGTTGAAGAAGTTCTAGACAATGGTTGAAATTGAACAGTGTATATTACATATGGTGAGCCTACTGTAGATTGTTTGTTTGATAACACAGTTGTATACGCCATATTATCACTTCCTTACATTAAGTAACACCAGCATGGATGATTTGTATCTCCTGAAACCGCAGTAATAGTAAAAGTTGTCCAATCACTACTTAGATTTGCTTTTGCACACTGCCAATCTTGTCCTTCTAGAGTATATTTGAAGAATCTAAATGACCAAGTATCTGGATTAAGCGGAAAAACAAATGAATCATACATGTTACCATAATTTCCACCTAGAGGTGTACCAAGCATAATAAGAATTGAACTATATTTCTTGGCTTCAGTAGGATCTAATGTTATTGTTATGTTAGAGCCTGATACAAGTCTTGTACCGCTACATATAGTTAATAACCTTTTGTCCTGTGTAGGTAATCCTAGATTGGTCCTTGCAGCATCTTGTGTTACACCACCTGTACCACCATTAGCAATAGACAAAGGGCTTCCACTATCTTGACAGAAGAATACCGCACCATTGCCCGTAACAGGAGCAGAAGTTGGAACAGACGTACCATATGAAAATCCAAGATTTGTACGTGCGGCGGCTGCAGTAGATGCATTCGTGCCACCTCTGGTAATTGGTAGAGTCCCAGAAGTAATATTAGATGCAGAGTGATTATGGGAAGAGTCTACAGCCCCAATATTATCACGGGCTTGTGACTTCTGGGTGTCGGTTAGGGATTGGGGGGTATATTCAATTGAATTTAATGTAACATCGCCAACTTGTCCATTAACTGATGTTACAATAGGAGTTACAATTTGTAATTTTTTAGTTGACATTTATTACATCCTCCTCCTTATTTTTAATATTTAAAAGGGCGGAGTTGTTGGCTCCGCCCGTGTACTTAATTTATCTCTGTCGTACTTATAGCGCCACTATCGTCAACAGTGATTTTAAATCGTTTTGTGCTATTTGGTGTTGAAGATTTTAAAATCATAGCCGTCCCCTCAATAGTTCCTGCAAACCAACCATTGCCATCCCAATCTAGAGTGTAAGCATTGGAACGAGCCAAATTAGAACCATTACCAGCAATATGAAGATATTTACCATATCTAGACACACTGCCTCCTGAATCCGGTATATTATATGCACCCTCTACATGTTGGCTTAAGGTTTGTGCAATTGTTTCATCACCCTCCGCGTGAGAATGATACCCAGAAGCAATTGTGTTCGCCCCTTCTGCATGTGATGATGTGCCACTCGCTACAGTCTGGCATCCTTCCGCGTGTGCATAATTCTTTGTAGCTTCACTATAATACCCTTCGGCATGAGTATAATCCCCGGTCGCCTTTGTTGAAATACCTTCTGCATGTGCATTCTTTCCAGATGCTGTAGTATGATATCCTTCTGCATGTGAACATTCACCACTCGCAGTAGTACTACAACCTTCAGAATGAGAATTGCCACCTGATGCTAATGTTCCATTGCCTTCCGCATGAGAAATTGCGCCACGAGCTACAGAAAAATAACCTTCTGCATGACAACAATACCCTAAATCTGAAGAATTTGAGCTAGTTGGAGTTACGCTTTCCGAAGTAGTCGCTTTTGAAAAATACCCTTCGGCATAAGAATAATTTCCACTTGCTTGGCAATAATTTCCTATAGCAATACTATTAGTTCCGACAGTAGACCATGTTTCTCTATTCATACTAATACTATTTTCAAATTTAGGATTTGCTTTTGTAGCATATGTATCTGACAAATCACTAGTGGCAGAAGTGATAGCATTATTAATTTGCGTAGGAACAGCCGTGTCACCAACTAAATTTTGAAGCATGGTAATATCAGCAGATGTTGCAAAATCACTCGCATGTTTTCCATCAACAGTGTCCGCATTACCACCATTAGCTGGGAGTGAAGTTGGCTTATTCGTTAAATCATTATAGTTATGAACATGATCTTCTTCTGCTGCGCCAATACTAGTCGGAGTTATAGTACCAACTGCAGTTGATATCTGAGACTGGACACTAGTACTTCCAACAAGGGTTTGAAGCATATCTACTGATTCCACAGTCGCAAAATCTGCGGCATGTTTGCCATCTACAGTATCGGAATTGCCGCCATTCGCAGGAAGAGTAGTCGGAATAACTGGCTTATCTTCTAAGTCATTATAACTATGGGTATGTCCAATAAGAGCATACCCAGTATGAGAATGATTTACCAGAGCATATTCAGAATGCTCATGGTTAATTGGAGAATATTCGTTATGCGTATGATTTACATTTGCTTTGCCGGCTTGTAAGGTATCAATATCTGCTCCCATATCTTCAAGATGATTTGTGAGGCACTGCGCTGTATAAGTATCGTACCATATGTTATTAGTAGAATACATAGGCTCAAAGTCACCATTTGGCATAGAAAATTCCTCCCTTAAAATAAAGCTTTATCATTAGTTTAACAATTTATTAAATTGACGTATTCGTTCCTGTCTTTACACCTTCATCTCCAGCAAAGACCTTACCAGAACGAACATCGTCAGGGGTAGCGGTAAAGACAGTTAAATTATCAACTAGAACACCCGTGATTTCTTTCCCGTTCTCATCTATTAAAACATATGTCTTGGGATTACCAAATCCTCCACATACATTTCCGTATAAACCACTCATATAACTGTCACCTCCTGTACTCTAACTTGTACTGAAATTGCGCTGCTTGGCTTACCGCCAGCTACATAAACACGCACAGTACCATTTCCGCTCAAAGTTGTAAATGCAATCCCATCATCCTGCCAAGAGTTAAGCTGCTCTGGCGTTGGCTGCAAATCAACAATGCTTGTCTCTGTTACACAACTTAGTGCAATATCCTGATAATATGGGCTTGCATCTCCAACCCAATTAGACGTCAGTGTAATTGTTGTGACCTTTGGCAACATACTTTGCAGCATAACAATCGTAGCATATGTCTCTGCAATGTTGTTTCCGTTCGCATCTGCCGTAGCTTGCGCAACTGCTCCGTACACATCTGCACCATCAGTTTTTGTCAGACCTTCAACAACCCATGCTGTACCATCATATACTACAGTAAACGGCTTATTAAGGGCAATCCAGTTAGTACTATATCCTTGCTGTAAGCTAGTTGTTAGAGAGCTTAGTCTGCGCCTAATTGGCTTTGCGCCTAATACGTTAACATTTAATGTTGGTGCCTTGCTTGTACTTGCTTTATTTGGAATCATAATAAAACTAGCGCCAGCGGTTAAAGCAGTAATACCGGGAACTGTCGCAGTATATGCTATACCGTCTGTGCTAGAAGCAGTAGCAGTATATACACCAGCGTCCAAATCTACTTTTGAATTTCTTAAAATTTCATCCTGAAATGGTAACTGAGAATATTTCTTTGTGCCATCACCAATTTTAAATCTAGTCTCTCCGCTTGCCGTGTCAACAATAATAAGCTCTCCATTTAACAAAACAGGGTCTTTGCTAGTCCAGTTCGCACTCGTATCCCGCTTATTCTTAATGCGGGTATTAAATGTTTTATTTGTCATTCTAGCACTCCTTTCATTATTTTGTATGCCGATTCTTACCGACAAACAATATTATTTTGTACGCTTCCACATATATACAGCAAGATATGGAGGCATGTTATTATGAGGTTGCCCCCAGTTATCTGCTTGTGTCCACGCTCCGTATCCAGTATCGGTAGTACCAGTTATAGAACCAGCTTTAGCATTTGTACCATCACCAGACGCCCATGCCGCAGCGGGCAATTGCTCACGAATTAATGTAACACTTGCTTCACCGCCAGTAGAACCAGCCTTATAAGTGCTATCAGCCGCGAGTAAAAATCTACCTTGAATCTGCTCCCAAGTTCCACCAAACAAAGTCTGCGGGTTAGTAGATGATACCGAAATATAAATTGCACCAACTGGGTATGCCGCTAGAACAGATAGTGGATCTCCGTCTTTTCCTCTTATATTTACACTTGCTGGATTTGCTTTTCCTTTATCATTTGTCCAACTCAAAATACCCTCAGAAGAAACAGAAGGAGTAAATGTCGCTCCGTCACTACCAGATGTTATTGAGTCAAGAACAAACTTCTTATTTGCCGCGTCTGTATCCTCAACTGGGTCAGCAAGTCCTCTGACAATAGCAGCCTCATCACCTTGTGTCCCTCCAATTTCAAGAACCGGAGCATCAGCAGTCCCAGAAGATCGAAGTTTGACTCCTTCAGTTTGAGCGTCAGCAACAACTTCCATATAACCAATATTATTAATGCCATGGTGATTCATATTAATATTCCCAGTCATCGTTCCACCAGAAATATTTAACTTACCATCATTTAAGGCTTTACCTTGCTTCGCAGACAAGATTTGTTCGCTGGAATTCGTTGTAAGATTGTCCGCTATCTTGGTCTTCTCTATAAAAGTATTATTTGCATAATCTCTTAAGTCAGACACATCAGAATCTACAGACGTTTTGTTATCTTGCACGGTTTTCTGTAAAGCTGTTATGGTCGTGTTTATTGTAGCACAACTATCATCTGTGTGCTTATTTGCAGATGCCAATGTTTCACTACATTTTGTATCAGAATACGACTTGGCACTAGACAATGTTTCACCATCTTTTGTTGTCATGTCTGTGGTTAGGCTGTCAATTCTTCCGCCCAAAGAAGTAAACCGATCATCAGATTGCCCAGACAATGTGGTAATTTGATTCTGCAAGTCTTCGTCCTTTTTATTAAGCACCGACCCCTGTCTCGCAGAAAGAGGTTTATTGGATTGCTCCGTATTTAAATCATTAACAATATCCCCCTGTAATATAAATGTATCGTCCTTTGTTAAATCAGGTAGATTAACAATATAACCATCATCGTCTTTTAAATTTCCTAAATTATATATAACACCATTGATGTCAACAGTATTTATGTAAGGCATTATTTCACCTCCACAATTTCACTAATCACAACAACGAGAGACACACTAGTACCCCTCGTTGATGCTTCTTGTAATTAAAACTCGTTCTTTAATGAAATATAAACTTCAGATTGATATTTTGTAGGAATATCATCGCCGTAAGTTATATTTGCAATTTCATTTGTATCTTGCAACGAATTGATGTATGATTTCAATGAATTAAAGTACGCAACATGATATATCTTAAAAGAATTTGCTCTCCCCACAATTTGATCCATATCTGCAACAGAGTAATATTTGCATAATTCACCGTCTGCATGATATGGTATTGTTTCTATACCATCAAGTACCATTTGATATGATGTAATTAGGTTTAGTTGATCTTGTAATGTCAATGAAAAATGATGAGATTTCCCATCACTAAGTTTAATATCAAACCCTTCTGTAATCATTTTGTTACAAGACAATTTCATCTCTTTAATTTTAGATTCTTTAACATAATCAATAGTAAGGGTATCTTCTTCTTTAATATCATCTACTTCATTGTTCACATCTTCATCCGGTAAAACCTGAATTTCTTCATTCGACTCAATTGCAGATAAAAGAATATTATATTCGTTTTGCTGAATTTCTATAACATCCGCAACAAAATAAGTATCAGTTGTTACTGGCAGCATCCACATTGCATGGTACATACCTTTTCCGCATTGAATATATTGTGCTTCAGATTCATCACAAGATAAAAATATTTTATTCTTTTTTTGGAATTTTCTTAAATCTATTGTTGTACCAATTCCAACAAATTTATTGTTCATAATAATCTTATAATATCTCATAATTGTTCACCTCATTACACTGAAACACATATACAAATACCGCTGTTTCTGCTCGACACTATATACATGTTATTGCATGTACCTTGCTCATTAGTATAGACGAAATACGTATTATAGTTGATAATAGCAGATCTACCATAATATCCTTTCGCAACACCATTTCTAGTCTTTACTCTTGAAGCATCATCAGTAAACCACGTAATATGACTACCTTCGTTTACATAAGGTACTGTCTGAATACCAGAAAGCTCAACATAAGACGGGGCATAAACATAGTCTTTTGAAAATACAATCTCCGTAGAATTTCCGCCAATACTAGTAGGCACTTGTACCTTCTTGAGAATTGACTTCCATACAAGTGGGAATCCTTCATATACTCTAGAGTTCATAAACTGTCTCATAGAAGTATTTTCCCAACCACCAATATTAGTATTCGTTGCGTTCATATTGTGCTCGTGAGGTAGCAAATCTTTTGCAATAAATGAAGCACCAGTCTTACGGCTAGAATCATTTGCGAATCTGTAACGCTCACTTCCACAATATTCTAGACGGATAGTTTCATGGGGCCAAGCAGCCAAATCTCTAGCGATAGAATCGCCCAAATCTTCAAGCCACACCTTTGCCCAATGGATACAACCCTTACCCATGTTGTCGATAGTACCATTTGATAAGAACTTAAATCCACCAAGAACAATTGTTGCTTCCGTAGAAGTGCTACGATTACGAGTCAACTCGGTGTACTCAATCTCATCTGCATATATGTCACTTGAACCAGCACCAGCATTGAAAGAGTAGATGTATAATTTATCCTCGCCTTTTATATGACGTAAAACAACAAGGTCCCTCTTTGCACCATAACCAACTACTTGACTGGAATTACCCCACTGAATTTCAGGGCTAGTACCATTGAACTTCAATCTGAAACCTTCTGAACCATCGTACTCGAAGCAAGATAGCAGTGTATCATCAGAAAACGAATTGCTACCAAACTCAAAGTCAATTGCCATAGTAAAGGACCTATCTGCGTCAAATAGCTTAATCCCAGTATCTATAACTTTAGAACTGGTTCCATCGAAAGTCTTCTCTTCTGCTAAAACGTTCTCTGTAACATTAGTAAATGAATAGTCGTTACCCATGTTAACATCAATATAATCCTTCTGCTCAAAATAATCATTGGCTTTACCTGCCGTTGTGACTGCATATATCTGAACAGGGGTCATATCTTTTAGCTCTGTACCAGACTGAGGTAGACCGTTTTGAGTTTGCCACTTTGCATAAACATCTGTGTTTCCAGTAATGAAACCAGTATTTTTATCCCATCCAGTAAAGATATTATAAATATAAGAATCCTCATTATCATTCATAGTTGGGTTATCCTTATCTGGCCATACACCAGTGCCATACTCAACATTTTCTTTGGTCTCCCAGACAACACCAGGCTGCTTAAACCAACGGACGGTATAGGTTCTGACGGTCTCATTATACTTTGCGGTAACAGTCATTGCTGAAGTTACATTTGAATCAATGCCATCCCAACCAGAGAAGGTATAATTGTACTGTTCAGTACTAGTAATCGTAGGAGTATTAATATCACCATTTGTAATTGGGTCAATAGCCTTTCTACCTTGGTCTACATACTGAACATAATCATTGCCCTTCTTATCTTTAATTGGTGTGCCATCTGCGTTCATAAACGTAACTTTGTACTGTGTAATGATACCATTATAAGTAACAATTAAATCAGGCCATGCAGACGCATAAGCATCTAATTCTCTCTGTCTTGCTTGACCAGCAATATGGACCTTACCGGCAAGCATACTGCTATTCATCTTAAGAATCTTGTTTAGCAAATCAGTATTTGTAACAGTCCAGTCAATACCAACCAATCTCAAAATTTGTAATGTGTCTATAGCATCCTCAACAATAGAATATTCGTCTACGATAGAATTCTCAACGGTCAAAGACTCAAGGTTGCCATAAGTCGCCAATAAATCAGTAAGATACTTCAGATTCTTTAATGTCAAACTATTAATAGTTCCTGGTAGATGAGCCAAGGCAATTTTACCATTAGAGGCGAACAATACACCAGTAATTGAAGTACCTTCGGCATAAAGCTTCTCTAGATTGCCACAGCTTGAAAGGTTGATAGAACCAGTCAAATTGGGGCAATTACGAATATCTAGTTCTTCTAAAAGTGCATTGTTACCAAGGTTTAAGTTTGTTAAGAACTGATTAGAATATCCAGATGTGCTGTTACCGATAATTAGTTTCTGAAGCTTGGAAGCCTTTGAGAAGTCGTTATCGTGAATGTAACAGGCAGAAACATCATTTAGTTCCTGAATACGAGAAGCACAATAAATCAGTACTGCTGTATCATCCATCTTGGTAAGTGGACAGGTGATTTCGTATGTCTGCCCAGCTTTTGCACGAATCTGTTGGGCACTTGGAGAGTTACCAAACAACACTGACAAATACATATCAGAATATGGCACAATGTTTAACGTATAGTTAGGCGCAACAACTACACCAGAAGGAGTGTTACATCTAAACATGATTTGATCTGCTTTGACGGTCGTAGACAAATATTTGGTTCCCATATAAGCAGCCTGGTCACGCTCAAATTGTCTACGCTGATACTTCTTACGACCATTCATCATGGAGGCTAGGAAACGAGGAGTTGGCTCTGGCTCTAAACCACCATTTAAGCCACCACCTTGATATGTACGATAATACTTACGCTCAATATCAAGTCTCCAAAGTTCTTCTGGGAATTGAGCTTGCCAATTATCAAATTCATTAATTAGAGAAGTGTCACTAAAACAACCTTCTCCCTCAAGAGTTTGATACATTACCGCAAGATCATTATGAAATAAATCACGTACTCTACACCAGAAAACACTATCTGCTGCATTAAAAACGTAACCAGATGACTTATCGCCTTCAGTTCTATAATCAGTATCTTCTTTACCATAGGTCATTGTTAATTCACCCGAGTTATTAATTCCAAGGCCAGTATCGTTATCATAATCGAACAATTCAAAGCGATACTTTCCATCCGCACATTTAGCATAATGCCAGAAAGTGTTTTTCGCACGATTATCGATCATGGTATATCTTTCTGTAAATAAATACCAATACAAAGCAGAATTCTTAATGAACCAGTTATCAAACTGTGATACAAATTCTTCGTCTGTAGAAGTAATAACCCACTCATAGAAATCACGCCATACTTGCTTATTTAGAAGTCTCTGTGCTTCTTTTTCTTCGGATGTTGCTAAACTCGCACCATCTTTGGTTTCACCACCCATATCATAACGGAACTCGAAAGAGCCGTCCCAATCATTATATAGGGCATCATAAGCAGTATTTCCTGCTTTCCATTGTTCCTTGGTAATAGGATAAACCATATTACCACTACTATCCGTGACACCAGTTTGGAACGTACTATTTGCAAGAGTGTTATCACTTATTTCAATGACGAACTCTTTGAGATCATTTACATCATTTACTCTGGTTGCATCGGTTTTCTTGGAGTCGCCGATGTTGCCCAAAGCGTAGTAATGCCAATCATTATCCTTAAATTCTCTATGTGTAGAGATATCAGGGTCAGTCTCCTTAATGAATATTACGCAATTTACAAATTCCATGCTATTCTTACACTTTGGATCTTTTTCCATAGCGACAGTTTTATATGGTAAGTAGTCATTGTATCTCTTCTGAAGTAATGCATTGTTTGCATTTTCTGAGCTAGCAATATTGACTTTTAAATTAAACCAATTGTTTGGCACAGAATTTCTCGTCAAGCTAACCTTTCCAGAACCATCGCTATACTTTGTTCCATCTCCAAGAATAAGTTCTGTAACATATTCTGTATCTAGAGGAATCTTGCTAACAATCTGATTCTTACCATCCGCGCACATGATGATATCAATGTTTCTACCGGCATATCCATATTCATTGGAAGTAGTGCCCTGCCCCGCATGGTAGCAATTAATAAACTTCCAGTTATCTAGTACTGGATCTCCACCCTTATAAATGCACTCAACATTCGTTCCCTTAACATAGTCTTTCTTATCATTAGTAAAGTGTGGACACTCAATCTTAATGACCCTCAACTGAGGACAAGCATTTGCTACAGATTCAGGAGTTAAAGCATTGTTTTCATCATAAATCTGATTACGGTTATATCTTGCAATCATTTCATCAGAATCTCTGGCATCTGCAATAAAGTTAGAAAGAATGTTAGAATCAGTCAGAGCAGAAGTATAAGCTTTCATACGATAAATATGAACATCACAATCTGTAGAGCCAATAGTAATAGGTACAGGCTCGTACTGATACAACCTATGAGTAGAATCATAAATCATTGGTCTTAAGCCAACACCGTCCTCATAACTCATAATAATAGCCGTTGCGTCTGGATTATCTTTATCGAGTGAGTTAATGTTAAACTCAAACTCAATAACATCTTCCTCACTATAAGGAATATACAGACTCTTAATACTGGACCTCAAATATGCCTCATGAACATTCATTTCCAGACCAACAACGGTAGAGTCTGCTTGACAAGTCAAAAACGTTGCGTTTGCTTTTCTAACATTCGTAGTCTTAAAAATGCACTTAAACTCAGAACCATAAGTGCTTGCATCTCTCTCAAATAGGTTATAATTAATAGTCGCAGTCGTTCCAGCTTTTACACAGAAATATTGATTTCCATCACTATCAATCTGATAACCACCATTTGACCAGTCGAAATTATCAGAAACAGTCATAGTGACATTCGTGCTATTATCTTTCCATAGTCTGTCTTCATCACTGTTCGATAGACCAGTTGGGTTAAAGTCAAATGCGAGATTAGCAGTAATTGGCTCAATAGTAATGCCAAGTTCCTTAATGTCCATTACAATCGTTAGTGTTGTACTCTTGCAAGTAATAGTAAGCGTATGTTCACCAATATCAGAAGATTTATACGCCCAAACATCTGATGTTCCAGACATAGTTTGAGTTGCGATAACCTTCCCGTCAACACTTCTCGTAATAGTTGGTGTTTCTGTCTTTGGATCAAATACATAGAATGGAATGTTTGTAGAGTTATACTGCTTAGTCTCCACCTTGCCATAGTGGTCATATCTATAAACACAACCAATGACGGGGGTCTCACTATTTTCATCATACCAAATTATATCTTTAAATATATGATCCGTTTCGACGCTCTTTCCATTAATCGTTGCAGTAATGTAACACTCAAGTAAATGTGCTCCGTGTTCTTGAGCTGGGAGTGTATAAGACTGTAGTGTACCAGATGAACTTGTAACAACAGTCCCTATTTCAGCCCCATCGAGAACAAAATGCACAGTTTTGTTTATTGCACCATATGGTGTATATGTAAAGTTCACAGACTTGTTGGCTTCATATGCAATCTTGTCGCTAAATGAAGATTCAAGTCTGACATCAACCTTTTGCACAGTCCAAGATTTAACTGCAACACTACCAGCGGCGTCTACAACTGTTAAAACAAATTTTTGAGTGCCAATATTCACATGTTCAGTCATGTCAAAAGTATTAACACCCTGAACTAATGCTCCAGTGGATAGAACGGTATTTCCGAGTTTCCAAGTATAAGTACCATCAACTGACTCTCCATCGCTATCTGTTGAAGAATAGTTGAAGCTTATTTCTACTTTATCAGTTGTTGTGACAATAATGGGGGACTCGGTAATACGCTCAACCTTAAGAGTAGTGGTTGTAGTGCCTCCGCCACCTCCACCAGTAATTACAAACTGACTTTTAACTTCTTCTTTTTCATTTTTAACTTCATAAAGTGTAAATACGTTTTCTGCTTCGTCTCCAGTCGCAAGAGTAGCATTGCCATAAGTAGCGTAGTAAGTATAACCCTCTGTATCTAGACTATCCAAATCTTGTCTGATACCATCAACTGTGCGGCTTAGAGAAGTAATGTTTGTTGTATTTGAATCAATATCAGTCTTTAATGTTGAAATTTTATTATCTACTTGTGTTTTGTTATATGTGTCTCCACCAATTATGCAGAATGCACCGTCAATATAACGATAATGTACATATGAACCATCTGTGTTTTTCACATAGTAATCTGAATATTCGTTTCCGGTCTGTGGTAATTCATTTACAATATAGGCAACGGTTCCTGCAACCATCTTCCATTCGTTGTCAATCCATTTGTAATAAAAACATCCTGCATCAGAATGTAGAATATAGTCTGTTTCTTTCTCACCAGTTGTTGGAAGTTCGGTCACAACTACAGTAGAAGCACCCTTAAACTCATCCCACTTTTGTTCACCATTGTCAGTAATCCACCAGTATTTCGTATAACCAGTCTTGGATTCGTTAGGAACAAGATAGAATGTTCTGTCTTCACCAGACTCTGGTAGTGTGTTTACAACTTCAATAGAATAAGGTTCATATTCAGAAATAGCCTTATCCGTATATGCGTTGGCCTGAGTAACTGCATCCGTACCATCAGTTATACCAAGACCAGTAATGTCGTCCTTTGTAACCTCGCTTACATCACTAACATGACCGGTTCTATCAACTGTAATTTTATATAGACCAGATACTCTTGCGTTATAGATAGGGTGGATATATTTATTGGCTCCATCTTCAATACCAGAGAGTTTATTCTTTTCTGTAGTAGTATAGTCATTGGTCGATAATCCCTTGCCATTCACCTTATCAACCTTAGTGTTATTAACCTTATCTTGTGTGCTTTGTAGAACGAATGTATCATCTTTTGTTAAATTTTTTGGCAAACTAACAGTATGAGTACCATCAGTAAGCTCAGATGCTTTTACACCGGTTTGTAATGTCTTTTCTGTAACAAAAACATCATCTCCACTTAAAGTAGGCAATCTAACAATGTGAGTACCATCCGTTAGATTCTCTAAATTGTATGTTCTGCCTCTAACAGTAACTTTATTTATATAGGCCATTAGTTTTCATTCCTCCTTGTATAGTCTAAAAAAATAGGAGAGGCGTAATGCCCCTCCTATTAAATAAACTACTTAATGTGAAGAGGCAATGCCACTTAGATAATGGTACTAGCAGTACCACAGTCGAAAATAATATAAGCGCTCTGCTCTAGATCCTCAATCTTATGATTGTGGTCTAGCTTAGAATAAACGGTGTCATGGTTATGATCAGCGGTAGCAAACTCAGAAGCGTTATGAGTCAGAAGGTCCCCAGTAACCTCAGAAGCATCTAGCTTACCATTGATCTTTGTAGCAAGAGCGTCTACAAGGTCGGTTTCGGCAACCTTATCCTTACTAGCAAGAGCACCAGTAGGAACAGTAACGTCAACAGCTTTGTCGGCAGGAGTTAGTGCGACACCATTAACCTTAACAGTCTCAATGACGTTGACTTGGGCACCAGAGGTGATGCCTTCTAGCTTGGTCTTCTCTTCAGCGGTATAATCATTGGTAGATAGACCCTTACCTTCTACCTTGTCAACCTTCTTGTCAATGTTGCCCTGAATGGTAGCCTGTGCGGCATCAACGGCGTCCTTAACAGTCTTTGCTACAGAACCAGCGTCAGTATCTTTGCCGTTTAGAGTGGCAATAGCAGTCTTGTTAGCCTGAACTTCGCCAGACAGAGTGCTATACTCGTCCTTATGGGCAGCAGCATAATCAATTAGCTCCTTAAAGGTGTTAACAGTCTGGTCATCGCTAACCTTAGTAGCAAACTCATTAATAGCGTCTGCCACTTTCTTATCAACAGAACCTTCAACTGCAGAAGTGCCATTTAGCTTAGTAATAGCATCAGCATTGGCCTTGATACCGGCCTTAACCTCGGTATCATTATAAGTTGCAGCAGCCTGAGCATCAGAAATCATTTCAACAACAGTCTTGTTTTCAGGGACTGTGCCCACCTTACCAGATAGAGCGTTAACAGTATCCTGAGCATCAGTGCCAGCCTTCTTAGCTGCTGCAATAGCAGTGTCTTTGCCGTCAGCATAAGCCTTAGCATTGTCTTCTGCGGTCTGAGCAGCACCCTTAGTATCATAAGCAGTAGAGTCAGTATAAGCAGCAGAACCTAGACCCTTAACGGCAACATCCTCACCGTTAAACTTAACAGTACCATTAGCAGTGCCAGTAACTAGAGTATATACCTTCTCAGGAATAGTAATAGTGCTTACAGGCGTAGTACCAAAAGCCTCATCACCCTTGGCTTTGGAATATAGATAGAACTTGTGGCCATCTTCAGCATCAGCCTCTAGCTTATACTGGGTATCAGTATCCTGAATCTTCTCACCAATATAAGCTTCTAGACCAGTAATTTCGGTAGCAGAATACGTTGGCTTGGTAGCAGCCTTAGCCCAACCATAAACATCAGCAGCCTTTGCACCAGTAAACTCTAGCTGGCTAAAGTTCTTAGTGCCGTCACCGACCTTAAATAGAGTAACAGGTTCGCCCTGTACAGCACCAGTTTCGGCAGGGATAACTACAACGGCAATTTCACCATTAAGTAGGACAGGATCTTTATCAATCCAATTCGCATAAGTATCAATTTTGTTCTTAATACGTGTATTAAAAGTCTTATTAGCCATATATGTCAATCTCCTTTAAATCATAAAATAATAATTAAGCATTACCGCCGTCCATAACAAGCTCAACGCCATCCTCGACGAAGACCTTGCTAATGCCAACAGCCTTAACACTGAGTACACCGTCGTTGGACTCAATGGTCGCTCCGTCGGCCTTAACAAGACCAAGAGCCTCAGCAGTTGCAGCAGGAATACTTACGGCCTTATCTGCACCAACAGTTAGAGCGGCTCCGCCAATCTTGATAGACTCGATAACGTTGGGCTGAGCGGCATCCCAAGAACTAACCTTATCCTCAGTAATACCGTCAAGAACAGTCTTGTTGTCGTGTTCATGGGCCTTAGCCTTTAATCCATCAACGTCAGATTGTAGCGTCTCTACATCAGAGGCAGAGGCCTTGCCATCAAGTACACCCTGAAGACCAGTGACATTAGCAATCTCATGAGTGTGAGAAGCTAGTGCATACTTTTCAGCACCGTCAACCTTTAGAGCAGAGTCAAGTGCGGTAGAAATCTGAGTTTCAACCTTTGTTTCTCCAACTAGTTCCTGTAGGGAAGTAATCTTGCCATTAGCAGTATCTAAGTCGGCGCTTAATGCATATTTATTGCTATCGCCATCTTTTAGAGCGGCATTAATTTGATCTGCGACAGAAGTATCGCCAACTTTTGTTTTTAAAGCTGAAATATCATCCTTATTGGCGTTAATCTGAGAATTCATTGTAGTCGCATCGGTCTTATGAGTCGTAATCCAATCTGCGATTTCTTTTAGAGTATCAAAACTCTCATCTGCACCGGCAACAATCTGTGCAATCTGATAAGCGACAGAACCAGATACAGTTTTGTCACCATTAAGTGTATCAATAGCTGCCTTGTTGTCAGAAACCTGCTTTACAAGACCACCCTTATCATCACCAACAACAGTCTTTAGTGACTCGATAGCAGTAGATAGACCTTCAACGGTAGTGGTATCTGGTTTAACCCAAGAAATCTTACCGTCTTCAGTCTTTACTAGCTGAGCGCCACCAACTGCATCGGCAAAACCAAGTAGATTCAAAACGCCATTTTCGTCCTTGGCAAAAACATTCTCATTGATAAGAATATTTCCTCCAACCTCTTTCAGAGTCTTATCAGGTTGAATTACATAAAGAGTAGCCTTACCACCCTCAACAACAGCAATAGTCTGACCAAAATAATAAGTAGTTTCAGAACTACCAGCCTCTTGTGCGGAAGCAGCGGCGGCGGTAGCAAGTTCTAAGCTTTCAAAATAGCTTTTAGCATCCAGAGGGAAAGCCGTCTGGCGGTTAAAAGCAACAGCAAAATCAAGTGTACCAAAAGTCATAGCCATAATCTTTCTCCTCCTTTATCAGATTTTCACCGTATAAGAATTAGCCTTTGCAACAGGTTCTGCAAAGTCAGTTACATATACCTTATATTCAATACCAGCATCAGCACCAGCGCCAGCCACAGTTACCGCAGACTTGGTGAAAGCGCTCTTAATCTCAGCATTTAGACCGTTTACATCTTTTACAGAGCTAACATCCTGTAGAGCAGCAGGATATGCAAAAATTACACGAACTGCGCCAACAGGAATATTAACAGTAAAAGAATTGCCGTTTACAAGAGCCTTGTTGGACTTGGTTAATCCACGAATAATAGTACTCGTGACTTCAGCTTTTTCAGTTACAGTGCCATAAAAGGTATTACGATAGCCAGTAATTGCACCAGAAGTCTTAGTGGCAGAACCAGCGGCAATCTTAACTATAGGGTTAGAATCAGAACCTAAGTTATCCTTAGCAACTGCACCTTCACCATAATTAGCCTTTGCGGTAATTTTATAATTGGTATTATCAGCAACGACTACATCAGCAAAAGAACCAGTAGCAGTATCCGCAGTATTACCTGCGGTATCAGTAATTTCCCAAGAAGTAGCAGTAATACCGGTAGCAGGGCCATAGGTATAAGAACCTGCGCTTAGAGTAGCAGAATAAGTGGGAGATACGGTAGTACCAACCTCGTAAGCCTTGGCCTGACCAAAGGTTAGAGTTACAGCAGGAGCGGTAGGAGCACCGGGCTGTAAACGCTTGGAGAAAATGTCAGTTAGAGCCTCAGCAATAGACTTACCCTTCGTAGCAAAAGTAGCGGTGCCATTCTGATTCTTGGTTAAGTTGCCAACCTGAGTATAGTTACCAGCCATTTTAATATCAGCATCAAGGTAAACATTGTTTGCATTATAATTACCATCCATAGCAGACCAAGCAGAGCCAGTATAAACATAAGCAGTATAAGACTTATGAATGTCATCAATGGCTTTACGAACAATAGCGGTATCACCCTGCTTTGGAGAAGTGATAGTGGCTAGGCCATCTGCATCTTCCTGCCCTTCGGTTAGGTCAACATAAGTACAAGCATCGCGGTTTGCATTAATAATAGACTTGATAACGGTTTCATCTGCACCAGCATAGGCTAATTCCTTCCATGCAGTAGCTCCGTCACCAATCTTAAACTTGTTAGTATCGTTTTCGACACCAAATTCACCCTTTGACAGAGTTGGATTCTTAGTAGTCCAATTCTCTGCGGTGTCGTTTCTCATAATAATTCTCGTATTTAGTGTTTTAGTCGCCATATGAATAAAACCCTCCTTTAAAAATTAGGCTCCGCCACCAGAAAGAATAATTTCATCGCCTTCTGATTGCATAATTTTATCAAAAGTTAACGCATTGACTTCAAGTGTTCCATCTTCAGCAATAGAAACTTTATTTGCAGCAGAAGAAGGCGTAATTAGGTCTGAAGCTGCAATAGTAACTACTCCAGTTTGACCATTTACGGACTCTACAGCAGAAGATCCACCGCTTCCACCAGTAGCACTAATAACGCCATCTACAATGGTAATATTATTACCGGCAGTGAGTTTGTCTTGCTTTGCATTAAGATCAGCTTTAGTAGCGTAGTTTGATAAACTTTGTTCAGTAAGATAATTTGCGTCATTCTCAAAAGCACTTACTTTGGTAGGCTTATTTTCGATATCATCCCAAGTAACAGTACCACCACTTGCTGCCGCCTCTTCAATCATTTGGATTATAGTTTTTCCTTCTGGAATATCACCAATTTGAGCTTTTAAATTCTCCAGCTCTTGAGAAGTTTCTCCGGCCTTATTTGCATATTTTAAATCCTTAAAAACATCAGTTCCATTACCAATTTTGAATAAACCAGTATCATTTTCTACGGCAAATTCACCAGGCAGTAGCAACACAGTGGAATTTTGCCAATTGGCGGCGGTATCATTTCTGAGTTGAATTCTAACATTATTCAATGTACTCATTGCTGTCACCTCCGTTTATTAGTGTAATTTCGCAAGTACAACTTATTACATTATTTTCATCAATGCTTATTCCATCACCGGGAATTAATACATCCTGCTTTTTATCTATTAAAGCAATGATTTCTGCATAATCACTGGGAGTAGTGCCACCAGGTGTAGATCCAATGCAATAGCAGCCTTTATCACATTTAAATGCCAAAAAGTTTGAAACGATTCTACTATTGTTATCATATACACCAAATACACCAATTAAAAATTCTCCTTGGCCAGTCATAACATCGGCAGGAACATAACATTCCCCTTGCTCATTTAATGGAACAATAACTTTATTTTCATCTTTATGCTTTACATAATCACTCATGCTCTGAAATACTGCCATCTTTTGAATGCCAGCCCAATCGGTGGTTCTAAATTCAAATTTGCACATTAATGTGTCAATAATTCCACTCGTTCCAATAGCACTTCTCACTACAGATAATCTATTATGCTTAACACCAATTATAATAGTTGCAAAAGTTGAATCTTGATTTGCCAATTACACCACCTCCCTTATAAATTATTCAAGTTCATGATTATTCCATTTCTTATATAATTCCCGCAGGTCATCATTCTTCTCAAATACAAAGACTAGTGAGTCTGCCTTTGTATTAAAATAAAGAATATCAAGCAGATTTGCTCCATTACGAAGATATAAATATGACTGTTTCATATTAGCGATATATGCAACAGAATCTGTTTGATATTGTACGCCTGGGATTATATTGCTTTTTGCAATCGACATTGTTCTTTCTCCTTTTAATCTATGTAAAAAAATAAGGTGTTGAGTTCCACACGAAACTTCAACACCTTGTTATTTTATTTGCAACTACTTCGTGTGTGGCTTATTCGGCCTTGTCTGAATACTTTGCCTTCTTAAAGGAAAAGTTCTCAGTAGAATTCTCTTCTGCCATAATGGCATCTACGTCACGTTTTACGCAGTCACTAAAGCTGGCACGATTAGATAGATCGCAATTAGATAGTGCCTTCTTGGCCTGCTCTTTGGTGATTAGCTTAAAATTATAATTTGTACATGTTTCAAAAATATTCTTGCAGTTCTCATTATGGAAGGAATTCATCCATAGTGGGAGATTGCGATAGTCATAGCATGAAGGACAATACTCATATGTGGTATTGCAACATAGACATCTGCGTGGATATCTCATTCGCTATCACTCCTTTATGTTAGTTTTTGTTGTAAGAGATAATATTTCAGGATGTGTTTCAAATATGTCGATACTAGATTTGTTTAGAATGTATTCACGAAGTTGTTCTGGAGTATTATTATGAGTGCCATATAGATTGTGGAAAGAACCATCTTTGGTAGAATCGTGGCAGTCTTCACATAGGGTTATGCCGTTATCTACACAGAACCTAAGATTTTCATAATCAGAAAATGGATAAACATGATGTGCGTTAAATCTCCCACCAACTTTACCACAGCACTGACATGTATAATTATCACGTTCATATACTAATGTACGCCAATTTTTATATTCTCTATAATGTCGGACGGCATCATTTTTATCGCACACACCGCCGTTCCAAAAATAGTTATTTTCACCACGTTTATTTACGCTCATGTTATCTTTCACACATTCATAACATCTAAAATCACATTCCACTTCACTTGTAATTGTACGATAAAAATCTTTATGTTTATGATTTGGACATTTAAACCACGCACTCTTATTAGAACGAGGAGAAAAGTCGTATGGAGATTGATCATTTTTATTAGACCATAGCTCTACGGCTTTTGGATATAAAGCTCCTAGGCTATCATATGGATGCGTCTTTTTACCGTTACAATAAGAACAACCACAACCATTTATAAAATTTTGTGGATATTGCCGATAAATATGATAATCTTTTTTCTCACATTGTAACAATATTTCCACTTTTGCATTCCCAGAAATGTCCCATGGTGACACATTATTCTTATCGCTCCATTTTTTCCATAAATAATCTTCTCCAAATTTGTCAATAATAATTTGAGCAATACTTTTGCACTTACTACAAGAAGCTAATGCGTGCTTGCTATCCGTAAGACGACACAAATAAAATGATTCGCTATCATGTAAACCTCTTGCACATTTAAAATAATATTTTTTATTAGCTTTACACGAAACGTCTTTAGCAGTACATTTATTTATTTCAACATCAAATCTATCTAATAAATCTTGTCGATCATTTTCGATACACCAATCATAAAATGTTTTTATAATTTTACGTCCCATAAAATATTACCTCCATAATAATATCTCCACTTTAAAATACCACAAGAAGGTAGGATGTGGAGGCACCCTACCTTATCAAAAGAGCCAATTACCTCTCTTCCTATCTTGTGTTTATATTATATCATATTAATTTTGTATTGTCAAGTGCTTTTATAAATTATTCCTCGCTGGGGATTACGATATTAAATAATTTCTTCTCCTTGTCACAATAAGCCTGTTGTGCTTTACCAGAAAATGGATGAGAACCATCGGTAGCAATGCTCCAATCGAAATCAGGGCTTAGCTTAAAGTTGGGGAAGATTAAATAAGCATGGATTAGAGAGGTTTGGTCACATACGTCACAGCCCAAAATCTCCATAATAAACTTACAACCAACAGGGAACTCGGTAGCAGAGTTGACAACCTCAACAGCACTATCGGTTTCATAATCATACATTACAAATAGCTCATCATCAGCGTTTAGACCAGTAGGTAGCTTCATTGTCTTATCGGCAACGGAGAACTCAGTATCAGAAGCGTTAGTACCCTTCATAAACTTCTGACCAAAGGTGCTATCACCATTTAGCACATAAATCTCATTTGGAGCAACCTTTGGAGTGTGCTTTAGCTCATAAGTACCGGTGCCATAAGTAAAGCTCTCCATAGCGGGAGCGGTAATCTTAGAACCAGAGCTAGCAACTCTCTTAGCAGTACCTAGCTGGGTAGCCATTAGATTCATATCAAAGATAGCGTTCTCGGCAGAAAACTCTGCGCTCTTAGCACGATAGAAGGTAGCAATAGGAGTACCTAGTGCATCAACAGCATCAGTAGACTCAGAAGCACAGTTTAGAGAAACGTTCTGCATCTGGTTAATAGAGAATAGTACGCTATCATCCTTCTGAGATAGAGCAACGCCACGAATTACTCTATCAATTACAAAGTTATTAATATCAAAAGCCATGATAAAATTCCTCCTATAAAAATATTTTTAATGTAAAAAGAGATTAATTAATCTCTTTCATCCAATTCAATTCTTGTTTATTTATTTTCTTCATATCTATTGTTCCTGCATAACATCCAGCAAGAAGATGGTCTGCGTTGTGGATAATCTGTAGACGACTTACATCATCAAAAAATTCAACAAAGCCCTCATTTCTAACATATTCCTTCGTATATCCCATACGAACTTTTACAGAAGAAATAAGCGGCAATAAATATGATTTAAATGGTTTTTCTTTATTTAACCTAATCTTCATTCTATCTTCATCAATAAGAATTTGTTTTGTTGTTTTATTTGCGGCACGTTCAATTTTTGGCGTAATGTTATGAACCTTTCTTAAATAACTTACGATTCTTAAATAAATCAACTTATCAATCTTTACACCAGATTCTAAATCCGCCAAAACAATATCACCATTTTCACGGTTTCTATATGGTTTCAATTTAGTAAAATCCAAATCACCAAACAACAATGCCGTTTTTTCTTTTGGCAATGTCGGTGCCAACATTATAAACAAATCAAAATCTTCAATCTCCATCCAGTCAAGACCAAGATCCCATAATTGGGACTTCATGTCTGACGGGATCGCAGTAATTGTATGTACCATACTAAAATATTGAGCTTCTCCAAACTTTACAATATCACCTATAGTTGGTTGCCTAATTTTGATATTGTCATTGATAATATAGTCGTCCCCAAAATATAATTGAAGTTGATCTACATCAAACATATCAGAATTCATACTTATTCCTCGTTATAGCCTTATTTAAAGAATTAGTTCTAGTAAGCTCAAATTTTAAAGTACGAGTAGAGTATGCAGTATCAGTAACGCCCTCTCTATCATATACAAGTTTTGCTTGCATACCAAACATGTTCGACCAATTAAAAATGTCTCTGATAATGTACCCCAACAAATCATGTCGTTCTATTCCGTATGGAGTTTTGATATCATCCGCATGACAAAACACAACAAATTGTATATATTGAATTTTCATAACACTATTATATTGATGGTCTTCCATGTCATCTACGCTAAAACAAATAAAATTTCTAGCAACATCCTGTACGTTTGGTACACGTATATATGCAAAGATATTAGTATTCAAATAATCGTCGGGACTAGAAGGATCTAACTCATGATTGTTCAAAGTTTCAATAATATCTGGATCTGACGTAAGCTTCTGACGAATCAAACGCTTCATACTAGATATATCATCATCAATATTTTGAATATCTCTAATCATTAGCTAATCACCTCCATAACCTTTTCTATTGCATATTTTCCATCTTTATTAGCTGCTGATACAACTATTTTTTTACCGACCATACTGTATAATTGCAAACAACGTAGCTTAAGTGCATTCCAATCATCTTCCGCTGGAGCAACATTAATTTTGAATATCTCTTTACCATTAGAACTACATGTTATATCACATGCATCAACATCAGATGGAGTAGAGACGTCATCTTTAAAACTCAAATCAGATATTACAATATTTCCTGGACAATCATCTGATGGCTCAATTTCCCAATCATCGTTATGATAATGTAGGTTTATTGAACACAACAAAACATTGTCATCCATAAATGACAATTTCCATATTGGTTTATCAGCCGTATATACAAGGTTAAATTCGTCCCAAAACTCTGCTACAAACACCTTGGAGCTACCTCCAACACGAAGGGTAGAGTCCTTACCGTTATATGTAATTCTTCCACATGGATACTCCGCTTGCGGCATCTCAAGACCCGCATCAATATAATGAGGTTCTTCTAACCTACAATATTTACAAACTTCATTTTTAGTAGTAGTGTGGTCCTCACATTTACACCATTCTGCAATGCCAAATTTACCACAGTCAACATGCAATGACGTTTGTTCCTGTGTAAATGTAACCTTCGTAACGCCTTTTGGCTGAAGATCTTCGATTTTAGAAACCTTCCAACGTATAGGAACTTCTCTACCATTATCATTCATTAAAATAAACTGTCCATAATTAAGTGTTTGAGAAAAAGGTGTAGTAGGCATCCAGAATTTATTTTGATTCTCTACAGACTCAAAAATATACATGATATTACTTTGATAGTTCGTTAAGCTATCAAAGAACTATTTATATTGTCGGGTTCACAATATATTGATTTATATAAATTATATTTTCTATTAATATACATATCTGCATTATTATACAATGTATCTAATAATAATTTAACTTGTTTGCCGCCAGAAATTCTTAGATCTCTAGTTGGAGAATCAATATTATTATGACATATTGAAATACTACTATGTATTCCTAATTTATTGTATAAATCTTTTGAAGCATGTATACAAAAAGCTTCCGTCCCGATAAGACTGACTCTTTTTTCTTTCTTTACAATACATCCATCTCCATCTATATATCCTCTTAAAAAATGAAAATACAAATCTTCAGATAACCATTGTGGGAACTCTATGTTCAAACTTTTATTAGGAATAATCCCAAGCTGAATAAGTTTATTTACAATATACCCACTATTAATTGTAAGCTGATACTGATTATGCCAATTTGAATTTTTGTCATTATATTTTAAAAATCGCAATGGTCTATTACTGCCAATTTCACTATTAATTTGATCAAGAATATCTTTATCTTGTTCTTGAAGAGCTATCGAAACAGTATTATTACTTTTGCAGACACATCCATCCGCATATAATAAACCAATTATATATGCTTTATTTGGTGTATTAATTTTATCAAAATAGCATTCATTTAATGTATATTTTCTATTATATACACTTGGTGTTCTTATCAAAATACTGTTTTCATTTAATATACGTGAAATCATTCTATCCCCAACTCCATACTGCTTGGCTATTTGGATAATAGAATCGCCATTTTTATATGATAATATAATTTCATCAATATCATTTGAACTTAGAGTTACCTTAGATGTAATTCCATTTTTTCTTAAGCATCTAGCTACCGACGATGTAGATGTATTATAAATTTCAGCTATTTCTCTCTGAAACAATCCAGAATTATATAAATCAATTATTTTTTGAATTTCTTCTTGTGTAAATTTTGTATTTCCCATAATTATGTCTCCTCTAAAAAGCCACAATATATAAAAATATTGGTAATCAATTGTTTGAGAGTCAATTGACACGGTAGCTACTCCGCTGTCCCAATATTTTTAACAATATAAATAATTTTTCTTATGCTTTCACATAAGTTTAGACCATATCTTCACCCAATTATGGGTGCCCCCCATTTCTGGCACTTGCCATACGCCTTACGGCTGGTCGTTGAAGTTTCTCCTGTTCGGAGCTTACTTGCTGATTATCCAATGTTATAATTTTTCAAGCATTCACACTTATGCTTATTTCATCATTATGTTGTAGCATATAACCTCTAAGGATTTTCCAGCAATTAAAGGGGATTCATTATACCATTACTGATATAATGGACTATATTACTAATCTTGCCACAAACCACTATTATAAGAGTTTTGATTTCGTAAAACGCCCAAACATTTATACACTTTTTCATTAACATACCATTTTAATGTCCAGTTACATTTCAATACATAGTAAAGCGGGAATTGTGGCCTATTGTCTTTTTCGACTATTAGCCACCTTTCATACTTTCCTTTATCATTAGGAATATCAACATATGAACCAATCGGAACTTTTACATGAGGACGAAATTGCAAATAATAATCCTCATTATCACCAGTAATTGACCGATGTGTATGAATCATAAATTTTGCATCCATCTTCTGTAATTCGATTTTATTTAAAGCATGTGTTAAAAAAACTTCCCTATAAGAAGGATCGCGTTTAAATGTTGCATCTATAACCATATCTGCGTTTTGCAAATATGCGTTACCCTGGGTTTTACCGAGTCTTTCCATACGAGCTTTAAAAGAATCAAGCATCAGACTCACCATCCTTCAAAGCATTAACTAAATTAGCAGCGTCGAGTATTGCCTTACGAAACTGAGATGGTTCCACGCGTGCAGTCTCTAAACAGCTAATAATAGTTAAAACTTCCGGCTGATAATTAAACAATTTATTTAATCCACAAATCTGATTAATTAAACTTTGAATATGTGCATCGACAAAAGGACTATTTTCTTCTCTTTCATATAATATAGAAATAATTGCACCATACAAATAGCGTTTTTGAGCAGATATTTGAGAAGATGGGATTTCTCCATAAACATTATTCATTGGAGCACCTCCTCAAGACCAGTAAGAGCCAGAGTCATATGTATAATCACGACTTAACTTTTGTGCCTCAATCTTTAGCTTTTTATCTAAAGACATAAGACCCACAAGCATTTCTTTCTGTGAATAAAACTTTGATTCTTTATCTGAGAATACCTGCTTTGTTAAAAGTGCTGAATTTATTTGAGGCTGAAGCCATTGTCTTGCAATCAATACGGCAAGAATTTCCTTTTCTTTATCTAATAAGTCTACATTAAATTGTTTTTCATTCTCATCCCGATCAGAAAGGTCATTCTTGCATTTTCTAAATTGTGCAATCGAACTCAAAAGATAACCATGAAATGTATCTTCCAACTCTTCTTCTGGAAGTAGTGGAAGCTCAACATCAGTTAACTTTCTACTTGCTAAATCATAAATCTCTTCGTAGGTGGTGCTCATTTAAGTACCTCCTATCAGTCAATCATTAACTTTAGTTCTGTACCAAGAATTTCATCAAGTGCATTAATCTTAGAAATACTATCTAAAGAACCATCACGAATTTTTGCTCCAGCAATATTCTTGATTGGCTCCTTAAAACCAACAGGAATCTCACGAAGTCTCTTCTTAAATTGATTAATTGGCAAACTAAATAGCTTGTCAACATCAAGAGCCATAGTCTTATCATATAAAGTTTTTAATTCTGGCCACTGCTCTAGTAGTTCTTCGTCTTCTATCACAAAATATGGATTCATCAAATAACTAGACCTAGTAGATCTCAAAGCCTGAAGGTCTTGAAATTCTACTTCGGTAGTGTCACCATAATTTGACCAGATATATAAAAGCTTAGATTTCTTTCCTGGCAACAATAGCTCTCCATAAGTAACAGACTTGCACAAAATTAAATCATCTTGCGCAAACTTACGTGGGGTTTTCTTCTGTGGTTTCTCAATAGTTTCCTCGACAGATTCACTCTTCTTGGATCTTGTAGTATTTGCCATATTAAATTTCTCCTTTTATCCTTTATAATTAATTTTGTATTGTACGATTAGGCATTTAGAATCTTCCAATAACCAAACTTCTGGTTGGTGATTACACCAATACCCATCTTGGTCTGAACCTCGTAATCATACGTCATCCGTTATGTTTAACAATTTTTACTTTCAACTTTTATCCACGATAATGGCTCACCGGTAATAGGATGCTTACCAGTATGTTTTAACTTTCCATTTGCACAACTTGCAATATGATGTCTATTAATCCCATATTTATCTTCTGCCTCTTTTGCGCCCCAAAATGTTTCATTTAATTCGGGGCAATATAGAGGGACTGTAGCTCTAGGATTATTTTTACCACTTACGTCTGAATGATTGTCTGACATTTTCTTTCTTGTTTCTTCGGATATAATTCTTTCATGATTAGCCTTCCCAATTTTAGCCCTATGTTCTTCTGTAAACTCTCTTCCTTTAAGAGACTCGCTAATTTTTGTTCTCGTTTGCTTCGACATTGTTTTAATACTCCGAGAACCTCCTGGCTCAATATTATACCCAAAAGTTTCATTGTCAGATTTATAAAGTGATATATAATATCTCTCTCGTTCATCCAAATGAGCAACATTACATTCTTCTATGATGTTAAATGTAAAATTTTCAAGCCCATATTTATTTACTGCAAATTGTAAATGTCTATTTTTGTGTTTATTATGTTTAAGTTTTGTTTTATGCCCATACAATCTATCTTTTAAATTTACAGATTGCCCAACATATTTTTTCCCATTTACCATATTTTCGATACAATAAATTCCTATTTTCTTTTGCATATTATCACCTCCTTCGCAATAATATTAAAATTGAAAGTAAATATAGGGCGCTACCCCTTGTTGATCTTTCGATCCTCTATTTTTCAATAGAGCGCAGACTATATCTTCACCCTTGCGGGTGTGTACCACTTCCACATATCAATCGCTTATATGTGTACTTCCTCTCGGAATAGTCGTTGAACCTTTTTCCATATCAATTTTACACTGTTATATTAATATGAAAACTTGGCTGCTGATTATCCATTATAATAGTGTTTAGGATTTAACCATGCACCATCTTAATACTTTTTTCTGCTTTCGCTGCATTCACGTTTAGTGTTTAAACTTCCGTTGTAGCGTACTAAGCTTTAGGAGTTTCCAGCAATTCGATACATTATTTTTCATACTCATTTCTGAATACGTGGACTATTTTGTTAATCCATATGAGTACCGGCATCCTGAACCTGATAGGTCTGAGTGTCGCCCTCATATACTAACTTAATCATTGGCTCAATACCAACAGGCATAATGAATAGAACATCATTAGCAATTAGATACTGAGTAGTGTCGTTTAGCTTGAAGCCCTGCTTTAGCTCAACTAGTCTGATACCCTCCCAGTAACCAAAACGACCAGTAGTATACTTCTCGTTCTTCATGTCACCAGAAGCCCAAGAAACATTAGTTAGGTCATAAACCTTGGATAGAGCAGCATAAGTACCCATGATAACTACCTCGCTACCAGTAGCCATGCTAACATCCATAACTAGAGTACGTAGAGTTTCCTTGGTGGTATCATTAATGGCGGAAGCCTTGTACCACTGAGAACCTAGGGTCGTACCAATACCAATTAGAGTCTCATATAGAGCCTGATTGACATAACGGTCAAAAGCCTCGGTAATCTTACCAACTAGAGTAGAGAAGTCCTCAAGACCAGTAAGTAGTCTCTCAAACTCGGCGTAAACCTTGATGCCGTACCAACTGGTCTCGACGGAGAAGGTCTTACCAGCACCTAGTCTCTGACGTAGCAAATCATGATGATTACCAGAGACCTTCATTACAGATAGAACACTATCATCAGGAACATAGAACTCATTCTTGTCATGCATAGCTAGGTTACGAACCTCAACAAACTCCTTGAAGAAAGGATTCTCCTGCCAACCACTAATTAGAGCGTCATCAATAACAACCTCAATTAGATCAAAAATTAGATTCTGATTTCTACGAATACCTCTACGAATTTCAGCCTTAGTGGACTTCTCGTCACAACCAATAATATTACGGAAGATTTCTACAATCTTATCATTAGCCTCTCTAGCAGAAATGCCATCTAGCATATCATGAGAGTAGTCTAGCATTAGCTTGTTAAAAGAGTCATAATTGCTCTCATCATTTTCAAATACATTCTTTACATTCATGTCAAACTGCATAAACTTAGCCATAATTATTTTCCTCCTTTCTTAATCCTTCAATTATACGCCAGTCTTAACGACTAGGATTCTGTAAGAAACAGAATTGGTATAATTTACCTTCTCTATAATCTGACCAACAAAACCCGTCTGACCAGGAGTTGCAGCTTCCTGGTATAAACCATTGCTTACACTTACATAGTTCTTAAGAACAGGAGCCTCAGATAGAGCGGTGATAGCATCAGAAGAAACGGTAAAAATGTCACCCTCACAAAGCTCATAAGCTCTAGCGACCTCGCCAGTAGCATTATAGAAATTGCACTCATCCTGATAGCTTCTACGGTCACTATTGTAACCATAAGGAGGAGTTAGGACTAGTAGAGGCTGCTCACCAGCAGCATAAGCCTTGGCGTTAAAAATTTGATCCTCAACCCAATCACCACGAGAAACAATTGAGCCATTATCAGTATTGGCAATCATCTTTAGAGAATAAATGTGACCAGTGATAGTGGCCTTAAGTAGAGAACTTTCGCAAACAACATGCTTGTCTACAGTAATCTGATCATATACGTTCATACTATTTCATTTCCTTTCTAATTTTAATTTTTTTATAACAAAAAAGCAGCCACAAATGACTGCCTTAAAGTTTTATATTTTAGTCATTTTTAAATAGGTTTCCATATGCAGAAACTTTCTTGTCTTCTTTCTTATTAAAGTTAAAACTAATACTATGAGATTTCTTATCCTTTGCAGCAAACTTAATCTTCTTCTCGTTTGCAGCAAATAGCAGGTCGCACTTATCCTGAATTTCCTCAACAGAATACTTTTCTGCATCATTCACAAGTGTCTTAAATTCATCGGATTCACGAATACCATCATAAACTTCATTTGCAAAGATTTCATCTTTCTTTGCTTTGATTTCTGCAGTATCATAATTATCCTTAAAAGTCTTTAACTCGTTATACTTTTCCTCAAGTTCAGCATAGTTATCACGCAACTTATCTACAGCAATCTTTTCAGATTCAGTCAAAAGCATCTGGAATAACTCAGTACGCTCACCGTCAAGAGACACATTGTCACCATCAATAGAGTATCCCTGTTTATAGAACTTGCCGCTACACCAACCTTGCATTACGAAATAATCATCATAAACGGAATAAATACCATACCACTCATTATCGTTTTCTTCGTATTCACCAAGAAGGTTATAAAGAGCATATCTAATATCCTCATGAGAGATCTCAATCTTAAATGTTTTTACGAAGTTATCAAACTTCTTCTTAGGTTCATCGTCATCAGAAGAATCATCTCCGTCTTCTGAATCCTCGTCTTCGGTTGGCTCTGGATCCGCGGGCTGTTGGTCTGTTGGTTCTGTGTCTGTAGAGCCTGTGCCTTCGCCATCACTAGCGCCAGGATCAGTTTCGCTGCCATCACCAGTATCAGAACCCGCATCGCCCCCATCATCTGCATATTTCTTATTCTTAAATTCCTCAAATGCGACATCAAGCTCATCATCTGGCATATTTGCATAATCAAAATCCAACTCTTCTGCAGTAAAACCATACTTCTCTAGAAGTTCCTCAAAATGATTCATTTCTTTTCTCACTCCTTCCTTTGTATTGTTTTTATTGAAATTAGATAGGGTATTATCAAGTCTACCTAATATTTCAACCAATTTTTCTTGATAATTAAAAACGGGTTTTTCATGACAAAAATCTGTAATATCAGCTCTTGCACCAAGCATTCCTTCGCCTATTTCATTTCCGTTCTCATCACATCCTAATAGTGTGCATCCACCAAAATAAAAAGATGTTAAATCAAGATATTTTTCTTTGGCGTTATAAGAAAGTTCGTCAATCACTAACTCACAGCTTACCTTGGTTCCATTCTTTCTACGAATAATATTTGCTGCTTCTGTATATTCCTCTGGAATAACGGCATATGCATTAACATACGTCTTATCTTTTTCTTCATCATATTCAAGATAAGGATCGTCGGCAGTAAAACAACCGACTTGCTTTTCTATGTAGTTAATCTTTTCTTCGCCGTTTTCATCTTCTTCAATTTCCATATTGTGCGCATAAAAATCATATGTGCCATCACTCAACTGATGAATATACGCTAATACTGGTCTATACTTTAAAGTAGGCATAGCAGTTTTCATATTCTGCTCAGAAATGTGAGAGCCATTTCTGTTAGTTTCAGTATGACAAACTTTAAATTTCAACTTAAGCATTCCTGGCATGTCATTATCTGATATTTCAAAATTTGCAGGAGTAGAAACGACAATTGGATTGCCTTTTTCTTTAGAGCTAAAATTAACAGACTTGTTTTGCTTAACAAAAAACTGATACAAATTATCAAGTGTTAAAATTTTATGCATGTAATTTCCTCCTTTCTCGCAGAATAACTATAAACTCTAAAAAGAGATTACAGACATAAAATATTTGTAAATGAAATTTTCTTGCTATACTCAGCAAAATTAAAATTTGTGGTTATCTCATTTAGAAACACCCACATATCATTTGTCTTATTTACTTGTTTAAAGGTAGCGGCAAGTTGCTTTGCAACATCTGGATCTTTAGTAATTATAAACTTTTTTTGGTTCATCATGCCGCCTCCTTATTTATCATTCTTATTTCCATCTCTTGTGTTTTCACCTTCATCAGTCAACGGCTCATCACTTACAGGACGACCATCGGAACCGTCTCCATTTTCAGACATGCCACTCTGAACATTACTAGACACCAACGGAGCAATCCACTTTGTTTTTGCTAAACCAAGCTTATCTTCTAGATACTCTAAGGAACGACACTTTGCAGGATCAATACCAAGTAGTGAAACCATTTGTGTTTTAACTGGCAAACCATATTGAGCCAACTTCAACAGTTGCTCAATCTTATCATCTTTAAAATATTTGCTAACATCAGAAAACTCAACAATAACATCTTCAACACCAAGATTATTTTTGATATAAAAATTAACCCATACATTGAACTGTTTAACAACCGCCATAGCCGTCATACTTTCGGCCATCATTGCATACTTAAAGCTTGTACTATTGGTAATTTTATTTGAATTTAAAACTATATCACCATTAGCTTCTATCAAATTTTGATATGCCTTATTTACAATGTTAGTGTCGTCTGCAGCATTTGTTTCAAACGTAATATCTTGTAAATCCATAGGAGATAATCCAAGGGCAATACCGTCTGGGACGATTCCTTGTAACTTCTGATAAAATTGATTTGCCAATTCCAAATCTATAGCAAAGTCATCAACTTCTTGAGAACCAGAAATAGTTGGAATCTTTGCCCAAATAAGTTTATATGCAGACAATTCATCCTTCACTGCTTGAATTTGCGATATATCTACAAGATCAATCAATGAATTAAACATTCCACTAAATGGGGGAATAGGATAATCCAAATTTTCCTCATTAATCTTTATACAAAAAGTACTCTCTGGTGGTAATTCTTGCCAACGAAGTTTACTATCAGATTTATATGAATTATACATCTTGTTAAAAATAGGGTCATACACATCAAGATAAAAACTATTTGAGCCATCAAAAAATGAAAAGTTGAATGCGAAATTTATTTTTCCACTATAATAATCAACACTTGAAATTTTACAATAATCTGGATTTAATATATGTATGAAGAAATTATCCTCTTCTGGATTGCCATAACAAAAACCATATACAACATCATCTAACCAAGCTTTTATCAAACATTTACGGATCTGTGTATCTAAATGCATACCCTGAACATAGTTACTTGTCTTAATATAATTCTGATAAGAAGAGTCTTCAACCTCTCCATTATCATTTAACCTAGGATAAACAATATAACTTTTTGCATCAAACTGATTTGCTTTATTTAAAACCAATCGTCTATATACATAGCTAACAGTAAATAAGAATTCAGACAGATTCCTCAAATTCTTTTGGTTTGCTTCCGTAGATGGATTCTGCAAATATGTACGAAGATTATCCTTAGAATATACTGTATAAGATTGAGTTCTGTTGCTTTCTAGGTCGATTAACTGTAGAACATCCTTAACTGCAGCAAATCTCGCTCTAGCTTTTTCGTCTTTTTGGAGAGCCGCTATGTGTTCTTCGTCTGTTAATTTCTTCTTTTTCTGTTCAAAACTATCCAAAGGCATCGGCCTCCTTTCTTATCCAAAAATTTTTTCAATCTGTTTGCGTGGTGTAACTGGCAACATATCTATAAGTTTATAATCAAACTTTCTTTTCTTGTTACGAATACGCTCTGCACGTTTTTCTGATAAAAACCACGCACATAGAGCCATACAATATGAACGGTCGTCGTGCAGTCTGTTTGCTTTTTCAGGTATTAGTTCAAAAGAATCCTTGCCTGATTCTCTCTTTTTACGCATCATGTTTACCATTTCTTCTTTCATAGCATCTATGTTTTTAAGCGCTATTTCTTGATATGGATCAAGATGCACCATCTTTGTTTTAATGCATGAAGACTTTTTCATCTCTTCTTCAAGCTTCATATTAAATTCTGCTTCTGGAACTTTTTGTTTTTGCAATTCGTCAGATATTCTTTTCTTTTCTGAATTATATAATTTATCATCAACTTCAAATAACGTTAAATAACCCTTATTATCATAATCAGATGTAAGACTAATACAATCCAGATTCATCATTTCAATAAGAGCCTCATAAATAATTGACTTATATTGAGTTGGGGAGACCAGTTTAAGTTTGTCAATAGCATTAGGATACTTACTTACATAATCCGCACTATATTCCTTATCTATCAAACCTCTATGCTTGTTTCCCTTATTATCCACCCAATCTTCCATCAAATAATCTGCGATATTTACACCGCCACCACCAGAACCGGCATCTATTAAAATTGCCTCTATATTTTCATAATCAGGAGCATTACCGTTATAATCCAATATAAGTTCTTTTAAATATTTAATCTGATCTGGTGTTTGCATTGGACTCTTACGTTTTTTACCGACATCAAGTAAATTGACGCAGTTTACGATACGACCTTTATAATCACCGTGTTCGTCAATATAAAGTTCCATTACAAGAATGACACTATTATCCCTTGAACGAGCTGGGTCGTATGCAAATACAAATTTCTTTTTATCTGTGTCATTAAACAACAATGGCACACGTGTTTCACTATTACGTGCAATTGTGCCACGCTTAATGATTGCGTTCAATCCAGCATCTGTCGTAAACTCACAATAATACTCACGACGTGCCTTTTCTGGATTTGTAGCCATTTCTGTCTCAACAGTACTCTTCATCAATAGTGGGGCAATAACCTTGCCATGCATAGTTGGCCTAAAAGCTACCTCACAATCTATATGTGCGACAAAATAATCCTGATCACCAATCAACTGCCTCTTTGAAAATTCCCTATATAAACGATAAAACTCTGTATCCGTACTAGATGCAGAGCTGATATAAAACTTTTGGTTTGGTATATTTGTTGGAAATGTACGAAGTCTAATTGGGTCTATAAGATTACCGTCTCTGTCTTTACCAGTTTTAAAGCTTTTATTTACGATGGCAAATGCCCCGTAAACCTTCATCATTTCAGCAGATAGGAAGCCAGACTCATCAAATATTACAGTACCACGCATACCACGCTTTGCGTCTATGTTACTATTTAGAGTTTGAGTCATAGAGCCATTGTATAAAGAGTATGTAAATCCATTACTTGAATGACTAAATCCATCTCCTGCGGCATTCTTAATTTCAACTTCATGTTTAAATATATATCCAGTTGAGCCAACCATCTCGTCAATGTTATCATTAGCAAGACGTTCAAGAGTAGTAAATGTTTGCTCTGCCTGCCCACCAGAACCAGATGCTATATAACTCCAGAAGTTATTAAATAGCATTCCTTTACTCATGATAATTAAGTCTATAATAGTAGACTTACCAAGACCACGAGTAGCAACAACAAGAACATTAGGGCAATTCCAAGACCTTTGAACAATCCATGCCTGAGCGTCAATCAGCTCTATGCCGAAAAAATCACTTATAAATCTAACTGGATTACATTGATAGTATTTCTGCAATTCTGCAATCTTTATAAGCGCTTCTATTTTACGAGTTGACATTGCGTATATGCCTGGTTTAACATAAACAGTGTTCCCACCATTTATCAAATCAGACAAATACTCGTCATTCATCTCCTCGACTATCTTGATTTTCATCTGACTGTTCATCGTCTTGGACCTCCTCATCAGTTTCAATATCGCTAAATGCGGAGAATAAATCATTCAAATCAGCGAGATCATCTGGCGGTAATAAATCATTCTCAGACAAAACATCTTTTAAATCAAGATTTTCTCTAAGCAAAATTCTGACTATCTCTTTATAACTATCTCTTTCGTTAATAAGTTCGGTTACAAGCTTTCTTTGCTCCGCTACAATATCAGAATACTCGGATTCATCTAATGCCAACTGCTTCAATATGGAAGCATTACTTAAATCCATAACTTGGCGCATACCTTTGCATGTAGCAATATCAAAGCCATTGACCTCTCCTTCTCGAAGATTCAGCTCTTTTATCTTCTTAATCTTACCAGTCCAAGTATTTTCTCCTTTAGAAGCATTTTTATTATGCTTTAAACTCAAACAGCTTTGTTCGGCCAATTGAGAAATTGTAGAACTAACTTTTTGCTTTGCATCAAGATATGCTTTTATTTCTCCTGATTTATTAGAAACATTTGGAGACGCCATGGCTTTTGCAATCATATCATCTAACTTTGCCTGTTGTGAAAACCCACGAACAATAGTAATGGCAGAAGATGTCCTCATCATGTCATCATTATCTCCACCAAGGTCCAAATATCCAATTAATTGAGAGTAGAGGAGTGGTTTGTCTTCTTCTTGCTCTTTTTCAAATGGATCGTATCCAAGTAATCTAATTACATCTGCGCGGTTCTTTTCGTATTCTTCATTTATTTCTTGACTTTTCGCTATTTCTTCAGCGGGAGCAGTACCAACTTCCTGTTGGGCTTGCTTTAATGCAGTTTCTTTATAACTAGTAAATAAATCTCCATCTCTCCAACGAAGCGTTTTATACTGTGGCAATCCAATGTTTTTTATATAAGATGCCCATATATTTGTACGCTTTTTAGGATTGTTATCATTGATATATTCAAAGTAACTAGAATCCCAGAGTTTATCAAAATATGGCTTATCTAAACGTTCAAGCGCCTCTTGAACTGATGCTTTTGTACAATCTCCAAATTCACCAGTTCTTCCGTCCCAATTTCTTGCTATCTTTTCTGCGCAATCCTTGCACATAGTTGTTTTGCCGGTCATAACTAGTGGGTCAGAAGACATATAAAATTCAGAAGCTTTTTTCTCTTTATTACAATATGGACAAAGATACTTAGGCTCCATTTCTTTCTTTGTAGTTTTCCTACCTGGACTTTTTGCAGCCATAACCACTCTTCCTCCCTTCTTTTAGAATTTTATAAAATGTGATTACTCAGAATCATTATGCTTTGATTTATCAATCTCATCATTAATTCTTGCAAACTCACGCTGAAAAACTTCGTCGTTCTTAAAAACCAAAATTGTCTTATCATGATTCATTTTATCCGGTTTACAATCAATAACAGTACAACCTGCACGAATCAATGCGCGACCTACACCTAAATTAAAAATAAGCTTTGCTTCCTTCTTTTCCATAATTTAATTCTCCTTAATTTTGTATTGTTTATAGTTTGATATTATATGTACACTGTCTACCATCCTCTGGCGTAAAAATTACCAAAGTCTGACCTGGTGCGGAATACAATCTTTTATTATTTGAATATTCATCTGCACCACACAAAGAACGAACTAAAATAGATTCAATTCCAAGTTGCTCAAATTCTTCAATATGATGCTTATCCGCAAGAAATGCGTAGTCAATAGTCTTTCCATAAAGCTTTGAGAAAATAGTATTCGCAACAATACCAAAATTCTTAACTTTATCAAGGTCTCCATGACATCCAACAATGTTATATCCACACACACTAAATGCAATAAACTCATAATAATCGCTATCAATTATTTTAACGCGGTTATTATTTTGTAGTCTTTGTTTTATCCACCATGGAATAATACGCTCCATGTTGTCAGAATGAATACTATCATCCTTATTTTGAATTGTTCTTGCATGATTTCCGTATGTTGAATATACATCAATATAATTTACTTTTGATGATAGCTCATCAATAAATTGCGCTATAATTTCCGACACATGTATGAGTTGTTCGCATGTATCTTCTTCAGACATGACTCTACAGCTAGAATGAATTGCACCATGAATTTCATCTCCGAGAAGCATAATGTGTAGCTTCTCAACATGATTGTGTCTTAAATATTGAGATACCTTTTCATAGAGCTTTTCAACTCTCTGTTTGCATATATCCGTATTGTATTTGTTCCAAATATTATCTGAAACTTCTCCGTAGTGCCAATCTGCAAGAATCAAGACTGCCTCTTTACCAGCTTCAACTACTGGAACATCCGAAAAATTATTCAACTGTCTTGTTGGTAAAGATTTCGCAACCTTAATCAGCTCCTCAGTTAAATGATCAGAACGTGCATCCATAGTAAGGATTTTATTATATTCACGTCTTTGGTCTTGGAATTGCTTTTTCGCCTTAAAAAGTTCTTCCTTCTCTTCACGGATTTTCTTTAAATACTCATCATCTGTAAAAAATGTACTCTCATTAGCTTCCATCATTTTATTAAATGATTGAAATTCTTTGCGATATTTACTCTCTCCATAGTTATATCCTAAAGAATCATTTAAAATATTCGCAATATCTTGCCAAGTCCAGCTATTTTGCTCCTTCATTGAGCATATACGCAGTATATATTGCTGTTCGTTCTCTTCGCTTAACTTCTTATATTCCATATCATACCTCACTCGTTAATTTTTTGCCTAAATGTATATGTAAACTTTGCGAATGGTATTACCTTTTCAGGTGTCATTACTTTATCTTGATTTCTAGGATCTCTAACTTCACGTTCTGGTACTCTACGAGCACCTATTGTAAGACCTTTTGCTAATTGTATTTCTGAATTTTCATCAAAGGTTGCCTCACCCATATTTTCAACAATTATATCTTCTAGGGCATCAACGACAGCTTCCATTGAATATTTATAAAAATCACATCTCTTAGCTAATTCATTGGCAATATCCTTCTTTTTAAGTACTCTCTTCATTGTCACCAACTCCTTACTCATCAGAGCCATAATCCTCATCATAAGTTAGAGTAAACTTCACAGTCTTATCTGCAAAATCAGCCGCTAACTCTGGTAAAGAAAACATCTCTCCAGTATCTGTATTTTCGATTCCAATATACTCCCCATCAATATGAAGAATTCCCTTTGCGTTTATTGTATACTTCTTAGTAATGCTACTTGCCATATTTTGTTCCTCCTATTATTCTTCTAATTCATCTGCAAACTGACTTAACCATCCACGATGATTTATTGTCAATTCACATATTTCACAATTTTCATGACCTCTAAAATGGTCAATATATTTCATAAATCCAGTAGTGTTTTTATCTTTAAGGTCACACTGTTTATCATGACCAACAACTATAACCTTACAATCATCAGAACAGCGTGTTAATGTCTTCTTTAAGTCTGCAACAGTATAGTTTTGAGCCTCATCGAGTATAATTACCTTTTTCTTCAAATTAGTTCCTCTTAAAAATGTATGTGTAAGTAGAGTAACATAAGCTTCTCCATATTTTTGATTCACCATAGAATCATTGTCAACACATACATTAGGGTTCATATTACATTCAATCATAGCTTGATATGCAGGCTCGAAGTACACTTCTGACTTCTCCGTAATACTTCCTGGTAGAAAACCTTGCTTATGCTCACCATAACTACTGCAAATATAAACAATGCCATCGTATTCTCCGTGTTGCACAAGAATATTTGCCGTCCCCATTGCTAGAGTGGTTTTTCCAGTTCCAGCTTTTGCATTACAGAAAACAATTGTATTATCTGGATTTAAAATAGCATTTACAAACTTTTTCTGGTCTACATCCAATTCAAGACTGTAAAATGGCTTGTCGTCAATATTCTTTGGTGCTTCTCCATATTCATTTGTAACGGCTCTCTTTTTTGCTACCATATGGATCCTCCTAGTTACATAATTTCTTCAAAGTCAGATATAATACTATCAATAACGCTATTCTTTAAACACTCATTCTCATCCATATACAAATCCGAAGAAGCTTTTCTCTTATAGACCTTCTGGTCGATGCCAGTATGAGAAAATAAAAACTCGTCAACTTTCTTATCTAGCGCGTCAAAATATTTCTTCATAGATTCAACAACACTTTGCTCTCCACCATAGTAACAAGAACCACGATGGAACATTGCACTTGTACCAGGAAGAGCAAAACGCTTATGCCCAGCGGTTAATAAGATTGCAGCGGCACTATAAGCGCCACAGTAATTGATTGTATAAACTGGCGTCTTGCTAATTTCAATTGCCTTAATTGTAGTGTACAATGCCTGTACATCACCACCAGGAGAATCAATAAATACCTTGATTGGCATTCTTTCTTCAACTGGCTTGTCTTTATCCTCTTTGTTACAGTGCATAATCATCTTCACCAAGTCGAGTAGGGAAGAGTCAATTTCTCCATCGACCCAATAGATTCTTTGCTCTTCGTCTCTATAATAATCACGAAGCACTGGGTCTGGTAATTGTAGATTTGCTGCATTGTTAGGAATTACAACAGCTAGATTTTCCATATTTTTGTACCTCCATTTGTTTAAATAAAAATATAAGCAATATCCTTATATCATTACTATTTTGTTCCACTTTATCTTACTAAAGAGCAAAAAACACAAGGAAACTCCTTGTGTTTTCGCATTAATTTTGTATTGTTTGTTTTAAATGGTCACTTCACATCTCTTAGCTTTGCCATAGACAGCCTTTGATATTCTAATTGTTTTTCATGCTGACATTCTTTACATCTGCAACTTCTAGAATTGGACGATGGAACCTTAAAGATTTTTCCACACTCAATACATTCTAACTCTCTTTCAACGACTGGCTCATAGTCATTCTTATGTATGCTACAATATTGTAAGGCGTTATTTTTCGCCTTAAACCACCTTCCACATTCTTTGCACCTTTTATATCCGCCATTTTTATAATTCAAATACGAATATGCAAGTTCCAAATAATCACACTCGTCAAGTGTTAGAACGACCTCATCTTCATCATGATTTACAAAAGCAGCAGTCAGGGCATTATATCCTATACTAAAATTCTGCTTAAGCAATCCTTCTCTATATGCAAACCCAAAATACAAATCTCTTTCTTTTGCTGGGATAACAACCCTTGCAAATTTAAATATCTCGGAAGTTTTTGCATAAAATGTATCGTTATCTCTTTGACTTTCAGCATTTTGATATTTTGCCAAGGCCAAAATAACAAACGCAATCTTTTCTTTTCTTATATCATTCAAAGATATAATCTTGTCCATTTCTTTCTTTGTTATATTGATAGAACTTACATCCTTGATTTTATATTTATAAGCCTTATTTATATCTCTATTTATAGTAGAAACATAGCCTTGATACATAAAGTCATTATAATATTTATTCATAAACTCAACAATTTTCCAAAAAACATAATTTTTATCAACTGGATTTAGTTGAGTATAATAAATTGCGGCATTCCAAATGGCTTTATTTACAGTCAAACCATTTATGCCTCCATCTTCTACGATACTATAAATTTTACTTTTTTCATTGAAATTAAACCTCATCGGCTTTTTCACCTCCAACTTTAATGGTTTTACTAAAGAATTTTGTCCCACAACAAGAAAACTCTGCTTCTAAACACTTTTCTGGATAAGTAAGTACATTGTCGTGCTTTTTTAACATATTCTCAATAATTTGATTACCACAAACATCCCAAACAACACTTTTACTCATTTTTCCAGTATAACAAATATCTAAAAGAATATCACAAAGAGTCTCTTGATTTGGGCAAATAGAAGTTATATCCTCTATAAGAACTTCAAGCAATCTATCTTTATCTACTAAAAGTATCTTTCGCTCTTCTTCATTGTTAATTTTTCTGCTATTTAAATTCTTTAAATCCATTAAGTAGTGTTCGCACAAAGATTTAATTTCAAAATAAGAAGTTCTTTTAACTTCATTTCCTGACTTATAAATCCTGTAATCAAAATCAACATCGTCACAAAGAAAGTTTCCACTAAATTCACTTTCTATCTTCCAACAAATACGATTCATAGTAGAAGGAGACATATCAATAGGGCATTTCATTGCACAATATTTTACAAATCTTTCTGCTTCTTCACCTAAATTATCCATTTTCAGCATATCTTCAAATGAATATCCATACAAACTGATTGATTTAGAGTTTACTTCTTCAATAAACTTCTGGTAATTAATTCTTTCCGTATCGTAATTATACATAAAGAAATATGGCTTTTTATTTGCACAAATTGTCTGATTGAACTGCTTTTTTGCCTGAATTTCATCAGAATCTTCTGGTTTTATAACATTTGCTCCATACTGATACCATTCCTTTGGCATTGGAATTGGCAAAATACCTTTAGCTTTATCTATTTCGCGTTGCTGCAATGCTTGACCGCACTGTGTTCTATATCTTAAAACTTCATATTCATCGCTATCTTTATCATAGTTGGCCATTAAACTAGTCATTGCAGTAATTTTATTTGTTATGGACCCAATCTTACTGCCAAATCCCGCTTTATTAGAGGCAATGACATCTTCATCTGTAACGACCTTCTTAGGAGCTTTGGTTTGTATACAGTTTAAAGCAAGGAGGTTAGTCTGCCTTCTCATTAACGGCGCATTATTCGTTGTAAACAACAAGTCACCATCAAAATCAAAACCATTCAAGGCAGCAGGCATGGTGTCCCATCCATTCACGACTATGCAAGTATTGATATATTGAAACCAGTCAAGAGCCTTTTCGTTTGCACAAATGTTTTGAGCAACTATAGAATGAGCATTACTCATTGGTGCTCTAAAACAAAGAACCCTATCTACACCCTCATCATACCAATACTTACTATATATCTCACCCGCCTTTAAAATTCCATGTGGTTCTAAACCAAATATACTCTCACAAAGTGCATATAAGTCACCAGAAAGGATTTGAAAGTTACCATGTAGGTCTAAAACACCAATTTTAGCATCTTTTATGCGCCTATTTATCATTTTTTTAATTTTTGAACGAATATAAGGATCGTTTATGGCTGCTTCATCAATCATAAGTGCCTTTGCAACATTATCAGCAAATAATACATTCTTTTCATTCAGACCTTTTCCACATAAATATGCAACACTTTTTCTTGGATCTAGTTCCATAATATCCTTGATTTCATTGACCGTAGGAGCAACAAGCTCATCTATATCTTCGTTTGTGAGATCTAAAGACTGAATAAACTGATAATTCAATTGTCTTATATCATCATTTTCTTCTTCAGATGTCTTTGTAACTCTTAAAGTATAATGATTCGCAATACATTTTTCATAATAATCTTCCCATGAAGAATAACTGCCGCACAACTTAAGCTGGCTTTCAGTTAAAATTAAATCAGCGTCACGAACATCTCTTTCTTGCCCCCAATAATCCTCAATTAAATATTTTTCAGGATTTTCTTCGGAGGCACCAACGACTTCTTCTGCAAATCTTATGAAGTCAAAAGTAAGCGCCATACCCTTTGTAAAAGCACAACGCATATTACATCCACTCATTGTGTGTTCTTTGTCTCCATTTAATTCTCCGTTCCATCTTTTAGACAAGTGGGGAAGCATCATAGAACATCCGTCAGACATATTATTTTCAAAATCCTCATTATATTTTTCAGTTACCTTCGGTTCTGTGGCCGGATCACTATCGTCTATCTCGATAAAGTTTGTTTTAAAATGAACAATACAATCTTTTACAACAATTATTCCACCAGGGATTTTGCTATCACTAGATCTTGGCCAACTAACAGGTATAGAGGCGCTTGCAGCAAGCGATTCATAAGCACCATATTTAGCAGGAGATAATTTTATGTTTGTATTTCTACCATTTTTTATACGCTTCTTCAATTCATCATGGATATTTACTGTTTGTCCATTATATTCAACGGTTCTATCTGCGGCGTATACAACACTAGATGTTTTAACACCATTTGTTGTGCATATAAGTCTTTTATATGCTATTCCATTAACCTTAAATCCTTTATTTGCTCTGTCATAATCAGATTTTTTATCTATAATCAAACATAAATAATCCTTTTTAAACTGTAAATTATATAAGTCTGCATATTTTTTTGAAATTTCTTCCTTATTTTCTACACTGTTTGGTCGTTTTTTTATATCTTTTATTTCGTTTTTTATTTTTTTTGCGTCGTTATCATAATTTTCAGTACCATTTAATTCGTTAATCCATGTTAAAATTTGTGAATCAGCCAAAGAAACAACGACCCCTGGTATTTTTCTTGCATCCGATAATGGTAATTTTAAGTCCCAATTATTTTGTCTGAGTAAACTTGAATTTATTTTATATATAAACTGTTGTGTTTTTTGTGCTTTTGCCAATAGTCATCACTCCAATCATATTGGAACTTAGTCCTCTATATCTTTCAATTCAAAACATCTGTCACAATAAACCTCATGACTTGGAAGAATTTCAACAAATTCTCCATCTATCCATTTTTCACATCCGTCACACTTACGAGCCTCTGCATAAACCCCTCCACAAGACGGACAGCCATTCCATTCTTCATAAGGAGGGGAGTCAAGCCCGTGAGTTTCTACATATTTGCGAGGATTTTCAAATATATATCCACAATCCAAACAAATATACATGCTATCACTCTCCAATCAGTTTAAATCCATCATCCAAACATCATCATAAATATTTCCAACTACCTCCATATCTTCTTTCAACGAAAGAAGGTAGAAGATATTTTTATCAATTTCCTTTGCACAAAACTGCGGAGCTTCAAAAACTACAACAAATAGCCTGTTCCCGTCTCGAATAATGTCTCCCTCGTACACTTTTGTACCATTTTTATCATAAGAGCCAGTCCATTGACCTACAGTTGCAGTAATTACATCATAATGAATAGCATTATTAGGATAAATCTTGCAAAATGAATCATTACAGACTAACGATCCATATATCCACTTTCCATCCCTGTTTTTTGCTCTATATTCTCTAAAATTGTTCAAAATTAGTACCCCCAATCGTTATTTTCGCTCAATTTTCTGCGCAAATACTCATTTTCAGTGGCAAGATCGTCAAATTTACTTGTTGTTAGCATTGAACAAAGCACAAAACCAAGAATTGTGCCGCCAATAAAAGTCAAAATTAAAGCCATAATTTCAGCCCTCCAACTCTTCAATTTTCTCCAACAGAGCATCATTTGTTTGCAAAGCACTTTCTAAAGCACTTTTATATGTATTCCTTTGATGGATAATTCTTTCAATTTCGTTCTTAATTGTTCTCATAAAAATCTCTTCTGTAGTATTCCCAGTTATTTTTGCCGCAGAAATACGAGTGTTCATTAAATTTAGCACCTGTTCCATATCAATCACCTACAATAATGAAACTGTTCATAAAAAATACAATTCTCATACATTTTCTCCTTATAATTTATTTATCTAAAAGAATCATCCAAATTTAAACGAAAATTTTACCAATGAAATTACATTCGGTAATCTCTATCTTAAAAAATTGAGTGATTTTTATACATTATTTATGTATGTTTTAAACTACGTCCCTTTGCCAACCTTTCTGCAGCCGCCAAACGCTGTTCTTCGGTCATTTCACGTTTCGCTTTTGGCTTCGGTTCGCGAAACCAGTTTACCGGCACATGTACAACAATTGAACTTTCATCTTCGGCAACCACTACAACATCATCAGGATGTTCATTTTGCAGTTTCTTGATATGCCTAATGATTGCAAAATCATCACTATACCATGTTAGATATTTTTCGCCCTTTATAAATTCTACAGAAACCTCTGCCATAAAGTACCTCCATTAATTTTGTATTGTTATCTTTTATCTAAAGCTCTTTCGCAATTGAGGCATATCTGTCTTCCTTCTGGAATTACCTCTCCACAACACACACAAGTTTCAACGCCCGCATTGTTTTCTACCTCTACATTACACACACAAGTATCTGTTCCGTCATCCTTAATCTCACACTCTAACATACAATCCTTACATTTATTCATTTATATCCTCCTATCAAATATTACTTAAGATCATCATCTAGTTTGTCAATCACTGCAAGACCGACAATAAAGACAATCAGAATCAGAAAAATTTCATAGCACATAATAAACCTCCTTAATCCCAAAACCTACCAAAGTTCTCACAGAAAAGATTGAAGAATTCTTCATTCGCATTTTCTCTCATTGCATAATGGTCCTCAAAGTTATGACAATCATCATAAATAGGGTTCCTTTCATCCATAAAATCAAGGAGTTCAATCATACGATTCAGAATTGAGTCCCACTTTGCCTTGTTCCATTCATCACTTTCTTCAATTGAAAAGACCGGAGTACCATAGCTCTCATCTCTGTGCCATTCCAAAATCTCCTTCATGATATCAATAAAATATTCATCAAATTCCCAAAGAGCCATAGGGAAGTACCCGTGCTTAAGAACAAAGACAATACGTTTAAAGAAAATGGGAATATCCTTAATATTTCGCCAGAAATTTTTACCACGGTACATGAATAGACCACAAGTAAGTTTATTAGTTTTCATCACTCAACCTCCTGACTCCAAAACTCACGGCGACAGGTTACACACTGCACTTCGCCACACCCATCTTTCCGCCATCCGTTCAGCCCCATAACAACTCTGGGGCAAATCTGCAATCCTCCAAATTCCATTTGTGCATTTGGCCACTGTTCCAAAAATGCATCCTGCCGTGTCTTACGAGGATGTTCAGCAGACCATTTCTCAACAATAGGGACAATACTATTATCATCAACCATATCTTCTAACGCGCTGCATTCACAATCTTTTGCAGGGCACTGGTAACAGTCGCTAGCATGGCTATAAAAACGACACATTCTCTGCCTCTCTCTGATAAATTCAAAAGCATCCATCTTTACACTTCCTTTTTACATCCACTCACGATGAGGAGCGCCATCCGACTCCATTTTAATGGGAGAATTTACTTCGTATCGGGGTGGTTTCTCATTTCTTTTTATGACTTCTTCTTCCAACTCGCTTCTACCAAGTTCCATAATTGCATAAGCAAAAGCTTCCACATCTTCGCTATTACAGGTATCTCGAAATCTAAGATTCCAAAGTAATTTGACCGCGCATTCAAGTCTTGTCATTTCTTTTACTCCTTCGGCACCACAATCCACAAGTCACCTTCTTGGCTTTTTATATCATAGTAGTCCATAAAATCATTAAATCTCACAGAGTCTTCAATTAGGACTTTTTGGATTTCAGTTGGCTTTTTACGTGTATAATAAATTCCGATTGCCATTGTTCCAAATACTACAATCAAAACAAGAAAAAGAAAACATGATTCCTTAATAGAATCTGCACCACTCTGATACGCAAAAAATAGTTATCCAAATTAGACAAAGAACACTCGCTCCAATAAGACTCGCCCCTCCAACTACTGTACTTTCTACAGTAGCAGCAACAACAGTTACTCCATCCAATTTACTTACCCTCCTTTATTTCTTCAAATTGTATCTAAATAAATATGAAACTTACCTTTATTCATCAATACAAATCCTCCGAATATAATTCATTTTCGCTATGGTCCTTTTTATATTCAAGCACAGTTTCTGGAAGCTGACCAATCCGCTGTGCCCACATAAAGGCTTCGTGGCGGTTATAAAAGTTGTTTCTATTATCTACGAAACCTTCAATATATTTTGACTTATAAATCATATTATGAAGCATCTCATAGATATCACTATGACGAACACCACAAAAAAGTTGACCCGTTCTTGTGTCTTTAAGTGCCGCACAAATAATCATAATTTAATCCTTTCTTTCATAATGTCCAGGAACCCACACTAGGTTCTCACCGTTAATTTCTTCCCAAGCATCTGCCATTTCAACAAGACATTCAAGGCAATGAATCCAGATGCTACAGCATTGATTCTTTAGAAGTTCTTCAGAAACTCTATCATAGAGGGCGGGAGGAATTCTTTCTTTTACTTCTTGTATATTTTCATTAATACGTTTCTGTATAATAGGAGAAATATCAATAGTAGGACATTTATCAATCAAATCATACTCATCATCAAATTTGATTTCTCCACGTATGTATTTGTCTCTTAGTTTCTTCAGCTCATCCGCATCAATCGGTCGCATATATAATATCCCCAAACTTGTTTGATTCTTTTGCTTAAACTTACATTGTTCCATATTGTTTAGAAGGTTACATCCTGAACCCTTCCAAAAAATATCATGGTATATACATTCAGCGCAATTTTCTTTATTAGTATATTCAGTCATTGTCTGCCCCCTCCATCCATTCTCGCTCCACAATTTGGACAGTAATTATGCGGGTCGTGTTTCCACATATCAAATCCGCATTTGCATACAGAACAAATTAGTGAATCTGGTCTGTCTGAACTAGTTTCCCATTGTCCATGTATCACCGGCACAGCATCAATAGTAGGGGCTTCCTCTATCGCACATAAACAGTCTTCTTTTGCTGCCACTGCATCTTCATAGGGAGTGGATACGTTATAGTATATGTTCTCAGACAATCCGTCTGCATCAATCAATCTCATTGTCCACACCTCCATCCATCTTCGCCCCACAGTTGGGGCAGTAGTCAGAAGCTACCACAATTCCGATGCAGTGGTAGTCACTATCACAAACAGAACAATGAAAACAATAGGGCTTACCATTTGGCTCTCGTTCTAAAATCCACTGCCCATGCACCACCGGGGCAACATCAGCGGTAGGAGCGTCATCAATCATACGGAGAACAATCGCAGCATCAGTCTCTGTTTCCATCGTATATGCCGTTTCAAACATTGCCATTTTGCGGAGGTAATTTCGCTTAATGTATTCAGTCATTATTTTCATCTCCAATCATTTTTGCACCACAATTGGGGCAGTATTTATACCAACGGACACAGTATCTTGCCACAGATTGTTTACATACAGAACAACAATTATAATTATCTTGTTTTAACCACCGACCATGAACCACAGGAGCAACATCTTCCAAGGGTATTCTATCAAGCCATTCCATTGTATGTGTTATGCCACGTATCAAATCTGGATTCATTCCAGATGCGTTGCATTCGTATATAAAATCACGCAAGGTTTTCTGTGTTTCGTCAAATTTAATATATTTAACCATATTTTTCTCCTTTAATTTTGTATTGTTTACTTGAAATATTTTTCCCAAGTAGAAGTAGGGCAGTCTATATAGTTTAGATCAATATCATCATCCCATTCAACTTGTGGGCCAGTTTGTTCGTCTGCAAAGTGGCAGATGCAATTTACAGCAACGCTATCTAAGGCATCTTGCTTGATTAGGGTTTTAATTTCGCTCAGAGATAAATCATCCTCTAGGTCACAGACATACAATGTCATTTTATAAAGTTGTGCCATGTTTATATCTCCTTTAATTTAGTATTGTAATTGTAACATAAATTGGTAAATTTGTCAAGAGGGAATTACACCATTCGTTATGAAGTATTCATAAACATCTTTGCATTTGCAAAAACTTTTTGGCACATTATTAATGCCTTCGATTAGTTCGCAATCAGGAAGGTCTTCTATTTTATCAAACCCAAGACCCCAAAGGTATAGGCCGTCAACTCTTTTCATATGACCACATATAGAGCATTTGGCACATGGGAATGCAGTTATGGAATTATCCGATTCACGACCAGTAATGTTATATGTTGCATAGACGATTACTGGGGTGTCATATTGGTGTTTATGTTTCATCATAGTTCCTCCAATAATTTTGGATTATCATAAATATTACCAATTACTTTTATTTCTTTAAAATCACCCCAAGGATCTTGCATCATAAGGCAAAAATCAGAGTATGTAAATCTAGGATACTTGCCGTTCCAACAATCATATCCATTGAATTCAATACCATCTAGTGGAATGGCGTCCATCATATTCATCTCTTTGCTCCACCAGATTAAATCTCTATGTGAATTTGGACCATCAAATTCTATAATGTCACCTTCAAAAATCTTTTTGCCATTACTATCTTTGAAGCCCGTGCTTTGGCTAATAGTACTAGGGATAACTTATTCATCTTCTGATAATAGGTGGTAGTAGTCTAACTCATCATAACTATGACATTTAACCATTTCAATGCGGCATGTTTTGGCGCAGTTAATTTCAATTGGTACTTGTACGCCATATACCCATTTATTGTTATGTAGGCTTTTGCCACGAAACAAAATTTCACGCATTATAATTCCTCCTCTGGTTCTTCATAAAATTCGTAGCCGTCGCCACAATCTACAAGGTATCCTTTTTCTATGAGTTCAGCCATTGCTCTATGGTATGAAGATTTAGAGAGATTGGTAACGCTCATTGCATGGTTACGACGTAACTTAAGAGTAAAGCCATCCTGATTCTGCATAAAGTACATATATAGACAGTAAGCTGATTTTGTCAAAGTTTCAAGTGCCCCCCGGTTGGCGGCAATATTCACAATGCAATAGGGGTTATTTTGGTCGGACTCTGTTTTGTTGACTGTTATTTCCATTTGACACCTCCTATAATTTTGTATTGTGATAATAACACAGAATTTTTCATTTGTCAAGAGGAAAAGTCCCAAATTTATGACACTTTTTAAAATAGTCCCATGGGCGGGACTAATTTAGTAGAATAGTCCCAAAATTATGACAGTTTTTAAAGAGTCCCAAAAATGGGACTGTCTGTGCAAAAAAGTCCCAAAATTGGGACACAAAAAGTCCCAAAATTAGGACGCTTAACAATATAATATAACAATATAAT
>ERZ1034952.90-NODE-90-length-78931-cov-9.207376_pt1 | contig 78931 bp, 114 predicted proteins | sample MGYA00520625_ERZ1034952 | MGnify/ENA primary metagenome ERZ1034952 (study PRJEB33766, sample SAMN09781773) | gut metagenome | biome: gut microbiome | host: Homo sapiens | place: Madagascar | study: EMG produced TPA metagenomics assembly of the PRJNA485056 data set...
AGTTTCAAATGCCCATTATTATATAGAGAGTAATAAACTGGTTTGGCAGAGTGATTTAGTTCAGCCGCCACAAGGTTATGAACTTGAATATGATATCAATACTGGTGAACAATGGAAAGCTACGAATCGTATTACAACAGATTATAACATATATAGATTACCGCCGTGGAACGGCAGTAAATGTATTTATGTTTTCGCTCAGCCGTATTTTTCATATTTTCACTTGGATGACTTGGCAACAGTTAAATATAGTGATGATGATAAAAAGTGGTTTATTTACAGCAACGGAATACCTATATATGAATGTAATTCACAAGTTGAATACTTTGATAATACTCAAACCTATCATTTTGATTTCATAGGAACATTATCAGAAGATGAAAGACAGGAAATAGCTGATGGTTTGGATTTATCATTCTATACTAACTTTCCATTGACAAAGAGTTTTAGGTCAATCGCTGTTGATGATGGATATCAGGATAAATTAAAAAATATTATTGAAGATCATAAAAAAGCAACTGGTTTTTCTGATGTTGTTGTTTTTGAAAAACCGGTTTTTATATAAGGATTTTAATTATGATTACTTTAAACAATATTCAACAGTTTACATTAAATGAAAATTATCCTGAAACATGGGATGATTTGGATTGGGAAAATCCGAATATAACTGATCCAAGATACTTATACAGCATATATCAAGCTATGGTTGAAAGGATATGTAAAGACAGGGTAATACCTACTTTAAAATTTGACAACATGCTATATTACACAAATATAGATGCACATAGTTTTAAAAATGATTCAGCATTCAACTATCGCTATTTTGAGATTTTATACAGTTGGGTTATATCAACATTACAGATTTTCTATAATGATAATGCAGTTGAAAGAGCATTTAAATTTGAAGAAAATAAATTTACTGCAACTACTGAATTAATGCAGTATAATGATGCAGAAATGAGTGATATCATTGGATATGATTACAGAGAGATTCCACAGCCGTTTCAACCATTTGAATATTACAACAGATTTTTGATCGGGATGAAAAATGCGATACAGGCGATGAAATGGATATATTATCCGCTATTGGTTGCAGGAACAAGTTACAATTTATATACAAGCCGTGGCGGTTATGATGAAGATGATGAAGGTAATGTATATAACTTTCATGATGGTTCATTGACAGAAGCATTTGAACAATGTGCATTGGCTTGTAATAGATCATGGGAAAGAAATAAAGCTGTTTCACCTGATGCGATGCCAAGTTGTGGAGTTGAACAACAGAAAAACTATATCAGACGCAGAAATGATGATAATGAATTGGTATTGAAAGGAACATATTTTAGTTATACCGTCAGGGGTTGGGTTGGCAATGATTTATGGTTGGAAAGTCATTTTGCTTTTCCGTATGCAACTACTGTAAAAACTTTTTATATTCCTTATGGTTATCTAAATGGAACGTATGATTTATTTCAGGATAACAACAATTACAGATCATATTTAACTGGTGCTGATTTTGGAAATGAAATAAAATTATGGAGTGAAGAAATAACAGAACCGCATAAGAGATTCAGAAGTTCTAAAAAATTTAAAATAATGTTGGAGAACATGAATTTACCTAACTCAAATTTTGATTTTCCTAGTGATGATGGTAGTGATCGTTATTCATCAAGTGTCAATTATGTGAATATGATGTATCCTCATTGGTTTGGATTGTTGGATATTTCAGGTGGTTGCAAATTTAAATAACCAACGACACTGATACGCTCCTCAACAGTTTGGATTAATTATTCTCAAATATTAAATAAACGATATAATATCGTTTGATATTTGCAAAACCTATGATATTATATAACAACGATGGAGGGAATCGATGAAGTTGTTAACGCTGTTCCTTTATTATCTGCTGATAACGTCAGGATTGCTTTATTCCTGCGTACAATACGCAAACGATCATATATCAAAGGCGTGTTTCAGTCTGGTGGCGGTCGGGATTCTGCTCGTGCTGAACGAGGTCAGACGGAATGCCCGCATTGTCACAAACTATTATCACTGTGAATTCCATTCCCCGGTACTCCCCGATTTTTCAACTCCGCAACCCGGACCCGCTGCGCCCGGCCCCGTGACAGAGGGACCGGACGATGGCGCAGGCGACGAATCACGACGATAAAACACTCTGCTACGGCAAATTTCCGGACAATCCGAAAAAGCCTGATTCCGTCTGCCCCTGCCGGGCCGAATGCGAACTCGGCCCGGCCTGCCTGAACCGGTCGCGTGAAAGCGCCCAGGACATCCATTATCAGTGCCAGCACGTTTCCGTGCCGCACATGATCTACGACCCGAACGAGCAGCAGGAGGGAGAAGCCGACAGCGTCGCCCAAGCCTATTTCGAACATGAAAGCGAAAGCGAAACGTTTCCCGCCGAAGGTTCCGGCGACCTGAATCTCGACGGACTGGTGATCCCGGCCGACCAGCGCCCGCTCTTCTGCGATATCGTGCGGAAACTCGCGGAATTCCACAAATACACGCCGAAGGCGCTCGATATGCTGTTTGCCGCCACGCTCGAAAACAAGTCGCAGTCGGCCTATGCGCGGGACCGGCACATCACGCGGGCCGCCGTCAACAAATGGCTGCTTTCCGAACTCAAGATCGCGCAGAAGCGCAACGACATCCAGGCGCGGCGCGACCGGGAGCTCAAGCGCGCCAAGCAGGAGTATGCCGACAAAATCGCCGAACTCCGGGAAAAAGACAATATGCTGCGAACGCTTTCCGATCGCGATGTGCTGATCTACAAATTCAAATTCCTCGACGGCCATTCCCATTCGGATATCGCCCGGAAACTGAATATCTCCCGCCGAACCTCAATCCGCGTGTCACTACGGTTACGCTCAAAACTCGATAAATTTGTCACCACTCCTCTCCCGGAGGCGAAAAAAATATGAAAATTTTTCCCTCCGGCATGGTGATCGCGGTCGATACCCGCGAACAGCGGCCATTCCTTTTCGCCGGTTATCCCTGTGAAACCCGCCGGGGCACGCTGCGCACCGCCGATTACAGCCTCGCCGGGCATGAAAACGAAGTCTGCATCGAACGCAAGGAACTCGACGACATCGTCGCGTGCTGCATGGGGGAGCGCGAACGTTTCAAAGCCGAACTTGATCGCATGGCCGCCTTCAAAGCCGCCGCGATCGTGGTGGAGTCCCCGCTTGCCGCGATCCGGCGCGGGCGGTATCACTCGCAGATCAACCCGGCCAGCGTGGAGCAATCGCTGCTGTCGTTCAGCTTCAAGCACCGGATTCCGATTTACTTCGGGCAGAGCCGGCTCCATGCCGAAAACATCGCCTTCAACGCGCTCCGGCACTACTACAACCACACGGTCGAACCGAAATTCAAAATCGGCTATGTGCCGTTTCAGTAGGAAACCGTCGTCGGTATGATCTGGCGGATTTTTTTAAGCTCCGCTACCGCTTTGTCATCTCCGAGTCCCTGTGCGACCTTCTCCGCCACATCGCGCAGCATATTGGCGAGCCTGCCGAGCTGCTGCTCAAGCGACTGCATGTTGCGGGCATTGTCGGCCATTACATTGTTCAAGTCCTGAACGAGTTTGTCCCGCCGTGCCGCCTCCTGCGCCTGGCGCTGTTGCGCCGCCTGCTGGTACTGGCGGATCAACTCCTGCGCCTGCCGGTAAAGTTCCCGCAGCTGATTCTGGCTGTTCGTCAAGCTGGTCTGCGCCTGCGTCACCGGCGTATAGTTCGGCAGCTGACTGAACCGCCGCGACTGCAATTCCTGCGCCTGCAGCGAATTCGCGTTGACGGCGGTGGTGGTCGTCGCCTTGAACTTATCCATCGACTGAATCAGCTTGACGGTCTGCGCATTGGCATTTCTTTCCGCCTCGGCGAGCTGCTGCTTGCGGGAAATCTCCTCCTGCATCGCCTGAATTTCCAGTTCAATCGCCTGTTTCGCCTTCCCGTAGGATTCGGTCAAGTCGGCATTTCCCTGCGGAACCAGAAAACGGCCACGGCTCCACCGGCCGTTGCTTTCGCGGTAGAGCTGCTGCGCCTGCATCCGGAGCAGCGCAATCTTTTCCTGAACCGACTTCGCGGATTTGAGCTGATAGTCGAAAGCGTCGGTTTTCAGCGTGTCGTTCAATTTATTCATGCTGTTGATCCGCTTTTCCGCCTCCTTGACGACGGCATTGTGGGCCGCCAGCATCGATTTGAACGCCGCCTGAGCCGCCGCCGCATCGCCGTCCCGTACCGCCTGATAGTAATTGCGGCGTTCGCGGGCCACTTCCGAACTCTGCTGCGCGAGCTGCTGATCGGGTGAAAGCATCGAAAACTTCTGCTTTTCGACCATCTCTTTCACACTTTCGATGGCCGCGATGGAACTGTCGTAGAAGCCCCGCAGCATATCGGCGTTCTTCCTGATCCGTTCCAGTGTGGTCGTCACCGTCGCTTTGGCATTTTCATACGAATCCTGAGCGGCTTTCCGCGCCTCGGCCAATCCATTCTGCTGTTCCCTGAGTTCGGCTTCGAGCTCCGTCCACACGCCGCCGGCTTTGGAAGCAGCGAGAATCACATCGCCTTTGCCGTAGCTTTTCGCCATCTCCTTGCGAATCCGGTCATGCAACGCCCGCATCTGCGCGGGTTGGCCGTCGGCTTTTTCGACCTCGGCGTACCAGCGTTGCATCTGTTCCTGCGGGATTTTCAGCGTATCGGCATAAATCGCCAGCACCCGCTTCTCGGCATCCGCCGACGCGCGGAGTTTTTCCGGCGTCATCTTCGCGAGCTTGTCGAGCCGCTGCAGTTCCGCATCGTATTTCCGGACAGCCGCTTCGGCCTCGCGGTACGCCCCCATCGTCCTGCCCCGCAGCGCCTCGTCGAACCGATTCCGCATCAATTTATACTGGTCGGCAACAGGCAGCGCCTTGATATCCTCGGTTGCAAACTGCATGACCATCTGCCTGCGCCAGTCGTTCAAATCGGAGCGGTCGAGCTGCAGCGTGTCCATCATCTCCATCCGTTCCTGCAGCTTCTGTGCGGCAGTAAGTGCGCCGGTGAAAAAGTCCTCGATTTTTTCACCGACCTTGCTGACCACGCGGGAGTTGCCGACCTTCTCGCTCCACGTCGAACCTTTTGAACTGAGCACATCGATCAGGCCGCCGATAGCGGCCAGCGCCCCGCCGATGATGAGGTTGACCGGGCTGAACACCTTGACCGCCAGCGCGGCGACTTTGCCGATGCCGGTTGCGAGCGACGTGATGCCGGTTCCAAGCGTTGAAGTGATACCCCCTGTGAGAAAACTTTTCCACCCTTGATTGATGGTATTTTTGAATACATTATTCCAAGCTGCCATTCCTTTCACGCCTCCCCGGCCGAAACCGCTCATAAAACCGCCGCCGGTAAATGTGCTGAACACATTCGCCGCCGCCCCGGATTTGCCGGCGGCGAGCTTCGCGGCCGCATTCTGATTCGTCAGTGCGGTATTCAGCTTGAGCTGCAAATTCTGCGCGGCGAGTAGTTTGTTTTCGGTCCGGTCGAGCACGATCTTCGCGGCAATGACGCTTTTCTGCGCAGCTTTCGCCGCCGTCAGATTCCCGGAGGCGAGCGCCGCCGCCCGCTGGGATTCCGCTTCGGCCAGCGCCGCCGCCGCACTTTCGAGCTGCTGTCTGCGCTGCATGGCGATCAGTCCGGCCAGTTCTCCGCGCGTGAGTGCGGAGCGGCGCATTGCCAAATCCCCGGCCTTGAGCGCGGCAGCCTCGTTCACGCCCGCCGAAATCGCTTTGAGCCGGGCAAGGTTCTGCTGTTCGGCGGCACGCGCGGCGGTGAGTCGGGCGTTCGCTTCGGCCAGCGCCGTTGCGGCGGCCTTCTGATTCGCTCCGGCCCCGGCGGCCACAGCTTCCAGCCGGGCGACCTCCGCCTCGGCCGCCTTGCGCGCCGCCATCGCGGATTTGAGGTTCGCAACCGCCTTGAGCCCTTCAGACTGAATCGTCCCGGCGGCGGTTCCGAGTGCGGCGGCCTCGGCGTTGTGCTTGACCAGCACCGCTTTTGCCGCGCTCAGGTTGGCGGCGGCTTCGGCGGTCCCGGCCCGCGCTTTTTCGACCGAGGCGGCAACCGACTGATACGAGGCGTTCGCTTCTTCCGCTTTGGCTGCCGCGACGGCCTTTGCCGCAGCCGCCCGCTGCGTTTCAACGGCAAGATTACGGATGGAGGCTGCATTTTCCGCCTGGGTCGCGGCGGCGGCCTGCTTCGCGGCGTTGACGCGCGCATAGTATGCGGCGGCAGCCGTCACTGCAGCCTTATCCGCAGTCGCGGAGTTTCCGCTGGCGGCAGTCGTCAGCGGAGTGTTTGCGGCACGGGCCCGCGCCGCCGCCTCCGCCGTAACCGAAGCGGCCACGGCCTTTCGTTCGCCGATTTCCTTTTTACGCTGGGCGGAGAGGATTTCGTTGTTGCGGATTTCGATGGCCTGCGCGGTCCGGTGGACGAACATTCCGCCTTTCAGAATCGCGTAGCCGCCGACCATCAGCGTCATGGCTCCGGCGACGGCCTGCCCGGTTTCGCCCATATTGTTGAAAGCCGCAATCACCGGCGTCAGTGTGCCGCCGAGCGTGATGAGGTTCACGATCAGTTCGCCGGCTCCCTGCCTGATCTTGCTGAACGTGACCGGCAGCACCGAAAGCTGATAGTTCGTATCGGCGGAAAGCTGCCGCATCGCCTCGTCCGCAGCACCGGCCTTGTTCGCGAAGTTCTGCAACTGGTACTGGAAGTCGCCCCAGCCCTTGTTCAGAAGTTGCAGCGCCGCCCGCTGACCGCGCAGGTCCGGGAAGATGCGAAGCAGCGCCTCCTGCGAATCCTTCGTCTTGTCGCGAAGTTCCTGCATCATATTGGAGAAGCCTTTGGCGCGGAGCGCATCCAGCCCCAGCTCGATTCCGAGCGCGCGCGCCGCCTGCATCGCCCCTTTCGACGGCTTGATGAGCTTCGAAAGCATGTTGTTGAAGTAGGTGATCGCGTTCCGGGTCTGCATGGTCTTGGTCAGGCTCGTGATCGACGCGCCCATTTCGTCGAGCGTCAGCCCGGCGGTGGCCGAAGTCGCGATCACCTGGCCGAGCCCGGTGGCAAGCTGTTCGCCGGAGGCTTTGCCGTACTTGACGATGCTGAAAAATAGGTCCGGCATGATCTTGACCGCCTCTTTGGACGAGACGTTGTAGGCGTTCATCGCCGAAGTCGCCGCATCGATGGTCGGCAGGACCTTCGCCCGGATGACCTTAGCGGTTTTCGCCATTGCGGCGGTGAACTTCACGAGGTCGGCTTCGGTTCCCTCCACGCCGGACGAATAAGCGTAATACAGCGCGGTTGCGTTTTCACGGACCGGCCCGAGTTCCGAGGAAAGATTCAGAAGCCCGCTGCGGACCTTCGATATATCGAAATTCAGCGCCAGCGTCTTGATGTAGGCCAGTTCCTCGCCGAATGCAATCGCCTGTTGCGTGGCCTGCTGGAAATAAGCCAGCGCCGCCCCCTCCTGGAACCGGCGCGCAAATGTGTCGGCCAGCGAATCGACCGCACCGGCCGCCGAACGGCTCTCCGTCGCCAGCTCCGTCACCGCGCCGGAATTGATCCGGGCTTTGGAAAACTTGAGCTTGGAAGCCGCTGCCGCCGCCTTTTCGATTTCCGCAGTCAGTTTCACAACGGAGTCAAGCACGGCCGGGGAAATCGGCTTGACGGCAGCCGGATTCACCCGGTTCAACGCTTCGGAAAGCGGTCTGAGCTGGGTGCGCGTGTTTTTCGCGAAACCGGCGGTATGCTGCAGGGCCGAGTTGAACTTCCCGACCAGCCGGGTTGCGTGATCGACGCGGGAGATGAAAGAGCTGTCGAACAGCTTGCCGAGTTTCTGCTTCGCACTGTCGGAAGCCGTATTCAGCTCGTCGAGCTTATCGATGACTCGTTGGATTTCACTGTCCGCGTTCCCGGCGGAAAAACTGAATCCGAGTGCGACCAAATCTTCGGCCATTTTTCTTCTCCCCGTTGCCAATTCGTAAATTCGCCTTTTCCGGCGTTGTCAACGCAGAAAAAACGGGTGCCGCCCCATCTCTGGAACGGCACCCGGCGCAATTCCCCATCCCGGATTCGTCAGTTGACTTTCCGGCGGACCTTCTTGCCCGCCATGAAATCGCGGAACTCCTCCTCGGCAAGCTCTTCCGGCGTCATTTTCGCACGCCGTTCCGCCTCCTTGCGCTCTTCCTCAACCGCCACGCTCGGCAGCTGTTTCGTGTCGAACGGATCGATCTTCCGCACCTTCGTGCCCTTGAGCGCCGCGACCCGGCAGAAATAGTTCGTATTGGCCGCCAGCTCCCGGCAGTCGCAGATCGCGAGGTAGATCGTGTCGAGCATTTTCAAGTCCGCCTTGAAACGCTCAAGTTCCCGTTCTCCGCTTCGTCTGATCTTCAACGCCTGGCCGATGTTGATCCAAATGAGGTCTTTCACGGACATCGGAGCCAGCGGGGAAAAGTCGCTGGCCTCGACGCAGCTCTCGATCAGGGAAACGTAACCGCCGACGTTTATGCCGGCTGCGCCGCTCCCTTTTTCGAGTTTTTTTCCGCTTCCTCAGCCTCCTTGAGCTTCCCGGCCTCGAACTCCCGCGAGAAATTGAAAATCAGGTCGCCGACCCGCATCGCTTCCGCCGTGACGTTGTCGTAGAGCAAATCCGCGACCGCGTCATCAAGGTCCAGTCCGCACGAAAGCAGACAGACGTAAATGTTGCGGACGCGGAACACGTCCTTGCCGCGCGTCAGAAGGCTGTTCAGATTGGCGCGTTCACCGTCGGTGAGCGCGCGGATTTCGTAATCCCGTTCAGTGCCGTCGAAGTTGGCCTTGATGAGTTTCTTCGCGGTTTCCTTGACCGGAATTTTCGAGAGATCGATTTTGTTTTCCATTTCTATTCCTCACTGTTTATTCCCCGAAAAGTTGCCGCCCTTCGGCCACGGGCCTCGGGCCTTTTCGCTCCGCGAAAAGCTTCGGGTACTTTTCGGGGGCCCCGCTCTCCGGTGTTCCGCTTGCTTCGCAATGCTCACACCTGCGAGCAGGTTTCATTCTCAACACACATGTTACGCCAGGGCTTCGAGCAGCGTGAAGGTCGGGGTGAAGCCGGTGTCGAGGCTGCCGGCGTCGCCGTCGCCGCCTTCGACGCCGCTGACCTTCGCGAGCCAGCTGCCGATGGTGTTCGTGCCGTTGGAGAGCGTGACGGTGCCGGTCGCGTCGGTTTCCTGCGCCGCGACGAACGCGCGCCAGTTCTGACCCTTTTCGTCGTTGAAGACCTCCATTTTGTCCCAGTCGGCCCAGCCGTTCGTGGCGATGGAGTCTTTGACTTTCCGCATGTTGGTCTCGAACTCCTCGGTTTCGTTCTCGTCCTTGTCGGGACGGCCGATGGCGCAGTATTCGACATCCGGGCAATTGATATCCCCGGCGCTTCCGAACACACTCGTACCCGTTCCGGTGAAACCGGTCAGTTCACACTTGATTGCTTTGATTTTGGCGACAGCGCCAGTTCCTGCTACCAGAGCCATAGTAAATCTCCCTGTTAAGATATGGTTGTTGCGACCCTATCCTCACTGTTTTTCGCGTATCCGTTTTTTGTCAACGCATCACGCTTTGTTGAGTGCTTCGAGGGTCAGCACCAGTTTCAAAGTCGAAATCCGGGTCCCCTGGCTCCGGCTTTTGGCGATCTTCTTCACCGTGAGATCGTATCCCGCCGCCGTCACCTTCTGCCGTTCCGGATCATCGGTGTCGAATTCCGCTTCGACCGCTGCCGCCAGGCGTTCGACCACCTCCATGTTTTCCCCGGCCGGGACGTTGAAATCGTATTGCAGCAGATAGCTGCTGATCTTGGTGCGCCGGTTGGTCAGGGTGCGCGGGCTGCCACCGACGAGATGCTCCTCCACCCAGAACGGCTGATTTAAATTGCCGAACGTTTCACCCATCACCTTGAGCGAAATGAGCGGATCGATTCCGGTCGCCGCCACCACCCGGCGGCGGACCGCTTTGCAGATCGCAAGGTCATCCATTATAGTTTTTCCTTCTTCCTGATTGAGATGACAAGGTCTTTCGCTTCATCGCGCAAAAATGCCTCGCAGAGTTCAATGAAGCGGTTCGGGCGGCTTTCCGTGTTGTGGGTCAGGAACTCCGTTCCACCCTCGTTCAGCCATTTGCCGTAGTAGACCGAATTGGTCACATAAATCGTGTCGCCGAACTCCGCCTTTGAAATCACGCTCAGCCCGTAATCCATCTGTTTCGCCATCAGGTCGCCCGCATAGCTCCCGGCCGGCTCGTCGAAGGGATCGCGTTCAGGTGTCAGCACGCCGCCGTCGATGCCGTTCACGGAAACATTCCAGTTCGCGGCGTAGTAGTAGCTCCACCCCGGACCGTTGTTCGCATTCGGGCCGCTGGCAAGAAACGAGTGATAGCCGAAGTCGAGCAGGTATCTGTTCGCCCGGTACGCGAACTCCCGCTGCAGCGCCGCCACCCGCCGTTTGCACAGCTTCTCGATCTGCCGGATTCCCTTTTTGTCGAGCCGGATCGTCGCCATTACTCCGTACCCTCCCGCAGTTGAAGCCGGAAGATGCTCGCCGTATTCGCGTAGACGTGCTTCGGCTTCACCTTCACAAACCGGTAGACCGTGCCGCCGTATTCCAGCGTGTCCAGCCGGGTGTCGATGCCGCTTTTCATCACGGTCATCGGCCGCAGTTCCGCCAGCGTTTTCGGTTCGCCGCCGACTGTGACGGCAGGATCGCCGGGTTGTGCATCGAGACTCTGTTTGAGTTCGAGATAGGCGATTTCGGCGGTCAGGTCCCCCTTGAGGTAGTTCTTGCCGTCCACAATTCCCTCGCTGACTTCGGACGGCTCCGAAATATGCACGGTCCGCACGAACGGAAATTCCGTTTCGGCAAACTCCCCGGCCGCCGCGTCGTAGCTTCTGACCCGCACGCGGTAGGTCAGGACGGCGGTGTTGCCGTAGAGCTTGCTGATGACGATGCGGTCGGCTTTCAGAAACGGATTGCGCCTCATAATGTCACCTCACAGATAAGGCGTCTGCGTGACCGGATCGACGAACATGTACCATTGCGTTTCGAGCCGGCGCTTCCAGTACCGTTTCGCGCGGCGGATTTCATGCCGGGCGCGGGAAAACGGCTTCGCGTCGCAGACACGCACCACGATGACGTGCTCATCGTCCGCCGATTCATCGACCACCAGCTGCCAGAAGCGGTTGAAGTCCGAACTGCACCAGTAATGGCCGAGCTTGAGCAGCGGGTTGCCGAACTGGTCCATCCCCTTCGGAGCTTCACGCAGCCGTGTTTCGCGTTTTTCGGGATCGTCCCGGAACTGCCCGGCCCGCCACTGCCGCCCGGCCGGAGTTGTCGCATTGTTTTCTTCCATATCTTCCCCTTTCAGCAGGTGGTTCGCATTGCGGCGACCTGCATTCGGTCGGAGCCGGTCGCCTCCGCATCAACTTCCGCACCGAGTTTTTCGAGCATTTTCACCACGTGCATCGGAAAAATCGGCGGAACCATGTTCTTGTCGAACTTCCGCCCGTCGGCGGAGAGCATACCGAGAATCGTCAGCGGATGCGGCTCAGCCGGATTGTCGTCGAGGCTCAGCAGATAGGCCGCCTCCTGCGCGCAGGCTTGTTTCAGGAAGCGCGGGATGTTCACATCCTTGAAGTCGTCCGTCCCGTCCGGCTCGTAGCTGAACGCTTCGCCGTCCGGATCGAAAAACGTCACGTAGATGTCGAAGAAATTCGTCGCCGCCTTGAGCCCGGAAAGTTTCTTCTCCTCCGAAGCGTCATTCCAGTATTCATCGAACACGTACTCGGAAAAGAACTTTTCCGCCCACGCCTTCGTGCAGTACGGTTCAATCAGCGTCACTTCGTCCGGCATATCACTTCACCGTGCCTTTCTGCTTTTCCTCCGCATAACGCGCCTCGACCTCCTGCGGGTTCATCGTAGCCGCTTCGATGCCGGCGGCGATCAGTTTCTTGCGCTTCGAGTTGACGAGGCGGGCGGCGGCCAGCCGCCTGCCGATCTCTTCCTTCGACTCGCCGGCTCCGGGCACGGCGGCGGCGGCCTTGATCCGCTCCTCGACCTCCGAAATGGGCCGGCGTTCGCTCGCCGCCTTCCGGCGCTCTTCATGTTCCAGCTTGTGCGCGAGAAATTTTTCCCGGTCCGTGAACATGATGCCGCAGTTGACGCAATAATCGAAAAATCCGCTCATTTTCCCTCTCCTGTTCTGATGTGCTGTTGAAATGCCGGAATCGTCCTGATCCGGCTGATTACTTCGGCGCTGCCGATGCAGCGTGTACATTCATAGTGGCGCGAAGTGCCCTTGTGTTTCGGGCACCAGTCGTATTCCGTGTGATCGAAGCGGTAGCGGGTGTCGGAATAACAGCCGTGACAGACGTTGAAATTGATGATCCGGTACGGCGTCGGGAACTCCGCCCCCGGCAGCGAAAAACCGGAGATCAGCACGACCGGCTTCCGGCAGCACCACGCCAGCCACGAAAGCCCGCTGCCGAGCCCGATGAAAAAGTCCGCGTTCGCAATCAGTTCCGCCCGCTGCGTCAACGGCTTGTTCCCGGTGAAGTCTTCCGCATTGCGCGGGATGTGGTTCCAGTGAATGCCGTTTCCCTGCACTTCGGCCTGATCGATGTCGATGACCCGGTATCCGGACTCCTTCAGGAACCGGACCACCTCGCCCCAGCCGTTCGGATTCACCCAGGTCTTGCACATGCCGCTCGCCTGGGACGCAATCGCGACGTAAGGCTCCGGAATCGTCCGATTCTCCCGGTCGAAGGTGACGCGGGGCGGTTCGCCGCATTCCGCCGGTTCGAGGCCGAGCAGATAGGCCGCGTAGTGGTGGAGCGCGCACTGCCGGTAATCGACCGGGGCGCTCGCATATTCCGTGTCATCGTGAAAAATGCCGACCGTATAGGCGGCATACGGATACACGGTCGGCTTCCTGCTCCGCTCAATGAACCGGATATCCGGATACTCCCGCTCGAACAGCGGGACAATGTGAGCCGGCAAACAGACATGAAGTTCGCAGCCATGCTTTTTCCGAAACGCTTCACAGCACGAGAACCACGCGATGCAGTCGCCGAGGGTCTGCACCGGAATATCGATCACGACGGGCATCCCGGCACTGTCGTATTTATGCTGGAAGATCCTCTCGCCGCTGTCGGCATCGAAAAGCTGGAAACCGTAGCGGATCGCATACCGCCGTTTCGACACGTAGTAATCCCCGGCTTCGAGCACGTCGTCGAACACCTTGAGTTCATGATCGAGATCGACCAGCACAAGCCGGAATCGGCGGGGTGCGAGCGCCTTCGGGATCAGCAGCCGGAAGCCCCGGCAGAAATCGAACCGGATGCCGTAGGCAATCCCGACCGTCGGCACCATCGGGACGAAATTCGCGGTAAAATCCTGCTCAAGCTGCTGCATCCATTCATCATTGGTCATTTGTACCTCCGCAATTTTCCGATACCGAATCTGTCAACGCGGAAACAGAGATGGGCGCGGCGGACAAAAAAAGGCCCCCCGAATCAGCATCGTACAGTGAGGACGAAACGACTGAAACGGGGGGCGCACTCTTTTTTACGGAATGAGTTCCGGCGCGACGCTGAACTTGCCGGTCATGCCGGTCGAGTTCGAGACCTTGACGCGCATGTAGTGCTCGTCAACGTCCGGGATGAAGCTGAAAATGTCGCCGGAAAGTGCGGTTCCGGTGGCAGCAACTTCGTTCGACGCGATTTCCCGCCAGTCGGCCGCATCCGGCGCATCGGCAACTTCGAGCACGGTGGTGATCGTGTTGCCGCTGGCGCAGGCCGCTTCGCCGACCAGCCAGCCGTGCACCCGGATGCCTCCCTGAGTGCCGCCGAGTTCGAACGCCTCGCTGACCTGCGCGGCGGTGTCGGCCGCGAGATCGGCTTCATGAAACATGTAGTCGTCAGCGAAATGGACTTCCTTATCTTTCCACATGGTGATTTCTCCTGTGTTACGGTTTGAGTTGCTTTCGCTCCGGGCGGCTTATCCGATCACCTCTTCGGTTCCCCAATTCACATTGTAGGAGCCGACGAACGGAATCTTGTTCCATTCGGTGATGAGGTAGGAAACGCCGCGAGTCGCATCCGTGACCTGCCGCTGCGGGAGCTGGTACTTGAGCGCCAGCTTGCCGATCAGCGTGGTATGGCAGTAGATGATCGTCGAATACGGCTCGCCGCGTACGGCGGCAATCGCGTCGTCAATCATCATCGCGGTCGGGAGCCCGTCGATCTTGTCGCGGTCGTTCTCGTTCTGCTTCAGCTCGATGTTCACGAGCGCATGGACGAACCGCTCATCCTCAAGCTGAAGGCCGAACTGAATCCACGAGGCGATCTCCTTGCCGATGGCGTACTTGAGGTCCTTGACCTTGTACTCCTTGCCGCCGTTCAGCGGGAGCTGGGTGAACAGCTTGCCGTTGGAGGCGTCGTTCGGGTTGTAAAGCCCGACAGTGGAATCCTCGTCCCAATGAACGAAAGCCATCGAGAACTGCTTGCCGGCGGTGGTGCCGCCGACGTTGATGAACCGCTTGTTCGCCAGCGCCTTCGCGACGAAGCCCTTGTAGTAGATGCGGCGTTCCTGCTTGTTGCCGGCGTTCGCGATGATCTGCGGGAGGCGGTTGTTGGCATACGCCGAATAACCGCCCATCGCTTCGGCGGCGTCCTTCGGCATTGCGAGGGTGCCGCCGATCTTGCCGAGCCGCGCCTGCCCCAGCTCGAAGCTGATGCCGACGGTCGGCAGTTCCTCATCGAAGTCCACCTCTTCCATCCCGTCGATGCTGGTGGTCTTCGCAAATACGTTGTAGAAGCCGTGGCTGGCCGGCTTGACCGGAATCGAATCGATGATCGGATTCTTTTCGGTCAGGTTGTTCAGAATGGCCTTCTGCTTCGGATGCAGAAAGACATTCAGGTCCTTCAAAGTGTTTTTCATGGTTCAGTCTCCTGTTTATGAATCCAGTTGTGCGGCGACTTCATCGTCAAGGAATCCCTCCCCGGAACCGGGAAGCGACGGCTTCGGCGACGACTGCAGATTGGCCGGAATTTTCGGAACTCCGGGGTTGGAGCCGCCGGGAGTATTGCGGATCGTCCAGCCCATGCGTTCGGCACGGTTGGCGAAATACTCTTCCACGCTCTTCCCCTTGTAGGGAGTGAATTCCCCGATCTCGTCAATTTGAAGTTTGTCCTCGATATCCTCGTACAGCATGTCGAGTTTATCGGCGTCGTACTTCTCTCCGAGCCGAGCCCTGATTTCCTTCCACTTCGCGGCGCGAAGACCGGCGGTTTTGAAGTTCTGCAACTCCTTGACCTGCTTTTCCACCTCTTCGCACTTCGACTTCAAGGCGTCACGTTCCCGCTGCGTGGTCAGATGCGCTTTCCGTTCATTCAGGTAGTCTTCGTTCGACTTCGCCCCTTCCTTCAAGGTCGGATACTCGTCGAGGATCGCCTGAATCTCTTCCGGCGTCTTACCGAACTTCTGCCACGCGGCGAGCTTTTCCTTCGTCGCCTTGTGGTCGTTCTTCTCGTGCTCTTTGGAGTCGAGGGCTTTCTGCACATCCTGCTCCGTCTTGAGCTTGGTATCGTCCAACGAAACCACTCCGTTTTCGACGCTGCAGATTCCGCGCAGATTTTCCGGCACTTCGTCCAACGAACTGCACCCCAGCTTAATCATCTTCACTTCTCCTTGTTGAATTCCGGTCCGCAAAGACCATCTTCGCGGATTTTTCGCGTATTCGTTTTTTGTCAACGGCAAGGTTTTTGAAGGATTCGCGGAATATCATTTGACAGATTTTATTTCCAATGATATAGTATCGGAAGATCAATAACGGAGAGAGGCCTGATGAGCGACGAAAAAATTACGTGCCCGTGCTGCGGTGAGGACATCACCGACTTCGTCCACGCCGCCGTCACAAAGCGGATTCGGCAGATCAACGCCGAAAAAATGCGCCGCCGCCAGAACAATGATCCCGAATTGCGCCGGCAGTTGAATGAAGCCAGCGCGGAACGGCTGAAAGAGTGGCGCAAGAAGAATCCGGACAAAGTCCGCGCCGCCACCACCCAGGCATCGCACGCCAGAACCGAAGAAACGTTCGCACGGCAGGCGGCCACACTCAAGGAAACCAACCGCCGCAAAGCGATCAAATTCTCGGAACTCCTGCTCGCCGCGCGCACCTCCGGCCTCAAAGTCACGCCGGAAGTCGAAAGCGACCTGATGAAACAGGCCAGCACACTCGTCAAAGAAGAGATGAAGGCCGAACGCAGGGCAGCCAAAAAATCTCAGCAGCAAGGGCCCGGCACCAGATGAATCAGGCGGATTTCATAAAAATTCCGGCGGCATTCGATTTGGAAACCACCGGGCTTGATGTGAAACGGTGCGATATCATCGAACTGGCCCTTGTGCCGTTGAATCCCGATTTCACCCCTTCCGAACTGCCTGCCTTTACCGCGCGGATCAAAGCGGCTCATCCGGAAAACTCCGAACAGGGAGCCCTGCAGGTGACGGGACTCGATCCGTCGGAGGGCGAGGAAGCCGCCGTTGTCGCGGAAAACCTGAAAACCTGGCTCCGCGAAAACCGGATCGGACGCATTCACCCGGTCGGCCACAATATCGATTTCGATCTCGACTTCTTCCGGGAAAAGTTCCCGGAGCTGGCCGGGATTTTTTCCGGCCACGGCCGGGACAGTATGCGGCTGGCGCTCGCCGTCAACGATATCGCAGCAGCACAGACCGGGAAACCGCTTTTCAACAGTGTCAGCCTGAAAAATCTCAAGGCGTATTTCAAAATGGATGGCGATGCCCGGCACCGGGCATACGACGACGCGCTCGACGCGGCCCGGCTTTACCGTCATCTGATGGAAAAGTTGATCATCAACCTTTGAATCACAGTGGGGATGCGTTTCCCTGCTGTCATGAAATTTCCTTGAGCTTCACTTCACCTTTCCATCTTCCGCCGGGTCATCATCGTCGGGCGGAATCGGGTTGCCGGGCTCCCGGACCAACACCTGCTGGCGGCGCTGCCGCTCTTCCCATTCGATCTCATATTTCGCCTTGAATTGTTCCCAGCCGAGTTTGGACTTGATGTAGCCGCTCTCTTTCCCCATCACGTACAAATCTTCTTCGAGCATCTTCACCTCGCCGGTGACGACCGCCTTGCAGAGCGCGATGTACTCGGAAAGGTTCACGCGCGGATTCGCAAATTCATTGCTCGGAATGTAATTGATCTGCCGGACCGCCTCCTCCGGATAGTGCATCCAGCGCGCCATGTGGCGCAGAATCGTGGTGATCGCTTCGCCGCTGACGTTCACGACCGTCCGGAGCGGCGCGGACTGGTTGTTCTGCACCTGGCCGACCACCGTGCCGGACTGGTGGCTTTTCGCACTCATCAGCGAGAGCCGCTTTTCCTCAATACTGGATTTCAGCCGGGCGATCTCCTTTTCCTCCGCGTCGAAGCCGACGCCGTTGGTGGAAAGGTACTGCGCCTTCGCGTACTGCCCCGGAATGCAGACCACGGAACCGGCCACAAATTCATCATCCTTGAGCTTGAAGCTGTTGTTCGCCCCGGTGATGACGATGCTTTCCTGCGTGTTCATATAAATATGCTGGCTGTTGTGGGCCATGCACAAAAAGAGCTTGAGTTCGGTCTGCGCCATCGACAGCATCGGCGGATACTCCATCGAACTGCCTGATAATCCGCTCGAACCGCACCATACCAGCGGAATCCGGTTGAAACGGCGTTTCAGGTAGGCCGGATAGACGGTCCGGCCATCCTGCGGCGGATGGGCGATATCGAGGCCGTACAGCTCTTCCGGAGACACCGAACGCTGGTAATACTCCAGATTCGCATCAAGCCCGAGGATACGCAGCCGGATCACCTTCCGGAACTGCCACGTCCTGATATCATTTTCCACCGTCGATTCGTTGAGCAGCACCATGTCCGCCATCGACTCACCGGAAATCAGCGTATCGTTGAAATGAGCCCGCAGGAACTTGTTGGCCGGATATTCCTGAATGAAGAACGGGCAATGTTCGTTATCCCGGACTTCGAGCAGCATCATCCTCAAACCGTGGGCCATCTGTTCCTTGTTCAAGCGGACCTGAATCTGTTTGAGCCCGTCGCGCGTGACCGAAGCATCGTCGATGATGTAATTCATCCGGCCGTCCGGCGGAAGCGTGACGTGGGGGCTGCCGAGCTGAAACAGCCCCTCGTAGGTGTCGAGTGAAGCCTTTGTTTCGCCGGGGAAAAGCGCCCGGTACAGAAACTCCTTGTATTTTTCGGGGTGTTCTTTCTGCCATTTCGTCGGCGGCAGGTATTTGCCGCGCGCTTTGATCGTCCGCTGGCCGGCAAGACAGTCATCGACGATGTCGCGGCACTCCAGAAGTTCGGGATACTCGGGAAACGCGAGGCCGGCAACCAGTTTTTCCAGTTCCTCATCGGAATATTTTTTCATCGGCATAGTGGATTCTCCGGATTCATTTTCAGCTTTGCCTTACCGAATCTGTCAACGCTCAGGCGAATGCCGCCGCATCCCGTTCCCGGATGTCCGCCAACGCAAGCCGGGCGGAGGCCGGCGGCTCCTCGAACGGTTTGAGCCGGTATTCGCCGGCCCGGTGCTGCGCGTATTTTTTCTGCCCGATACGCTGCCGCTTCTCCGGTTCAGAAAGAGTTTCAAAATATTCCCGGAACGATACGGCGAGTTCGCTCGCTTCGTACTCCATTTCCGGCACCAGCCGGCAGCGGCAGTGGATATGCCTCGGCAGCGCCGGGATGTCCGGCGAATCGAACTCGTAGATTTCGCCGTGATAACCGCCGCACTCCTCGCATACGCTGGTATCGAGCACCGCCAGATAGACCAGCCGGAGGCGGTTCCTGCTCGCGACGGCAAGCCCGACATCGTTCGCGACGCCGTTCACGATGCTGTCGATTTCGCTTTTGACGTAGCGGCGGGTCGTCATCATCTGCTTCCGGGCCGCCTCACGGAGTTCCGCAAGCGAACTGCCGTTTTCCAGGCCGTCCGCGATTTCCTCATAGAGCCGGGACACATCGCCTTCCGTCACTTTCGCGATAATCTGCCGCCGGGTCAGGCCGTGATATTTGCCGTACCGCGCGATCTTCGCAGCGTCCGCCTTGGACAGGGCGCGCCCGGTCCGGCCGGAAACGGCGAACCAGCCGGCCAGCAGCCCAAGCAGGAAGTCATTCTCCGTGTCGATCAGTTCCGCCGTTTCGCGGTCCAGTTCGTCGCAGACCTCATCCCGGACGCTGTTGCGGATTTCGGCGAGCCGGTCCTTGAGTTCATCGAGCTTCCGCTGCGTCCGGTAGTCGTTCGCCATATTGCCGCCGAGCGTCGCTTCGATCTGATAGATGAATTCATAAACGGCGGCTTCCGTCGCGGCGAATTCCGCGACTGCGTCTTCGGAAAGCCCGGCGGCATACCGCTGCAGGTCGTCGCAATGCCGCGTCAGCAGCAGCGCGAGTTCTTCGGGGGTTTTGTCTTTCATGGTCATCACCTCTTCGGGAGTTTATGAGTTTCCGGCAGTCGCCACCTGCGCGACGGCATCGTAATCGCTCAGCAGGAAATAGCAGACCGTATCGTAGCAATGGTCTTCCGCTTTTGAATCGACATCGTCGGGATTTTTCCTGTCGCGCGGCAGCGTCGGAATCGTGCGGATACAGTGAACGCAGGTCGAGAAAAAGAAAATTCCCGGCTTCTCCATCCGCTCCAATGCCCCGAACAGCATACTCCGGAACAGGTTCGCCGCGATCAGCCGCGTTCCCGGAGCCTTGTTGCACGGCTCGAAGCAGATGCCCGCATCCTCGAATTCATCCGCCGTCGAACGAGCCTTCGACGAGAAGATCGCCGAATCCGCGATGCGCTGTGAGATTTCATAGCCGAGCCCCGCTTCCTTGATTTTGATCCGTTCCGCCTTGAGCGGAGTCGTGCATTCGGGATCGCCCTCGTTCGGCTTGCCGTTCCAGAAATAGAGTTCCGCGATCACGAAGACGTCGCCCCGGATGGTCGAACGCTTTTCACCGTTCGGCAGATAGTAGTCGCTGCCGTCGGAAACCGCGAACCACAGCATTGCCGCCGGCCGGGTCTGCCCCTCGTCGTAACATTCGATGACCCGCCACGAGGGCGGAATCCGGAACGGCCGGATCACGTGAATATCGCGGTCCCACAACTTGTCGAAGGCCCCGCCGGCGATGATGTCCCAATCGCCCTTGAGCCAGGCGCGGACCATCTCCGGGCTGCCGATCTGTTTCAGGCGCTGGATGTAAGTCGGGTCGTTTTTCAGCAGGTACGGGTTCTCGAACAGCCACGCCGGAATGTAGACACGGAAAGTCCCCATCGGATTTCCGAGCGGATCAAGGTCCTCAATCGGAACCATCCCTTTCGGGGCCGGGTCGATGAACTCCGCCTTGAGAATGTTGTGCAGCCGCCCGCCGGGGTTGCAGGTCATAAAAAGCTGCGTCGGCACGCCGGCGGCGGAACGCAGACACCCTTTCAGGAGTTTGATATCATCGTAGCTGTCGAACTGGCCGACTTCGTCGAGGATGATGAGCGTATATTCCGCGCCCTGATAGTTGTGGACCGACTCCCCTTCCAGGTAGTTGAACTCACAGATCGCGCCGTTGCGGAACTCGAACCGTTTTTTCTGCTCCTTCCAGACCGCGATGCCTTTATACATCACCTTGCATCGGTCGATGATCTGCTCAAGTTCCTTCAGGCTCCGGCGCATCAGCAGTATCCGGGCGTTTTCGCCGTAAAGCTGGGCGTGCTGCAAAATTTTGAACCGGCAGCATTCGGTTTTGCCGCCGCCGCGCGCGCCGCCGAACAGAATGGTCTGACACGTGCAATCCAGTGCGATCTGCTGCTTCGGCGTCGGATAATAGTGCCGCTCGGGGGGATTACCCTCCTGCGGCGGCTGTTTCGCCTTTGCCGCCATCAGTCGCCGCTCCCCGGTTCCGCCGTTTCTTCCTCCGGAACCGGAAGCCCCGGCGGCCCGTCAAGGCCGAGTTCCAGGATTTTCGCGTCCAGCACCTTTTCCTGCGACTCCCCGAACTCTGCCGCCTTTTTCGCCCACTCTTCGACCGGCAGAAGGTTTGCCGAGGAGTGCAGCACAACCAGCGGCGCGCCGTCGGCACCGGTGACTTCGAGCTTTTCGCCGAAACCACGGTCGCGGGCAATCGCTTTCAGCAGCAGGTCGCGCGTCCGGTCGCTGCCTTTGCCGCCGTCGATGGCCTCATCCATCATCGCGGCGATGATCCGGTCCTTCATCCGTTCGAGTTCATCGTCAAGCTCGGTTTGCAGTTCGGGACACTCCCGGATCAGGTCGCGCAGCGCGCCGCGCGTGCAGTTCAGGATGCGTTCCAGCGGTTCAAGCAGCCCCTTGCTTTCCGAAATATGTGCAAGCACTTCGGCTTTGCTGACTTTGGTTCGTTTTGGAATCATGGTCCCCTCACTGTTGATTTTCCGGCTATTCCGGCCTTGTCAACGGCAAAGGGACAGAAAACGGGGGACACCGGGCCGCAGCTCCGGCATCCCCCGTCGGAAGAGAATCGGTTATTTCGCCGGCGAAAGCCGCAACCGGTTTTCATCTTCAAGCCCGGCCAGCAGCCGGCGAACCTCCGCCAGCGGCAATCGCCGGACCGCGTCCAGCAGCCGGAGCCTCTCCGGTTCCAGCGCGTCGGGCAATGCGGCGGCGATCCCCAGCGCCGGGATGTCGCCGATCCGCTCTCCGAGAAGCCCGATCCAGCGCAGCCGCTCCTTTTCCTCGATGTGCCGGTTGTAGAGTTCGGTCATGCGCGGCGTCATGTGTCCGACAATGTCGCGGACAATCGGCTCCGGGATTCCGACGACACCGGCCAGCGAGCAGAAGGTGTGCCGGAGCGAATGGAAGTCGTAGACGCTGTGCTTCCGGCTGCGCCCCTCCACCTCAACCGTCGTATCGAACTCGCAATCGTATTCGAGGAACCGCTTGATCCTCTTGCTGACGAACGAACGGTCGCGTAAATAGTCGGCGGCCTGTTCGGGCAGTACATATTCAGAGGTGTTGCCGGGATCGTCAACAAGTTTACGCAGAAACTCTTCCAGCACCGGAAGCATCGGAATCGAGGAAACCTTTTTCGTGCGCTTCCTGGTTTTGTTCCGCTTCCGGTAAATGTGGCGGCGGTCGAAATGGACCTCATCCTTCCGGAGTGTGCAGACATCGCCCTCGCTCAGGCCCGTGAACAGTCCGATGAAAAACAGCGCGTACAAATAGCCGTCCGCCTCTTCAAAGATTTTCCGGAGCTGGTCGTCGGTGTAGGCGTTCCGCTCGGCGTGATCGGCAGGGAGCTTCGGAATCCCGGCGAACGGATTCTCCGCCATGCCGGTTTCATTTTTCATCAGCTCGAACACCTGCTGGATTGCCTTGTGGTAGCCGTTCAGCGTATCATTCGAGAGCTGTACGGCGCTCCCGGTTTCCCGGAACACCGTAAAGGAACCGTGTTTCCGGATGAAGGCGATGTAGTTCTCCGCATGAACCGGCGTCACGTGCTGCATGTAATTCACGAGCGGAGCATTCGCCCGCGTCCACGCGACGAAATCAAGCCAGTAGTTCCGCTTGAACCTGATCCGGGTTTCGCTCGTGGCCCGGCTGTGCGGTTTCGCCAGCGCCTTGTCGTAGGCCCCGTCAAGATTGACCGGGGCCATCTCCCCGATGAGCAAATCACGGCAGGTGCGGGCGATCTCCGCCGGAGTCCGGCAATTCCTGACCCGCTCCGCCGATTCCTTCATCTGCCGTTCGAGCTGTTGCGCCTGGATCGCGGTGCCGTAAACGGTGCGGCATTTTGACGGATAACTGCCGTCCTCCCGGCGCGCGCCGATATTCACCCTCACACGATACCCGACTCTGCCGTCCGGCCCCGTAAATGCCCTGATGCTCATAACAGCCTCCCTTGTTGTTGGTTCATTGATATTATATCGCTTAAAATACAATTAGTCAATCGATATTATGAAATACTTTTGAAAAAAATGCTGATTTGAGCTTGTTCTATTCTCAATTTAACCGTAACGCAAAAACAGAAAAACTTCGATACTATATCATTTGCGTATTTGGAAACGTTATGATATAGTATGACAGAAACAGGGAAGATGATCCCGATGTTTCGGAGCTGATTGAAAAATTTTCCAAATTGTCTGGAAAATTTTCCGAGTTGTCTGGAAAGCATTCAACGAATTGTAATCGCGTGGTCGCGGGTTCAAATCCCGCCGGAGGCCGATGGCAGCCGTAGCTCAGCGGTAGAGCACGAAAAAAATGCTTTCCGCCCTATTACTCGGATTTTTTTGATTTTGAATCGAGTTGCCTGGAGAAGTTTCAACATGGGAAGCGTATGTCGTTGGTTCAAATCCAACTTCCCCCGCGAATATGGGGGAATAGCTCAGTCGGCAGAGCAATGCTGTAAAAAGAGCTTCTTCGCTTCATTACTCGATTCTCCTTTTGGTCCGAGGTGCTGGAAAAGCATTCAACGGTTCTTGTTGGTTCAAATCCAGCCAGTATCCCGCCGATGGCGGAGATACGGGAAGATGCTTTCCGGATGATTCTTCGGGCCTTCTTCGCGGGGTAGAGTAGCGGTCACTCGACAGTGTCATAAGCTGTACAACCGGGTTCGACTCCCGGCCCCGCAACCATTTCGATTGTTTGCGGTGTGCATCCGGAAATTTCAACATCAACTTGAAATTGAAACGTAAAAGTTTCCGGGAATCCATTCACCGCTTTTTTTGACCCAAAATTCCTTAACAGTGAGAGGTGCAGCATGAAGCAAGTCAAACAGATCGTCGCCGCCAGAAACAGCGTCATCAACACGGCGGACACCGTCAACCACGAAAACAATCCCGCCTGGACCAAGCCGGACTCCGAACTGCTCGAACAGTTCGCAATGACCGGAACGCTCGGAAATTCCTTTTACGCCAGCGCCAAAGAAAACACCGAAAATGCGGTCGAACTGCTCGAACGGTGCGACGCCGATGCCATTGCCTCCGCCATTGTCAAGGGACGCAACGAAGGATTCATCCGGACTTTTCCGCTGCTCGGGCTGGTCTTCCTCTCGAAGAAGGACCCGGAACAGTTCAAAGCCGTATTTCCCCAAGTCGTCAAAACCGGAAACGACCTCGGAGACTTCATCGATCTGTGCAAATCCATGCGTGGGCTCGGCCGTTCGGTCAAAAACGCCATTTCCTCCTGGCTCGCCGCCCGTACCAGCGACTACTACGCGCAGAAGTATCGCACGCAGCTCGCCGACGCGATCCGGCTCGTCCGGTTCCGGGGAGACTGCGACCCGATCTTCGGCTATGTGCTGGCCGGTTACGGCGACCGGGTGAAAGGCTGGACCGCCGAAAAGGAACAGGCGGCTTATGAAAAGTATCCGAACCTCAGGGCGCACCGGGATTTCATCGCGGCGATCGAGGCCGGAAAGAACGCTGTCGCGTGCAACATTCTTGAGAAGCATAAGCTGGACGTGGATTCGCTGACCGCGCACTACGACAAATTCGACGCGGCCATCTGGCGCGAAATCGCACGGCTGTCGCCGGTGATGCGGTTCCTCAAATACCTCGATAAATTCGACCGATCCGGAGTTTTCAGGCGGGGCATCAGCCTGGCCGAAGAGAAGCTGACCGTCGCGAACTTCCAGAAGGCGCGGGTGTTCCCGTTCCGGCTCTATACCGCGTATGCGAATATCTCCAACTCCGCCGTCAAAAATCACCTTGCCGCCGTGCTGGACGAATACGCCGCCGCTTACGATTGGGGCGCATTCAACGCATACTCGTGGGCGGTCTGCCCGGACGTGTCCGGCTCCATGCAGGATGTCTGTTCCGGCAAGCTCACGTTCAGCGACATCGCGGGGATGTTCACCGGCTTCTTCGCAAAAGGGCTCAAGGATTGCCGGATCATTCCGTGGAGCGACCGCGTGTTCAAATGGGATGTGCCGCGCAACGACAGCATCATCACGCATATCCGGAAACTCAAGCGGCTGAACGGCGGCACCGATATGTCCTGCGCACTGCGGGCCATGATCGCCGGAAACATCAAGCGTGATTTCCTCGTATTCATCACCGACACCGAGGAATACGGCCGCCGCTACCGGGGCGGTTCCAGCTGGATCGAAGCGTGGATCGAATACCGCAGGCGTGTAAATTCCCGCGCCCAAGCGTTCGTTCTCCGTTCCGACAGCGGCATCACCAATCCGTTTCCCGAAGCGGATGCGAAGAAGTACGGCGTCTATCCGGTCTACGGCTGGAACGACAATGTCGCCAAATACATGCAGTACGTCGTCGAAAGCAACCGGTGACGGCGGAATGACGAAAATTACAATAGTCGGGTATAAATGTGATTATTGCGGCCGCTCGTTTACACGCCGTAATGATTGCCTCGCCCATGAACGGGAAGTACATAAATGCCCGGTCTGCCGACACGCCGTCTACACCGGACCGTACCTCGAAAACAGAGATTGCAAACTCAAACGCTGCAATTTCCGACCGGATAAACAAGGATGACAAATATGAAAGAACTGAATACCATTGTCCGGATGAAATTCGGTTCCGTTCTCTACGGAACCAATTCTCCGGCTTCCGATACGGATATCAAAGGCGTTTTCATCCCGGCTGCCGAGGACATCATCCTGCAGCGGACTCCGAAAACGGTACAGATGCACACCGGCAATCCAAACTCCAAGAACACCAGCGCGGATGTCGATTATGACATGTATTCGCTTCATTACTATCTGCAGCTTCTCGCAGAAGGTCAGGTCGTTGCGCTGGATATGCTTTTCGCACCCGATTCCATGCTCGAAATAAGCACCCCGGTATGGGATACGGTTCGCCGGCATCGGGAGCAACTGATCTGCAAAGACACCAAAGCGTTTGTCGGATATTGCCGGACACAGGCCGCAAAATACGGCGTCAAGGGCGGCCGGATCGCGACTCTCCGGGCCGTGGTCGATTATCTGCTGGAAGTAATAGCCTTTCGACACCACGAAGATGTTCGCCTCGGTGAAATCTACGATAATCTGCCAACCCTCGAACACACCAGACGGTATATCGATCCGGTATCGAAGCGGAAAATCTATGAAGTCTGCGGCCGAAAATTCCAGGATACATGCAGCATCGAGGAAGCATGGTGCTGTATGAAGAAAATCCTCGACAACTACGGCCAGCGGGCGTTTCTCGCCGAGAAAAATGAAGGCATCGACTGGAAAGCGGTCAGTCACGCATTCCGTGTCTGCTACGAAGTGCTGGAATTGCTTTCGACGCATCGGATCACGTTTCCGCTGGGGCAGCGCGACTTCATCAAAGCGGTCAAGTACGGGAAGTTCCATTATAAAAACGACTATATCGGGGAGCGGCTTGAAGAACTGATGAATCAGGTGGAGCGAGTGGCCGCCGTCACCGATTTGCCGGCTCATGCGGATCGCCGCTGGATCGATGAGTTTGTTTTCAACGTTTACTCCGAAACCATCCGATGAACAGTCTCTCTGCGGAAGTCGCCCGGCATAACGCCCGCCTCGAAAAGCTGCTGGCGCTCATGCGGGAATCCGAGGTGGAAAATTCGTTCGACATCCTGCTGTACCTTCCCGAACTGCGGAATGTACCGGTGACGTTCATGAACGGAGAAACATGGACCATGACCCGGATCAGCCGGAAGAGCTGGCAGCACAAAGAAAGACCAAACGAGATCATCGAGGAATTTTTTCTGCATTTTCGCGATGCCGCCGGAAAGCGCACCACATACAGAACCTATTTCGGTAGTTCCCTGCGGAAACCGCAAAATGCCAAACGTGTTCTCGACCTCTACGAAGACGAGTTGAATCGCGAGTGGTGGCAACGGCGAACGCCGGCTGTCATCCTCGAAGCCATAGAAAAACATTATCAGCGCCGCAAAAGCGGCAAAGCAGAAAAGGAGAAGCCAAATGACTGATGCCGAATGTCAGGAACTCTTGCGGAATCCGGGTGCAAAATTGACCAACGGACAGAAAAATGAACTGCTGGCCTATTCCAGGCGCATCCGGGATGCGGCCAGCCCGCCCGCGCCCAAAACACCGGAACAGTTTGAAGCCGAACATCGGGAGCGTGTCCGCAAATTGAACCGTTGCAAAGAATGCAACAGCCACGATATCGAATTCCAATCCGTACCGGCCGACGGCGTGAACGGTTCAGTTCCGGGCAAGTATTATTCCGCCGTCTGCAAGGATTGCGGGAATTCTCTCGGGCGTATCTTCTCCACCGACGACTCCGAAGGTGAAGAAGCCGCACTCCGCAAATGGAACAATCATAACTGAAATAACACCGCGCGGGCCTCGCAGGGGCCCCGCGCATTTCGGGGACGTATGAAAGTAGCACTGGTCGATGTTGATGGCCGACATTATCCGAATTTCGCATTGATGCGCATTGCGGCATGGCACAAAATGCAGGGCGACAAGGTCGAATGGTATCAACCCATGTTCAGTAATCCCGACCGAATCTACGCGAGCAAGATTTTCACTTTCTCACCTGATTTCTTCGATTATGCGGCGTGGGACCCGGAGCCGATCAAAGGCGGAACCGGCTATGATGTCGTTTCACGACTCCCCGAAGAGATCGACCGACTGCTCCCGGATTATTCCATCTACCCGGATATTGATTATGCCGTCGGTTTCCTTTCGCGCGGCTGTATCCGGAATTGCCGCTGGTGCGTAGTCCCCCAAAAAGAAGGAACAATCCGGCAATACGACGATATTGAACGAATTTCGCAGGGCCGGTACCATGTCGCCCTGATGGACAACAATTTCCTCGCCAACGACCGGGAGTTTGTCCGGGAACAATTGGAAAAGGTACGTCGTCTCCGCCTCTGCATTGATTTCAATCAGGGACTTGACGCCAGACTGGTCACGGAAGAAAATGCCCGCTGGCTGGCCGGCTGCAAATGGCGTGCGGCAACCGGAAACAATTCTTATATTCGCTTTTCCTGCGATACCCAGCAAATGCTCGGCCCATGCAAAAACGCGATCCGGCTTCTTCGGAAAGCCGGTTACTCGGGACATATCTTTTTCTATTTTCTCGCAATCGAGTTGGAAGAAACAGCCGAACGCATTGAAGAACTGCTTTCATTCGATGAAAAGCTCAATCCCTTTGTCATGCCTTACCGCGACCTTAAGGGAGACGGCAGCGTTGTCGATAAACGCCTGAATGACCTGGCCCGCTGGTGCAATGTGGTATCAGTACGGAAATCCTGCAGTTTCAGGGATTATCAGAAAAACACGAGAAAAGGCCATGAAAACACATCTCCAACGCAGGAATCGTATCTGCTGTGATTGCGATATGCGACAAAATGATTTAACTGGAAAGATACAAAATGGGTAAGGTTAAATATTCCCCCCCGACAAAGAATGAAATTTTTTCAGGAATCCTGCCATGCCCTAAATGCGGGAGATCATTATTTGTGGATTTTGAACATACAACTGCGCGAACGCGGAACAGCATGGGAGAGTTATCCGGCCGTTTTATCTGCTCGAAATGTCCACCTACGCTCAATGATTTACCCTTGCCTCGTTATTCAGGGAAAAATCTCAAAATTCTATTGACACGAGCCAAGAAAGGCTGGAATGCGGCGAAACGCCCCAAGTCCTATAATTCCTCCTGCCAAGATTGCCAGAAATTGAAGACTTTTCGTGAAATTGCCAAATTGGGAGGACTCGAAAATGATTTCCTATTCGCAAAATCAAGCCCTTGTTATAAATGTGAATGGAAAGATTTCGCTCCAATCGATCATCTGCCGGAGAGATAAAAAATACTCAAGTGCTCTTGATGAAAACGAACCCTCAAAGGGGGAATGGGGGGCCCTCATTCTCAAAGAGGAAATTTGCCAATGTGAACACCCGTTATATGTGCCGGACCCAGGGGGTGCTGGGGGGCTTGGGCCTCTGAAAACAGGCCTTTTCTACTGTCCATTCTGTAACCATAGGATAGATTCCCCTCACAATATGGCGTTTGCAAAAACATTGCAGGAAAGCGGGCAGGAAAACCGGCATGAGTGGCGGCGGGCGTGCCGCCTCCTGCGTTTTGCTTTGCAAAACTGGCCGGGCGGCTTCTATGGCCTCTCCCGGCCTCTGTGGGCGCGCTCTGCTGCTTCCGGGTGCCTGCGCGGGGCGGGGCCTTCTCTGCGCGTGGCGATAGGTCTTTAGCCTTTTTCTATAGTTTTATACTACTCTGTTGATATGGCTTTCTCTATCTTTGTGTATATGGATTTTCCCTATAATATGGTTTCCTCTCTATCTCTTATATATAGTCTTCTCTGTTACTCTATATATAGATATTACTCTATTACCCTGAATATAGGATAAAACACATGATAGAGATATCCCGATAATATAGAATCTTTCCCGGAGAAGTCCATAGATAGAGTATCCCCCACCCGCGCTGGTTTCTTCCTCCGCTCCTGCTTTTTCTTTGCTTTTGGGATTTTCTTCAAAAAAAAAATCAATTTTTTAGCAATTCTCTATTGACAATCGTTTATTACTGTAGTATAATAATAACAGCGACAGGGAAAAGCCGCTGAGCTGTTTAAAAATCGAATATCCGCGACGGTTGGCGGGCCGGAACTCACCCCGGCACAATGCGACGGAAGAAAAGAAAACGATAGTTTCAAGTCCGGGGCCGGGCGCAGCGGGTCCGGCTCCGTGTTGAAATGATCGTGATCAATAATGGGAGGTTATCAAAATGATGAAACATGAAATCGCCGTTGAAATTTCCAATTTGAATCAACCGAAATACGGCATCGCAACGGCTTCCGGGCTTGCGGATGAGCGCCGTTTTGAACTGCAATTTTCGGCGGAAAACTGCGGCTTTATCGGTCTTCTGATCGAAGACGGCGACGGCAACGAAATTTATTTCGACGATGAAGCCGAAGCCGTGGACGCCTTCTCCGGCGTTCTCGATGCGATTTTTAAATCAATTTGAAAGGTATCTGCGATGACGTTTGAACAAAAGCAAACAATTGCCGCCGCCTTGAAAAACAATCCGGCAGGATTTGCCGCCGGGTTGTTGCGCCGGGCTGAATATTGCTATAAGCATGGTGATTTTGAGCGGGCTTTTGCATTGGCGAATGCCTCGGCGGCGATATCCGATAGAATCAACCAAGCAAAAAGCGGAGGGCTTTAAAATGGCGGATAACGTTTTATATGTCGGCGAAATATCGAAATTTGCAGAAGAGGACAATTATAAAATCGGCTGCTGCGGCGGTGGGTCATTCTCCGGCGTCATTGAAACATTGCGCGGGAGTTCTCTTCATGAATTGATTGCGGCGGCGGCTGATTTTGTCGGTGTTCCGGCTGATTCCGGATATTATGACGAATTCAACAATCAGGTGCAATTCAGTCGGATGGAAAACGGAGAAGGAGAAGAAGCAAGCGAAAACGAGTTAACGCAATGGAAGCGCGGGCGATTGCGGCTATGGAGTGCCGATTACTTCTTAACGGTCCGGCGGTCGGTTGAAGTTGCGCCTGATGTACTGGCGGCGGCGTGCGGTGCGAATTGAGGCCGGAAAGACGGTACGGCGGTTTACCGCTGGTGGTCGCACTGCTGCTGCGGCAAAAAATGGTGCCGGGATTGCGTTAGCGGCGCAATTCCCGGCGTGTCGCCCCGAAGTCTCAACACGAACACGACAACTCTAATATAGTTCGCCGTGTTCAAAAAGTCAAGGAGGTTTTCCGATGGAAAACGAACCCCTTGTGAAAGGCGGCTGCGGCCATTCTGCCGGAGAGTGTCAATTCTCCGGCATGGTCGCCGGGATCGGCTTTCTGCTGGTCCTCGCCGTCGGCGCTGGTTCTCTGATCTGCGGATAACGTAGCGCCCCGCCTGCCGGTTGCGGGTCCGAAAACCGGCACTAAAACAAACATAAGGAAAAACGAACATGGCTAAAATTGCAATGAATACGATTGAAAAATACAACCGGCAGATGAAAAACGGATTCCGTTTCGACCTTTCGGCGTTGATGTACCGCAACGAAAAACAAGCTACTTTGATCGTCAATCTTGACGAAAAACATTACCTTTCCGCCTCGCTGTGGTACTCGGAACGGTTCAGCCGCGAAACCCGGCAGTACGTTCAGCAAATGCAATTGCATATTTCATACTATACACGCGAAGCCGATACCGGCATGGCGATATCCCGCGGCATCGGGAAATTTTTCAAGCTCGGCGAATACCCGAAAAAAATGTTTTCGGAAATCATCAAAAAAACGGCGGAATTTGACGCCGCGCGAATCAAGGAACTTTACGAGCAGGACCGCGCCGCGCTGGAAAATCCCTATGTGAACGGCGGCGGCCTGATGGATGAAATAAGACGACCTGTAACCGCGCTTTAAGGAGGGTGGCACGATGGAAAAACAGGAGATGACTTTGGCGGAATTTCGCAAACTGGCGAAAAAACACGGTTATAGCGCGCGGGTACGTACTGTTTCTTTTGAGGGGTTCGGATACGGTCGCGGGTGTTTTCTCTCGCTTTTTATCGCCGGGAAAAAAATCATTGCGGGGTTCGGCCGCCCGGAATACTGGGCCGCTTTCGATCAAAAATATCCGTTTGTCCGGCAATGGATGCGGGAAATCACGGTAATTAACGACGGAAAAAAATTGATTTGGGATATCTGAAAAAAGGAGTTATCAACATGGAAAACAAGACTTTCAATTCCGACTATGTCGCCCGCCTCGGCCGCCATTGGTGCAAGCCCGAAAATGCCGGCCGTCCGGAATACCTCGAAACCATCGCAGCGAATGCCGCCGCGATACCTTTTGAAATCGAATCGCTGGGCGATCTGGCCTATCGGGCGTGCGCCAGTTACAGTCAACTCCCGGAAATCGGGCAGCTTCTGCGGGAAATCGGCTATACTGAACATATCGCCAAATTCTGCAAGGAAATCACTGCCGCCCGGAATGACGCGGCCGCGCTGGATGAACTTCGGCGCTACTATGAAGGATACCGCGCCAAAGTGCTGGCGCATTTGTCGGCGCTGTCGCGCTGCATGTCGGCTTATATCGCCGGACCGGCAAATTTTCCGGTCCAGCGGGCGGAAAAAGCAAACGACGCCGAACGCAAGCGCATGGAAGAACTTACCGAATGGCAGGAGCGCGCGCAACATGCCGTCAAGCGCAATCTCGGCTTGCTTCCTCCCTCGGGTGTCATCACTTCCGACGATCCGGAGGCGCTGGAAAAGCTCCGCAAGAAACTGGCTGACCGGGAAAAGATGCAGGAAGTAATGAAGGCGGCAAATAAAATCGTCCGGGACCGGAAAATGACGGATGCGGAAAAAATTTCCGCGTTGATGGGATGCGGCCTGACGGAGAAAAACGCGACTGCGGTTCTTCATCCCTCGGAAAGTTATCTTTCTCCCGGTTTCGATTCCTATATGCTTTCCAACAACAATCAGGAAATCCACCGGCTGCGGGGCCGCCTGGTTCAGCTTGAACGGCTGCAGGCGGAGGCGGCGAAACAGGCGGAGAACGGCGGCGCGCCGGAGCTCGATTTTGACGGCGGGCGGATCGTGGACAATGCCGCCGCAAACCGGGTGCAAATCTTTTTCGACGGCAAACCGGGGGCGGAACTCCGCGCGGAGCTGAAAAGCCGCGGATTTCGCTGGGCTCCGTCGGTCGGCGCGTGGCAGGCGTTCCGGAACTGGCACGCCATGAGCAGCGCGCGGCAAATCTGCGGCCTGCCGGAAGCGTAAAAAGAATACCGCCGGTACCGCCTCGCGGCGGTGCCGGAGCAATGAAAGGATATCAAAAATGTTTTCGGAACAGATTGACAAATTGAAGCCGGAGGAAAAAGCGGCGGCGGCCGCAGAACTGGCGGAGCTGGATAAAAATAACCTGCAATGCGCGTATAGCGTTTTTGTCTATACGCTGCGCGAAGCCTCCGGCGATTGCACGAACGGCGGCGAAACAGCGAAAATCGACCGGTTCATGCTGTATACATGGCGCATGTCCCGCGCGGCGGTGCTGCTGGATGCGCAAAGGCGGCATTTGCAGCCGTCGGAATGCCTGCACGCCTGCCGCCGGATGCTTTCGCGCGAATACATTCACGCGGACGTACTTACCCGGTCGGGGAAATGGCACATGGCGGGCGGGAATTTCGTTTACAGCTGCGATTCCCGTTACAGCGAAGTAACCGGGATTGTGTATCCCATCAGTGTCCATGATCGGGTGGAATAGGTGGAAACATGAAAACAATCAAGCAGAAAAACGAAAAATCCCTGCTTCGGAAAATTGATCGTCTGCGTGAATCGCTCCGGCGTGAGGCGGAACGAACGCGGGAAATATGGGCGCGCGTTCCGTGGGGCGCGGGAATGCGCCGTGTTTCCGTCGGCCCGTCGTGCCGTCGGGAAAATGAATTGCGCGAAAAACTCAGGGCTGCAGAAACGGAACTTGCAGCCTTACAGGAGGATTGAGCAATGCGGATTTACAGGGTTGATATACAGCTTTCCGTCAACGTGGAGGCGAAAAACGCGGCGGAGGTTAACCGGATCGTCGATGAAGCCGGAGTAGAGATGACCGGCGAAAAGCGCGGCCGTTTTTCCGATTGCTGGCTGGACGCATGGAATATTTACGATGAGGACGACAACCCCGTGAAGGTGAATTGAAATGGGCCCGCAATATCAATACAACTGGCGCGGGGAATGGGTCCGGCAGGACCGCCCCGGCTGCATCGCGGCCGCCGTCGTGCATCGCTGGACGCCGCCGCCGGAAAACATCATGCGCAAGGCGCGTAAACATCGCGCCCGGAGGTAAATAAAATGGACAAAAAAATAAACCTTTACTTTGAGTCTCCGCGCGGAAACATTGAGTTTATCCATGCCGGAGCAGATCGTCACCGTATCGCGTTACTGTGGGAAAGCGAGCGTTGGAATGACGGCAACGGTTATTATCTGCCTGCCGGAAATATCACGCCTGCAGAAGAATCGGCGCTCTTGGCTTATTTTTCCGAACAATACGGAAGCAGCGGAAAACAGTTCAGCCCAAAAACGCGGGCGGACTTTGAAGCCCGTTATCCCGGCTACATTCCGGCTGATGTACTGGATGATTTTTGTAAACCGGGGCCAGATTTGGAGGAGCTGAAACAGGAATATTTCCGGTTATACAACTATGATTCCCGGCTGCCGGAGCTGTTCGACCTGATCCCGCCGCGCAAGCTCCGGGAATATCTTGCCGGACAAATCAGGGGGGCGGCTGCGAATGAATGAAAATTCAATTCTTGACGCGGTACTGTGCGGTCTGTGGCGCGTGGTGAAAGGCGTTTGCATCGGTTTTGCCGTCGTGCTGACGGTCTGCTGTGCACTGACAAAAAAACAGTAAGTAAAAGATGAAAAGAACCTGGATAAATTTTGAATTTACCGGCAGTTCCAAATTTGCATCAATAAAGGGAAAAATTCGAGGCATAGTTAACAAAGAATCGGGGATAATCATCGCGCATGAAGTGTTTGAAACATTTTCTTATTATGACAGATATGTATTAAATATTTCCGATAATGATGGCGGGGGTTTCCCTTATAAAACGGAACATTTTATTGTGTTGGCAGCTAAACAAGCATTGGTATAAAAAGGAATTGCGGACAATGAAAAAAATTGAACTGCTGGAAATCGATCTTGATGACGTTGTGCGGGTGGTGACTGCGGTATATCGCCCGGAAGGCATCGCGGAAAAATGGGCGGCGGAAAAGAACGCAAATCTTGATTTTTACGGCAATCGCTGGTGGGTGGTGGTCAAATGAATACTTTCAATTTTGAGGATTGGCGCGGCCTGATGCGGAACGGGCTTTTTTCGGCGGCCACCGAGTTGGCGAAAAAGTACGGCCGGAAGCGGGTTAGCTGCTCCGATGTTTTCGGGTTTTACGTGGTCCGGGTGGTCGGCGTCGCGCCGCGCCCGGTGCTGCTCTGCCCGGCGTCGCGCGCGGAAAATCCCGCGTTGGTGGTCGGCGGCATCGCCGCCGGATTTGAAGATGAAATTTAACAACGAAAAGGGGGGAAACATGCCGGAAAAACTGATTCAAACCAGATCAAGCGGCGCGATTACTGAAACGGAACTGCGGCGGCGCGTCCGCTGGCTGATGAAGTATGAAAACATGAAACGGCGCCAGGCGGAAAATTTCATCCGCAACGGTGATTATAACTGGTCATGGTAATGCGAAGTCGAAACGGGGCGCGGCCTTCGGGCCGTTCCCGTCCGGGCGCGGTGGTGCGCGTCCGCTGAGGATGACAGCCCAAACGAAATGGAGTAACAATGAAAACGACTTATTTTCTGCTGGTCAATCCGGGCGGCTATAGTGTAAAAACAGCCGGGGAATTTCAGCGGGCCGGGGATGCTGAAAAAGCTGCGGCGTTTTTCCCTCGCTGGGCTGTCGTCGCGCGCGATTACATATCCCGGAATGATCCCGGCACGGATCGGGTTATGAAATCTTCCGGCTTTCCGGCTGCTCTTCTGGCCGATTGCGTTTTTCAGCGTCTGGCTTTGTTCGGTCCGTGGTCGGTAGTTGCGGATCGTTCCGGAAAGCGTTTTTTGTGCAGCTACTGCGGCACAATCGTGGATTTGTACAGCTCCCGGGCGGGTGCTGCTGCGTGGTATAACTGCCGGGCGGGTGCCGCAGGTGCGGCGCTGCTGGTCTAATCGAAGGAGTACAAGATGGATGCAAAAAAGATTCCCGTATGGTTTCAACTGGTGCGCATTGCGGTGGTCGGCGGTCTGCTGGCGCTGGCGGCGGCCGCCTGAATGGAGGATCGATCATGACGGATGCGGAAGTATTTGAAGCGATCGAGCACGGGCTTGCCGTGCTGGGGCCGTTTCTGGAGCGGCTGAATGATGTATTCCCGGCACAATGGGAGGCGCTGGCGGTCGTGCGGAAAACATTGCCGAAGTTCCGGCGATGCGTGGAAAATGTCCGGGCGGAGAAGTCTTTCCGGCGTTTCATGCGGCTGCGGTCGGAACTGCAGCAGGCGGTTTATACGGCGGCAAAACAATCTTCGCAATGGGCGGAGGAGTTCCGGACACCGGCGCGCGAAATGTTCAGGGCCGGGGCGTTTCTCGACGATGTGGAGCGCCGCGCCTACGACGTTTACAGCTGTTCGCGTTGACGGCGGCGCGGCGTGCGGCGGTCCGGGGAGCGGCTCCGGGCCGTTTCCCCGCCTCGCTCCCGGCCCGGCGGCCTCCGCCTCCCTCCGCTCCCGGCACGGTTCCGGGCCGGAACTTGCCGACATGCGTACTCCGGCAAATCCAAACTTCAACTTTAAATTTGCGCAGACATGCGGACTTCTCCGCAGAAAGGAATTCAACATGGCAACTCACACTTTTTATCTGTCGTGGCAGGTCGAATATGATTACTCCCGGCCAGAGATGCTGACCGGAGAACGGGAAAAACTGCTTTCACTGCTGCGGAGCAACGGCTTCAATGTTTCATTTGCCGACTGCTGGAACTCGGAAAAATATCTTCCGGAAAACACTCCGAATCGGATATGATTTTGTAATCAAGCAGGAAGGCCAAAGAGATGCGTACTTTCATCCGAAACAGCAACCATTTCACCGGGATGTCGGAATACCAGCTGACGGAAAGCGAACGGAATTTTCTGCGCCTTCCCGCTGCCGGAAAATGGCTGCTGCGTCATTACACCCGAAAAGACGGCACATGCCGGATGCAGCTGGTCCACCGTGTCGGCGGCAAGGACCGCTGCCTCCGGCGTGAAAAGCATCCGAACTTGTTTTGAACCAACATGAAAGGGAAAACAAATGATGAATTTCAAAGAGACGGACACCGAAGAACTCAAGGCCATGCGCGACGCGATCAACGCGGAGCTGAAAAGCCGGGAGGCCAAACCGCAGAAGGTCGTCTACCTGCACGATTGTGCAGAGGCGACGGAATACCATCTTGGCAAGTACAAGCACTATTCCAAGCTGGTGCGGCGCATTGATGTCGAACAGAAAAACGGTTACGCCTTCATCGGGGATTTTCTCGGCGTCTCCGATGAACACCTCATTCCGTCCGGTTCGGTGGTGGTCGAGCGTTGCGACAATGATGTGACCGCCTATCGCGTGACCGGCGACCGCGCGAAGGAACAGCTTGCGAAGTGCGACGCCCGCCGGATGATCGACTTCATCCGCAAACTGGCGGAAATCGTGAATCAGTAACGGAAAGGGAATGCGATATGGAACTGAACAAAGTGGCGAAATTCAACGATGCACAGGGCAACACTATTTTTCACGGTTCGGTCCGTGAATTCATCGACACGCAACTGCAGAAAGGGAACTGCCGCCCGATGCGGTTTTCCTCCGGGCGCATCCGGTACGGCGTCAACGGCTTTCTGCTCGGGCGCGAAGCGTATGACTACGCGGTGCGGAAAATAGAGGAGGAAGCGGCGCGCCCGGCGCGGGAGGCGCTGCACCGGCAATGCGCCGGAATGAGCGCCGACGAATGGCTTGCCGGGTGCCGGTTCTACCGTTCCGGGGGTGACAAGATGTGCAAGCTCCCGGACGGGCGGAGCGTGATCCTCGCCCGGACCGCCACGCCGACGAACTTCCGGGAAACCTCCCGCGATTTCCTGCTCAAACTCAAACCGACATGCTGACCGCAAGGAGGTGTCTCATGGTGAAAATCGATAAAATGTGGGAAACTTTCTCTTCGCTGACGACGCTGGAAGCGGTCCGGGAACGGCGGCAGGGTTTTCAGAGAAACGTCCGGCACTTTTCGGCATGGCTGCCGGAGTACGATCCCGGCCTCTCGGAGTGTTCGCAGATCGGGCCGCATCATGCGCAGGCCTACGCGAAGAAGCTACAGGAGGACAATCTTGCGCCGTCCACCCGGTACGAAATCCTGAAATCCCTGAAACGGCTGTTCCGGCAGCTGATCGAATCCCAGCTCATTCCCGGTCCGAATCCGTTCGACGCGATCCGGTTCTCGAAGCCTCGCGTGCAGAGCCATATCCCGTACACGCGGGATGAAATCGAGTTGATCCGCAGCCGCGTGACCGGTTGGAAGCGGCAGGTGTTCCTCGGGATACTCTACACGGGGCAGCGGTGCAAGGACATCTGCCTGCTGCGGCACACGCAAGTTGATTTTTCGCTGGGCTGCATCGCCATTCCCATCGCCAAGACCGGCAAGCTCAAAGTGGTGCCGCTCTGCCGGGAAATGCGGGAACTGATCCTCGAAAGCGCGAATCAGGCATACGGACCGGAATACCGCGAATGCGTGGAGGCCGGCTATGTATTCCCGGTTCCGGCAAAGAAATATCTGACCCAGCGCGACTATATCGGCGGCCGGTTCACTTATTTTCTGCGCAAGATCGGAATTGAAAACACAACGGCAAGGCCGCCCGGTTATTCCCGGAGCGTGAACCTGAAAGGGCTGCACAGCCTGCGGCATACGTTGGCGTGCAACCTGGCGCTGGCGAACGCGCCGGAATCCGTCGTGCGGAATTTTCTCGGGCACTATTCCAAACTTGCGGCGCGGACCTATACACAATACGCGGAGCTTGAAGTGCAGCGCCGCTGGCTGGAACAATCGCGCCTGTTCCCGGCCGAACCGGTGCCGGAAGCGCCTCCGCCCGAACCGGCGCCGGCCGTTCCGCCGCCGTCCGCAGCCTTCATGGAAAACATCTTCAAGGATGCGCTATGGTAGGAATATGCGGAAAAACATGCGGACTGTTCTTGTAAAACGCTTACTTTAAAGTATTATAATAACAATAAAGATTTCAAGAGTGCCGCAACAGGCGAGGGACAGGAATGGGTAAACGCAAAAGCAACACGGATGCAATCAAACTGGCTGCATCGCTCATGGGGAAGGTCGGCGGAAAAAGCCGCTCTGAAAAAAAGATTGCCGCATCAAAAGCGAATATTCAGAAAGCATTGGCTTCCCTGACTGACGCGGCTCGACGTGGAACATCAGAGCAGCGTAGTGCGGCTCAGATGACCATTCCCGAAGAAGTACGCATTGCCCGTGCCAAAAAGGCGGTTTCCGCGCGCTGGGAAAAGCGACGGCAGGCAGACTTGCCGGTGTTGACGAACGACCGCTTCCGGGAGCTGGCGGCGGGCATTCCGGCGCGGGAGATCGCGGAGGGGATGAAGGTTTCGGTTGCGGCGGTGAATTCGTGGCGGCGGCAGGCGAAGCCGGTGCCGCTGTCGGCGGAAAACGGCAGGAAATTCCTCGCCTGGTTCGAGGCGCGCCCGCAGCAACATGGGGACCGGCCCGACGGAAAGGAGTAAAGCCATGAATCAGTATGAGGCGGTGAAGCTGTTCAACGACCGGAAAGTCCGGACCGCATGGGATGAAGATGCGGAAAAGTGGTACTTTTCGGTGGTGGATGTTGTCGGAGTGCTGACAGACCAGGCCACCTACCAGGGGGCGCGAAACTATTGGAAGGTGCTGAAAAGCCGTTTACTGAAAGAAGGTTACGAACCGGTTACAAATTGTAACCGGTTGAAAATGACCGCCGAGGACGGCAAGCAGCGGCTTACCGACGTTGCGGATGCCGAGCAGCTTTTGCGGATCATCCAGTCGATCCCGTCGCCGAAGGCGGAGCCGTTCAAACGCTGGCTGGCGCAGGTCGGGGCGGAACGGCTCGACGAAATCAGCGATCCGGAACTGGCGATCAACCGGGCGCTGCTGACCTACCGGCGCAAAGGTTATTCCGAGGCGTGGATCAACCAGCGTTTGAAGACCATCGAAGTCCGCAAGGAACTGACCGACGAATGGGACCGTTCCGGCGTGTCGGAGGGGCGGGAGTTCGCGATCCTGACCGATGAAATCTACAAGGGCTGGAGCGGCCATACCGCCAAAACGTACAAGCGCCTGAAAGGGCTGACGAAGGAAAATCTGCGCGACAACATGACAAATATGGAACTGATTCTCGGGATGCTGGCCGAAGCGACGACCACCGAACTGTCGCGGGCGAAGAATCCGGACGGCTTCGACGAGAGCCGGGAAGTGGCGCGCGAAGGCGGCGAGATCGTCGGCGGCACCCGCCGCGAAATCGAGGCGCGGACCGGCCGGCCGATTGTGACCGCCCGCAACGCGGCCAGCCCGCAGGAATTGACCGTAACTCCGGAAGAAGAGGAGGACAAGCCATGAAGAAACTCACGCTTTTCGCCGTTCTGGCGGCGCTGGCGGCGCTGCCGCTTGCCGGGGCCGATGCCACGACCACGACCCGGCGCGACGCGCAGGGGCGCACGACCGGCACGGAAACCACGCGCGGCAACACCACGACCTACCGCGACGCGCAGGGGCGCACGACCGGCACCAAGACGGTGACGGATACGCGCAGCGGCACGACCGCGACCTACCGTGACGCCGCCGGCAGAACCACTTCAACCGAAAATACACGTCAGCAGGGAAAGTAAATCATGAATCCCCTGACATTCATCTGGAAAGTCATTTCCGTGGTCGGCTGGGTGCTGATCGGTTGCTGTCTGCTCACGAAAAAACGCTGAAACGCATCCCCCCGGAGAAGTCAATTCTCCGGGGATTCTTTTTTGAAAGCAGATTGCATTTCAGAATGCTTATGCTATAATAATCAAATGATTCGATTAATCATCATCTCATTTCTGACACTGTTGATTGCCGTTTCAAGCCCGGCCGAAACAATACGCGGCCGGGTGCTGTGGGTGCAGGACGGTGATACCGTCACGCTGACCGCCTCCAACGGCCTGTGGTTCCGGGTGCGGCTGTGGGGAATCGACGCGCCGGAACTCGGTCAGCCCGGAGGGGAAGCCGCAATGACGGAGCTGATCCGCCTCGTCGGACGCAAACAGGTTACGGTCGATATCAAAGACAGGGACCATTACGGGCGGCTGGTCGGCGTGATTCTGTACCGCAAAAGGGACATCAACCTTGAAATGCTTCGGCTCGGTCAGGCATGGCATTACAGACAGTATGCTCCAAAGGCGGCCAGGTATGCGGATGCGGAACTCGAAGCCCGCCGGAAGAAACTCGGTCTGTGGGCGGAAGCCGATCCGATTGCTCCGTGGGAGTGGCGTCGCGAGCGGAGGCGCAAAAAGAAAAAGCCGGATGTCGTTTCCGAAGAAACAACACCCGGCCATGTCGGTGCGGACTTATCCGGAATGCTTCATACCGTTCCTGCGGGAAGCTACGACTGAGGGATGCAGGAATTTTGAATGCCGCAATTTCTGCAAGGTGTTCCCGGATTGACGGCAATACCGCCATGTTCATCCATTTCCACATGAACAACACTGTTGCACATGATTTTTTTCTTGGAGGAGTTTTTCAATCTTCCTCCCGGAATGCGCAGGGGATTTTCGTCATGATGCGGGCGGTATTTGTTCAGCAGGAAAAGGATATTTTTGCTTTTATTGCGCAATTCCGCCCATACTTCCTGATTCGGATGTGTGCTGTTTCCAAAGATAACAAGATGCGCATCCGGCTCAAATAGTTTCAAATAATTGTATTTTGACCTGTTGTCTATTTTGGACGATGATGTCAATGAATTTTTCGCTCCATGATGAGGAATTTTCATCAGAATTGATCGTTGCAGTTTATTTTTGAAAAATTCGTCGTACGCTGTGATCCACTGTTTTGCAATGGCATCACCTCCGTGAATGAAAACCGATTCCCCGTAACGGAATGCAATCACGGATGAAATTTCATTGAAATCCGGAAGAGAAGAAGATGTCTCTTTGTTCCAATTCTGAAACGCATATTCAAATTGCGATAGAGTTTTTTCATTCGGTGCCAGAAAGAAAACATCAACTCCAGCAATCTGAACAGGTTTATGTTCTGCACAGATTTTTAATTGCGGGATTTTTCGTTTAAGAGCAGCGTTGAACAGTGAGATCAAAGATTCCACCGCCTCAACTCTATGTTTTACGAGGTGATCGTTCACAGTGCTTTTATATTTGTTATAATCTGTCAATCCATAGAAAAACAAGGGAGTCGAGCGAACCGTATTCCAAAATTCTTCCGGGTTTCCGGATTGTATGATCGGAGATAGATCACGGGAATGGTCGTCATGCGGATGAGAAAGACAGACAAAGTTGATTTTTTTCCCTGCAGTCAGGCTTAAGATATCGGGCCTGGATGAACAGTCAGATGGGAATGCGTCCAGAATTCCAATACTGTCATCCGGAAACGTGATGATAGTCGTCTCCCCGATTCCAGATTCATAAAAATCAATTTTCAGCATTTTTATTCAGAAGACCATACAGCTTTTCCTTCATATCGGAGGAGAGCGGCAACATTTCTCTCGTGCATTCGTTTTCGCGGCACAAAGGAGAATAGGAAAAAATGGTCTCCCACAATCCGGAATCCCGATTATATTCCTCCGACTCCTTGAACTCAAACGGCTGGCCTTCCCGGCGAATCCCGTTTTGAATCAGTTGCCTTGCCGGAACGATCATTTCCACTTCCCGCCCTTTGTCGATAAAGCAAACGACAGCTTCATCCTCCTCAATATAAGAGAGATACCCTTCCAGCTTGCGGATAACTTTCTGTATGTTTCTATGTCTCCGGATATTTTGCTTATCAGAAATCTCCGGAGAAGAATGATTCACTCTCGCATTCTCGCTTGACGAAGAATAATTGTTTTGGAGCAGAGAGAACGAACCAGAATAATCGCGTGCCGTCTCAAGACACACCGATTGGCTATTGCCAGCAGTACGATTGGTTGTGCTGTTCATAACTGAATCTCTTTTCTGATTTTCTTATGTGCGTCCAGAGCCAGATCGGTCATCCGCTTCAACAGATCAGCACCCCAATTATTTTCTTCACAAGGATATTCCGGTGATTCTTCGATTACGGCAATTTTCATTTCGACAGCCCAAGAATAATCATTACCGGCAACCCGCCTCTTCCGGCTTGCACACAGATTTTCCTGCTCCCGTTGTCTTTCCGTTGCAAAAAATTTTATGCTGTTCCCATGGTCAAACGATCTGCAGAATCCACTGCCCTGAAAAGTACATTCAACCGTAGTTGAACCGCTTTTAAACATGAATGTCAAATTCTGCATCAATTCCGGGATATTCAGCTCATTCGACAAGGTATGAAACAATGGGACATCGATTTTTTTAAGTTTTTGGAATACCTCCTCTTCCGATTCCACCGGGAAATTAAAATCCAAAACCAATTTTAACTTCTCTGCGGACAACGGAGCTATTTTCCCCCAAATCAATGGCTGCCAATCTTTGAACTCCTGAAAGAACTGACCGAGGTTCTCACCAGGTTCCTCCTGCATCATTCCGAACATGGAACTGGAAAAATTGACGACATACCCCTCGGGAAATTTTGTCGAAATACCTTTATTCACACTTGGAGTGCTTGAAATATATCCCAAACGGAGATGTGCATCCCTCATAATGGAACCGCAAACATCAAGATATTGATACCCGCCGATAAGCTCATACACGCAATCAATTTTCTGAAGTTGCCATTTCATGACCTTTTCTCCATCTGCCTTGAAAAAATGATTCTTTATCCTTATAATATAGGCATGTATTTTTTAAAAACAATATTGGGCAATGGGTAATTCCGGAAAATCTTCGATTTCAGTAATCCGGAATTCCTGGTTAATTTCCTTGATCATGTCAACTTTTCCCAGGGAATTCGCTTTACTAAAACGGCGCGTCTTCGTCGCCGTTGTGGGGCGGCGGCTCATCCTCCGGGCCATACGGAGCGCCGCCGGGGGCGCGGCGGCGACTGCTGCGGCCGCTGTGCCCGGCATCGGCTTCCGGTTCCGGACGGTTTGAAACGAACTGCACCGAATCGGCGGTGATCTTGAGGCGGCTTTTCTTCGCGCCGCTGCGGTCCTGCCACTGCTCGAAAGTGAGCCGTCCATCAATATAGACATTGCTTCCTTTGGCGAGGTACTGCCGGCACGCTTCGGCGGATTTTCCCCAAACGGTCACATCCGCGAAGCAGGTTTCCTTTTCGCCGCCCTTGACGATGCGGTTTGTGGCGATGCCGAATTCGCAGAGCACGGTGCCGCCCGCCGTGCTGCGGAAATCCGGATCGCGGGTCAGGCATCCGGCGATGATGACTTTATTGACGTTCAACATTGATCTGCTCCTTTATGCGTTATCGATACTGCGGTTGTCAACGATCAGCCGCCCGGCCATCGGCAGCGTTTCGATCCATTTGCAGAAGTCGCGCCACTCCTGCAATTTGTGATTCCGCCGCTGTTTCCAGATGGTCCGCAGCTGCAGATAGTTGGTCGTAATCCGGGCGGTGAGTTCCAAACCCATCGGACAGTTGTAGACCATTTTTTCGATGTCATCCATATCCGCATGGATATCGGCGAGAGGCAAACCGGTTTTCGGATGCGCGATGGTCCTGCCGTTGCATCCGGCGGCCATCATCTGCCTGATCCGGTGCATTTTGCTCTGACTGGAAACGATCTGCGCGAAATGGTAACGTTCGAACTGCATATACCATACATTCGTCGCGGTCACATTGGCCGACACGAGAATCCCGGAGAGAAATGTCCGGTGGCCGCTGCCGTCCGGCATGGCGGCGAGTCGGCACGCCCGGTCGAGGTGCGGCTGCGCGGACGGTAATCCACCTCGAATGCGCCCGGCGGTTTCAGCAAATCCGTCCGGCTCGTATTCCGCCAGCATCGGCAGCCCGGAGGCGGCGATGGATTCGGCGAGTTCATACACATTGCAGTTATCGATTTTCATGCTTCTTCCTTCATTTTCGAATATTCCATTTTCTGTAACCGCTCACCATAGAAATTACTCAGGCAGCTCATCGTTTTCTTCTGGTCTTCCGGCTTTTCCGCGCCACGGATTCGGGGGGCCTCGGCCAGCGGCCGGGCTGGCGCTCCGGAAGGGACGCGGCCAGCCGCCGCCACTCATGAGCAAGTGCCATATTCCGTTTCGCCATTCCAAGCGCTTCCGTAAATTTCCGAAACGCCATTGCCGCCGCATTTGCCCCATAGCCTAAATACCCGAAATCGGGAATAATCAGTTCCTTTTTCATTGGAAGATTCCCACGAGCGGGGAACGGACTTTGTAACCAATAACCGTTCTATCTTTTTCCATCGTCTTCCTTTCCTGCCAATGCTGAATTTGCAATATGCCGGACCCACGCCGCCGAAGCCCACGGATTGTTCATCCAGTCGGAACAGGCTTCGACCAAGCGCCGGAGCGCCGTTTCCATCGCGTTGACCCGCTTTACGTCGCATCGTTCAAGCTCACCCTGCAGGAACTCGATATGCTCCCTCTGCTGTTCGAGCAGCGTGGACTCATCCCGGCGTTTTCTGAGCCCGTCCGCAAATCCGGCCCGGTATGCCGCCGCCGTCGCGGACTCAGCGCCCTCCTGCTGTGCGTCTGCGATTTTCTCCGGGCTGCCGTGAATCAACACTTTTCGCTCAAAGGTCGTCTGACATCCGCACCAGGCGCACCGGAAATATTCCTCATCCGGATAGGGACACCCGGTTTCCGCCATCGGTCCCCGGCATTCCGGACAAATCGTGCAGTTCCGGCTGTCGTCTATTCCGCTCATTCTTTCATTTCTCGTTTCAGATATTCAATCGCAAAATCCAGTGCGTCTTGGCGGGAGAAAAATCCGGCTATCCTGTCGCCGTCTTCATCGGTAAGCTCTTCGCCGACGGAGAGTGAATAACATCCCGCAACATTGTTCCAATAGATCAGGTGCGGAGCCAATTTTTCCGGACTTTCAGCCAGCCGGTCGAAGTTGGTTTGCCGGCGGAACTCCTCCGGCTTTCCGCGATGGTGGCAGTCCATGCAAATGGCATCACCATCGATCCGGCGCTCTTGAGAAACATGTCCCGACCTACACTTCGGACATTTCATTTCCAGCATATATTACCTCCCGCTCCGTTTTTTGCGGTTCTTCCGCCGCTGCCGTTTGAAGTGATTCCGATACAGGATTTGCAGATGATGCAGTTCCTTCTCCTCCTCGCTGCATCGTGCGGCTGCGCCGTTGTAAGCCATTTTCCACACACGTGCCTGGCACTCGGCTTTCTGTTTTTCTTCATTCAGAGTTTTCATGTCGAGATCATCAACTCTGATAAACTGAATGTTTTCCCGCTTGTACCGGGCCAGTTCCTGTAATGTTTGCCATAACTTTTCCGCGACTTCCCGCTCGGCGTAGTTCCTGACCACATCACTGCCAAGCCGGGTGTATTGCAGTTTAGTCCGGTCAATCATAACAAATCCACGCAGTTGAGGGGCGAACTCAAGTCGATACCCGCCCCCTTCGGGGCGTTCCGTGTAATAGACTTTCATTCTTCCGCTCCTTTCAGCGCCTCATACGCCCATTTCTGCGTCTCCTCGAACTCGCGCTGTACGAATGGAGGACATGCGGTTTTGGCGGAATTGATTTTGCGTTCGATCCGGCATATCGTTTCCCGGAGCCGGTCGCGCTCGGCGGTCATGCGGGAAAGCATGAGGGTGTTTTCCCGGTTGATCCCCTGCAACTCCCCGTTAAGGGAGTCCAGCCGCCTGTTTTCCGCTTCCAGTTCGCTTATGCGAATCCGGCACTCCGCGGCGTCCACGTGCGCGGCCTCGGCCTCATCCCCGCTCCGGCTCACCGCGATTTTGAGTTCCAGAATTCTTTTCTGGTCAATCTCATGCTGCTTTTCCAGCTGGGCGATCCGGGTGACATAGCCCTGCACGAACGAGGCCGCCGCGCCGACGGTTTCGATCCGCACGCGCGGATGGGTGCAGCTCATGCAGTAGCGGATATCCTCCAGCGTGATTTCGTCGATCCGGCGGGCGGCGTCGCAAGCGAGCCGGATCAGTTCCTTCCGTCCGGGATCGAATTCCCGGATCGTCTGCACCATGCGGGCTTCGCAGCCTCCGGCTTCGGGACGCCGCACCGGCTGCCCCGCCGCGTCGAACTTCGTGCGGACCGGTATCCGCAATTCACTGATCGTCTTCTGATTGTTCATCTTTCCTCCGGTCTATTTTCGAATTGATGTAGTCATCGAGTTTTTTCGCCATATACACGCTCGCAATTCCGCTGCCGATCACGTAAAGCAACGCCGAACCGAAACTGTCCATCTTCGGAGCGATTACGCAAAACAACAGAAACAGAACCCACGCCAGATTCAGAAATTCAATTTTCTGCATTCCCGCCCTCCCGCATCAAAAGCAGTTTCGTTTTCTGTTCGATTTCGGCGTGAATCTCCGCCATCCGGTCGAGCGGGAAACCGTCCACAATTTTAAGGCAGGGGATTCCGTCCTTCCAGTAACGCGAACTGACGGTGATCGCCTCGCGCCGGTCTTCATCGCCGACCTCCCGGCAAATCCACGCGATACGCCTGATATTACCCACCGTTTCCAGTTCGAGGAATCGGCTGATGAAATAGAGGAGATTGTTGTCGGTGCTGACGTAGAATTCCCCGATGGTCTCCGCCGTCGGGACTTCATACCGGATATTGAATTTGCCGGTCTTCATATTCCGGACCGGTTTCCGTTCCACCTCGTCCGTCCACCCTTTCACCCACGCCCGGTTGCGGTGGTAGTCGTTGGCGAAAGGAGGTGTTTTGTCCCTCTTTTTCTGCGCCTCGCGCCCCAGCAGATAGGCGTCCTGAATGCGTTTGTCGCGACGGGCGATATAGTCACGATGCTTTTTGCACTTCGACGGTTCGAGCCCGTCGCCGCAGTTGCAGAAACCGTAAGCCGTATGCTTCTCGCAATGGCTCATCTGACAGCCGGGCGGTTCGATGACATGGAGCAGCCCATTGAGGATATCGGCGACTTCATGATCTCCGGCGGCCCGCCGCCGCACGCAATCGACAAGCTGGCTGATGGTCGTGATTTTGCGGTGCGCCAACGCCTGATTGAAACGTTCATGGTAGTTGTACTTTTTCATATTCCCCTCACTGATTCACGTCCAGAAAAACGATCTGGCACTTTCCTTTGCTGCGTATTTCATTGACGACCCGCGTATTTCGCACTACTGCGAGAAACCGCTTGATCCCGATTTTTTCGTCGGGATGCTCCTTGCAATATCCCTCGAAAAGCTCATCGAGGTTGTGCCACTCGCGGTCGCGGACGCGGCGACAGTACGAAACGATTTCGCGCTCCTGATCCTCCATCGCAAGATAGAGGTCCTTCACGAGCAGCGGGCTCATGCAGACCGCGAGGCTTCGCGCATAGTCATAGATACGCGGGCTGACCGGGCGGCAGTTGATGATTGATTCGTTCACGTACAGCAACAGCCGCTTGGTGCTTTCAAGCAATTCCGGCCCGGTAACTTCATCCCTGATTTTCATTTCGTACTCCTTCTTCGTGTGAAACCAGCCGGCAGAGAGCGCCGTCGAGACAGGTGCCGCTCGGCGAAGCGAGCGAACAGCCGTGGACGACCTGCTCCGGTTCGGCATAGGCGCAAATCCAGCCGCCGCCGCATTCATCGGTCCACCGGACGATGCAGCGATTCCAGCAATCGGTCAGCAGATCGTACACTTCGACCACATCGTTTTCGAATATCAGTCGGCCGGACTGATCCGACTGGCCGGTGCATTGTTCGAGAACGGCATTTTCGCCGTCGATCACCACACCGGACGGCCAAGTATCGATATAGTAAGCGGTGAGCTTGCCGGGCGGAAGGCTGCCCGAACCGTCGCATGTCATACCGGCCATGTCGAGCGTGTACACCCTGAAACGCCTGAAACTGCCGTCCAGCTGCCTGATGGCAACCCGAAATCCGAATCTACTTCTGTTCATCGTCCGCCTCCGTCTTTTTTTCTTTTTTCAAGCATCCGGGAAAGCGGCTCCAGGAAGCGGCGCAGGAGCATTCCCACGTAATAGATCATTTCGTGGTTTGTGCCGCCTTTAATTTTAAGATTGAGCTTTTCCGCGACAAACATATAAGCGTGCATCAGTTCGTGCGCCAGTACGGAAATCTCCGCCGGCGTCCCGGAAAATTCCGGCATCCATACCGCAATGGCGCCAGTCTCTCCTATGCTACATAGGCCGTCTGCTTGTTTTGATGCTTTCCGAAACTCCCGAATCCGCTTGTCTCCCCACTCAAGCCGCTTCAAATACCGGCACGCCTCGTCAACCGTACCGATCAACAGCCGGAACTCCCTGCAGTAAACCTCATCGTATACCTTGAAAACCTTCATTGCTTCTCATCCTTGTGAACGTTGCCGACGACCTCCAGCGAATCCCGGTCACGGGAATAATCCATGAACTCGTATTCCTGATCCTCCGGCAGCCTGATACCAAAACCTCCGAGGTTGATTTCTCCGGGCACTTCTTCCTGTGTCCAGACGACAGTACCCTTGAAGAAGAGGCCGCGCGATTGGAACGACACGATATCCCCCTCGTAGATCAGCTTGCCGTTACGGTCTTTGAGGCCGGTGCATTGCTCGACGATATACCGATCGGATTCTTCGCTGGTTGTCCATACATTGTCTTTTTGGAAAAAAAACAACCCGCCATCCATACCAATCATCGGTGAATTGTGGCAGTCAAGATAACGTGCCGTTTTGTTATCCCATACCCGGAACTTGAATCTATCGCAGTTCATTCTTTTCCTCCTGAATCAGATTCCACAAATCCTCGAAGCTCCTGCCGGAGCGTTCGACCTCGTTTTCCTTCCACGTGAATGCCTCACCTTTGTCGATGGCTTCCAGCGCCCATGAGAGCGTGGTCAGGTTATGCGCAAATACCGGCAGTTCCAATTCCCTTTCGCACTGTTTCACAATCTGCTCACAGATATTCCACAGCGCGGCGGTTCGTTTGGAATCGATGTCGATGCCGAACTCGATCCAGACATCTGCCTCTTTCTGAAGCTCCGCCCGGATGCCGAGCAGAAATAAGAATTGTTCCTTATTCATCTTTACCTTTCCGCACATCGCCGGCCGCCTTTCTCGCCCGTTCGTACAACCGGAAAAGGGCGTCCAGCGGACATTCATTTTCGCCCCATTCCTCGTGCATCGCCTCACCGTTGACTTCAAAAGCCCGGCTCATCACCGAATTTTCTTCCCACAGGATATCAGCGCCGCCGGGAACTTTTTCGAGCAGTTCCGCATAGGAAAGCACGACATTGCGCCCCGTTTCCTTCGTTTGAACCTCCTCCTGCCTCAACCGCCGAAGCGCGGCCGCATCATTCCGAATACGCTCAACACTCTTCTGCAGCCGCATCAAAGAGTCGCGCACATTTCCCGACATATAATCCAGGGCGCACATCAATTCCTTCATCGCATATTCCCGGCACTCTTCCCGTGTGCGGAAATGAGTGTTGTTGTACATCAGGTTGCCCTCGCTATCGATGTTCGGCCAGCCGTAGACATCGGTACAGCTTTCCCGGATTTCGTTTCCCGTATACCGGAATACCGGCAACGGCTTTTCGATTTCATCATTTCCGTTCAGGAAGTCCTGAATCTCTCCGGATTCGATCAACCGTTCGAGCGTGTTCCAAATGAAAATCAATTCCTCATTGCCGCTATCGGCCAATTTCTTGCTCAAAGCATAGCTGAGCTTGCCGCGTGCCGGATCATATTGAATCAGGTCGGGACACAGCGGCGAGCCGACACAAAGACAATCGCCGTTTTTGTTCAAAATATACTTGGTATCGTTCAACAGCTTCCGCAATTTCCGCAGTTTCATGTTACACCTCAACCGTCTGATGTTTCACGCGCGGCTCGGTCCCGGAGAGGATCGCGTTGCCGCAGGTAATCAGCCCGTCGTCCTCATCCGAAGAGGGAATGAAGACCAGCACGTCGAAACCGGCCTCCCTGAGCGCTTCTTCCGCAGCCTGATACGGGGTGAAGTATTCGTAGCCGCCGGTCGTCCGGATGCCGTTCCGGATACACGCGCCGGTGTTGTGCATCGGCGTGATCTTGACCATGAACTTCTCCGGATCGAACCACCGTTTCAGCTTCGCGGCATCGATTTCACAGCCGTCGGCCAGCGCGAAGTTCAACGCATATTTCCGCCCCTTCGGCATCGGAAGCGCCTCGCCGATGGCGGCGATATTCGCCAGCGGCAGGCTGTTGCCGGAAAACATCGTTTCGCGCTGTTCGTCGCTGGTGGAGTTGATCGAGAATTGCAATCCGGCTTCGCCGTCATACAAATCCGGGTCGTTTTTGATATGGCACCAATCGCGGAGAAAATCCCCGAGTTCCCGGTTGCCGCGCGGCAGCATGGTGGACACGACCGGATGCACCGTGCCGGCCTCCACGAACCAGCGGAGGCGATGGCGCAGGTCATAAGCGTGCAGAATCACATTCCGGTTGAACGTCGGTTCTCCCATCCTGGCATAATGGATGTTCAGCCGCTCGGTTTTGTAGCATGATTCCGTGCCGATGGCGGCGATGATCTGCCGGTTCAGGTCCGCGTAGGTGGCGTTCCGGCCGGGGCCGACCTGCGGCACGCAGCAGAAGCGGCAGTTCATCGAACATCCGTACTGGCTCGAAATCGTGACGACCCATTTTTTCGACAGCGGCAGCGGCTTGCCGTTCGGAACGCCGTTGAGTTCGCGGGTGAGGCCGAGGAAATCGGCCTTGACGTTCTTCTCCTTCCCGTAATCGGCCAGCGACAGGCATTCGAGCTTGCCGTGTTCGCCGTCGATGACGAAAATCTTCCCGGTCGGTACTTTGATGATTTTCATTTTCTGTTATTCCTTTTCCTGAATTGAATTGCGGACTTCCAACACGCCGCACGGCTGCCCGTCGTACTGGATGAACTCCTCCGCAACTGTGCCGAGTTCCAAGTCTTCTTCGTTCCGCTGTGAGAAATACATAAATTGGTCCGTGCCGTCATCGGCCGATTGGTATTCAAGATACAGAATATCGAATTCGCTATTCCTGTTCCGTACCTTCAACAGCACCGGCGCTTCTTCAAATGTCCACGGCCGGACACTGGCGGGCCTGGTATCGTCATTTCCGAATGTGAAATTCAGGAATCCGCCGTCCAGAGCATTGCATTTGATCCAGTCACCGTCAATCTCGTGAATCCGTCCGAATCCGCCGGGGGTATGATGAATCCACGCCCCGATCTCGCACCAGTCAGGCAGTCCTGGTTTTCCAGACGCCTCAATTTTGCGGAAGATTACAGATGTTCTGTCCTCGCGCGCCTCTCTCGTGCAAGCCGGGAAAACCAATCCGTGCTGTCGGCATCCCAATTCAGGCATACCGCAGTCAGCGCAATCGCCGTCATTGACCTCGCACCGGAAGTGCATCCCCCGAAACTCGAACTCCTCGCCGATTTCCGGCTCCAATACTTCATACTGTTTCATTTTTCATCCTTTCAAACTTACTTACAACATTCCAGCGTTCCGCACGGGGAACCGTCTGGCATTACGGCAGTATCCAAAAGTTCGTCGAAACGAATCATTTCCTGAGTATGCCGGGCAAACCACACCCCGGCGGCAGAACACGTTGTGATCGTATCCGCAAAATAATCGGAATATTTGAGCCTGACGGCAAAAGGAAGCGGAGGTATCGTTTTATGCGTCCACGGGAGAAGCCGGGCCGGCTTCAACTGTTCCGGAAGAGCTCCGCCGCGATTGCCGGAATTCCAATCAACCACGCAGACGCCGACTTCGTTCGAAGGAATGACGATTTTCCCGAAACCGAATTTGTCATGCCGTACCCATGCCCCGACCTTGCACCACTCCGGTAACGGCAGTTGCGGGCGGGGCTCCATTTCCTCCCATGCAAATTCAAAATCCCGTATCGCTGTGCTGCCGTCCTCAAAAGTGACAAAAATACGATCCTTGTTGATTTTTTCGATTACACCAAGGTTGCCATCACTGTCTTCGAACCGCATACCGACCTTGCACCAGCCAGGCAGCTTACCGGCATGATCGACGGCCTGCCAATTTGCCTTGCGTCTGCCGAACAGGCAGCGGTTCGGCTGTTCACCATGCGTATTTCCCATCCAGCAATTTCGGGTAGGACACTCATTGCATTCATACTGTTTCATTTTTCATTCACCATTTTGTTTTGCAATTCCATTTCCCGCAGCAGATTGAACACGCCGCGCCCGTCGAACATCCCCGTGTAGCGTCCGGTCGAGGGGAAGAAGTTCACAACTCCTTCCGGCCGCCGGATCACGAGATGATAACCGGCGTTGCGGACCTCGAACGGTACGCCGCGCCCGGTCAGAATCGCGATGGACTTCGCCTTGTTGTCCTCGCGTTTCCTGCGTGCGGCTTCCCGCATCAGGTCGAATGTTTCTCTCCTGTCGCCCATCGTTCTACACCTTCTTTTCCCGGTAGTCCACGACCACACTGCCGGAGGCGTCGAAGTAGCGGATATCCCAATGCGGATGACAGTTTGAGCGGGCGCAGGTTCCATCGAAGCAGACATCGAGATTCCCAGAGTAATTGGCCCCGACGATGACGCCGGCTTTCCCCGCAACTTCGACCCGCTGCCCCATGAATGCGAACGGGATGCCGCGCCGTTTTTTCATTTCGTCGAAGTGTTCCGGATTGTCGAACAGGTCAGCCGGAGAAAATTTGTGGACCAGCCGACACGATTTGACCCATCCCTTCACAAAATTTCCGAATGAACAGCAATCATCGAACTCATGGTTCCTGAACAGCCGGTACTTCGCCTGTCCCGGCGTTTCGCCCTGTTCTTTATAATCCCAAATCTCCCCGTGGTATCCGTAAACCTCAATCGCATACGTGTTCATGGCTGTTCTTCCTCCTCGCGCATAGCCAGCCACAGCCGGAGTGCGGCGGTTGCCGGATTGGCGTCTTTTCCGTTGGTATTGTTGTATCCGATCCAAAACATATCCTCCTCGTCATCATCTCTGCTCGGCATAAGGGAAAGAACACAAAATTCATCTTCTGGTGTATCAATTGTTTCCGGAAGAACCTTAAATATCTCCGCCAACGTCGGGGCCGGGAAATAGTTGACTTCTGCGGATTCAACCTTATAACTGATGTCTTCCGGTTCTCGAATTTTTATCCGGTCATCACGAGAAATATTTCCGATTCGTTCCCGCCACACCAGTACAGATTCTTCAAACTCCCCCGCCGGGATACGCTTGCACAGCTCCAGCGGCGGCACAATATCTTCGAGTTTGCTCATTGTGTCCTCCCTTTAGATTTGATAGCATCCATAACCAGCGGATCAATTTTACGCAAAAGTTTTGTCAAGCAGGATATCCGGTTAGTCATGTGATCAACCTTATTCGCGGTCACTTCCGCTGCGCCGATCAACGGCGTTTCCTGTTGTTGAAAACGACATATCTCCGCCTCGATTTCCTTTGCGATGCAATGGACGACCAGTGACCATTCTTCCCCGGTCAGCTCTGCTGCGGAATTATTTTGTCTGCTCATGCCCGGCATCCTCGCTCCTGATCCATTCCATTCTCTGTCGCATAGGATTCCACTGTTCGACGTAACCGCGTTCGATGTATTTGCGTTTCGTGCTTTCGCATATATGGCATCCACCGATACATCCGGCAACGATGGCAATGACCATAATCATGATAAACCCGACTACAAGCACCGTACCAATCACTACATCCCGTTCGTCCTTATCCATCACTTCACCTCGATTTGTTTAAATTCAATCACCCACACCCACGGGTCAGCCTCTGCCGCTCCACTTCCATACAATTGATCCCACGCCGCCAGAAACTCTGCTCGCGGATGCGTTCCGGCTTCTGTGAAGCCTTCGCAATTCGCATCATGGCTCGAAATGTCCAACAATAGTTCAGTTCTCACGTCGGTCACTTCCAGCCAAATCCTGGCAGCTGCTTTCGGCATGTGGATCGACGGATACCAACGATCACCACCAGCAGCGGGAGGTCGAGAATCCCATCCCTCAGGCGTAAACCCTTTTTCAAAGTCCGGGTAATCAGCCTTGTAGTAATAGAACTGTTTTTTCGTATCAGAGTCGACATAATAGTACGACCACGTTTCCCGCACATAAATATGATCGCCGACGTTACAAGGTTTTTTCCACCGATTGACGTGTGGCTTTCTCCACACGTCTTGGCCGAAGTTCCATTTGCCCTGCCAGGCATTGCCATTGCTGTCGATACGACAATCACGAGCAATTCTCCGTGTTTGTGTTTTACGGCCGTCGAGGATCGCCCGGACCATCTCGCCGGAAAATAGCATTCCAATCTCTTTCATGGTTTCATTTTCCCTTGTTATTTTTTGCTGAAATCAAATCATGCACAAACTTGAATGAGCCTGCCGTTACGACATATTCCCAGCATAACACGCAAAGAATCGCCATAATAATTGCGACATATTTGTCGCGTTCTGTGAGCTTTTCGCGCATCCACAGACAATAGGCAATCAGTGAAACGAGGAAAACTATCGCAAAAAAAGCATGTAGAATAAGACAATCGATCATCACTTCTCCCTCATCCTCCACGGAACTTGCCGAATTTGAAGTTCCGGCGGAAATTTGTTGATGTCCTTGACGAGCTTGCCGTTGATTTCAAGCTGTTTCACGAAAACCGGGATTCCAGCCTCCCGGCATTGCCGGACGATCAGCTCGACCCATTCGAGCTTGCACGGTCTGCGCTTAGGCCCGGATTCCGCGCCGACGACGACCCATTGAAACCACTTGAGGAATGGGTCAAAGAATCCCAGTTCACCGGTAACATTGGCTATTGCCGAATTCAGGCAAATTTCGTCGAGCAGCGGTTCCAGCGACAACCATCTTTGCGGATGGGCCACTCTTAATAACGAATCAAGACGCTGTTCCAATCGTTCCTGGGTTTCTCCGGTAACGCCGAGCCACATGGATTCATCATACTGGATATGATCCCATTGGCACATTATTTCCGGACGCTTGGTGAGGATCAAATTTGTCGCACCGAACGACAAACCTCCGATCCAGTCATAGACAGTATCAGGATGGTTCCACTCCCCGAACAGATCGGTCATGTTCCCGACGAACACGACGCCGGACTTCGGCGGTGTCTGCCGCTTCGACAAATGCGGCTCAAAACTTTGTCCGAAGCGCTCCATCGTCCGCGCTGCATAGCAGTTCGCGCACCCTTCGGATACCTTCCGGCAGCCAATTACGGGGTTCCATGAGTGATCCCAATATTTCGCACCCTTTTTCCATTCGTCAATCATGCCTCACCCCTCGCTTTTCGCCTGGCTGTTCAGCCAGTCCAGCCAGCCCTGTTCATACCTATACTTGAGATATTCGACCGCGCCTCGTTCCGCTTCCTCTCTGCTACGAAAAGCCTGCACCGATATTTTCTCGCCGATCCCGTATCGCCATGTTCCCTTTATGGCTTCAAACACCATTTCTTTTGCCAGCGTTTCGGGACTTTCGGTAATCCGGTCGAAATTGGTTTGTGGACGCAGATCCGGTCCCCCCTGATACCAACAGTTCCTACAAACAGCAATGCCGTTCGCAACCGGGGACCATTCCATCTTGTTTGAACCACACTTCGCACATTTCATTCTCCCACTCCTTCTTTCATGAACACCAGCCAATGAGTTTTCCCGCCCCTCTGACCGAATAACGGCTGAACAGGGAACAGCCTGGCCACTTCGGTTACCTTGACCTGATCCTCGTTCCATTTGAAGATCAGGAAACCGCCCGGCTCCAGTACCCGGAAACATTCGTTGAAGCCTTGCCTCAGGTCGTTACGCCATGTTTCCTTGTTGAGCTTGCCATATTTTTGCGCCAGCCACGAACTTTCCCCGGCGCGGAGTAAATGTGGCGGGTCGAACACTACCATCCGGAACGATTCATCCGCAAACGGGATGTTGCGGAAATCACCGATCACGTCAGGATCCACATTGACATTTCTGCCGTCGCAGGCTTTCCCTGTCCAACGCCGGATATCCATGAAAACAGCGCGTGGATCCTTTTTGTTAAACCAAAACATCCTGCTTCCGCAACAGGCGTCAAGAATCTTTTTCGACATCTTCCGCTCCTTTCAACGCTTCTTCACACTTTTTCCACAGCAGTGCCTCGTTGGGGGTCAAACAACCGTCCACTGCCTGCATCAGTTCTCGCAGTGCTTTCCGCAGCTGGTCACGTTCTGCTTCCAACTCTGCGATCCGGACGAGCAATGCAGGATCGACCCAACGCCTGTTCCAGTCATCAACCAGATCAGCGATCGCGAAATCTTCGGAAGAATGACGCATACAAGTTTTCGCCACTTCTCCACAGTCCGGACACTCGAATCTTGCCGTATATGTTCCGGTATCGGTTTGCGTAACTTCAATCCCATCTGAGGACACATATAGACCGCAACGGCGGCACGGTTTCAATTCGCTCATTTCAAACCTCCTTAAAGTTAAATTCCGGTTGATTGCTCTTCAGCAACTTTTTCGCCATGCTCCAAAATCTGCCGCTCGGTATCCATTCAGTTGCCGGAAGCCCGGTGCGCCGTAATGCTTCAAATTCCTCTTCACGTTCGATCAGGCGGCAGGGAGTTCCGCCGCGCCTATTGATCGCATAGCTGACTTTCTGCTCGGCCTCTTTTGCCAATTCCCAGCGGTCGCGCCGATGGCAATAGGTGCAGTACCAATGCTGCCATCCGGCTTTCAGGCATCCAATGCAATTCCCGTGTTTCCATACCCGATAATGTTCCGGCTTCGGAATGCCGATTTCGGCAGTATCATGGATGGTCCGCTTTCGCCACAGCAACGGGAATCCGATCTTCCAGCCCCGCATTTCCCTGAACCGCCGTTCGCACCGGTTGTTCTCCTCCGCAGTAAAACCGTAATACAGCACCGTTTCCGTCGGATCAATCTTTTTCAAGTATGCCATAAAGGGTTCCGTCTTGAGCTTGCAGGTACAAAGTTCCGTGCCGTTCCCGACCTTGAACGCCCTGATATCCATACATGCTTTCAATGGATCAAGATGCGGATATTTTTCTTCCGCATTGCAGGGCGTCACCGGAATGCCGAGGTAATCCGCGATGTCCTGCTTATACTGTTTGATGTCGGCATCTTCCGCATCCGGGCTGATATCGTGGTTCAGCAGAACAACATCTTCACGCCGATATAAACGAGCTACTTCGATAGCAGCCAGTGCGGATTCGACGCCGCCGGAGTAGCAGACAATGTGTTTCATCTTCCCTTTCCCCTACGCCGCGTCATTCAAAACATCGTCGAGGTCGTCGAGCGCGGCGGCGATCAGCGCCTCGGCCAGCGCCGGACAGACCGCATTGCCGATCTGTTTGACCTGATCCGACTTCGTTCCGGCGAACTTGTAGTTCTCCGGGAAACTCATCGCGGCCGCGAGTTCGTGCGGCTGCAGCATCCGGAACAGGATGTCCAGCAGCAGGAACCGCCCCCACTCATCCACCACCAGCCGCCCGTCCGCCAGTCCGAAACGGTCCTTGCAGGTCACGGTGCCGAGCGGTTTATCCACGCTGTGCGCCTCCTCCTCGCCGCCGTAGAATTTCACCAGCACCGGCGACACCACGGAGATGCTTCCGGTCGTCGCGATGGTCGGCAGCGGATGCGAAACCGGCTTGACGGTGCCGCCTCCATGCTGCGGAACGAACATCGGTTCCACCACGCCGCCCGCCCCGTGGCCGGTCACAGCCGGAAGCGGCGCTCTCACGGAATGGGTGCGCGGCTGCTGATTCCTGGCCTCTCCGAAAAACGGCACGAGGAACGGAGCCGACACCGCAAGGTTGTTCCGGGTGGTGATGGTCGGAAGCTGTTCATCCGCGCTCCTGACCCGTGCCCCGGACTCCTCCGCCGGATGGCTCATATCGATCACAGACGGCTCAGCCACGGCGAGATGCGTGCCGCCGGCGGTAACGGTCGGCAAAGTCTGCGATACGCTGACCGCTGAGCGGTCGAGATTCCCTTCCGCCGTGCCGCGCAACGACACGACCAGCGGCGCGGCCAGTGAGAACCCATTTACTGTGGTCAACGTCGGCAGCGGGGAAGCCGCCGATACCGGCACATTGTCGAACTTGTGCGACACAATCAACGGATTGATGACTCCGACAGCCCCGGAAGTCACAACCACCGGACACGGCGCGGAAACCGACACCGGAACATTGTCGAACTTGTGTGACAGCAGCATCGGTTCGACGATGCAGTGTTCGGCTTTCGTCACGACCGTCGAAATCGGGGCGGAAATCGACGTGCTGCGCGCTCCGGCCGAGGTCTGCCCGGTCGCAAAAACAAACGGTTCGACCAGGCCGTAGCGGTTCGAGCAGTCTACGACGGGGACCGGGGCGGAAACGGAATGATTCCGGTCATCGCCGCCGTTGTACCGGGTCACGAATGCCGTGACGAGCCCTTCGTGGCCGTTCGTGCTGATCGACGGCAGCGGGCTGTCGGTCGCCCGGATGCTGGCATTGTCCTGCGCCGGACTGGTGCCGCGCATAACCGTAATGAACGGGGCCGCCTCCGCCCGCGCCGCAATCGGCGGCAGCGAGGCGAGCACCTCGAACGGACACCGGCCGGAGAATTTGCACGAGCGGACGATTTCCCGGCGCAGCGCGACGCCGAACCGGTCGGCATACCGTCCGCCGTGCTTCGCGATGCCGGAGTAGATGCGGCGCAGCGTATTCGCCGCCAGCGGCTTCTTCCGCTCGAAAATCGAAGTGCCCTTGATGTTCCAGTCGATGATTTCCCGCGCAGCCCGCCACGGCTTTTCGCCGAACAGCCCCGGCACCTTCGCATGGGTCGGTTCCGGCCAGCGGATTTTCTGATTCCTGCCGCGAACCGCCTGAATAATCAGCCGGCGGCGGCAGGTCGGCGCGCCGAAGTCGGCAGCATTCATCACCTGATAGTCCACCCGGTAGCCGAACGCTTTCAGCGCCCGGATGTACTGCCGGAAAATTTCACCCTTCTTCTTGGCAATCGGATGCCCGGCCTCGTCGCACGGTCCCCATTCGAGAAATTCTTCGACGTTCTCGATATAAATGCGGTCGATAAAGAGTTCCTGCGGCCATTTGAGGACATCCCATGCGGTCGCCCGGCTCTGCTCATCCTTCGGCCGGCCGCCCTTCGCCCGGCTGTGATTCGTGCATTCGGGCGACGCCCACAGGATATGCAGCCGCCCGCCCGGCACGAGTTCGCGCGGGGATACCCGTTCGACGCCGTCGCGCCTGTAACGGCCGCGATGGTTCAGGCGGTTCGTCTCGATTGCTTTGTCCCAGTGGTTCACGCCGACAAGCTCATAATCGACGCCGCGCTTTTCGAACGCGGCAATCATGCCGGTGCTGGTGCCTCCGCCGCCGCAGAAGAGGTCCGCGCAGTAGATTTTTTTCATAAATTTCATTCCCAATTTATTTTCATGCAAAAGGAAGCATTTCACCGACTGCCGCAATACGCTTCTCGGCAAGTTCGATATACAAAGGATTCAGTTCGATTCCCATGAATCCCCGCCACTGCCGACTGGCAACAACACCGACTGTACCGCTGCCGAAAAAAGGGTCAAGCACAATGTCCCCCATAGCGGACCCGGCCAGAAGACACGGCAAAACCAGTGTGTCAGGGAAAACGGCAAAGTGCGCCCCCTTGTATGGTTTGGTGTTAATCGTCCAGACATCCCGCTTGTTTCGCTTTGCGCCGGTCTGATAAATCTTTTCCGATTTGTGGAACACAGGCGGCTTTTTATCAGGGAAACGCGGAACAAAAGCCTTTGCCGGCCCATTTGTTTTCGCCGATGTTATGCTTCCCGCTTGGTGCTCAATATCCTGCGCAAGCCGGTGAACGGTTGAACCGGCAACCGGTTCGGCAATCGCTTCCGCATTGAAAAAGTAATGCCGTGATTTCGAAAGCAGGAAAATATATTCATGGCTTCTGGTACAGCGGTCCCGGATGCTCTCCGGCATTCCGTTCGGTTTGTGCCAGATGATATCCTGACGCAGAAACCAGCCATCCGCACGCAGGGCAAATGCCAGCATCCACGGAATACCGATCAAATCCTTCGGCTTAATGCCGTTTCCAGTATACGCCTTAAAAGTCATGCCATGAATCGAACCGTAATTGGTTCCCTGTTTCCAGTTTTTGCAGGTCGGATCCAATGCGCCATCTCCATTGCGGTTCTTCCCACTTCCGGCATAACTGTCGCCGATATTCAGCCACAGGGTTCCGTCATCGGTCAGCACCCGTTTGACCTCGTGAAAAACAGCGACCAACCGCGCAATATATTCCTCCGGCGTATCTTCCTGACCGATTTGCTCCGGCATTCCATAGTCGCGAAGACCGAAATAGGGTGGAGAAGTGATACAGCAGCGAAATTTCCGCTCCGGCAAAGTCCGCAGTATTTCAAGGGCATCGCCCTGCATGATTTCCTGTTCCATCTGACCATTCCATGTAAAATCCGTACACCTTTCGGCGATCATCACAATCCGGCATTCCCCGACACTCCGGGAGGCCTGCGCCCCCCGGAGAGGCCGGTGTTATTTGGTGGCGGAAACGCTTTTCGCCTTTTCAATCGTCAGCAGATTCAGCAGCATATCCAGCGTGGAACTGCCGCCGTTCTGCGTGCCCTGTCCGCCGATGATGACGGTTTCCGGGAGCTTCGTCTGCGACAGGCCGCCGGCAATCGCTTTCGCAACCTCAATGCGCGTGTCGCGTTCGATTTCAAGTTTCAGGCGGTCGGTTTCGGAGATCGCGCCGGAGAGCTTGATCTGCTGCTCCTTCGCCTTCGCCTCGGCAACCTTCTGATCCGCCTGAATCCGGATGGTTTCGAGTTTGATCGTTTCCTCGTTTTTAGTGATTTCGGCAAGTTCGAGCTGCTTTTGCGCCTTGACCAGCGCCTCCTCCTTCGCGAGCTTTTCGACCTCGACCTTCTTGCTGGCTTCGATTTCCGCAAGTTTCTTCTGCCGTTCGGCATCGGTCGTGGCTTTCATCATCTCGGTTTCGGCCTTGCCTTTGGCCTCGGCGATCTGCTTTTCGTAGTCCGCGACGGTGCGCTCTTTTTCCATGATGAGCTTCTGCTTCTCCGCCTCGGCGGTCTTCTTCTGCAAATCAGCCTCCTGCTGTTTTGCGAAGAGCGCGTTCGTCTTGTCGTCGAAGTTGATCTTCGTGATGGAAAACTGCTCGACGATGATCCCCATATCCGCCAGCTGCTTGTTGTTCACAATATCCTTGCGGATGTTGATCGCGAGCTGTTCGCGGTCCTCGACCGCCTGACTGGAAGTGATATTGGAAGCATGTTCCATCGCGATATCCTTGAGCTTGGAAAGCACGAGATTATCGACGATCTCGATATTGCCGGCTGCGTACTGGTGCATTTTGAGGATGCTTTCCGAATCGGTGTAGAGCCGGTAGACGACCTGACTGGAGATATCGCCGCGCCCCTTGTTCGAGAAGATCACCTCGACGCCGTCCTTGTCGCTTGATTCTTTCTCGTCATTGCTGAAAAAGACGCTGTGAACTTTCGGATACGTCCACACTTTCGGGAACATCTGAAAGTAATAGCCGCCCTCGGCGCGGATCGACGTTTCGCCGGTGACGCTCTGGATGACCTGAAACTCCTGAATGTCGTTGCTGTGCATCATGCTGCACGAGGCAAAGAGCGCCAGAATGACAGCGATGATGACCGCAACAGCGGCGACGGCGAGTTTGAGTTCCGATTTCATTTGTTTTTAAGCCTTTCTTATTTGACTTCTTTTTTGATTTTGTTGTACTTTTTCATGCTTCTGACCGCCGCCCGTTCCTTTTCGGAACAGTTTGAACGCAGCCGCCGCGATTTCTGCCTGATTTCAACCGCCTCCGTTTCCACGTCGTGCTCTTCGTCAAGCTCCGCCCTGATCCTGACGGCCCGGCGCTTCAACCACACGTAAAGCAGCGGGATCAGCAGGATCGCCAATATGGGAATCACCAACAATCGTAACATTTTTCTCCTTTCCGTTTTATTGGTATTCCGTTTCCTGACCGATCTCTTCCTCGTTGAAGATGGTCAGACTTTCATCCACTTTGTCCTTTTCGAACCACGCCAGCCGGAAGCTGTCCTGAAAACGCCGCCGGTATGGGCGCGGATCATCGACCAGCCGGTCGATGGAACCGGGGCGGAAATTCCCCATGATCCACACCCTCGTCCCCCGCGCCCAGCTGTACACGCCGTCCACGATATTGAACAGCAGCTCCTGCCCGGCCGGCGACAGCCGTGCCTCCCCCTTCTTGCCGACCAGTTCGTCGATAATCAGGTAGTCGAGGCTGTCCAACCGGCTGAGGAAACGGCTCTCGTTGTCGCTGTCGCTCGTTTTCGCCTGGACGAACTCCGCGATCAGCGTCTGCCGCGTGTAGTAACGCACCCGCAGAAACGAGCGGCGCATCATCCAGCGCATCACGAAACAGGCGCTTGAGGTCTTGCCGACGCCGGTTTCCCCGGCAATCAGCAGCGACTCGTGGCGGTGGCGGAAAATCCACTCCGCCGCCGGACGCATCCACGGCTTTTCGAGTGTCCGGAACCGGGCCGGGATGCCGGTTTTCAGCAGCCGTTCATCCAGCGTTTCCGCCAGTTCCCGATCACGCTCCGCCTTCCGGCGTTCGTTTTGCGCCTGTTCGTTCCGCGCCCGGCAGCCGTCGCAGATCAGCCGGTCCGTATGGGAGCGAAGCACATCGTTCAGGCCGCTGCTTTCGAGCGCCGGGAACGGAACGGAAAACTCCTGACCGCACTCCTTTCCGTCCGGCAGCAGGTTCCGACAGACGCAGAAGGCGGTGCCGTCCTTGATTTCACGGATCATCAGAATCCCTTTCCGCCGCGCGGTGCGTGTCCGGCCCCTGGTGCCGGAAGTTCGTCCTCCCAGCAGCGGCCATTCAGCCAGGTCTGCGGGTTCTTGCGGAACTGCACATCCGGCGTTGCGGCGATATAGCCGGGCAGCTTCGCCCGGATCACGGCCCGGTCCGCCTCGCCGATGCGGGCGTATTTTTCCATGCACTTCTTGCGCTCGACCTTTTTGCCGTAAGAATTCCAAAACGCCGCGAACGGGAAACAGCTTGCGGAATCATCCGCCGGAATCGGCTTTTCTCTGTTACCGCGAGATATGGCGCGTTCATGCCGCAACACTTCGATCTCCCGCTTCCCGGTTCCGGGGATTTCGCTCAGGCGAACGAGTCCGGCCTTCTCGCATTCCGCGATCCAGCGGGGCACGTCGGCAGTGCGGATATCCTCCCGAGCGGGGAAGCACCGGTTCTTCAACAGGAGCGGATCGGCGTCGCAAATACCGTCGTCATTCACCGCCAGCAGCAAATGGAAGTAAAACCGTTCCGCCAGCGGCCCGAGCGAGGCCACGCGGGCGCTTTCGAGGTATCCTTCGCGAATGCGTCTGTCCGGCATACAGCCACCTCACCGATTCTGCAGCCATGCCGCTTTGGTTTCGGCATAACCGGGAGCCGTCACCCGCCGCCGGAAATCCGCGAACTGGCCGTGCAGCCAGCCGAAAACGGCTTCGATCATCTCAAGCCGTTCGACGAAACGGGCGGCAAACTCCATCTCCTCGGATTCCGGCAGTTCAAGCCCGGTCATGGAAAAGTTCCGGTTCAGCACGAACTTCCAGCAGTCGCGTTCGGAATAGCCGCCGAGATACGTCCCCGTGACGAGCAGATGCGCCTTTTTGAGCAACTTCCCCTCGTCGAGCGCGGCCCGGACCTCCCGGCTGTGCGCCGCGCTGTCCCCGGCGGCCAACGCCCGTGTGCAGAGCTTATCCATCTCGACCGCCACAAGGTCGAACGGCGGAATCACATCGAAATCCACGGTTTGGTCCTGCTCATTGCGGCGAAACAGGTCGGTCATGAACTCGAATGCCGGGCATTCGCAGTCGAGTTCCGCATTTTCTTCCGCCGCGAGCGAATAAACGTCCAGCGCAACGAGTTCCCGCTTGAAGGTCTGCTGAAACAGGTACATCAGCTGATCCCGTTCCGTATCGCTGACGGTTCCGGCATAAACCGCTCCGTTCGGGCGGATGACGACCCATACGCTTTTCAGCGTCGGAACGGCGTGGCGAAGCAACTGGTCCAGCACCTCCTCTTTGAGTTCCTGCCGCACTTTGGTCGGAACGAATTCGGCGTTGTTATCGCGGAGGTAATCCGCCATCTTTTTCCGCAGCAGCGCCTTTGCAACGCTGGCGGGAATCGTGCGTTTTGCGATCCGCATGGTCAGGTACAGTTCTTCGCCGACGGTGCAGTTTTCTTCTTTGAGCTCGACATCGAGTTCGACTTTGCCGCCGGCCCAGCCGACATCTACCGTCTCCAGGTCGAACGGCAGTTCATCCAGTTTGAGCGCACGTCTGGTCCGCATCAATTCCAGCGCCCCGGCCTGATCGTCCGAACTCCATCCGCCGTTGATGCGGAATGCGGATACACGCAGTTTCTTGTCCTCGAAATTCATAATTCACCTGCTTTCTCAATAGGTTACGTTGCCGGCCAATTTGAGAACGGCACTCCCGACTTTATTTCTGATTTCATCCATCATTTTTTCACGGGCTTCTTCCACGAGCTTTCCGCATTGCCGTTCGACTTCATTGCGCATCGCATAGTCTAATTTCCGTGCAATCTCCTTCTTATAATCCGAAGATTTATTGAGGAGATCTTCCAATTCCCTCCGAACGAAATCATCAATTGATATCGGCTCTTCTTTCTCTCTGCCCCACATGTCGTAAAAGTGGATGATCTTGCCTTCAAGCTGCCGTTGAATGACGGCATTCACCTCTTTTTCGATCATGGCTTTCGCCTGAGTGCTCATCTGATCGCCCAGTTTGTCGAGCACCTTCTCCCGGATGTGCTTCTGAACTTCTTCCGCACAGTATTGCCGAATCAGATGTTCAACATTCGTTTCCTGCTCGACTGCCTCGAACGCGAGATCGTCGAGGTCCAAAGTCACGGTAATCTGTCCCATATTCACTCTTTCAGTTGTTTCGGTCGCCGCATTCTCGGCATGAGGTACGGTTCCCCGGTCGTTTCGGTTGTGTAGGCGGCGATTTCGTCGTCGCTGATCTGTTTGTCGCGGGCGAGCTTCCTCCAATCGGTAGTCTTCGTAACCCGGCCGGACTGCACCCGGAAATTCGCGCTGCCGCCGGCGGCGAGGATGAGCTTCCGGGCGATGTCCGTGCGGCGTTTCATCACGTCCCTGATCTCCTTCTCGGCGCAGACCAGCCGGTCGGCGTAGTCCAGCGTCATTTCCTGCTCTTCCACGGTCAGCTCTCCGGGACGGATCGCCATGATCTCGAAGTTGGCCTCCATCTTTTCCCGGAAGGACCGGCAATGCAGCTTATTGCAGTACCGGCAGTTCTCGGCGGTCGAATTCGCATCCGCTTCCGTCGCAACTTTGGCCCGGCCGATGATCGCGGCGATCTCCGCGAGCAGTTCCGGCAGCTGTTCGCGCCGGAATTCGCATTGCGTGTCGTAATCAGTCGAACCGTAGACCGGCTGCACGATCATCGCGTAAACCGTCGTGAGCTTCGGGAATTTCTGGAAAACACCGCAGACATACGCCTTTACCTGCATGTTTTCCGCAGCGGGAGCAACTTCGTAACTGCCGAACTTCCAGTCTTTCAGGCTCGCTTTGGTGCCGTCCGGGCTGAGGATCAGGCAGTCCGCCGTCCCCTCGGTGAGCAGACGGTTTTCAGCGTCGAACAGCTGCACGAACAGCTCGTGGTACATTTTCATCCCGGCATACGGCCTGATGTGCTCGTCGCGGATGAAATCGATCATGCCCTGTTCTTTTCCGGAGAGGTCCGCATACGCCGCATCGTCGTAAATCGCCCGGTGCAGCAGCATCCCCCGGCTGGCGTCGTCGCCTTCCTCTCCGGCCCAGCCGCGACAGTTGCAGTAACTCCACGGACAGCTTGCGAGGCGGTCGAGCTTGGAAGGTGAAAATTCGTGATGTTTGCTCATGGCACTTCCCGTTCACAGCACCGCGCCCGGAGAACCGGGACGCGGCGCGGCTCCTGCTATTTCTGCCCGCCGAAAAGGGAATCCGGCGCAGCGGCCTGTTCCGGCGTTTCCGTTCCACTTTCCTCCGGCACGACCTCCGCCTCGATCGGCGAATCCGGCGGCGGATCGGCAACGCCGACCGTCTGCGCGAACTTGTCGTTGGCGGCATGATGGATTTCGGCGGCGGATTCGCTGTAATCCTCGTCGTCGGCTTCGATGGTGCTCCGCAACTCCGGCGAAAGCGGCAGCCACTTCGAGCAACGGCGGAACACGGTCTTTTTCGCCATCTCTTCGTAATGGCTGATCCACGGGCAATCGCCGCCGGTCCGCTTGGCATACTGGTAGCCGCTCGACATGTCGCGGACGGCATTGATTTCCGAACGGGTCATGACCTCATCCTTCACCATTCCGTCTTTGAACACGATATGGGCGTAGAACAAATACGCTTCGCCGCGATCCTCCTTCCAGCTGCTCGGCACGTGCCTGATGATCCGGCCGATATTCCACTCGAACACATCCTTGTCGCACACCTTTTCGGCGTGGATTGTCGAAATGACGCCGGAACGCATTGCAAGTTCAGCAAGTCCCTGATACATCGGGATCAGGGACACGTCGTATCCGCCGCTTTTCTTGCGATAGCAGTTGATCGTGGCCCGCCTTCCGTCCGGTTCCAGCCCCATCTCGGCGCACCGCATGAAAGCGGAAAGCACGCTCGCCTGGTTTCTCGAATCGGCGAGCGCCTCGCCGAGCGCCGGATTTTTGTTGATCGCGGTCAGCACGACCCGGCAGAACCGTTCCGGCGTCAGAATCTTCGGCAGGACCTTCGCAAACTGCCCCTGCATCCGGCTGATGAGGAGCGTCGGGTTTTCTTTTTTGGCAACTTCATTCATATTCGGCAACCTTTCTGATTGTTGTGGTTCACTGTTTATTTTCGCCGTCTTCCGCCATACCCGCGACTGCGTCCATCATATTGCTGGCCGCGAGAGAAGTAAGTATAAGTTTCAACAACCCACGGCTTTTATCTTTCATGAGTTCAGCGATGACCCGAAATGACATCGGCGTCCGAATTCCGGGAAGGATGCCGACAGAATAGATGGGGCTCCCGTTTTTCTCATCATGGCCGATCGCGATATGGCACAGTAACGGGATATCCCTGGCCTGGCATTTTTCGACCATCGATTCGATCAGCGGCTTGATCTCGCGCTTGAAATACTCACGTTCATCGAAATTGCTGGTGGGGTTGGCTTTCTCAACCGTGACGACCTGTTCCATCGGGGCCGTGCCGTCCCAGGCGGAAAAATTGAGCTTTTCGCTGCTTCCGTTATCGATCTTTTCATCCATTTCCCATGTCTCCTTGTGTTATGGGGTGTTGGTTCATTCAGCCACGCTGCCGTCTTCGATGATGATGGAGCATTCATCTCCCTGCGATACCCGCGTCGCAATCACCTGCAAATTTTCCTTGAGCAGCCAGTTGTTGAATTCGGAGAGCGTCGCCAAATCCATCGCTTCGAGCTTGTCCATCAGCACGAAGCCGCAATTCGGATTGACCGCGCGCACGATGCTGGTGGCGACAATCAGCTGTTCCGCTCCCGACATGCAGTCCCACCGCTGACCCTTGTAGTAGAGGAGCGTATCCTTGACGGTCAGGCCCTCAAGCGGCATTTTGACGCTGGCGAGCAAGCCCATGATTTCGCGCCGGACCGCTTCGATGGCGCTGGTGTGCGCATCGTATTCGTTCCGCTTGGCCTTCGCCTCGGCGGCGGCCTTGTCGTGCGCCTGATTCGCGCGGAACTTCGCATTTTCGGTTTCGAGTTTTTCGATATCCGCTTTGAAGATTGCGAGGTCCGTGTCCGGTGGCAGTCCGGCAACCGCTTTTTCCATCTGACTTGCTTCTTCAATGGCGGCGGCCAGCGCATCCTGCTCGGCGGCCCGGCAGCGGGAACGCTCTTTCAGCCGCTCTTCTTCCGCCTTCGCCGCGTCATTCCGGGCAGTTTCGATTTTCGCGGTCAATTCGCTGTTTGCCGCCAGCAGCCGGGCGATTTCCGCCTGCAACTGATCGATCCGCTCGTTGTTGGCCGCAATCTGTTTCCGGCAATCGTCGTCGTTCCGCCGGCAATTCTCTTCATATTCGGCAGCCAGCCGGACCGAGTCCGCATCGAACTCCGCCAGCTTGTTCGTCCGTTCCGCAACAGCAGCCTTGACGGATTCGAACTTGCGGCGAACTTCGGCATTGGCATTATTCTGCTCGACCGCACGCTGCTGCTTTTCAATGATGCTCGCGGCGGAAATCTCGGCCTCCGGCGCATCATGGTAATACGGCAGCTCATCGGCATGTTTCGCGAGCGAATCCGCGACGCGGCCGATATCGGTACGCTCATCGTACAGGGTCTTTTCGCGCGTTTCGAGTTCAGCGAGTTTTTCCTTGATGCCGAGCACATCGAGCAGGATGAACGCCCTTTCTTTGTCATTGGCATTCATGAATTTGGGAAGGTCAAGCGCAAAGACGCTGATGAACTCGTTCAACAGTTCCTGCCCGGCCTTTTTGCCCTCCGGATCGGTGACTTTGAGTGAAGAATTCTTCCCGGCCCGTTCGACGACGAGGCCGTTGGAAAGCGTGATCCGACCGAACGGATTGCCGACGGAGTCACGGTTCTGCGGGGTGGACGGCGCAAATTTCGCACCTCCCAGCAGCCACGCAATCGTATCGAGCACACTGGTCTTGCCCTGGCGGTTGTTTCCGCCGATGACGGTGAGGCCGTTCGCGGTCGGCGTGAAAGCAACCGCCCGGATTCGCTTGACATTTTCAGCCTCAAAGCTCGTGATTTTAATTGTCATTATTCTCCCTTTCTATTTGAGCTGTTACAGATTCTGGTGAGATGTCTCGGATTCTCAAATAACCAGTTCACAATGCTGTTGATATCGAAACAGTTGCGGTCAAGCTGATGCAATTTTCCTGCATTTTTAGCTGCATTGATGGTCTGCGGCGCAAGCCCCAGGAATTCAGCGAGTCCTTTGGTCGTAACCACACCGGTCAATCCGAGTTGAGAGAGTAAATTTCTGATTTCAGTCTTATTCATATTCAGATTCCCGTCAAAAGGTTGTAAATCCAAACACCTCCCCGCCACAGCATGACCGCGATCAGCAGGAGAACCAGCACGAGGCTGCCGATTCCGGCAACGACGGCGGAAAACTGCTGGCCCGGCGTCAAGCGGACACCGGCGCACTCCATTTCAGCCGGGCAATTCTCGCAGTCTCCTTCGCATTCGGAGGGGTCGATATCCGGCTTGTGCAGTTCATTCGTCATGGCCGGCCTCCTTTTCCTGACCGGAACTTTTTCCGGCGACGTGCCAGTCTCCGGCGTTCGGACGGCCGAACACGCAGCAGAATGCCGGAAACCCCTTCTCGGTCTCTTCGCGCGAGACGATGCAGTTGCGCCCCGCGCACTTGTCGCAGACATAGGTAGTAATCATGTTGGTTCCTCACTGTATGTTGGTTCAATGGAAAATCAGAGTCACTTGAGCTTTTGCAGCTCGACCTCATCGAACAGCCCCGGCTGGTCATAACGTTCGATCAAGGCGGTCACGGCTTTGCCCTTGCCGCTGGTGTAGTAGCCGCGCCGGTAGCGGCATTTCGGGTTGCCGGTCGCCTCACTGATCTCGCCGGGCTCGCCGTAGGGGGCGAAGGCGCGCAGGAAACGCAACTCCTGCCGCTGGCGGACAATCGTTTCGGCATGGACCATCAGCCGGCGTTCGAGCCGTTCGAGCAACGCCGCCGCAACCGCATCGGCATTCCGGAACTGCTTTTCGACTTCGATGAAATATTGACGGACCTTATAACCCTGTTCATTGCGTTCGAGCATCGCGAGGTGCTTGGCAACATCAAGGGTGATGGTATATTCAATCGGAGTAAACCGGCCCCGGTTCCGACCGTCCACAATTTTATGGACGGTAAAATCCTGTTCCGGGATAAAGCCTTTGAGACGGTCTTTGATCCACGTCGAAAAATCCTGCCTGCTGCCGAGGAATTTCCACAACTCGCGGGCATCGACCGCATTCACCTTTTCCCCGCCGATCACAGCGACCGACATTTTGACCAGTTCATCCATGCTTGCATCCTCCCTCGTTGAAATTACAAAACGGAAGCCGCTTTTTTAACTTCTGTTGCATCAATGCAATTTTCAATATAAAAAAGAAGATCCTCGACATCGAGATTTTTCTCGAATGCAATCTTCTTCAGCTTAACGCCGGTCTGATAGGCTTCGGCCGAAAACTCTGAAAACGAGGGAGCACGCTGAATTTTGCTCTGCTTCTTTGCTGCTTCGCGGAATCTTTCTTCCAAAAAGAACGAGAACGGTTTTTTCATGATCGAATCCCCTGATGTTGCTTGCATGGGATTAAGATAATTGCACACGTGCAAGTTTTCAAGCTGTTTTTTGACTTTTTTCTATGTGCTTTTTAAAACTGACTTGCAATTTGCTTGCACTCATGATATTATAAAATAAAATATTTTTTAAAAGGAGGGCTTCACATGAAAATAACCGGAGAGATTATAAACGCCCTGAAAGCTGTTGTCGATGAAATGGGGAGCCCGGCGCAGGTGGCGCGCAAAACCGGTGTTTCCCCGTCCAATTTATCCCGATACCTCAATGGGGAAATCCAAAGTATCAGCGATGGCAACTGGGACAAGCTCAAAGAATATATCATTCCCCATCTCGACAACATCGAGGTAATTCCGGCGGACTCAAAAAAGGTGCCGCCCAAAGCTCCCGATACGATCAGAAATACGCCGGAACTGCGCGAGTGCATCAAAGATGCGATGTTGCGCGAAGGCGTCCGCGACGCCTCCGAACTGAATCGGGCCATCGGATATGACAGTGTACATTCAATCGAACGGCTGTTGAGCGGCAAGTTGAATTGGTTTCCGGATGTGCTGTCGGCGGTTTTCGAGGCATTGAAAATCAATCATGACGATGCGCCGATCTCACCGGCGGAACGCATGATGCTGCTGCCTGACGGCTTTTTCAACAATGGGGCCATCTTGGTCCGGCCGCTGCCGGTGGTCGCCTGGGCGAATGCCGCCAGCCATCTCGCGATGCTTGCCAGTTCCGATTCCTGCGTCCCGTGGAAATGGGACCCGGAAACGACGGAAACGATCCCCGTGCCGGTCGGGACACGCAAAAACACACAGGTCTTCCGGGTCACGGGGCTGTCGATGGAGCCGACGATTCACGACGACGACATCATTCTCGCAGAACAGCGTTTTTCTTTCGATGAGATTTCGGACAAAAAGGTCGTGGTCGTCAAATTCATCGATTGCGGCAAATATCCCGACTGCATCGTCTGCAAACGCCTCCGCAAGTTTGGCAAGCAGCTGACGTTGACCAGTGACAACCCGGCTGGCCTCGATTTCGAGATTGATCCGCACGATGTCGAATGGCTCGGCGTCGTCGTCCAGTTCCTCAGCAATCGCGGTTTGTAAGGAAGGAAATCCAATGAAGCACGTTCTGCCTGCCATTATGCTGATCGCCATGTTGTGTTCTGGTTGCGGCGATTACCGAAATCACGAAACGAAAGAATACCGCGAAACAAAGGCGGAACTCATCGAATGCCTGGAAGAGATGGAAAAACTGTCCGGCGATATCATTACCCGCTGGGGAGTACGAGCCGAGGAACGTGCCAAGAATACAGAAGCTGTTCGCACCTTCTTTATCGGTTTCGGCCGTGCCAACGAACTGATCCGCGATAAATTCAAACTGTACGAAAAAGCCGTAGAAACGATGCCGTGCCCGCAAAATTGCCCGCACCGCACAACCGACCAAACGCTTTTTCAATTCCTTCTGCAAATGGACATGGCATCTGCGCGTTATACGCTTTTTCTTGCTTCCACTGATCGGCAAAAAGGCGATGGAGTCGTCACAGGAAAAGACCGCGCCTTGATTGTCAAATACGACGAGTGCTTGAGAAAAGCATTACCGATTCTCAAAAGCGATAAATAATCGGCGCGTTTTTTTCGGAGCTCTCTATATCACGGGATATCCCTATATATGGGAATCCCTTTATATATATTAATATTATATTATAGAGCTTACTCTTGGGAAAGGGGTGCGGGGGAAACCCTGCAACGCATCAATATCGCATCAAATTCGATATACTCCGCACCATTTCTGATGTGCCGGTCATGCCTTCCCCTTGTTCATGGCGGCAATGGCAGTCGTTGTGGCAGCCCTTCCTTTGCTTGGCAGCAGATGGGCGTAAACTTGTTCCGTAACCCGGATTGAACTGTGTCCGAGGGTCTTGCTGACTTCTTCAATGGTTGCTCCGGAGGACAGCATCCATGAACCAAGTGAACGCCGCAGGTCGTGAATATGAAGTTCTTCTATGCCGCACAGACGACAAACGGTGGCAAAGGTTTTCCGGCAATCCTTCATCGGCTTGCCGCGCCACAGGAATAAATAACCGCTTCCGCGTTCTTTCATACGGCGTTCGACAATTTCCCATGAGAAATCATTCAGTGCGTGTTGTACAGGGCGTTTGATGTCATTGCCCGGAACATCCCAGCGCCGGAACTCTGTATCGATCTGATCGCCGCGTATGCCGAGTACCCGGCTTTTCCTCTGCCCGGTATAGATCATGAGCAACAATGCTTCGGCCTGTTCCTGATAAAGCGGCTGCTTCGACAAACTCTTGAGTTTTTCAAGGATAGCAGGAGCTTCACATTCGCGCATAATTCTGGTTCTCGGTACGGTTTTATACAGCGTGATTCCCGATGTCAAATCAGGAAGTTCAATTTGGAGTTGCCGGGAAAATTTATTCAACGCGGCAGAAAGATATTTGATGGCATTGTTGGCGGCATAGGGGGTAGATTTCATGGATTCAAAGACGCTTCTGATCTCATCAGAACTGATATCGACGATTCTTTTATTATGCAAGTGGCTGAAATGGGATAGGGTGGATTTCACGCAGGACTGATTTTGCTGGGTGCTGATATAAAATTCGAATGCTTCCCGCAACAGCGGAATTTTTCTACTGGAAGCCGCATTGATGTCCTGATAATTTGCAAGAGCTCCCAACTTGTCCAATGCTGCAGTTCTTGCTTCTTCCAGGGGCATATCCGGATATTTCCCCAGGCAGATTTCATGTATGGTTTCTTTTTGGCGTTTTCTGAGATAAAAAGAAATGCTTTGGGCCAAAACGCGCACTTGCAAGCCCGGAATTTCTGAATCGGCATAGCGCACACTCATTCCGGGAGTCAATTTCTTCATAAACGTTGCAGTCAATTTTACCTTTTCCATATTTCCTCCATCACACACCCATCACACAAAATGATATTCAAATATAGGATTTCAGATTCTTATATTGGATAATAATAGCGCAAAAAAGATAAAAAAGCAACTAATCTTCCTGTATTTTCTGCTAAAAAAACAATCTGCACATCTTGACAATTTGACTGGGGGTCAAAAGGTCGAGAGTTCAAATCTCTCTATCCCGACCATTTTTTTGCCATGATTCGAGGAATTTGAGCTCAAACTCAGGTTCCTCTTTCTTTTTTCCCATTCTTACCGATTCTATCCGAAAGAGCCCCATGCAAAGAGGGAATGCCACATTTCTGCCACATTTTTTCAATCTGCTCTTGAGTCGGTGTGTCTGGCCGTCTGCCATCAAAAAAAATTGAAAAAATCTTTCGCTGCGTTTCCCGGTTCTTCCGGTTTGAAGCGGATTCACATGGCGTCATAATACCGAATCTTTCCCCTTGCCGCCTCTTCTTTCGTTGCTGTTTTTCATCGTAAAGCAATGGTTGGCGGAGCAGAACCGAAGCGATTATATTCATCGTCAAACCTTACATGAAAGGAGGCCAGACGATGATCAATGAAGAAAAACGCAGAACAATCGAGCGTCAATACGGTGCATTGTTTGTTCTGGACGACAAGGGGAAACGCATTTCGATGTTCAACGAACAAGGCTTTGCCCGCCTCTTTCACGCATCGGTCAATCCCGTCTATCTGCCGCAGGAAAACGCATTTTATCTCTATGAGCCCCAAACGGGATTATGGAAACAACGCAGCTCAGAGGAAATGTCAGACCTCCTCGGGCTTTTTTTGCATGAATGCGCGGTGGAATGGAATGTTGAAGCGATAGAGGAAAAACGCAAGCAGTCCGTATTGTCCAGCATCATGAAGTTTCTGAAGGCGGCCGGTACGGACAGGGATTTCTTCAAAACCATCGGAGAAATTTTCATTCATTGCGCTAACGGGATTCTGAAGCTTGATGAAACGGGAAACTGGCAACTGAGTCCGTTCGATCCCGCCTACCACAGCCGTAACCGCTGTGAAATCGCTTATCATTCCGGAGCGACATGTCCACGTTTTCTCTCTGAGCTGTTGCTGCCATTGGTAGAAGACGATGATGCGGCACTATTGCAACAATATATAGGGCAGTGCCTGACTGGAAAAAATATCACGCAATCGATTTTACTTTTGACCGGCTCTGGTGGCGGCGGGAAAGGTACCCTTGCCAATATCACCGAAGGTCTGATTGGAGAAGGCAACTTCACTCAGATCAGGCCGGGGCAGATCTCTGGGCGCTTTGAGAACAGTTTTTTTATGAACAAAACGCTGTTGACCGGGAAGGAATCCAATGCCTCATTCTTTACCGCAGCCGGGATGCAGGTACAGAAATCACTCGTGGGGGACGACAAGCTGCGAGCGGAAGTCAAAAACTCCAGCCGACATGAGATGATCAATGGCGTATACAACGTTTTTATTGTGGGAAATACTCCGCCGATAATGGAATTCGAGAGTAAAGACGATCAATCAGCATGGAGACGGAGGTTACGTTGGGTCAGAAGTAAAAATCATAAGCCGCTCGTTGCGATTCCAAATTTTGCAGAAAAATTAATGGATGAAGAAGGTTCGGGGATTCTGAATTGGGCATTGGAAGGTGCGCGGAAAATTATTTTATCAGGTAGCAGTATGTTGCCTTGCTCAAAGCTTCAAACGAAAAAGCTCGATTATCTGTTTTATGCAGCAGAGCCGCTGGATTTTTTCTTACCAGCACTGTTGAAAAAAGACAAGGGACAACGATTACCGGAGAGGATCTTTTCAAAGCATTTATGGAGTTTGCAGTAGCAATGGAGTGGCCGGTGTGGAACCAGCGGGAGTTTCAAAAGAAGATTCCAGATGCCATGCTTCGTCATTTCGGATCTCCGTTGCGTCGTGATATTCCCCGTCGTCGAGCGGATGGCAAAACCACCAATCGTTCCGGGTATTTTCACGTTGCTTTTAAAAATTGAAGATGGCTTCCCTGTATGTTCTGTATGTTCTGTATGCAATTTCATCATTTTAAGTTTTTACTCTACATCTATAAAAAAGAAAGGTAAACACATGATCAAGCTGAACTGTAAAAATTGTCGAAATGCAATCCAACTTCATCCACAGGTGACCAATCATGACGGACGCAGTCCGCACTGCAATGCCGCATCAACCGCCCGTATGGCAATTGAGAAGCCGGTTCTCATGACAGGCACATCTCCGATAGAACTCCAGGCCGTGGCAGCAACCGAGGGAACGGTACGCATCATCACCGATGCTCCGACTTCAGTCATCTCACAACGAATCCGCATTCTTTTGAAATCAGGGAAAACCATGCCGAAAGAGATACAAGTAATCACTCGCAACGATGAAACCGCTTATCGGCTCAATAACGAACGATCCTTGATTCCAATATGTTCCATGCAAAGTTTCTGTCGCGATGCAGTCAAGGGATCGGTTGCCGCAGCAGGTTTTACCCTGCATCACATCCTATCGTCCAGTTTGTCGAAATTGCTTTTCAACTCAGCATTGCGTGAACTCCAGCTTGATTATCCTCCAGAAGAACAACCATTACGCCTTGACGAATTACTGGCGTTGAAGCAAGAACAGGACTATTCTTCACTGATCCTCTCCGGTCAGTTCCAGAATCTTCCTCATAATACGCAACAAGAGTGTCTTCTGAAGAAGTTCTTGAATTGCAACATCGACATGGACTTCTCGATTACGACGATGTTCTGATGATCCTTTTGGATGCTTACTCCCCGGTTCCCATAAAGTATTTGCTGGTAGAGGATGCCGCCCGTTACAGTTACCGGGAATTGTTGTTGCTCCGACGGCTTGGGCGGAACATCACCTTCCTGCAATATCCGTGTCAGGAGATCATCGGTCACGATCCGGAACAGTTTTCCGAGATTTTTCCGAATTGCACGGAGCTTACCCTTAACACGACACTGTCTCAATGCTAAAACTTCAGGAGGTCATCATGAAAATAACAATCCCCTCTCGGGAAAACCAATTAATTGAACTTGAAAATGACCGTTTAAAACTACAGATCGACCGAGAATTGTGGAGTTCTTCAGCCGATCAAGTTTCTTTCGAGGATTACCGCAACTGGAGAGCCCAATGCCTGTACGCCTCAGCGGAACAGGGACGCTTGAAAGAACTTCCACCGGAAGTGTGGTTGCTGATCCTGCTGGAAGCACCCCGAACCGCAATCTACTGTCCTTGCTTTTCCGAGTTCTCCGCGTTGGATTGGGTTGAACTGCTGAAACGGCATCCGCAGTTAGCGGAGTTCTGCGAAGATTTCACCCTCTTTCTGTGTGACCAGATTACTTCCATCATTCTGTCACAACCGAAACTGCTCTGCTGTTTTCCTGCGGAATCCGTTGATTGGATAGCACTGCTTCAACAGGACGCGGAAACATTCGCGCCGCTTTGCCCGAACTGGTGTTTTTCCGCTGAAGAATGGGGGACGTTACTGGCTGCATCGCCGCAGCTTCGGGAATATTGCGATTTTAAGGCATGGGATGCTTCTGCGTGGAGTATCGTACTGCAATCGGCTCCGCATTTATTTCAGGAATGCCCTTGCGTTTCGGAATGGGGAACGCTGCAATGGAACGAGTTGTTGGCCAAGCAGCCACAGCTTGCGGCCTACTGCCGCTGTTGGAAAAATCTCTCGATAACTGAATGGGCGGAATTGCTCTCGGTTCAGCCGCGCCTGATATCCTATTGTCCAAAAACGAGGCCTCCGGCAATGTTGGTCGGGTTTCTGATCAGTTCTCCTGAATCGGCAGTCTGTATCAAAGATTGGAGCTGTTTCTCCCTCTATGACTGGTTGCTCATGCTGCGAAGGTGCCGTGAATTGGAACCTTACTGCCATTGCTGGGAACGCTTTCCGGTTTCCTACTGGTGGAACTTGTTGTTTCATCAGCCGGACTACATCGAGCGATGCCCGGTCATTAACCAATTCTCGGAAGAAGACTGGCAATTGCTCTGCCGAAAGCATCCGCTATTGAAGAAATACCGCTCTTGAACTACGTGTAAGGAAGCGTATTGCCCTCGTTGGCAATACGCTTCCTGCTTACTTAAAGCGAACGATTTCGAGAACCGTTTCTCCCTCGATTTCATGTCTGAATCGATGCCCCTGTACAGTGATACAGGGAGCCATTGAAACAGCGTAAAACGATCAGAAATCTGTGGAAATAGCGGGAGATTTTTGCCCTTATTCCGACAAATAGGAAACAAGGACTTGAAAACGGAATCCTTTGCGATATGTTAACCAATTCAAAACGGGGCAGCAGTTTGAAGTATCCAGAAACATCCAAAACCTTATTGGAAAAGATGACCAAGGGAGATGAAGTCTCCTGGGAGGAGTTTATTGCCCGCTATTCGGAAATCATTATTTCGCTCGGCCGCCTGAAAGGACTGACTGACACCGAATGTGACGACTTGCTCCAGGAGGTCATGTTCCGCTTCTTTCAGAACTCCAAAACCTTCGTGTTCGATCCGGGAATTGCCCGGTTCCGTACCTACTTCGGCAGGATCATTCACGGTAAAATCATCGATATTCTGCGGAAGCGTCCTCCGGTAAGCCAACCTGTGGAGACTCTTCCGGAAGATCCCGCAGATGCGGATGACGGCCCGGATGACATCTTGAATACCGCGTTATTGTACGAATGGCGCACGTTGATCCTGCATGACGCCATGGAACTTCTCCGAAAGGAAGTGGAGCCGATTACCTACTGCGCCTTTGAACTCTACATGGTGCAGGAAATGCCGAT